>Ga0315281_10008791_pt1 | contig 14080 bp, 16 predicted proteins | sample YL17G07_0_MG_FD_204540 | JGI IMG/M metagenome (GOLD analysis project Ga0315281, IMG submission 204540) | Sediment microbial communities from Yellowstone Lake, YNP, Wyoming, USA - YL17G07_0 | ecosystem: Environmental > Aquatic > Freshwater > Lake > Sediment | place: USA: Wyoming | collected...
GCGATAGTCGCGGTACCACTCGCCGACGGTCGAGTAGCTCAGTGGGTCGCGCAGCTGATCGAGCGGCTTGCGCCCGTACGCGAATGGGTCCGGGTCGGGGCGGCCGGCATCGCGCGCATGCGCATCCCGCTCAGGCGGTCGAGACATCCCTCGTTCTCCCATCGCACCTGGCAGGAGCACCGTTCCGACCCGAGGCAGGTCGTTGGTTGCTGCGCCGTCATCGAGCCAGGGCTCTCGGGCGCTCTAGATAGGCGGCACCTCGCGATGCCGTGGTCATTGTAGCGCGGCTGGTCCAAGGGTGGGGGGCGGGCGCGCGGCCGACTTTCCTGGTAGTGCCATATCCAGCACGCGCAAGCCGAATCGTGCAGGTCTTGTTCCTGGCAGGTCCGGGATCGGTATCGAGAGCCCGAATCTGCGGGAATCGTGACTGCTAGGTCCAAAACCTGCAAGCTCGGGCCTGACCTCGTCGGTTATGAGACTGGTGGGAACATCGCCCCGACTCGCGGTCCGGGCGTCCGAAATCGACCATCGATAAGCCACCGGTGAGGGGCGGCCGGTAGGTTGCACCGTATGGGCCGCTATGGCTGGGACCCTGACAAGGCCCTCGAGAACGAACGAGAGCATGGCGTGTCGTTCGATGAGGCAGAGACAGCCGTGGATAACCGGCTTTCGAGAACAGTCCCCGATCTCGAACACTCGAGCCTCGAGGACCGGTTCCGGACGATCGGATGGTCCGATCTTGGTCGGCTTCTCGTCGTGGTAACCTCGCAAGGCGGGCGACGCCCGCGCATCATCTCCGCATGGCGCGCCACGAAGCGCGAACGAAATGCGTACGAACGACGCTGACGTCGAGAGTCCTGTCGAGTACGACTACGGTGCTGGCGAGCTTGGGCGATACGCCCGACCCCCCGGCGAGGGGCTCGACATCCGGATCGACGGCGCGGTTGGGTACTCACTCCGCCTCATCCCTTCGAACAAGGTCGTCGGGCGATTCTCGTCCACATTCGACGCGTGGCCGGCGGTCCTCGCCGAGATCGAGCGCGGCATCCCCGCAAAGTGCCTGGTCCTCGATTGGCACTGGGCGAACGGCCGGCGCGGCCGAGTCAGTTCGGGTCGCCTGCTTGTCGCCATCGCGCGGTCGGGGATCGGCACGCTCGCGGATCGCGGGCAGGTCCAAGCGGCGAGCTGACGGTCGTCCCCAGGCGAATGGCGGAGGATCATGGTGAGCCGGCGCGACACCGAACTCGACCGCGATGTGCTGACCGTGCCGGCGGGCGTGCTGCTGGCGCATTTGGGCTGACGGAGGGCGGAGACGATGCGAACGTGGCTGTCGATCCGTGTCGATCTCGTCGAGGGTCGAGGAGAGCACCTGTGGCCGCGGCCCGGCCGGATCTTCGCGGCCGCCCGGAGCCACACCTTCGCCGCCCTTGCCACCGCCATCGACGACGCCTTCGCCCGCTGGGACCGCGCTCACCTCCACGAGTTTCGCCTCGCCGACGGCACGCGGCTCACCACCCCCTACGGCGACGACGACGAGATGGGCCCGGCCCTCGACGACCGGCGCACCAACCTCTCGCGGCTCCGACCGAGCGAGCAGTTCCTGTATACGTTCGACCTGGGCGACGACTGGACCCACCTGTGCACCGTCGGCCCTGAGCGGATCGATCCGGAGGCGGAGCTTGGGATCGTGCCAGACGTTCCGCTCGCCTTTCTTGGGTGGGGCATGATCCCGGACCAGTACGGCCGTCGCTGGGACGGCGACGACGGCGAGAGTCGGCCGCCTCGCGATCCCCGCGGTGCGGACCTGCCACGGCTCCGTGCCGGGTGGGGGCGCGAGCGCCGTGCATGACCTGGCGGGTGCCGGGCCCGTCGCTGAAATTTCGCCCCGAATCCGCAGCCCGCGCAGCGCGAAACGCCGCCGATAAGCCAGCGGTGAGGGGCGGACGTGACAATCCCCACGCGACAGGTGAGCTGGCACGTCGTCGCGCCAGGCTGAGGGCCCGAAAGGCCCGGTTGACTCGATTCGCTGATGCCGTAACGTAGCGCCACGAACGCGAGGCATGTGTTGAAGACCATCCGACCGAACGTCGAACCATCATTCGCCGAGCTGGACGCGAACAGCCGCGCCCTCGAAGCGCGCCTGGTTCGACAGACTCAGGTCTTCGAGGCCCGCTACGAGCTGTCATCCGCCGAAGTCGAGCGCGCCGTCGACGAAGGTCGCATTCGGGAGACCGCAGAGGTTGCCGAGTGGATCATCGCGATGAGGGCTCTGCGGCGGATCGAGCGTGAGCGGCAAGCACGGGCCGAATAGCTGGCAGGACTATCTCGAGGTCCATCGCAGCCGCCTTGCGGACTTCGCCGACCACTTCATCCTCGAGGATCGCCTGACATTCACTCGCACCAGATCCCAGATCGTCTGGACGGGTGAATTGCTCTGCGTGGACAGCATCGAGATCCACGTGACCAAGACCCAGGAGGTCACGTACCGGGGTGGCCAGCCGTGGGTCGAGACGGTCGACTATTCGTACCACGTCTTCCGCAGGCTCGGCCAGGCGACGACGAACCTTGTCCGCTACGACAACTCCGCCCACCACCGGCAGCTCGATGCCCACCATCGGCACCGATACGACGCGAGCGGGCTGGAGGTTCTGCCGCCAGAACACGTCGGCGAAGCTGGCTGGCCGACACTCGGCGAGGTGGTCGAGGAGGCGTATTCGTTACGGGGGGACGGCGGCTGAGAGCTGTGCGTCCCACGGCGCCAGCCGACTTTCCTGGTAGTGCTATATCGAGCACGAGTGAGCCGGATCGGGCAGGTCTTGTTCCTGGTAGGTCCAGGATCGGCATCCACAGCCCGACTCTGCCGGATCCGTGACTGGTAGGTCCAAAACCTGCAAGCTCGGGCCTGACCTCGTCGGTTATGAGACTGGTGGGAACATCGCCCCGACGGGAGTGGCGTCAGACCAGCTTGATTCGGCGAGGGAAGTGATTGCGGTGATCCTCTCCAAGCCGACGCACCGCGTCGTAGTCGCGCTCGGAGAAGGCGGTAAGCCACGGCTTCCGCATGCCCGTGATCACGGCAATCAGCTGGGCGCTGACCTTCGTTGGGCAGCCGTCGAGGAACTCGTCCGCCGGGCAGCCCTCATCGGATGCCTGATAGTAGATGACCTCCCACGCCTCGGGTTCCGGCGCCGTCGGCAAGGTCAGGCGCCGGTGGTAGCGGTCCGCTGGGGCCGGTTAGGCCGCGCCCGTCGGCGAGGCACGATCTGGATCTCGGCGTCAAGAGCGGCGGCCAGGGCAGCCACGGTCCGAAGCTCCGGATTGACCTGAGCCGTGAATAAACGCCGCACCACAGCATCATTCCGGCCGATCTCCCGGGCGAGATCTGCTTTCGACAGCCCAGCGCTCACGCGGAGATCATCGAGGCTGCGCATGATCGCGTTCACCTGGGCCAGCTCTCGCCGGCTGCGCTCGTATTCGGCGCGAAACTCCGGGTCCTCAAGACGCTCAGTCAGGCGTCGCTTGTGGTAGGTGGTATCGAGCATGGCAAGGGTCTCCGTAGCGTTGGTGCTACGAACACCGTAGCAGTCCTGCTACGTGAGGTCAAGCGCGGCGTGCAACCCCCTGTCGGTCACCGGCCGATAAGCAGCCGGTGAGGGGCGCTCGCTGTGGTGTCCGGGTGATCGAGACCACGGCGGCTTTCGGGGTCCCGCAGCGGTGCTTGACATCTGATGAATATCAGACCAAGGTTGGTGTGTGATCGGTACCGCAGACGCCACCCTGACCGACTTCCTGCGCGACCCGAATGGGGTCGTGGAGCGACTCGAGCATGTCGATGTCGTGCTGCACCGGCGGAACGCCGGTGATCTTCGGCTGACCCTCAGTTCGCGCAGTGAGGCCGTCAACGAGAGCGTCCGCTTGGTGGCTCGTCTGCTGGGCACCGCCCTGAAGGACGAGTTGGTGCGCCAGCGTCTCGGTAGCAGTGCCGGCGCGATCCCGTGGCTGAGGTTTCTGCCGGTCGAGGGTCGCTCCGAGTTCCTCGCAGAGTTCTTTCAGTGCGCTGAAGCCTCTGCGGAGCTGGGCACGATGGCCCCGCTCGCCCAGTTGTTGAGCGAGTGGCAGGCCACGGCGGCCATCTATGCCGATCCGGAACTGCACGCGGAACTCCTCCGCCCATCGCCCGGCGACGGCCCGCGGGTGCCGAAGCCGACCGTCGGCTGAACTATGCCGACGCGGGGGGAGCGGGTGGCTCCACCGCCGGCACCAGGCGACTGGGATCTTCGCTTCCATGAGCGTGCCGCTGCCGAAGGCTGGGAGCAGTTGTGCGCCCAGGCCCCAGGACCAAGCCTGACGGCATGGAACCAGGTGAGGACTGACCCACGAAACCGCAGTGCGCGTCAGCGTCCCCTCAAGCGCGACCTGGCCACGCGGTCGATCGGCGGTCGCGTTCTCGAGCAATGGCAATACGAGGTCACCGGCGCTGATCGAATCTGGTACTGCATCGATGACGACCGTCGGACTGTCTGGCTCATGCTGGCGAAGGGGGCCACCCGAAAGCGACGGACTGATCGGGGACGGGCCGGCGGTTATCGGCGATAAAGCCACCGGTGAGGGGCGATCGGTAGCGTCCGGCGTGTGGTCGAGTACGGTTGGGACGCGGACAAGAACGCCGCTAATGTTCGACAGCGTGGCATCGATTTCGATGAGGCCAAGACGGTCCATTTCGATGACGCGCGCATCGAGGTCCCAGACGATCGCCACTCAGACGACGAGCTTCGAACCTTGACCATCGGTTGGTCCTACCGGAACCGATGCCTGGTCGTGGTAACGTCGTATCGCGACCCGGAGTCGCCCAGGATCATCTCCGCACGGCGCGCCTCGAAGCGCGAACGAAATGCATACGAACGACGACGACGCTGACCTCGAACGAGTCGAGTTCGACTTCAGTCGCGCCAGGCTCGTGAATCGTCCGCGATCCCCTGAGGGCTTCGGGATCGTCATCGACGGGGCCATCGGGTACTCGCTCCGGCTGATTCCCTCCAACAAGATCCTCGGCCGCTTCGTGTCGACACATGAAGCCTGGCCGGCTGTCCTCGCCGCGGTCGAGCGCGGTCTCCCGCCAAGGTGCCTCATCCTCGACTGGCACTGGGCCCACGGCAGGCGCGGCCGCGTCAGCTCGGGTCGGTTGCTCGTCTCGATCGCTCGGTCGGGGCTCGGGCTCGACGTGCTGGAGGATCATCTCCGCACCGCCAGCTGATCTGAGCGCCACGAAGCGCGAACGACATGCGTATGGCACCCAGCGTCCTCTCGACCAAGGCTGAGCTGGCCGGCTCCGGCTCCGGCTTCGAGGTCGGATGGTACGCGCGGCTCTCCAGGGACGGGTTCGGCCTCGTCGTCGATGGCGTGGTGGCGTACTCGCTCCGGCTGATCCCTTCGAACAAGATCCTTGGTCAGTTCGCCTCCGCGCATGATGCGTGGCCGGCCGTTATCGCAGCCATCGAGGCCGGCAGATCGCCGCGAAGCCTGGTGTTGGATTGGCACCACGCGGATGGTTCCCGGGGTCGGGTGTCGAGCGGGGTCACCCTCGAGTACCTCGCTCGGTCCGGACTTGGCCTATCCGCCGAGCACCTGCGCTCGCCTGATCAGGGCCCGCGCTGACGGTCCTTAACCCACTTCGCCCAGATGGGCGAGGACCGCCGTGTAGATCCGCCCGGCAGTCACCAGGGCCCGTTCGGCCTCGGCCCACGTCGGGTCTTCTGCCTTGGTCCCGGCATCGAGTACATGTCGCGGGCCGGTCGCGTACGTGGTCAGGTCGCCCAGGTCGTCGCCACTGACGTCGAACGAGAGCGCGTGGGGCATGACGGCGGCCAGCGCGCCGATGTCGTGCGTGTATGGCGGCTCGACCCCGCGGGCCACCAGAACGGCTTTCAGGGACTTCTCGGCCGCCTGCTGGGCGTGGAAACAGCAGGCCCAGGCGTCCATGTCGGGGCCCTTCTCGAGGACCACCGCCGCGAGCGCGAGGTCCGTCCTGGCCTTCGACAGCCAGCGGCGCGCGACGGCGGGCCCAAGATCAGTGCTGGACATAGATCGTCCGACCCTCGCGTAGCGCCGGGTGGATCACCGTCCCGACCACGTCCGCCAAGCGGTCGACATCCTGCGGCGTCGCGACGATGACGTCCTTGCCGAGCGGGATCCCGGCCAGTGCGGTGTGGATCTGCGCCGCCGCCCGGCGCCGGTGTTTGACCGTGGTCAGCACGACGAGGAGATCGACGTCGCTGTCCCGATGAGCGTCACCCCGCGCCTGCGAGCCGAACAGGACGATCCGCTCCGGCCGGAAGCGGCGCACGATGCGGCGCTTGATCAGCGGCAACCACCGTTTGGCAGCGCTGCTCAGCGGCAGGTCCGCGAGGGCGACGGCGCGACGCGGGCCGGTCCTGGCGCGGTAGGAGAGCAGATCCTCGCGTGCCCACAGGCGACCGCGCGCGAGGGTCGTGACCGGCTCCGGGAAACCCGGCCGCGCGGCCCAATCGCGCACGAAGTTGGACGGCCGGACGCCGAAGAGTTCGGCCCCCTCCTTGGTGCCCACAAGGTTCGCAATCGCGCGCTCGACCATGACACGAATGATAACACCGCTATCCATAGCACCACGCAGATCCTACACGGCGGCCAAGCGCCCACTTTCGAAGATCGACCCCCTCCGGGTCTGCGTTTCGTGACACCTATCGAGGCATCGCCCACGGACCCGCTCCAGCTCCTGCTGCTGATCAAGGACCTGCGCGAGGCCATCGTCGCCGCCGTCCGATAAGCCGCCGTGAAGTCGGCTTCGCTAGCATCGCGATCCCGCCGACCATGCTCGAGGTCGGCGCCGTGCCCGAGATCAGTCGCTTCTTCGGCATCGTCATCCAGATGTACGCGGACGACCATCCGCGACCGCACTTCCACGCCCGATACGCCGGGAGCGAGGTCGTGATCGGCATCAGGGAAGATGCGATCCTTGCTGTCGAGTGGGCCGCTCTGCATAGTGACGAGTTGGCCGCCGATTGGGACCTGGTTCGAGCCGGTCTACCCGTGACGAGGATCGAGCCCCTCCGTTAGCATCGGACGATGTTGCGTATCCGAAGGGCCGCGCCGCTCGAGGGTCGCCGACTCCGGCTGACGCTTTCGGACGGCTCCGTAGTCGAGCGGGACATCGCCGATTACATCGCGGGCCTCGGTTACTGGGAACGGCTCGTCTCGGACGACGACTACTTCCGCCGAGTCCGTGTCCGCCACGGCACGCTGCTCTGGCCCGGCGGGGTGGACATGGCGCCGGAGATGCTGATCTGGGGTGGCCCGGACCCGGCCGCCGATGATGACCCGCGACCGCCGCCCTTCCTGAGTATCCAGTCGCCGTCCCGGGAGTCGCCTCGGCCCTGAGGAGTGCGCCCGACCCCGCGAAGACCCACGTTTCGTGACACGTAGCAATGGGGTCGTGCCGGCGTCGGCGCTGGCGCTCGTTCCGGTGCTCGAGCGGGGCGACTCCATCCCGTCCCACGCTCACGGCGGGACAAATGCGGGGGTCCGCGGGCCCGCCAGAATGCCTAGAGCCGCCGCCGGCATGGCGTGGTTGCTAATTGTCACCAAACCTGGTTCGGCGGACCGGAGACGGGCCGCCCCATCGCGCGCCCCGTCGCGGGCTCAGTTCGCCTTGAAGGTCGCCGTGTAGGTCGTGGCGCCGTTGGGGCTGACCGTGTGCGTGGCGGCCTTGCCGTCGGACCAGGACACGAACGTGTAGGGCACGCCGCTCAGGTTCTGCGGCGATCTGACGCCGAGCGTCCGGGTCATGCCCACCACGCTGACGAAGCTGTAGGGCGCCGCGTGGGGCTGGCCATCGAGCGTCAGCAGCAGCCCCGTCGTGCTCGCCTTGAGGGTGATGGTGGTGGTCTTCGGGTAGATGTCCCGGTAGGTGGTGCTGCTCAGGCCGGCCGAGTCGGTCACGGTCATGATGATCCGGTAGAAGACGTTGGCCGAGGTCTCGCCGATCCTGGGGATCTTGAACGAGCCGCTGGTGATGCCGCTTTTGGGCAGCATGGCGGGGTGGATGTGGGCCGGCGCGTCGTTGTGGTGGAAGTCGATCTGCCAAGTGAAGCGGCTGGCCGGCTCGGTGCCGTCCTGGGCATCGCTGCCCGTGCCCGCGTACTTGATGGTCGCGCCGCCCTTGTAGGCCGCATTGAGCAGCGGGCTGGTGATGCTGGCCACGGGCGCGGTGTTGGCGCCGACGGTCAGGGTGGCCTCGGAGCTCGTTGCCGACCCGAAGCCATTGGTCACGACCGCCCGGAAGCGCGCGCCGTTGTCGCCCAGGGTCGCGGAGGGCAGCGTGTACGTGGCCGCGTTCGCGCCGGGGATGTCGGCCTGGTCGCGCTGCCACTGGTAGCTCAGCGGCGCGGTGCCCGAGGCCGAGACCGCGAAGGACGCCGGCGCGCCGACGGCGACCGTCCGGTTGGCCGGGTTCGTGACGATCTGGGGCGCCTGGCTGGTGGTGGCCGCGATGCGCGCCACGATGCCGGTGTTCGAGCCGCTGCCCCGGGCCAGGTAGTAGAGATTGCCCTCCGGACCGACCTGGAGGTCGACCGGGTAGGCGATGCCCGAGGCGAAAGTGGTGACCGCGTTGCCGTTGGCGGGGTCGAGCTTGTTGATCCAGCCGCCGCAGTAGTCGGCGAAGAAGTAGACGCCCGTGTAGGCGGCCGGGAACTGGGCGACGGCGGGCGCGTAGAAGGTGCCGCCGGTGATGGCGCAGCCGAGGAAGGCGCCGCCGCCGTGGCCGTAGGCGTAGATGGGCGCGCGCTCGCCGGGGCCCACTGACGACCCCTCGGAGTTCGGCCAGCCGTAGTTCGAGGCGGCGATGCCGTCGTCGATCTCCTCCCAGGCGCTTTGGCCGACGTCGTTGATGAGCAGCCGGCCCGTGCCCGGCCGGAAAGCGAAGGTGTAAGGGTTGCGCAGCCCGAGCGCCCATATGGCCCGATTGACGCCGCTGGCGGTGCCGAAGAAGGGGTTGTCGGTGGGGATCGAGCCATCGGCGTTGATGCGCAGCACCTTGCCCAGCAGGTTGGCCAGGGTCTGGGAGTTGCTCGGCGTGGCGTTCTCGCCGGCCGCGATGTAGAGCTTGCCGTCCGGCGCGAAGTGGATGGCCCCGCCGTTGTGGTTGGTGGCGCCCGAAAGGTTGTCCAGGTCGAAGATGACCAGCTCGCTGGCGGCCAACACGACGTCCCCGTTGGCCGCGTCGGCGGTGAAGCGGCTGACGCGGTTGTGGATGGCCGGGCTGGTGGCCGTGTAGTAGACGTAGAGGTAGCGGTTCGTCGCGAAGTCCGGATCGAAGGCCAGCCCGAGCAGGCCGCGCTCACCGGACGAGTTGACCGTGAGCGTCATGAACGGCGTCGCCAGCAGGGCGCCGTTCTTGATCACGCGCAGCGACCCGCCCTGCTGGCTGACGAAGAGGCGGCCGTCGGGCGCGAATGCCATCGCCGTCGGACTCGACAGGCCCGATGCCACCAGCGTCTCGCTGAAGCCGGCGATGGGACTGGCGGCGAGGGCGGCCGCCGCAGCGTCTCCCGGGGCGCCCGCGCCGCCTCCCGGGGCGCCCGCGCCGCGCGAGCGAGCCACGAGCCCCGTCGTTGCCGACAGGGACAGGGCCACCAGGGCCAGGGTCAGCAGGACGGCGAGCCCGATGCCCCAGGGGCGTATCGTCGAGGTTCGCGCGGCGAGGCTCGGGGACATGATCCGACTCTTGACGGCCGGGCTCGTCCTGTCAAGAGCCCAGGAAGTCCTGGTGCGAGTGGGCATCCGACCATCGGACCCTGCCAGGTCGCGCGTTGCACGGGGTATGGTGTCATTCGAAGATCACGACCGAGCTGAGGAGATCGAGATGACCGTGGCCGTAGAGATAGCGTCCGCAGAGACCGCGCCCGCCCTCCCGAGGCTCGCCCTCATCGGGGGCCGCTGGGTGGAAGGCAGCGCCGGGACCTTCGAGGTGCGCTCGCCGTTTTCGGGTGAGCTCGTCAACACGATCACGCGCTGCTCTCCGGCCGACGTCGACCTGGCCGTGGCGGCGGCCACGGCAGCTCAGCCGGGCTGGGCCGCGACCCCGCTCATCGAGCGGGTCAAGGTGCTCCGCCGCATCCACGCGCTCTTCGTGACGCGGGCAGAACCCATCGCCAGGATCCTCGTGCAGGAGATCGCCAAGACGATCACGGCCAGCCGCGAGGAGGTCCACGAGTACGCGGCTCCCGCCTGGCAGAAGGCGGGCGAAGAGGTGCTCCGTCACCGGGGTCTGTCGTTTCCCTCGACCCAGGAGCAGACGAACAACAAGCGCCTGGTGATGACCCATCGGCCGCTCGGCGTGGTCGGCGCCATCACCCCGTACAACTTCCCGACCGACATCTCCTCGATCGCCCTGTCGCATATCGTGGCCGCCGGCAACACCGTCGTGTGGAAGCCCTCGGAGTACGCACCGACCGCTTGCGCCATGGTCGCGCAGCTGTTCGCCGAGGCGGGACTCCCGGACGGCGTCATCAACGTCGTCCAAGGCTTCGGCGATGTCGGCGCTGCCATCGTCGAACACCCCGGCGTGAAGGGCATCTTCTTCACCGGATCGACGGCGACCGGCCGAAAGATCGCCGTCAAGGCGGCGCTCAAGCCCCAGCTCCTGGAGCTCGGCGGCGATGGGCCGTTCATCATCCTGCCCGATGCCGACATCGACGCCGCGGTCGAAGGCGCCATGAACGGGTGCTTCTACTACGGCGGCCAGGTGTGCACATCGGCCGAACGGCTGATCGTGCACCAGGACGTGCACGACAAGTTCGTCGCGAAGTTGCGTGCGCGAACGGCGCTGCTGCGCATCGGCGACCCGGCCCTGGAGGAGACCGAGATGGGGCCGTTGTGCAACGCGGCCACGCTCCAGCGCGTCGTCGATCATGTCGAGGACGCTCGCGTGCGCGGGGCCGATATCGAGCAGTTCGGACCCCAGGAAGGCCTCTTCTATCCGGCCACCATCCTGACCGGCGTGACGCCGGAGATGCGCATCGCCCAGGAGGAGACCTTCGGCCCGGTCGCTCCGGTCATGAAGGTGGCCTCCGTGGCCGAGGCGATCGGCATCGCCAACTCGAGCGAACTCGGGTTGATCGCCTCGCTCTGGACCCGGGATCTGGCCACGGCCTGGCGCGTCGGTGAAGCGCTCCAGCACGGCACCGTGAACATCAACGAGACCAGCAACTACTGGGATCAGCTGGCGCCGTTCGGCGGTACGGGCAGCAGCGGCGTGGGCCGGGAACTCTCGCGGTGGTTCCTCGACGCGTTCACCGAGCAGAAGCTGCTCGTCTTCGACCTGGGTGACGCCGAGCACCATGACCGTCGCGCAGAGGGCGGCTGGTAGGGGGTCGTCGGCACCGTTCCGACGCGAGGCAGGTCGTTGGCGCGCGGCGTTGACGGCGTTTCGTGACACGTAGCAATGAGGCCACGTCGGCGGCGGCATCGAGGGTTGTCGTGGCACTGGCGTGGGGCGAATCCATCCCGTCCCACGTTCACGGCGGGACGATGGCGAACGTCTGGCGGCCCGCAAGGGCCCCGATGTCCCGCGCCGACCGATCGTGGTTGCTAGGTGTCAGCGTCGCGATCAGCCAGGGCAATCCCGGCCGCCACGAGGTCCGAACGCGCACGCCGGCGCCAGCTCCGGGCCACGTCGGCAACGGGCCGCACCGCCGATTTCGTGACACGTAGCAATGGGATGACTATGGAGTCGAGGAAGGAGGTCCACCGCGGCCTCTGGAGGGGCCGATCGCCACAGGCTCACGCTCGCGCCGGCCCCGGGACGCTCCCGTGACGCGTCGAACGCTGTCAACTTCGCTCGCCGTAGTCGTGCCGTTGATATCTGGCACAACCTTGGCCCGCCCGCGCCTACCGCCCCGGCCCGCCTGCCCGCGCCTACCGCCCCGGCCCGCCTACCGCCGCGCCCCCGGCCCGGCTGCCCGCGCCCCGCCCCAACGTGGGGACTGGTCGGCCCCGCCACGCTGCGCTACGATGCCGCCGTCCAATCGAGACAGGTCGCGCACGACGAGGTCGGAGGAGGAGCCATGAAGCACAACACGTGGACCACGCGGTTGGCCCTGGGGGCCATCGTCGCCATCGTCGTCGGAGCGTGCAGCTCCGGGGGATCGGGCGGGTCGACCATCACCATCGGCGGTGGCTTCGCGCTGACCGGCCTCGAGTCCGCCCTCGACATTCCCGCGGCGAACGGCGCCAAGCTGGCGGTCAAGGAGATCAACGCCAAGGGCGGCGTGCTGGGCAAGCAGATCAACTTCATCATCCATGACAGCCAGTACAAGCCGGACGTCACGGCCCAGGTCGCGAAGCAGTTCGCCGAGCAGGACAAGGTGCCCTTGTTCATCGGCTATACGGACAGCGACTCGGTGCTGCAGAGCGGCAAGACGATGCAGGATGCCAAGATCCCCTTCATCACCGTCGGCGCGACGTCGCCCAAGCTGCCCACGCAGATCGGCGACATGATGTTCCTGGCCTGCTTCGGCGACAACGTGCAGGCGGCGGCCGGTGCCGAGTTCGCGGTCAAGAAGTTCGGCAAGAACGCCTACTTCCTGTGGGACAAGGACATCGAGTACACCACGCTCCTCGGGAAGTACTTCAAGGTCAGGTTCGCCGAACTCGGGGGCACGCTGCTGCTCGAGGACTCATACGAGGACCTGGCCACCGACTTCTCGGCGCAGATCACCAAGATCAAGGCGCTGGCCACCAAGCCGGACTTCTACTATGTGGCCGCGATGCCCAACAACGTGGGCCCGCTGGTCAAGCAGTTCCGCGATGCCGGCATCACCGGTCCCATCGTCGGTGGCGACGGCTATGACACGCCGGACCTCGTCGGTGTCGCCGGCGCGGCCGCCAACAACGTTTTCTTCACCACGCACGCGCTGATGGATGCGACCGGTGGCACGGATGGCATCAAGAAGTTCATCGCGGCCTACAAGGCGGAGTACGGGCACGATCCGGAGAACGCCTTTGCGGCCCTCGGCTACGACACCGTCTATCTGCTCGCCGATGCCGTGACGCGCGCCAAGGGGACCGACTCCGCGGCCGTCAAGACGGCCCTCGAGGCGACCAGCGGCTTCAAGGGCATCACCGGCGCGATCACCTTCGCACCCGGTGTCCACGTCCCGCAGAAGGGTGTGACGATCATCGATATCGAGGGCGGCAAGTTGACGCTCGCTGCTGAAGTGGTGCCGGAGAAGGTGCCGGCGCCCTAGCCAACGGTTCCACGTGTCTGGCCGCCGGGTCGGGGAGCCAAGCGCTCTCTGGCCCGGCGGCGGCCCATCTCCACCGACGTGAGCGAGGCACGCTGATGACACCGCAGGAGATCGTCGCCCGCGCCAACGATCGCGGCGTCCAGCTCATTCGTTTCCTGTACTGCGACAACGGCGGGATCATCCGCGGCAAGAGCACGCACGTCACCTCGCTCGCCCGCCGCATGACCAGCGGCATCGGGCTGGTGAAGGGCATGCAGTCGTTCACCAGCCTCGACTCCCTCGCGCCGGACGGCACGTACGGGCCGGTCGGTGAGATTCGGCTCATCCCCGACCCGGAGACCTATGTCGTGCTGCCTTACGCACCGCGCAGCGCGCAGATGATGGCCAACATGATTGAGCTGGACCACACCCCCTGGGCTCTCGACCCCCGCTGGTTCCTGCAGCGCATGGTCGCCAAGGCCAGTGACGCGGGCCTCGCCTTCGACGCGGCCTTCGAGAACGAGTTCTACCTGGCCCTGCGCACGGAGGCGGGCTATGTCCCGGTGGACCGCAGCCTCTGCTTCAGTGCCATCGGCATGGAGTCCACCGAGGAGGTCATCCAGGACATCATCGCGGCCCTCATCAACCAGGGCCTGACCGTGGAGCTGTCCCATCCCGAGCTCGGCCAGGGCCAGCAGGAGCTGTCGATCCGCCACGGACCCGCGCTCCGCGCCGCCGACGAACAGATCATCTACCGCCAGACCGTGCGCGCCGTGGCCGCGAAGCACGGTCTCATCGCCTCATTGGCGCCCAAGCCG
>Ga0315281_10008792_pt1 | contig 14080 bp, 8 predicted proteins | sample YL17G07_0_MG_FD_204540 | JGI IMG/M metagenome (GOLD analysis project Ga0315281, IMG submission 204540) | Sediment microbial communities from Yellowstone Lake, YNP, Wyoming, USA - YL17G07_0 | ecosystem: Environmental > Aquatic > Freshwater > Lake > Sediment | place: USA: Wyoming | collected...
TTTTTACTTTGTCGATAGAGCGGCGGATCTTGTCGTGGAGAATTCTGGCGAAGGCACCGATACTGTCATTGTCATGGGCCCGATCAGCAGCTACACGCTATCGATAAATGTCGAGAATCTAAGTCTGGGCAGCGCGATGAGCGGCACGGGCAATGCGTTGAACAACGCGCTGACCGGCGGCAACGTCGACAACATCCTGGATGGAGGGGCAGGTTCCGATACGTTGATTGGCGGCTTGGGAAACGACACCTACGTAGTCGATAACACTGCCGATGTCGTTACCGAGAACCTCAATGAGGGCACTGACCTCGTACAGAGTTCGGTTACATACACGCTCTCAGGTAATGTCGAGAACCTGACCTTAGCCGGCGCCGCCGCGATCAACGGCACCGGCAATGCTCTGAACAATGTGCTCACCGGTAACAGCGCAGCGAACACGCTCAATGGCGGTTCGGGCGACGATACCTATGTGGTCGACAATGTTGGCGACATCGTGACCGAAGGGGCAAGTGCGGGGACCGATACCGTGCAGAGTTCGGTCACCTACACGCTCGCGGCTAACGTCGAGAATCTGATCCTCACCGGTGTGAGTGCGATCAACGGCACCGGCAATGCACTCGACAACGTGCTCACCGGAAACAGCGCAGCAAACACGCTTGACGGAGGCACCGGGAACGACACTTACGTTATCGACAATATTGTCGACGTCATCATCGAAGCGGTTAGCGCCGGCACCGATACGGTACAGAGTTCAATTACCTATACGCTGACAGCCAACGTCGAGAACCTGACTCTGACCGGTGCGAGCGCAATCAATGGCACTGGCAACGCGTTGGACAACCTGCTCACCGGAAACAGTGCGGCGAACACACTGGACGGCGGCGCGGGCAATGACACCTATGTGATCGATAACGCGGGCGACGTCGCTATCGAGGTGGTCGGCGGTGGGACCGACACGGTGCTGAGCTCGGTTAGTTACAGCCTCAATGCAAATGTCGAAAATCTAACGCTCATTGGATCGGGCAACACAAATGGCGGCGGCAATGCACTGAACAACGTTGTCACCGGCAACAGCGGAGTCAATTTTCTTGATGGGGCAGCTGGATCCGACACTCTGATCGGGGGTGCCGGAGACGACATATATTTGGTAGACGTTGTCACAGACATCGTGATTGAGAATGCGGGCGAGGGTACGGACATGGTACAGAGTTTGGCTACGTTCACTCTGTCAGCAAACGTCGAGAACCTAATGTTGGTCGGCGCAAGTACGATCAACGCAACCGGCAATGCACTGAACAATTCCCTCATTGGCAACCCCGCCGATAACGTATTGGACGGCGGGGTAGGCGCGGACACGCTGAACGGTGCCGCAGGCAATGACACGTATGTCGTCGACGATGCAGGCGACATCGTCGTGGAGGCTGCCGGTACAGGAACCGATACTGTACAGAGTTCCATTTCCTACACACTCGTCGCCAATGTCGAAAATCTAAACCTGATTGGCGCGGGCGCGATCAACGGCACAGGCAATACGCTCAATAACGTCATCAGCGGCAATGGCGCGGCAAACACACTTGATGGTGGAACGGGTTCCGACACCATGGTCGGGGGCTCGGGGGACGACATCTATGTCGTCGACATGGTCACGGATGTTGTAACGGAAAACGCGGGCGAAGGAACGGACCTCGTCCAGAGTTCCGTGACGTACACGCTCGGTGCAAATGTGGAGAACTTGACGCTGACCGGTGCGACCGCAATCAATGGAGCCGGCAACGCGCAGGACAATGTCCTCACTGGAAACAGCGCGGCAAATACGCTAACTGGCGGTGCGGGCAATGACACCTATGTCGTCGACAACGCGGGCGATGTCGTCACTGAGGCCGCTGGCGCGGGGACAGACACGGTACAGAGCTCGATCACCTACACGCTTGGAGCCAACGTCGAGAACCTCATGTTGATTGGAGCAAGCGCAATTAATGGTACCGGTAACACGCTGGACAACGTGCTTAGTGGAAATGGTGCGGCGAACGTGCTCACCGGCGGGACGGGGAACGACACCTATTATGTGAGTACCGGTGACTCGGTAGTGGAGGCGGCGAGCGCGGGAACGGATGTTATCTATAGCGATGTTACTTACACGTTGAATTCGAATGTCGAGAATCTGGTTTTGATCGGTGTAGAGGCAATTAATGGTACTGGCAATGCGTTGAATAATGTACTCACTGGAAACACCGCCGCCAATGTTCTGGCTGGTGGCCCCGGCGACGATACTTATGTAGTGGACAATGTCGGAGATGTCATAACGGAAGCCCTGCCAAACGGCAGTGATACCGTGCTATCCAGCGTTAGTTATGCGTTACCTAACAACGTGGAGAATCTGACATTGATAGGCGTTGGCCTGATCGACGGGACCGGAAATGGGTGGGGCAACGTGCTTACAGGCAATAGTGCAGCCAACACACTGAGCGGTGGCGCGGGTAACGACACCTATGTGATCGACAGTCTTGCGGATACTGTGATTGAGAATCCCGGCGAAGGCCTTGACACGGTGCAGGCGAGTATCAGCTATGTCCTGGGCGCCAACGTGGAGAACTTGACTCTCACCGGCGCGGCCGCGATCGACGGCACAGGCAATACCTTGAGCAACGTTTTGACCGGGAATGCGGCGGCCAATACATTGACCGGAGGGCCGGGCAACGATACCTACGTGGTGGACAACGTTGGTGATGCTGTCGTCGAGAATGCAAACGAAGGAACGGACACCGTACAGGCCAGTATCAGCTATGTTTTGGGTACAAACGTGGAGAACTTGACCCTCACTGGCGCAGCCGCGATCAATGGCACAGGTAATTCGTTGAACAACGTTTTGACCGGGAATACGGCGGCCAATACATTGACCGGAGGGCTGGGCAATGACACCTATGTGGTGGACAACGTTGGCGACACTGTAGCCGAGAATGCAAACGAAGGAACGGATACGGTGCAGGCCAGCATCAGTTATGTTCTTGGCGCGACGGTTGAGAACCTGACGCTGACAGGCACAGCTGCGATCAATGGCACTGGCAATGCCTTGGCCAACATGTTGACCGGCAACAGTGGCGCCAACACTTTGACTGGCGGATTGGGGGATGATACCTACGTGGTAAACGACGTCGGGGACGTAGTCGTCGAGAATGCCAACGAGGGCACGGATACCGTGCAGGCTTCCCTAACTTACGTGTTGGGTGCCACGATTGAAAACCTGACGCTAATCGGTTCATCAACAATCGATGGCACCGGAAACCTGTTGAACAATGTCCTGACGGGCAACAACAGTGCCAATCTACTGGACGGCGGCGCCGGTGCAGATTCCATGTCGGGCGGAACCGGCAACGACACCTATGTAGTCGATGACGTCAGCGATATCGTTACGGAAGGCGCTGGCGCCGGCACGGATACCGTGCAGACCAGCATCACCTACGTTCTCGGGGCAAATGTCGAGAACCTTACGCTTACCGGTGGGGCCGCGATCAATGGCACCGGGAATACGCTAAACAACGTGTTGACCGGCAACAGCGCCGCCAACACGCTGACCGGCGGATCGGGCAACGACACTTATGTGGTGGACAATGCTGGCGACGTGGTGATCGAAAACCTCAACGAAGGCACTGACACGGTGCAGGCAAGTATCAGTTATGTGTTGGGTGCGAACGTGGAGAATCTGACGCTCACTGGTACCGGCATCATCAATGGCACAGGCAATTCATTGAATAATTCGCTGACCGGGAATGCAAAGAACAACCTGTTGGACGGTGGCCCAGGGGCGGACACGATGTTGGGCGGCGCGTTCAATGACACTTATGTAGTCGACGACGTTGGCGATATGGTAATAGAGACTACTAACACAGGTGCATTTGTGACGGACACCGTACTGGCGAGCGTCAGCTACACGTTATCGAATAATGTTGAGAACTTGACGCTGACCGGCACAGCTGCGATCAATGCGACCGGCAATTCGCTAAATAATGTCCTGACCGGCAACAGCGCCGCCAACACGCTGACCGGTAGTCTAGGCGACGACACCTACGTGGTGGACAACGTCGGCGACATAGTAATCGAGAATCTCAACGAAGGCACGGATTCGGTACAGGCGAGCATCACCTATACCTTATCCGCGAATGTGGAGAAGCTGATATTGACCGGCGCGACTGCGATCAATGGCACCGGGAATGCATCGGACAACCTGCTGACAGGCAATAGCGCGGCGAATACGCTGACTGGGGGGGTGGGCAATGACACTTACGTTGTGGACAACGTCGGCGACATTGTGATCGAGAACTTAAACCAAGGCACAGATTCAGTGCAAGCAAGCATCAGCTACGTCCTAGGCGCTAACGTCGAAAATCTTACTCTGACCGGCAGCGCTGCCATCACTGGTACTGGCAACGCGCTGAACAATATATTAACTGCCAATGCTAGTCCGTATGTTATGTCCCTCACGGGAGGTCTGGGCGACGACACCTACGTGATTGGCAACAACTTGGTGGTGGAGAACCCAAACGAAGGCACAGATACTGTCGTGATATATGGCCAGGGCAGTATTTATACGAATTATGTGCTTCCAGCTAACGTCGAAAACCTGACGGTGCTGGGATATTCTTCCGGTGCCACCGGCGTTGGGAACAACCTCAACAATGTTCTCACGGGCAGCTTCGCTAGCGACTCGCTCAGCGGAGGTGCGGGAAACGATACATTGGACGGGAATGGTGGCCCGGATACACTCATTGGTGGTATTGGCAACGATACCTATATGCTGAGAGCATACTGGTTCAGCGACAACACAATCCTAGAGAACGACGCCACCGCTGGAAACACCGACATCGTCCAGTTTTTCGCCGGCATCAACTACGACCAGATCTGGTTCCGTCATATTGGAAACGATCTGGAGGTCAGTTTGATCGGTACCGGCGACGAAGTCATGATACAGAATTGGTATTCGGGCTCCGCCTATCACACCGAGCAATTCAAGACTGCGGACAACAAATTGCTGCTGGATACCCAAGTCGAAACATTGGTCCAGGCGATGGCAGCCTTTGCTCCGCCGGCCGCCGGGCAGACGACCTTGCCGCAAAACTACCAGGATGCACTGGCCGCGACGCTTGCGGCCAACTGGATCTGATTTCCTTAAAGCCAACAATGCCGCCCCGCCTGCAGGCGGGGTAGTATTGCGCCCATGGTAGAGACCACGTCACCCGCGCCGGTCATAGGCGAGTCGGCCGAGCCGATCCCGAAGGCAGGCCCGCCGGCGGACATCGACACCGGCCTGATCGGTCTCGTCCTGCTCGCCCGTTTCCATGGCGTCGCCGCAGACCCGGATCAGCTTGCGCATGACTTCAAGGAGTCGGGCAAGCCGTTCGGCACGAGCCAGATCCTGCTCGCCGCAAAGCGCCTCGGCCTCAAGGCGCGGCTGGTGCGCACCGAGATGGCACGGCTCGATCGCACGCCGTTGCCGGCGCTCGCGATCGACACCGAGGGCCGTTATTTCATTCTTGCCCGCGCCGACGGCGACAAAGTGCTGGTGCAGGACCCGCGCGTCGAGCGGCCGCAGGTTCTGTCGTCCACGGAATTCCTCGCACGCTGGAGCGGCGAGCTGATTCTGTTCACTTCGCGCGCCTCGATTATCGGCGATCTCGCCAGGTTCGATTTCACCTGGTTCATTCCGGCGGTGGTGAAGTACCGCAGGCTGCTCGGCGAAGTGCTGCTGGTGTCGTTCGTCCTGCAACTGTTCGCGCTGGTGACGCCGCTGTTCTTCCAGGTGGTGATGGACAAGGTGCTGGTGCACCGCGGCTTCAGCACGCTCGACGTGATCGCCATCGGATTGCTGGTGGTATCGGTGTTCGAGGTCGTGCTCTCCGGATTGCGCAGTTATGTGTTCGCCCACACCACCAGCCGGATCGACGTTGAACTCAGCGCACGGCTGTTCCGGCATCTGCTCAACCTGCCGCTGGCTTACTTCCAGGCGCGGCGGGTGGGCGATTCGGTGGCGCGCGTGCGGGAACTGGAACACATCCGGCAATTCCTCACCGGCAACGCGATCACCGTCGTGCTGGATCTCTTCTTCTCGGTGGTGTTCATCGCCGTCATGTTGTTTTACAGCGGCTGGCTGACGCTGGTGGTGGTGCTGTCGCTGCCTTGCTATCTGTTGGTGTCGCTGCTCATCACGCCGCTGTTGCGCGCTCGGTTGAACGAAAAATTCAACCGCGGCGCGGAAAATCAGGCATTCCTGGTGGAGACGATCAATGGCATCGACACGCTGAAGGCGATGGCGGTCGAACCGCAGATGACGCGTAACTGGGACAAGCAGCAGGCGGCGTATGTGACGGCAAGCTTCCGCACCTCCACGTTGGGCACGGTGGCGCACGAGAGCGTCGCCATGGTCGGCAAGCTGGTGACGCTGGGAACGATGTGGCTGGGCGCACATCTGGTGATCAACGGCGATCTGACGGTCGGCCAGTTGATCGCCTTCAACATGCTGGCCGGGCGCGTCGGCACGCCGGTGATGCGGCTGGCCCAGTTGTGGACGGACTTCCAGCAGACCGGCATTTCGGTGCAGCGTCTGGGTGACATCCTCAATGCGCGAACCGAAATCATCCGCGCCGACCGCAGCACCATGCCGCGCCTCGCCGGCCGCATCGAACTCGACCAGATCATTTTCCGTTACCGTCCCGATGGGCCGGAGGTGCTGCGCGGCATCAGTCTCATTGTCCAGCCCGGGGAGGTGATCGGCATCGTCGGCCGCTCCGGGTCCGGCAAGAGCACCCTGGCCAAGCTGGTGCAGCGCCTCTATCTTCCGGAGCGGGGCCGCGTGCTGATCGACGGCGTGGATCTGGCGGTGGTCGATACGTCTTCGCTGCGCCGGCAGATCGGCGTGGTGTTGCAGGAGAACATGCTGTTCAACCGGAGCATCCGCGAGAACATCGCGCTCGCCGATCCGGGAATGCCGATCGAGGCGGTGATCGCGGCTTCCAAGCTCGCCGGCGCGCACGAGTTCATCCTGGAATTGCCCGAGGGCTACGACACCATGGTCGGCGAACACGGCGCGACGCTGTCGGGCGGCCAGCGCCAGCGCATCGCCATTTCGCGTGCGCTGATCACCAATCCGCGCATCCTGATCTTCGACGAGGCCACCAGCGCGCTCGACTACGAATCGGAACGCATCATCCAGGACAACATGAAATCCATCTGCAAGGGCCGCACCGTGCTGATCATCGCGCATCGGCTGACGGCGGTGCGCGATGCCAACCGCATCATCGTCCTCGACCGCGGCCAGCTGGTGGAACAGGGCACCCATGCGGAATTGCTCGCGCTCGAGGATGGCTATTATTCGCGCTTGCACCGGCTGCAGCAGGGGTAGCCCGATGAGCCAGGCCATCGCACTTTGGTTTCAAGCCATCGCCGATTTTCTGAAGCGCTACTGGGCCATCTTCCGCCACGCGTGGGGTGAACGGAAGAGCCTTGATTCGCGGCCGCGCCTGCGGCACGAAACGCAGTTTCTGCCTGCCGCACTTGAGCTGCAGGAGACGCCGGTCTCGCCGGCGCCGAGGATCGCAATGTGGCTGCTGATCGCTTTCGCCTTCATCGCGGTGCTGTGGGCGGTCTTCGGGCGGATCGATGTGGTCGCGACGGCCCGCGGCAAGATCGTGCCCAACGACCGCACCAAAGTCATTCAACCCATCGAAACCGCGACCGTGAAGGCGATTCATGTCGCCGACGGTCAATCCGTCAGGCTTGGGGAGGTTTTGATCGAGCTTGACACCACCAACACCGCCGCCGACAGCACGCGCATTACCAGCGATCTTGTCGCGGCAAGGCTGCAGGCGGCGCGCGCCAAGGCGCTGCTCGCAGGCATCGCGACCGGCAGGGTGCCTGCATTGGAGCGCATTCCTGACGTGCCTCCGCTCCGGTTTGCCCAGGAGCAGCGGATGCTGGAAGGCCAGTACGGCGAATACCAGGCGAAGCTTGCCCGCATCGATGCCGACATTGCCCGTCGCGAAGCGGAGCTGCGTTCGACGCAGGAGATCGTCAGGAAGCTCGAGCAGACTGCGCCGATTGCACGCCAGCGCGCGCAGGACTTCAAGGGCATGGTCGACGAGAACTACGCGTCCAAACATGCCTATCTGGAGAAAGAGCAGGTGCGCATCGAGCAAGAGGGAGACCTTGCGACCCAGCAAAGCCGCATCAAGGAATTGGCCGCTGCGATACTTGAGGGGCGAAGCCAACGAACGGCGCTGGTCGCGGAGACCCGGCGATTGGCCCTGGACAGCCTGAACGAATCCGAGCAGAAGGCGACCGCCTTTGCGCAGGATCTGGTCAAGGCGGATTCGAGGGGCAGGCTGATGACGCTCACCGCGCCGGTCGACGGCACCGTACAGCAACTGGCGGTGCACACGGTCGGCGGGGTAGTGACGCCGGCGCAGGCATTGATGATGATCGTGCCCCGGGACAATGCGCTCGAGGTCGAGGCCTTCCTCGAGAACAAGGATATCGGCTTCGTGAATGCGGGGCAGGAGGCCGAGATCAAGATCGAGACCTTCCAGTACACCAAGTACGGGACGATTCACGCCAAGGTGACTCACGTCTCGCACGACGCGATCCAGGACGAAAAGAAAGGCCTCATCTACTCGGTGCGGGCCAATCTCGACCGCGCGACCATGCAGGTCGAGGACAAGATGGTCAACCTGTCGCCCGGCATGGCGGTCACCGTTGAAATCAAGACCGGCAAGCGGCGCGTGATCGAATATTTCCTCAGTCCGCTTCTGCAATACAAGCACGAGAGCCTGCGGGAGCGATGATGCGCCGCGCTCTTGTGCTGATTCGCGCGTTGGCGGCGGCGGTGATTGCATGCAACGCCTCGGCAGCCGACCTCCTCGACGTCTACCGGATGGCGCAGCAGCAGGACCCGGTGTTCGAGGCGGCACGCCAGGCGCTGGAATCCGTTCGCGAGAAGCTTCCGCAGGCGCGCGCCGGGCTGCTGCCCGTGGTTGCGGTCAACGGCGGCAGCAGCCGCTCGCAGGGGCAATATCTGTTTGGCGCCGGTCCCGAAGAGGACCGCAATATCAACGCGTGGAACTGGGCGCTGCAGCTGACGCAACCCGTGTTCCGGGTACAGAACTGGGAGGCCTACACGCAGGCCGCTGCAATCGTGGAGCAGGCGGAGGCACAGTTTGCGCAGGCCGGGCAAGACCTGATCCTGCGGGCGGTACAGGCTTATTTCGAATTCGATGTCGCGCAGGAAAGCATCCGCGTGGCGGATGCACAGTTGCGCGCGATCGAGCAGCAGCTCAATCTCGCCAGGCGCGGTTTCAATGCCGGGACCAATCCGATCACCGACGTGCATGAGGCGAAGTCGCGCTTCGATCTGGCGCGGGCGCAGCGGGTCGCGGCGCAAAACGAGCTCGAAGCCAGGCGATCCGAGCTGGAAAGGATCATCGGCACCCTGCCTGAGGCGGTGAATTCACTCGATGCCGATGCGGTTCCACCATTGCCCGAACCGCGCGATGTCGAGGCCTGGATTGCCAACGCGCGTGATAACGCCCCGGCCGTGCGCGGGCAGCGGGCGGCGGTGGAAGTGGCAGAGCGAGAGATCGCGAAGAACCGGGCGGGGCATCTGCCGACGCTCGACATGACCGCGTCGTATGGCAGCAATTACTCGTCCGGCAACAGTAACCTCGCCGCAGACTACGAAACCCGCATTAAATCCGGCCAGATCGGTGTCCAGCTCAGCATCCCGATCTACTCCGGGGGGGCGGTCGATTCGCGGGTGACGGAATCGATGGCCGCGCTGTACAAGGCGCGAGCCGAACTGGAAGCGGCGCGGCGCCAGGCCGGCAGCACGGCACGGCAGGCGTTTGCCGGCGTGGCGAACGGCATCTCGCAGATCGAGGCGCTGGTGTCGGCGGTCGATTCCAGCATCAGTTCGGTCAAGGCCAACCAGGTCGGCTACCGGCTCGGTACCCGCATCAACATCGATGTCCTGAATGCCGAGCAGCAGCTCTATACAGCGAAGCGCGATCTGATCAAAGCGCGCTACGAGACCTTGCTCCATGGGCTGAAGCTGAAAGCATCCACGGGCGGTTTGACGGACGCTGACGTGGTGGCGATCAACAGGTGGTTCCGGGCTGGAAATTCCGCGCCTTCAGCGCAATCTGAGGTTTCGCCTGGCTTTAAACCGGGCATGCCAACGCGGTGATTGAGAACCCTGACCGCTTGCAAAAAATTGCGAGCGTGATCCTCAGTAACGCATATCGGCCAGGCGCAAGCCAATGCGTGTCAATCCTCCACCACCTCAAAATCATGCGTAATCTCCGCCGTCTTCCCGAGCATGATCGATGCCGAACAGTATTTCTCGGCTGACAGCCTGATCGCCTGCTCGACCTTGGCGGGCTTCAGGCCCTTGCCGCGCACCGTGAAGTGGTAGTGGATGCGGGTGAATACTTTCGGATCGGTCGATGCGCGCTCGGCTTCGAGGCGCACTTCGCAGCCGGTGACGGGCTCGCGGCTTTTTTTCAGGATCAGCACGACGTCATAGGCGGTGCAGCCGCCGGTGCCGAGCAGCACCATTTCCATCGGCCGCGGCCCGAGGTTGCGGCCGCCGCTCTCGGGGGCGCCGTCCATCACTGCGGCGTGGCCGCTGCCGGTCTCCGCGAGGAACGTCATGCCGTCGCCGCCGACCCACTTCACCGTGCATTCCATGTGGTTGTCCTTCTTCGGTTCGTTGCCAAGGCTTTAATTTTACTGGAAGTATCGTGTTGCGATGCCGCATCCCTGGAAATCCGCAACCGATTCGCGGCGTGCTCCATGGATCGCGTTGCCGCTTAGCCCGCAGACTGCCTTCAATGTATACGCAGGGTTGTGGCAAGCATCAAGAAATTCGATGAGATTATTCAAACATTGATGGTGCAACGCACCAAAGTGCATTGCATCGCACCAAATACTTTGGGATAATGCTCTCAACCAAGGCGAACAGCGCCAGGGAAACGAATTCGCAGCAACGGTCATTTGTCTCCTCCACCCTCCTCCTTTGGTGGAATTCTGCCCGACTCGCATGAGTCGGGCTTTTTTTTGCGCCGATTGCACCAGTGCAAGCGCGGGGGCGCCGGGCCCCGCCAAGTTTGACAGGGGATGCCCCAAAACATTAGAATGCTCGGCTTTCCGCGCGGGCTTTGACGGTTTTCCGTGCGGCCTTCCGCCACCGGGCTTCAACTCGGCGGAATTATTCATCAAGGGCACGAGGATCTTGAACATGAAGACTTTTTCCGCCAGGGCGGAGGACGTGAAGCACGACTGGTTCGTGGTGGACGGCACCGACAAGGTGCTCGGCCGGCTCGCGGCCGAGATCGCGCGCCGCCTGCGCGGCAAGCACAAGCCGATTTTCACCCCGCACGTCGACACCGGCGATTTCATCGTGGTGGTGAATGCGGCGAAGATCCGCGTCACCGGCGACAAGCCCGAGGGCAAGAAATATTTCCGCCACAGCGGCTATCCCGGCAGCATCGTCGAGACCAACTTCCAGAAAATGCAGCAGCGTTTTCCGGGGCGCGCGCTGGAAAAAGCCGTGAAGGGCATGCTGCCCAAGGGGCCGCTCGGCTACGCGATGCTGAAGAAGCTCAAGGTCTACGCCGAGGGCCAGCACCCGCACACCGCGCAACAACCGCAATCCCTCGAGATTTAAGGACCCAGCGATGATCGGAAATTACTATTACGGCACCGGCCGGCGCAAGAGCGCCGTGGCCCGCGTGTTTCTCGCCCGCGGCAAGGGCCGGTTCATGGTGAACGACAAGCCGGTCGACGAGTTTTTCTCGCGGGAAACGGGCCGCATGATCGTGCGCCAGCCGCTCGAGCTCACCGAGAACACCGCGAATTTCGACATCATGGTGAACGTGTCGGGTGGCGGCGAATCCGGGCAGGCGGGCGCGGTGCGCCATGGCATCACCCGCGCGCTGATCGAATTCGACCCGGAACTGAAACCGGTGCTCAGCAAGGCCGGCCTGGTGACCCGCGACGCGCGCGAGGTCGAGCGAAAGAAGGTCGGCCTGCGCAAGGCGCGCCGCCGCAAGCAGTTCTCCAAGCGTTAAGCGCTGGTTGCTGCTTCGAAAAAGGCCGCCTTCGGGCGGCTTTTTTTGTTTGCGCGATGAATTTTTTTTGTTTTACCATGGTCAGGTGGAAGCGGGCCTCGGGAAACGGGAGGGACGATGATCAAGGCGGGCATTGTCGGCGGGACGGGATACACGGGCGTGGAGCTGCTGCGCCTGTTGGCCCAGCATCCGGAAATCGGGATCACGGCGATCACCTCGCGCAAGGAGGCCGGCATCGCGGTCGCCGCCATGTTTCCGAGCCTGCGCGGCCGCGTCGACCTCGCGTTCTCCGACCCGGCGAAAGCCGGTCTCAAGTCCTGCGACGTGGTGTTTTTCGCGACGCCGAACGGGGTCGCGATGGGGGAGGCGAGGGCGCTCGTCGACGCCGGCGCGCGCGTCATCGATCTGTCCGCCGATTTTCGCCTTCGCGACGTCGCCGAATGGGAAGAATGGTACGGCATGAAGCACGCGTGTCCGGATCTCGTCGCGGAGGCGGTCTACGGCCTGCCGGAAGCAAACCGCGAGCAGGTCAAAAAGGCGCGCGTGCTGGCGAACCCGGGCTGCTATCCGACCGCGGTGCAGCTTGGTTTCCTGCCGCTGGTCGAGGCGGGCGCGGTCGATACCGGGCATTTGATCGCCGACGCGAAATCCGGGGTGAGCGGCGCGGGGCGCAAGGCGGAAACCGGCCTGCTGTTCGCGGAAGCGTCGGACAATTTCAAGGCCTACAACGTGCCGGGGCACCGGCATCTGCCGGAGATCCGCCAGGGCTTGGCACGCGCGCTCGGTAAGCCGGTGGGGCTGACCTTCGTCGCGCATCTGACGCCGATGGTCCGCGGCATCCACGCCACGCTGTACGCGCGCCTGACGAAGGAAGTCGATCTGCAGGACCTGTTCGAGCGGCGCTACGCCGGCGAGCCGTTCGTCGATGTGCTGCCCGCGGGCAGCCACCCGGAAACGCGCTCGGTGCGCGCGGCGAACGTCTGCCGCATCGCGGTCCACCGGCCGCAGGGGGGCGACACCGTGGTGGTGCTCTCGGTCATCGACAACCTGGTCAAGGGTGCGGCCGGCCAGGCGGTGCAGAACCTGAACCTGATGTTCGGCTTCGAAGAGGCCCTCGGCCTCACCCAGATTCCGGTCCTTCCCTGATGCTGAGGAAACTGCGCCGGCGCTTCGGCATTTCCGCCAGGGCCGTCACGGTCAGGACCGAGCTGGCCTGGTATTGGCGATGGCTCGGACTGGTGATCGCGGCGGCGGTGGTGGTCGCGGTCGCCGGGTGGATGTACGACGCAGGCCGCCGCTTCGCCGGGTTTGACCGCGGCGAAATCGAGCAGGAACTTGCCGTCGCCCGGGATCGCCTGTTGAAGCTGGAGGCCGAGAACAAGGAACTCGGCGCGCTCGCCCACGCCGGCGACGCGCGGATGCAGATCGAGCGCACCGCGCAGCAGCAGCTCGCCAATCAGGTGAAAGGCCTGGAGGAGGAGAACGCGCGGCTCAAGGAGGATCTCGGCTTTTTCGAAAACCTGATGCCCGCCGAGAGCCGCGACCCCGGGCTGTCGATCAACCGCCTGCGGGTCGATCGCGACGTGGTCCCGGGGCAGTACCGCTATCGCCTGCTGCTGTTGCAAAGCGGCAAGCGCGTCGCCGAATTCCAGGGCAGCCTGCAGTTCATCGTCACTCTGCAGGAGGGTGGGAAAGATGTTATTCTCACGCTCCCTGGGGACGCTGCGGCGGACGCCAGGACGGACCCCAAGGCGTTCCGGGTGAGCTTCAAGCATTTTCAGCGCGTCGAGGGGGTGTTCCAGGTTCCCGCGGGCGCAAAACTGAAAAGCGTCCAGGCGCGCGTGCTGGAACACGGCGTCGCGAAAGCCAGCCAGACGTACAATATGTCCTGACGGAGGCAGCATGTTCAACAAGAATCCCAGCAAGCCGCAGAACCGCATCGACAGCCTGATCGGCGTCGGCACGCG
>Ga0315281_10008794_pt1 | contig 14078 bp, 14 predicted proteins | sample YL17G07_0_MG_FD_204540 | JGI IMG/M metagenome (GOLD analysis project Ga0315281, IMG submission 204540) | Sediment microbial communities from Yellowstone Lake, YNP, Wyoming, USA - YL17G07_0 | ecosystem: Environmental > Aquatic > Freshwater > Lake > Sediment | place: USA: Wyoming | collected...
CGCGAAGATCGTTGATCGTGACGGTCATCTGCTCGCACCTCCATGGAGTGCACGGCTGTAGAGGCGGATGCTACACCTCAGGAACCCTTCGGTCCTTCCTGGAACGCCCTTTAGTCGGGCGCGTGTCAGACCCGGATGCTAGCGTCCGCCCTGGTCACGTACACTGCTGGACGACCCTCAAGTCCTTCTGCTCTCCCTCACGTGGGAGGGCCGTCTAGCCCAGAGGAGGTGAAGATTGAGGGAATACGAGATCATGCTCATCCTCCCCGCCGAGGCCGACGAGGCCCTGGTGGGTACCGCCGTTGAACGGATCACCAATGTGGTGTCCACCTCCGGCGGAACGGTTGGGAACATCGACCGATGGGGACGTCGCCGGTTCGCCTACGAGATCAATGACCAGCACGAAGGTTATTACGTGGTGGTGAAGTTCGCGGCCGAACCGACAGCCCAGGCCGAACTCGAACGTGTCCTGAACCTGGCCGACGAGGTCGTCCGATTCAAAGTCACGGTCGTCCCCACCCCCAGCAGCAAAACATCGAAGAAAGCAGCTTCCCCCGCTTCCGCCTAGGCGGAGGTGCGGACCCTGGAAGGTTGGTGAAGAAGACATGGCGAGCGAGAACCAGGTCACCGTGGTCGGGAACCTGACTGACGACCCTGAGCTGCGCTATACGCCCAACGGGGCGGCGGTGTGCAAGTTCCGGATCGCGGTGAACCGTCGCATGCCCGACGGCAGTGGTGGGTGGAAGGACGGCGAGACGTCGTTCTTCAGCGTGAACTGCTGGCGAGCCCTTGCCGAGAACGCCGCCGAGTCACTCACGCGCGGTTCGCGTGTGATCGTGGCCGGGCGGTTGAACTACCGAGCCTGGGAGAACCAGGAAGGCGAGAAGCGAAGCGCCATCGAGATCGAGGCCGACGAACTCGGCCCGAGCCTGAAGTGGGCGACCGCGAAAGTAGAGCGCCAGTCACGTTCGTCCTCGACGAGCGGCAGCGACTGGGGCGAGCGCGTCGCGGCGCCCGTCGGTGGCACGAGTGAGGAGACACCACTGGATGGCGGGTAAAGCGAAGGCCGGGACCAAGCGTCCCCCACGGAAAGAGAAAGACGACAAGGGCTGGAAGAAGCAGCCCAAGAAGAAGGTATGCGTGTTCTGCAAGGACCGCGTTGCCTACGTCGACTACAAGGACACGATGACGCTGCGCAAGTTCGTCTCGGAGCGGGGCAAGATCCGCGCCCGGCGAGTTTCCGGGAACTGTGTGCAGCATCAACGTGACGTCGCCACGGCCGTCAAGAACGCTCGCGAGATGGCCCTTCTCCCGTACTCGACACGATGAGGATCATCCTGCAGAAGCCCGTCGAGAAGCTCGGTGTCCCGGGGGATATCGTCGACGTCGCCGACGGCTACGCACGGAACTTCCTCGTGCCGAGAGGCCTGGCCGTCAAGGCGGAGAAGGGCGCGGTCAAACACGCCGAGACCCTCCGACGGGCCCACGTGTCGCGTCAGTCCGCCGAGAAGAGCGGATACGAGGCCATCGCCTCCAAGCTCATCTCTGCAGGTCCGGTCACTATCGCGGCCCGGGTCGGCGAAGAAGGCAAGCTCTTCGGTTCGGTGACGTCGGCCGAGATAGCGGAAGCGCTCGGAGCCCACGCCGAGGTGACGATCGATCGCAAAGACATCCACCTGGACGAACCGATCCGCTCGGTCGGTACCCACGAGGTTCGGGTGCATCTGTTCCAGGATGTCGACCCGATCGTCACGGTCGAGGTGACCGCCGCGGAGTAGGGCGCTTCATAGGGATAGCAAGGGGCCGGGGCGTTGTCCCCGGCTTCTTGGTGTCCGAGGCTGTGTTGGGGAACGGGGATGGCCCGGCGGGCGGTCGGGACGCGCCGCGGGCTGCTCGGACGCCTTGAGGATGGCGCTCCCCGGCATGTTCACGGGAGGCTGCCGGCGCCTCGACGACGCCCACGGCACGTTCCCTCCCGTCTCGCCGGACACCCCGCGGACGCCGTCTGGATCACGGGGCGCGCCCCGCACAACGAGTCCCCTTCAGCGATCGGTGGGCGCCAACAAGCTTGGAGGCAGTGATTCCCAGCCGTTCGGCAGTTCGGGGACAGGCTTTGCGGCCCGCTGTCACGACCAGGTCTTTGGGCGCACACGGCGGACCGAAGCAGTATGCCCTTGATCGCATGGCTAGCCCGTCGTCTGTCCGGAGCCGTGGGGATCAAGAGGGTGCAGTGGCCGGGGAGGGAGTGTCTCGAGGGCGTCGTCGAGGCGCCGGAACCCCCCTGGTCACAGCCTCGGAGCGTCATCCCAAAGGCGTCCGAGCCGCCCGCGAGACGCCCCGACCGCCCACCGCACCCTCCCTGCTCCCGACCCCTTCCGTCTCGCGTCCGGTTCGAATGTCAGACGTGTGATTCACACTTGTCCCCATGGTTATCCCCAGGGTGAACACACAGGTCAGGCCCGGAGTGCCAAGAAAGTTTCCGTTCCCACCTGCGGTTCGTGAATCCACAGGGTTTTCCCGCTGTCGGTCGGGTGGGGGACGGCGTAGCGTCCAGAAGTTACGGCTGCAGTTCGGCGAGGGGGGGTGAGCGTGGCGCGCACGGTCGAAGATATCCAGGTTCGTCGCGATCATCGGGTTCCGCCACAGAACGTAGAGGCGGAGGAATCGGTCCTCGGGGCCATGATGCTCTCCGCCGATGCCATCGCCGACGTTGTGGAGATCTTGCAGCCCGAGGATTTCTACCGCAGCGCGAACGGCAGGATCTACGGAACACTCCGCGGCCTCTACGGGCGCGGCGAGCCCGTCGACATCATCACGGCGGTGGAGGCCCTTCGCCGTGAGGGCATCCTCGAGGACGTGGGCGGGCACCTCTACGTCCGCGACCTGGTGGACAACGTGCCGACGCCGGGTTCGGCTCCCCACTACGCGGGCATCGTCGCGAAGTCGGCGCTTCGCCGCCGGCTCATCACCGCCGCGGCCGACATCATGGAACTCGCCTACGGCACCGGTGATGACGCCGATTCCGTCGCCGATGACGCCGAACAACGCATCTACGACGTCGCGCGGCGCGAGGATCGCGATGAGACCGCCGTCCTCCGCGACCTCGTCGACCAGGCGATGCTCGACTTGGAATCGATGCAGAACCGGGAGTCGGCCTACACCGGGCTGCCCACCGGGTTCCGCGATCTGGACGACCTCACGTCGGGTCTGCAGCCCGGCAACCTCGTCGTCATCGCCGCGCGTCCGGGTGTCGGGAAGTCATCGCTCGCCATGAACATGGCGCGCAACGTCGCCGTGGAAGGTCACTCGGTCGCCGTGTTCTCACTCGAGATGTCGCGAACGGAGATCGGGATGCGCGTGCTCTGTGCGGAGGCGCGCGTGCCGTGGGACCGGATCCGCAACAAACGCGTCGGACCGCAGGACTGGCAGAACGTCGTGCACGCGGCCGAGACCTTGCACGACGCGCCGCTACACATCGTGGACTCCGGCAACGTGAACATCGTCGACATCCGTGCGAAGGCACGCCGGATGCGTTCGGGCCGAGGGGGCTTGGAGCTCATCATCGTCGACTACCTGCAGCTCATGACCTCGGCCGCCGCTCGTCGCCCCGACAGCCGCCAGCAGGAAGTCGCAGAGATCAGCCGTTCGCTCAAGCTCTTGGCGAAAGAACTGCACATCCCCGTCGTGGCGCTCAGTCAGCTCAACCGAAACCCGGAGACCCGCGCGGACAAGCGTCCGCAACTCTCCGACCTTCGCGAATGCGTTCCCGGGGACACGCTCGTCTCCTTGGTCGACGGCCGGCGTTTGCCTATACGCGAGCTCGTCGGAACCACTCCCGATGTTCTGTCGGTGACGGCGAGCGGCACCATCCTCGAGGCGCGGAGCGACATGGTGTGGCCCGTCGGTGTCAAGCCTGTCCACGAGGTCAGGTTCGCGAGCGGTCGGACGTTCCGCGCCACCTCGGAGCACCGGCTGTTGGGATGGGACGGATGGGCGGCCGTGAAGGATCTGCGGCCCGGTGCTCGGATCGGGGTCGCACGCCGGATCCCTGAACCCGCCCAGGCCGTGGGCTGGCCTGAAGATCGAGTGGCGCTCCTCGGGCAGTTGATCGGCGACGGCAGCTACCTTCGGGCACAGTCACTCCGCTACACCACGGCATCCGAGGAGAACAGCCGGCTCGTTGCTCACGCCGCTACCGAGCAGTTCGGCGCCAAGGTGTCCCGCATCAAGGGCAGGGGGAGCTGGCATCAGTTGTTCATCGGCGGGAACGGGGACCGGTGGCACCCGGCCGGGGTGAAGGCATGGCTCCAAGAACTCGGTGTGCACGGCCAGCGCTCGCACGACAAGCGAGTGCCGGACGCGGCATTCCAGCTTCCCGATGTGCAAGTTGCGACGCTGCTCCGCCACCTATGGGCTACGGATGGCTGCATCCATGCCCGCAGGCCGGGGCAGCGGGGAAGCCACGCCGTGTACTACGCGACCAACAGTCGCCGCCTCGCGGAGGACGTGTCGTTCCTGCTCCTGCGGTTCGGCATCGTCGCCCGTATCAAAGAAGTATCCAAGCGGGGATATCGGAACGGGTTCCATGTGCACGTTTCGGGCGCGACCGATCAGCGTTGGTTCCTCAAGCAGATCGGAACCTTCGGCCCACGGGTCGCGCCTGGACTGCAGCTGACGTACGCGCTGGATGGGGTAGTCCCGAACACGAACGTCGACACGCTTCCAACCGAAGTATTCGATCGCATCAGGCGATCCATGCGGACGCAGGGCATAACTACGCGAGCGATGGCGGCATCGCGCGGAACCTCATACGGTGGTGAGAGCCACTTCATGTTCGCCCCGTCTCGGCCCGTCGTGGCGGAATACGCGGAGCTACTCGACGACGATGACCTGAGAGCGCGTGCGGATAGCGACTTGTTCTGGGACCGCGTTGTGGAGGTCGTCGACATGGGACCGGAACTCGTCTATGACATGACCGTCCCCGGACCGGCGAACTGGATCGCGGGGGCAGGAGCCGTCATCTCGCACAACAGCGGGGCTATCGAGCAAGACTCAGACGTTGTGATGTTCATCCACCGCGACGATGTCGACCCGGAGAAGAAGCGGATGGCCGAACTCATCATCTCCAAGCACCGCAACGGACCGACCGGTTCGATCAACCTCAACTTCGAGCCCGCGCTCACGCAGTTCCGCAACGCCGCGCGGTCGATGGAGCAGTGAGTCCTCGGTCCTATCCCGGTCCGCCCGAAACCCCGAACGCCGATCGCCGCCGGATCCGCACGATCCTCAACCGGCTCCAGACCCATTTCGGCGGAGAAGCGTTCGCCCCGCCCCGGCGCGTGGATCCTCTCGAGGAGCTCATCCTCACCGTGCTCAGCCAGCACACCTCGGACCTCAACGCCGAGCGCGCGTTCGCCGATCTGCGGGCTGCGCTCCCGACGTGGGAAGACGTGGTCGCCCTGCCTGCGCCCGCGCTGGCAGATGTCATCCGCAGCGGAGGCCTGGCGAACCAGAAGGCGCCGCGCATCCAGGCCATCCTGCGCGAGATCCATCGGCGCGAGGGCGGCTATGCCCTCGCCGTGCTCAGGGAACTCTCGGATCCCGACGCGCGCACGTACCTGACCTCGCTCCCCGGCGTGGGTCCGAAGACTGCTGCCGTGGTGCTGAGCTTCTCGCTCGGACGCGACGCGCTTCCGGTGGACACGCACGTGCATCGCGTCACCGGGCGTCTCGGGATCATCCCCGCGAAGGCATCGGCCGAACGCGCCGACGCTCTCCTGCACGAACTGGTGCCCGACGGTCTGCGCACCCCGCTGCATGTCGCGTTCATCCGGTTGGGGCGTGAGATCTGCAAGGCGCCCACCCCGCGTTGCCGAGGGTGCCCGCTCCGCGACCTCTGTCCAACCGCACCCCGCTACCTCGCGACGCGCGCGGGTCGCTCGCGCACCCCTTCGCCTTCAACTCAGCGCTGAGCGGTGCGTAGCTGATCGATCTCGTGCTGGATCTGCGACTCGGTCGGCTCGGGGCGCCGGTAGGCGTCCCACGCGTTGAACACCAGCCCGATGCCCCAGCCGAAGATCACGAAGACCGGCCAGAAGAAGTGCGCCCCCGTCACGGCCCAGATGACCACGATGAACGTGTTCACCAACACGTACGCCAGCAGATGGGCCTTGAAGTCGGCCTTCTTCTTGAGCCGCTCGACGGCCGTCGCGCGGAGCTGTTCCTTTTCGTCAGGATCGATCACGGTTCCCACCTCCTCTGCCAGCCTGCGCTGCGTCGCGACGGCTGACACGGGACCTTCGGCCCGGTCTCCGGAGGTACCCACCTTCGGCGCGGGGAACCGTGTAGGAGACCGCACCCCCGCTATGCCCGCGTAAGGGTGCCCGTGAGGTGCAGCGTGAGCGGCGTCTCGAGAGTAGCCATGAGGATCTCGTACCGCATCCGGTCGCCCTGGACCTCGTAGCGCCGGTGGAGGGCGAGCACCTCCAACCCCGACGTCGCGCGCGAGATCGACGTCGATGCCAACGTGATGCTGGTGCCTTGGACGGTGCCCTCCGAGACCTCCGTGACGCCGATCGGGTGCGCCAGTGTCACGTCGACCACCCTGCCTTCGCAGCGCCAGAAGCCTCGCTCGCTGTGTTGGACCAGCCCTGTCTCCGCATCCCACGCCCGCTCGGTGTAAGAGACGAACGCGAAGTCCGGGCCCGCCCCGCCATCTTCGAATCGCATCTCTTCTTCGCAGGTCGATGACTCGATGGTCGGGAAGGTGACCTCGACCGTTCCGCGCCACGTGCCGATCAGGAACGCGAGGTCATCCATTCGGAGCGGGTGAGGGGAATCGAACCCCCGTCTCGAGCTTGGGAAGCTCACGTTCTGCCATTGAACCACACCCGCACAGGCGGCCTTCTAGCCGTCCGGAGCCGACAGTGTAGCGAGCGCGCCGAGCCGGACGCATACCTCCACGGCTGCTAGCGTTCCACCCCCATGGACGCAGACTTCTGGCCCCGGACGCTGGCACATCTGGCCGAACGCCAACACCTGACGACGACCCACGCCGCCGAGGTCATGCAGCAGATCATGTCCGGCGAGGCCACCCCGGCCCAGATCGGCGCCGTTCTCCTGGCCCTGAGAACCAAGGGCGAAACATCCGACGAGGTCGAGGGCTTGGCCGCAACGATGCTCGACTTCGCCAACCCGGTGACCTCGCATGCGCCCGTCGTCGACACGTGCGGGACGGGCGGGGACCGAAGCGGCACGTTCAACATCTCGACGGTGAGTGCCATCGTGGTCGCGGCCGCCGGGGTCCCCGTGGCCAAGCACGGCAACCGCGCGGCCAGCAGTCACTGCGGTTCTGCCGACCTCTTGGAGGCGCTCGGCGTGAAGATCGACCTGGACGCGGCGGGCGTGGAGCGCTGCTTAGCGGACGCCGGCATCGGGTTCATGTTCGCGCAGACGTTCCACCCGTCGATGAGATACGCGGGCCCGATCCGCCGCGAGCTAGGCGTGCCGACCGTGTTCAACTTCCTTGGGCCGCTCACCAACCCGGCCCGGCCCTACGCGCAAGTCGTCGGCGTCAGCGATGAACGGATGCTCCCTCTCATGGCCGAGGTTCTGGCCCGCCGCGGCACGCGCGCCAAGCTCTTCCGCGGCGAAGACGGCCTGGACGAACTCACGACCACCGGGATCTCGATGATGCTGGACGTGCGGGAGGGCTCCGTGCGCGAGACCCACGTGGATCCCGCGGACCTGGGACTCGCGCGATCCAAGCCCGAGGACCTGGCGGGCGGCGGGGACGCGGAAGCCTCGGCAGACATCGCTCGCGCGATCCTGGGCGGCGAGCAAGGCCCCCGCAGGGACGTGGTTCTCCTGAACGCCGCGGCCGCGCTCGAGGTTGCCGGCGCCGTCTCCGACCTGGCCGCCGGCCTGGTCATGGCGGCACAGGCGATCGACTCCGGTGCCGCGACCGCCACCTTGAAGGCCTGGGTGGCCGCTTCCCGGAACGGGTAGCATCACCGCCCGATGATCCTGTCCGATCGCACCATCCGCGAGGAGATCGACGCCGGGCGCATCGTGATCGACCCGTTCGATCCCACGTGCGTCCAGCCATCGTCGGTCGACCTGCACGTCGACAACCAGTTCCGGGTGTTCGCGAACTCGCGGTATCCCTACATCGACGTCAAAGAGGAGATGCCCGACCTGACCGAGCTGGTCGAAGTCAAACCCGACGAGCCGTTCATCCTGCACCCGGGGGAGTTCGTGCTTGGGTCCACCGCCGAGCGGGTCGGTATCCCGAACGATCTGGTCGCGCGACTGGAGGGGAAGTCGTCCCTGGGCCGCCTGGGCCTGCTCATCCACTCGACGGCCGGGTACGTCGACCCCGGCTGGGACGGCTACCTGACGCTCGAGCTCAGCAACGTCGCGAACCTGCCCATCACGCTGTACCCGGGCATGAGGATCGGCCAGATCAGCTTCTTCAAGCTGACCACGCCGGCGGACGTGCCGTACGGGTCGGCGGGGAACAAGTACCAAGGCCAACGAGGCCCGACGCCAAGCCGGTTCTTCCGCGACTTCCTTCCCTGAGTCCGCCCGTTAGTCGACCTGCGCCAGCGAACCCGGAACCACCGGTCCCACGCCCATGTGCACCGCGGCCATGGCCGCCTGGGTCCGGTTCGTGACACCGAGCTTGCGGAAGATCGCGGCCAGGTGCGCCTTGACGGTCTTCTCGGACAGGAACAATCGCCCGGCGATATCGCGGTTGGACTTGCCTTCCGCAAGCAGCGCCAGGATGTCGTTCTCTCGAGCTGTCAGGCTGAATTCATTGCGACGGTTGGTGCCGTTGCCGTTCGTGCCTGAATCCTGGGCGTCGTCGAACAGGTTCTGGATGACGCGCGGGCTCAGGACGTTGCCGCTGCCCGACATGGCCACGTTGATGGCCTGCGCCAGGTCCTCAGGCGTCGCGTCCTTCAGCAGGTAGCCGGAGGCACCGTCGGAGAGGGCGCGCTTCACGTACGGCGCGTTCTCATATGTCGAGAGCATGATGACCGGAACATCGGGCCACTCCGCCTTCATGGAGCGGAGCAGTTCCAGTCCATCGGCGTCCGGCATCCGAACGTCGACCAAAGCGATGCTCGCCGCCTTCTGTCGCATGAGCTCGAGAGCGCTTGCGGCGCCATCGGCCTCAACGACGTCCGCGTCCGGGAACCCTTCGAGCACTACGTGATACATGCCACGACGCACCAGCGCGTGGTCATCAACGATCAAGATCCTCATGCTTCACCTCGCCCTCCGACGGGGAGCACGGCGACCACATTGGTGCCGCGTCCGGGCGTCGATCCGATTTCGATGGTCCCTCCCATCTCCTCGGCGCGGGCTTTCATCATCCGCAAACCGAAGTGCTGATCTGGTTCTTGTACTGCGGCGAGCGGGATACCCCGCCCGTGGTCCTCAACTTCGATGGTGATGGTGCCCACTCCGATGCGAACCCTGACGGCGACGTCAGCGGCTCCGGAATGCTTCGCAGCGTTCGTGATGGCCTCCGCGACGATGCCCTCCGCCGCCTCGATCACGGCCGGATCCACGAACGAAAGATCTCCCTCGACCGACACCCTGGCCGGTAGCCTCCAGCGCTCAACCAACCCGTTCACGAACGTGGCGAATGCCGGTTCGGCCTGCGGTTGGCCTTGCTCCAGCTCGAACAGCACCGCGCGGATCCGCCGGAGGTCCTCGCGGATCGTGTCCTCGATGGCCCGCAACGTTTCGACTGCTTCGTCCGGCTCCTGTTCGATCCGATGGCGAAGCGTCTGGAGTTCGAGGATGGCGCTGGTCACCGACTGAGTGAGGCCGTCGTGGATGCGCATCGCCCACTTCGTGCGCTCTTCGAGCAGGAGCGACTCGACCGCGTGTTGCACGGTCGGGTGTGTGCCTGCCTGCGAGCGGCCGGCGCGGTTCGTGCCGGCATCTGTCCGGGGGATGCCCACTCTCTCGTCCTTCTGGTCGGGGCCGTTGTGTCTAGACCCTTCATCGGTCGAAAGTCCGTGGGTCTTGACCCCGGAAAGGGAGAGGGTGAGACCAGGGGGATGAGCGGGCTCAGCCCTCCGGCAGCGAGGCCCGGACGATCTGGGCGATATCCAGCACGTTCGTGCCGTCACCGCGGGCTTTTGCGCCGTCATCCAGCATGATCACGCAGTACGGGCAGGCCACCGCGACCGTGTCTGCGCCGGTCGACGCTGCCTCGTCCATCCGTTCCACGTTGATCCGCTTGCCGATCTTCTCTTCGAGCCACATCCGGGAACCCCCTGCACCGCAACAGAAGCCGTTCTTATTGCAGCGCGGCATCTCCACGGTGCTCATCCCGGGTATGGCCTCCAGGACGCTGCGGGGGGCGTCGTAGACCTGATTGTGGCGCCCCAGGTAGCAGGGGTCGTGATACGTGGCCAGCGCGTTCACCGGCTCGCTGGGGGTCAGACGCCCCGTGCGGATCAGGTCGGCCAGGAGCTCGGAGTGGTGGATGACCTCGTACACGCCTCCGTACTCCGGGTATTCGTTCCGAAGGGTGTTGAAGCAGTGCGGGCAGTTCGTGATGACCTTCTTCACGTTCGCGGCGTTGAGGGTCTCCACGTTCTGCTCGGCCAGGGTTTGGAACAGGAATTCGTTACCCATCCGCCGGGCGGGATCGCCGGTGCAGGATTCCTGTGGCCCCAGGATGGCGTAGTCAACGCCCGCGATGGTCAGGAGCTCCGCCACGGCCCGGGCCACCTTCCTCGCCCGCTCGTCGAACGAGCCTGCGCATCCGACCCAGTACAGGTACTCGGGCGCGTCCCCGCTCACGATCGGCACGTTCAACCCCTCGGCCCAGTCCGCGCGTTGTGTCTGCGGGATGCCCCAGGGATTGGACGTGTTCTCGAGGTTCCGCATCAGCGGACCGGCTTCGGCCGGGAACCGGGATTCGCCCATCACCAACGAACGCCGCAGATCGACGATCGTGTCGACGTGCTCGATGTCCACCGGACACTCCTGTACGCATGCTCCGCACGTGGTGCATGACCAGATCACGTCCTCGTCGACGACGGCCGGCACCAACGCCACGCCCTTGACCGTCTCGCCACGCTGTGCTGCCGCGACCAGATCCGGTCCGATCTCGAACAGGTGGTCCCGTAGGTTCATGATGAGCAGCTTCGGACTAAGTGGTTTGCCAGTATTCCATGCAGGGCAGACGCTCTGACAACGCCCACACTCCGTGCACGCGTAGAGATCCAACAGCTCCTTGCGCGAGAGGTCGGTGATGGTTTCCGCGCCGAGCGACTGCGTTCCCGCCTCGAGCGCTTCCATCTCGATCTTCAGGGGAGTCAGTGCACCCTTGGGCTTCGTGGACGAGAACCACACGTTGATCGCGCTGGTGACGATATGCAGGTGCTTGGAGTACCCCAGGTACACCAGGAACCCGAGGACCAGCGCCAGGTGTGCCACGAGGAAGAACCAGAACCAGGCCCGTACCGCGCTCGGCGACATCCACGTGAAGAGATGCGAGGCCGTCGAGGAAACCGGGGTCCACCAGGTGAGCGGCTGGAGTCCGTCTGCGATCCTCGCGCCCTTCAGGAGGAACAGCGTGAGGATGATCCACGTGATGAGGCCCAGGATCGTGAAGGCCTCGCGCGTGTGGCTTCCCACGAACCGTTCGGGCCGCTGCATCAGCCGGATCCATGCCGCCAACCCGACACCCACCAGGACTCCGGCAGCGAAGACATCCTGTATCAGGCCCAGCCAGTGCGCCTGCCCGACCAACGGCAGGGCGAATGTCGGACTCACTGCCTGACCCATCGCCTCGATGATCGTGGTCAACAGGACCAGGAAGCCCCAGAAGATGAGGGCATGCATGGTCCCGGGCACCAGCCGCTGGAAGAGCTTCCGCTGACCCAGAACCTCGGCGCCCTCACGGGCCACCCGTCGACCCGCGTCCCCGGATCTGTCGATCGGGCGGCCGAGCCGGTTCATGCGAACCAGCAAGCGCGTTCGACGCGCGAACAGCCCGCCTGCGCCGGCGACCGAAGCCACGAGGATGAAGGCTCTCGCGATCACGAGGCGCAGTCTAGGGCCTGCCGCGGCCGGTGACCGTCGACCGGGGTGCACGCCCTCGGGAATATGACAGTACCTCACTCAAGTTCTACTATCCGTAGACACTCAACAGTCCGTGGTCCTCAAGGAGGCACTCACATGGCACGAGCAGTAGGCATCGACCTCGGCACGACGAACTCCGTCGTCGCCGTCCTGGAGGCAGGGGAACCGGTCGTCATCCCGAACTCCGAGGGCGCCCGAACCACCCCGTCGGTGGTCGGGTTCTCGAAGAACAACGAGATCCTGGTGGGCGAGGTCGCCAAGCGTCAGGCGATCACCAACCCCGACCGAACCATCCGGTCCGTGAAGCGTCACATGGGCGACAAGTCATGGTCGCTGGACGTCGACGGCAAGGGCTGGACCGCGCAAGAGGTCAGTGCGCAGATCTTGACCAAGCTCAAGCGCGATGCAGAGGCCTATCTCGGCGACACCGTCACGCAAGCCGTGATCACGGTTCCCGCCTACTTCGACGACGCACAGCGCCAGGCAACGAAGGAGGCCGGCGCCATCGCGGGCCTCGAAGTGCTCCGCATCATCAACGAACCCACAGCTGCCGCTCTGGCCTACGGGCTGGACAAGCAGGGGACCGATCAGACCATCCTGGTGTTCGACCTGGGCGGTGGGACCTTCGATGTCTCGCTACTGGAGATCGGTGACGGCGTGTTCGAGGTCAAGGCCACGCACGGCGACACCAAGCTCGGTGGTGACGACTGGGACCAGCGCGTGATCGACCACCTGGTCAAGGAGTTCAAGAACGCGCACGGCGTAGATCTGTCCGCGGACCGGATGGCGCTGCAGCGGCTGCAGGAAGCCGCCGAGAAGGCGAAGATCGAGCTGAGCCAGGTCATGGAGACAACGGTCAACCTGCCGTTCATCACCGCGACATCCGACGGCCCGCTCCACATGGACATCAAGGTCACGCGCGGCGAGTTCGAACGGATGACCGAGGATCTGGTGCAGCGGTGCAAGACGCCGTTCGAGCAAGCGATCAAGGACTGGGGCAAGCCCTCCGCCGAGATCGACCATGTGATCTTGGTCGGTGGTTCCACGCGGATGCCGATGATCCAGGAACTGGTCAAGTCCCTGACCAACGGCAAAGAGCCGCACAAGGGCGTGAACCCCGACGAGGTGGTCGCCATCGGAGCCAGCGTGCAGGCCGGCGTGCTCAAGGGCGACGTGAAGGACATCCTTCTCTTGGATGTCACACCGCTGTCCCTGGGTGTCGAGACCCTGGGCGGCATCGTGCAGCGGATGATCGAACGCAACACCACCATCCCGACGAAGAAGTCGGAGACCTTCACCACCGCGGCCGACAGCCAGACCGAAGTGGAGATCAACATCCTCCAAGGCGAAGGTGAAACGGTCATGAGTCCGGGCGTGAAGTCGCTCGGCCGGTTCAAGCTGGTCGGGATCCCGCCGGCGCCGCGCGGCGTTCCCCAGATCGAGGTCAGCTTCGACATCGACGCGAATGGGATCGTGAACGTGAACGCCAAGGACGTGGCCACCGGCAAGGAGCAGGCCATGACCATCACGGGCGGAACCGCGCTGTCGAAGGACGAGATCGATCGGATGGTGAAGGAGGCCGAGGCGTTCGCAGCGGAAGATCACAAACGTCGCGAGACCGCAGAGGCCCGTAACCAGGCCGATCAGCTCACCTACACGGTGGACAAGTCCCTGGGCGAATGGGGCGACAAGGTGCCCGAGGCCGATCGGGAGGAACTCCAGAAGGTCAACGCCGAACTCAAGGAAGCGCTGGCCGACCAGGAAGCCGACGCGGACAAGCTGCGCGGTGCGCACGAGTCCGTGATGAAGGTCTTCGAGCGGATCGGCGGAGCCATGCACCAGCAGGCCCAGGCCGAACAGACCACCGCCGAAGGTGACGCCGCGGACCAGGCCACCGAGTCGGATGACGACGTGGTCGAGGGCGAGATCGTCGAGGACGGTGGCGACCAGTGACACCGCGCGAG
>Ga0315281_10008795_pt1 | contig 14078 bp, 11 predicted proteins | sample YL17G07_0_MG_FD_204540 | JGI IMG/M metagenome (GOLD analysis project Ga0315281, IMG submission 204540) | Sediment microbial communities from Yellowstone Lake, YNP, Wyoming, USA - YL17G07_0 | ecosystem: Environmental > Aquatic > Freshwater > Lake > Sediment | place: USA: Wyoming | collected...
GCGAGGTGTTCGGTCCTTCCAGCCTGGGCACGGGTTTTCCTGACGGTATCGCCTTTGACGCCTACGGCAATCTGTGGTGCACGATGGTGATGGCCGACCGGCTGATCGCCATCACTCCCGAAGGAGAGCTCCTGGAACTCCTGGACGACGGAGACCCCGCGGCAACCGCGGAACTGGAGCGCCACTTCGCCGCAGGAACCGTCACCACCGAAATCATGATGCGCGCCCGCGGAACCGTGGCGCCATGGATGGCAAGCATCACGTTCGGAGGCGCCGATCTGGCCACGGCTTACATCGGCAGCCTGATCGGCACCCGCATTCCGTTCTTTCGCTCGCCGGTTCCCGGTCTGCCGATGGTGCATTGGAAGCGGTAGTTTGTTACGACTCCCGCTAGTGTTGACAGATCGGGTGAAGAATCTTGGGTTCAATATGTCTCGTGATTTCGGACCGTTGCAACTGCGCAACGATCCGAAATCACGAGATGTGGAAAGGCAAAGCGTGGCGACGCGTCTGGTTCCGGCTTAGGCGAAGGCGCCCCGCGCCCGCCTCGGGCGGCCTCCGATCAGAACAGCATGGTGATGTGGACCGTGTCCCGGTCTTTCTCCATCGACACCTTTTCGCAGCAGTTCTTCGCCAGGTTCACCATCTTCCTGTTCTTTGCGAGCGCCTCGGCGACGAAACCCCGCAGGCCGCACGCGATGGCGTGCTCCATCATATGGCGCTGCATCGCGGTGCCCAGGCCGGTGCTTTGCCATTCGGGCGCGATCATGAACGCTGTTTCACCGAGGTTGGTGGAAGGGTTCACGAAGTAGCACGCGTGCCCGACGATCTCCTGATTTTCGCGGGGTCCCGTCGCGGCAACGAAGGCGACCTCGGTCTCGTAATTCAGGTTGCAGAGGCGCTGCACGTCCATGTTGGAAAGACCCTGTACGCGCCTGAAGAAGCGCGTATAGATGTCCTCGTCCGTGAGGTGATGGAACAAGGCGCGGACGCCTGCGGCGTCCGAAGTGGTAGCGGGCCTCAGCATGACTGTTCTGTCGTGCTTGAGGGTGATGCGTCGTTCGTCCTCGACCGGGTAGGCGCGCAGGTTTTCGAGCCGCTGGTCCGCAGGAACGTAACCGATTGCCTTGGCCTCCTCGAGCAGCCAGGGCCGGAAAGAAGGGTGCGCAATGGCGATCAGCGCGATCGCGCGTTCGCGTATCGATTTCCCGAACAGGTAGGCAATGCCGTACTCGGTGATGACGTAGTGAACGTCCGAACGTGCGACCGATACGCCTTCCCCGGCCAGCAGCGCGGGGCGGATGCGCGAGGTTTTCGCATCGTCGGTCGTGGATGTCAGGCAGATGATCGGTTTGCCCCCGGCAGAGCGCGCCGCGCCGCGGAGGAAATCACCCTGTGCCGCGATGCCGCCATAGAATTCGCCCTTGAACTGATCGGAACAGACCTGTCCGGTCAGGTCGACCGCAAACGCCTGCGTCACCGAAACCATCTTGCGCTGTGCGGCGATGGTGCCGGGTCCGCACACGACGTCGATCGGCTGGAAGGAAAACAGCGGATTGGCGTTGAGGATGTCATACAGGCGGCGCGTGCCCAGGGCGAGACTGGCGACGATCTTGCCGCGGTGCTCGGTCTTCTGCCTCCCCGTCAGTATCCCTTTTTCCATGAGGGGAATGATGCTGTCGGTGATCACGTCCGAATGAATGCCCAGGTCGCGCCGGTCTTCCAGGTACCGGAGCGCCTCATTGGGGATGCGGCCGGGTCCGATCTGCAGCGTTGAGCCGTCATCGATGATGCCGGCGATATAGCGCGCGATGTGCTCGACCACTTCCTCCCTGGGGTATCGGTGTTCGTATTCGGTGATCGGGGTGTCAACCGGCACCAGCTTGTGGATCTGGCTGACGTGCAGCGTCGAATCGCCCATGGTGCAGGGCATGGCAGGGTTCACCTCCGCGATGACGAGTCCTGCCGCCGCGAGAGCCGCCGGGATGATGTCCACCGAAATGCCCAGGCTCACATAGCCGAACTGGTCGGGGAGCGATACCTGGATCAACGCGACATCGATCGGAATCCGGCCCAGCTCGATCATTTTCGGAACCTGGGCAATTGAGATCGGCACGTATTCGGCGAGTCCCTGCTTGACCGCCGCGCGCACGTCCGAACCGACAAAAAAAGTGCGATGGCGATAGCGTGTGGTTGCCTTGCCATCCACGTGCGGTATGGCCTGCGTGGTGATGAAATGAATGAACTCAACGTCGGCGGGAGGATAGTCGAGCGCTTCCAGCGCGCCGATGATCGAGCGCGGCGAGGCGCAGGCAGTGCCTATGAAGACGCGCTGGCCCGGACAGATCATTTTGGCCGCGGCGCCGGCCGTGATGATCTTGTCCCGGTGCGTGGCAAGCGCGGGGTGTAGTGGCTGGTCAGGCATGTGTTTCCCGAGCTCCGGACGGTCGCGAACACCCGAAACCGATGCGCCTGGGGGACGGTGCATCTGCGCGGGTCCCTGGGGGTGCGGAGACCTTGCCGGCCTGCCTATGAAGCAGAACGGAGCGTCTAGCCCTCTGCCTCCAGTACCTTGGCTTCACGGACGGATAGCGCGAAGTCCAGAACGGTCCGGGCAAGTGCAATGCGGTCATCGACCGTGCGCATGATGGTCTTGGCGCTTGTCACCTGGATGCCGGAGGCGCGGATGCCCTCGGCGAGTTCGGCGTCCGCCTCGTCGAGCACGAAGCCGTCGATGATGTGCAGATATTCCATGGCGACCGAGCGTGCCGACACGTCACGCCCGAGTTCGCGCATCATCTTGGCTGCAGACCCTTTGAGCGCGTTGCCGCCGATGATCGGGGTTACCGCGACCACCGGGGCGCCGCAGCGGCGCAGCAGCTCCTTCATTCCGTTCACTTCCAGGATCGGGCGGATGCTGTGGTAGGGATTGGAGGGGCAGAGGACCACTGCCTCGAGGTCCTTCGCATAAAGGGCGTCGAGCACTTCGTCCGAAATACGCGCCTGGTCGGCGCCTGCGTACTGGAATCCCCTGACTTCGGGCTCGCAGCCGAGTTCCACGAAATATTCCTGGAACGAAACCGCGCCGTCATCGGTCAGCACGTGGGTTCGCAGCGGATCGTCGCTCGCCGGCAGGATTCTGGCGGTCACACCGAGATGGCGGCAGAAATCCAGCGTAATCTCGGTGAGCCGGCGGCCGTCATACAGGCTGCCGCTGCGCAGGAGGGGGGCCGCAAGAGACTTGTCGCCGACGCGAAAACGGTCCGAACCGCCGAGCAGTTTCAGCATCTCGAACAGCAAAAATGTTTCCTCCACGGGTTCCCACCCGGCGCTCGGGCTGGCGATTCCGGCCAGCGTGTAGAGCATCGTGTCCAGGTCGGGCGAGAAGGTGAGCCCGAACTGCTCGTAATCGTCGCCGGTGTTCACGACAACGGCGAGATCCTTGCCGCGTATCCGGTATAAGCCGTCGGCCAGTTTCGCGCCGCCGATCTGTGCCGCCAGTGCCACTACGGTACCCATGGCCATCCCTCGCAAGCCGACATACTGCGCATGATAGCAGGCTCACGCCGTGGACCCGAAGGTGGCGGGGATCGGGCATTGTGGCGCGCAGAATGCATGGTTTCAGTGACGCCGCCGAGAGGCAAACGAAAACCCCTGTGGTACCCTAAGATTGTCGTGGAGAGGCTGTGCCGTGCGCCAGCGGGTGGAGGCAAAGGATGGCGTCGTTCCGTTTCCGGAACCGCCAATCACGCGTGTAGCCCCGATCAGCGGGCAGCGAGAGAGCGGAGGCGCTATGGTGGACCAGCAACCCGGCGAAGAAACACTACGACTGAACGCGCTGCTGACTCAGACTGCGAGAAGCGCGGTCGAGATGAAGGCGCGTTCGGGCCGGACGAGGGGCAGCACCGTTGCTGCCGAAGAGTTCAGCTGGCCCTCTCCGCCGTATCTGGAGTTCATCGAGGACGAGAGCCGCCAGGGCGCGGAAACCTGTGTGCTCGTCTTCACGGACGGCACTAAGGCGAACGGTGTGCTCGTCGGCTTCCTGCCTGACCAGACATTGCTCAAGTTTCAACCCAGCGGCGCCACCACCAGCATCGGCATCCCGTTCTCGCTCGTGATCAGCCTGCAACTGCTGCAGCCCATACGGCTGAGGCGCCAGGGGCTCCCCGTGGAAATTGCCACGGAGGATCTGTTCGTGCCCTCCGAGCGCCAGCCGTACAGCATTGACCTGGCGAACGGGGAGAAACTGCAGGGCGAGACGACCGGCTTTGTCAATGCGTTGTGCGGGCTTTTCCTGTACCAGACCGAAGATGAAACCAGCGTGACCCGTTGGTTCGTGCTGCTGCAGGCAATTCGGGCGAGGAATATCGGTGCGCCGATCGGGCAGATGCTGATCGACCGGAAGGCCGCCTCGCGCGCGGCGATCGATACGGGGCTCAAGATGCAGCAGGCGTACCGCGTGCAGAAGCTGGGAGAGTTCCTGATCGAGAACCGCATCGTTTCACCGGAGCAGCTTGTAGCGGCGGTGAAGCGCCAGCATGCGAGGCCGGCGCTGAAGCTCGGCGAAGCTCTGGTGGAACTCGGGTTCCTCACCAAGTCCGACCGCGAGGAGGCGCTGAAGAACCATGCCAGGAATCGCGAAATGCCGCTCGGGCAGATCCTGGCCAACATGGGAATCGTGAACCCCGAGACGGTCAAGGCGGTAATGGCGAGCAAGATGGGCATTCCATTCGTGAATCTACGCCAGTTCACCGTTGCGCCCGAAGTTCTCGCCAAGGTTCCGCCAGGCGTGGCGATCCGGTACCGGATCGTGCCGGTGTGCGTATCCGAGGGGGCGCTGGTGGTCGCGACCGAGAACCCGGTCGGCATGGTCGATCTGGATGAGCTGCGCTTCATCACGGGAATGAAAATGCTCCCGGTGATGGCGTCCGACGAGGACATCGGCTACGCGCTGCAGAGCTACTACGGAAGCGCCAAAGGCGGTGCGAGTGCCTGGAAATCCGCCTCAGGCCGGAAAGGCGGCAAGAAATCCGACGATTTCGCGGCCTTTGCCGCGGCAGCACGTGAGGTGGGGGTGAATGAACTCGCTTCCCGCCTGTCGGCCGAAAGCACGGACGTGGATTCGACCGAGGACCTGCTTGCCGAGAGCGACAGCACGCTGGTGCAACTGGTCAACAAGATCATTCTCGACGCAGTCGAGCAGCAGGCCTCCGATATCCATATCGAGTCCAATCCCAGTCAGAAGAGCACGCGAGTGCGGTTTCGCAAGGACGGCACGCTGGTGACTTACCTCGATATCCCATCCAGGTTCCGCAAAGCCGTGATCTCGAGGATCAAGATCATGAGTCAGCTGGACATCACGGAGCGCCGCAAACCCCAGGACGGAAAAATAGATTTCAGCCGCTTTGGTCCTGCCCAGGTGGAACTGCGGATCGCGACGATACCGATTCGAGACGGCCTGGAAGACGTTGTCATGCGCGTGCTCGCCGCCTCTGAGCCCGTGCCCATCAACGAGCTGGGTTTCGACACGGCAGCCCTGGACACCATCAAGCGCCTGATCTCGAGGCCGCAGGGGCTGCTCCTCGTATGCGGCCCGACGGGTTCCGGCAAGACCACCACACTGCACACCTTGCTCGGATTCCTCAATACGGCCGAGCGCAAGATCTGGACGGCAGAGGACCCGATCGAAATCACCCAGTCGGGGTTGCGCCAGGTCCAGGTCAATCCCAAGATCGGCTGGACATTCGCAGCCGCGATGCGCAGCTTCCTGCGCGCGGATCCCGACGTCGTCATGGTCGGCGAAATGCGCGATGCGGAAACGACGAAGATTGGTATTGAGGCGTCGCTGACAGGTCATCTCGTGCTGTCCACGCTGCACACCAACAGCGCGCCGGAAAGCATCGTGCGGCTGCTGGATCTGGGCATGGACCCCTTCAACTTCGCCGACGCATTGCTCGGCATTCTGGCGCAGCGCCTGATCAAGCGGCTCTGTCCGTCCTGCAAAGTGCCTTACCAACCGACGTCCTCGCAGATCGATGAGCTTGTCAAGGAGTACTGCGAGGGCACCTCGATAGATGCAAAGGGCCAGTCGGATGGCTGGCTCCATCGCTTCGGCGGGGCGGAAAAAAAATTAACTTTGTACCGTGCCTCCGGCTGTGAACGCTGTGACACCACCGGCTACAAGGGCAGGATGGGGTTGTACGAACTGCTGGTTGCCGATTCGGCATTGAAACGGCTGATTCAGTCCCGGGCACCGGTATCCGATGTCAGGGACGCAGGGCTGGCGGCCGGTATGCGCACGCTCAAGGAAGATGGCATCGACAAGGTCCTCCAGGGGCTGACCGACATGCAGCAGGTGCGCGCCGCCTGCGGCTGATTGAACAACGGATTTGGCGCGCGGCGCCCTCCGCAAGCTTTCGAGGACTTCATCCCATGAACCGGTTTCTCCTTTACGAGCGCGAAGGCGCGGTCGTCACGCTTACCATGAACCGGCCGGCGGAGCGCAACGCGCTGACCACCGCGGAGCAATTCGCCGAGTTTCCGGAAGTATGCGAGCGCATCCGCCGCGATCCGGCCGTGCGCGCGGTGATACTCACCGGGGCGGGCCCGGCTTTCTGTGCCGGCGGAAACGTGATGGACATGCGCGACAAGGCCGGCCTGTTCGAGGGCAGCGCGCAGGAAATCCGCAACCGCTATCGCAGCGGCATTCAGCGCATTCCTCTGGCGCTGTACGAACTCGAGGTGCCGACGATCGCCGCGGTCAATGGGCCGGCCGTTGGGGCGGGCTGCGATCTTGCCTGCATGTGCGATATGCGAATTGCCTCCGAGCGGGCCATGTTCGCCGAGAGCTTCGTCAAGCTCGGCATCATTCCCGGAGACGGCGGCGCGTGGTTCCTGCCGCGCACCGTCGGCATGTCCAAGGCGGCGGAGATGACATTCACCGGTGATCCGGTCAGTGCAAGGGATGCGCTCGCCTGCGGCCTGGTGTCGAAAGTCGTGCCGCCTGAGCAGTTGATGGCCGAGGCGCGCTCGCTGGCCGGTCGAATTGCGGCCAATCCGGGTGTTGCACTGCGCATGGCGAAGCGCCTGCTGCGCGCGGGCCAGCAGGCGTCGCTGGAGACGTTGCTTGAAATGTCTGCGGCGTTCCAGGCCATCGCCCATCACACGCCCGAGCACGAGGAGGCAGTGGCAAGATTCTTCGATCAGGCAACGCCGCGCAAACAGTGAATGGGACCGATTCGCTAAGCCGGACGAGCCGGAACCAACTAGGCTGGTTTCGCCTTTTTCAGTCTCGTGTTTTCGTGCAGTTGCGAAGTCAGGTTGCGAAGTTGCAACTGCACGAAAACACGAGATTTATACAAAACCAAGTTCTTCGCCGTCATCGTCAACAGTGAAGTTGTAAACGACTAGTATCGCTTGCCGGCGCTGAACTCTGCCTTGAAGCGCGCAACCCGCTTTCTGACGGCCTCGAGTTCGATCCTCGCTGCCTCGACCGCCTGCACGCTGTCCTTGGTCGGTCCGCCATCACCATCCTGGGGAGGAACCTGGAGCGTCGCGGCGGCCTGGGCCTCGCGATAGCGGTCCGTAGCGGCATTCCAGCGATTAACGAGCTCCTGCTCCTGCTCCCGCCAGTGCTTTTGTTTGTCCATGAGTCGGGCTCCACATCAATTGGTCAATACTTCAGTTGATCACGCCGCATTGAGCCTGAAACTGCACTTGCAGCACCTAACATCAATTCGCCGGACGCGCGACGGTCGCCAAGCCAGACCCCAGGGGAGCCGCAGCCGCTACTGTGTGTTACCGTTCTGACGGCAACACGGAGGACAGCATGCCGACCCATCGCGAGGAGCACGGGCAATATCTGATCGAGGCGGGGGCGTTTCTCCTGCCAGGAGAAAACAAGTGGCAACCGCGACTCACCATGACGCGGCTGCAGTGCGAGAAAAAGCTTCCCAAGAGCCAGGCGTTTCCCGGTCTGACACCGATATTCGCTACCGCGAAGGGTGCCACCCGGTTTGCGACCGATCTTGGAAGAAAAATGGTTGATGAAGAATCCCCGAGGTTGACCGTCTGATATTATGCGCCTAATACGGTGTCGCGCCTAATACGGTGTCAGGTCTTGCCGCCCAGCATCTGCGTGAGTTCCCCGCTCTTGATCAGGCGCTCCAGGTCATCTGCTCCACCCACGAGCATGCCCTTGATGAACACCATCGGAAAAGTGGGCCACCCGGACCACATTTTCAGCGCATTGCGGCGCCGCCAGCCGGAGACGTAGCTCCCGTATTCGATGTACTTGCACGCGACCCCGGCTGCCTCGAGCAGCTTGCGCGCCCTTTTCGGAAACGGGTTCTGCGCCATGCCGACGACCACGACGGCGTTGGCTGCCAAGGCGCCCTGAACCTCGCGCACGATGTCCGCGTGGCGGCCCGCAACGGTCTCGCGGATCGCGGGGTGGATGTGGGCTTCGTCAAGGATGCTGCGGGTCATTGTGTTCCTCCGGTACGCCTGGTCCGAGGGTAGCACGCGACTGACAATGTAATTTGCCACGGATATGAATAGGTAGAATCCGCTGGGTTGGGCGGAGGAGGAAAGATGCTGATACACCCGCAATCCAGGGACCGGCCGTTCCATTTCGGACCCTTCCCGCTGGAAGTCCTGCCGCGCGACGACGCCGTGCTGGAGCGCGAGCGGCGGACCCCGCCGCGCCCCGATTCTTGCGCCGCGGCCGGCGTAAGCCTGATCGCCCGCGCAGCGGACCACTATCGCGAGATCTACCTGCGCTTTGTCGACGGGAAGGCGGCGCCTGCGCGCGCGCAGTTACCCGAGCAACTCGAACCGCGCGTGGCCGACATCAAGGGCGCCGCCTACTTTATGGACGCGGGCCAGGTCGGCATCTGCCGGCTCCCGGATTCGGCATGGCTGGCCGATTCGGAAGGAAGTGCGGGAAAGTCCGCGCATGCGTTTGCCGTCGTCATTGTGGTGGAGCATGCGCGGCTGCCGGAGCCGGACAATCTCGCGCATGGCTGGACCAGGGACGCCGTGCGCGCGGTCGCCGACCTGCGCGCGGCGGAAATCATCGCCGTGCTGGCCGGGCACATCCGCTGCATGGGATTCGCTGCGCGAGGCCATGTCGCCGGAACGTCCGCGCTCGACCTGGAAAAGCTGGCGGTGCTGTCCGGCCTCGCGGTGCGCGCAGCGGAGGGCATAGAGAACCCGTATTTCGGACGGCGGTTTGCGGTAGCCGCAGTTTCCACCGACTACGAACTGATCCCGGATCGCCCGCTGCATGTCGATGCCCTCGGCGCCACCGGACTGCGCTACTGGTGGGGCATCAATGGCGCGCAGTCCGGCCGGGAACGCAATCGCCAGGCCAGGCGCGCCTCGCACCTGAGCCGCTACCCGATGGAAACCGTCAAGCGGGTGGACCGTCCGACCACGCTGATTCTGGATGACGAGGTGCCGCGCGTGTCCAAACGGGCAGCGTTTTTCCAGCGCGCGCTGCACGGAGACCTGGGCGAAAAGGCGAAGCGGGAGCGCGTGCGATTCGCGTTCAAGACCCCCTTTTCCTATAGCCTGCTCCAGGCCATCCGCGCACTGGTTCCGCACCAGGGCGGAGAGGTCAGCGGCGCGGCCGCGGCCGGTTTCGGGGATGCCGCGGCCAATTCGCGCGCGATCAAGTCGCTGTCGTATTTCCTCGGGTCCGATCTGACGGGGATCTGCGAGATTCCCCGTTATGCGTGGTATTCGCACAAGGAGGACGGCACCGAGATCAAGCCCTATCACCGTTATGCCGTGGTGATGCTGATCGACCAGGGCTACGACACCATGGAAGGGGCAAGCGGCGATGACTGGATATCCGGGGCGCAGTCGATGCGCGGCTACCTGCGCGGTGCGGAGATCGCCGGCATCATGGCCGAGTTCCTGCGCGCCAGCGGCTTTCCTGCGCGATCGCAGACCAACGCCGACAGCGACGTGCTCCAGCTCCCGCTCACGCTCTGGGCCGGCCTGGGAGAATTGAGCCGCATCGGCGAGCTGGTGCTCAATCCGTTCGTCGGGCCGAGATTCAAGTCGGTGGTCCTGACGACGGATCTGCCGTTGGAGGTGGACAAGCCGATCGACTTCGGCCTGCAGTATTTCTGCAGCAACTGCCTGAAATGCGCCCGCGAGTGCCCCTGCAATGCCATACCGTTCGGTGGCAAGGTGATGTTCAACGGCTACGAGATCTGGAAGCCGGACGTGGAGCGGTGCGCGCGCTACCGGGTGACCAACCCGAAGGGCTCGGCATGTGGCCGCTGCATGAAAATGTGCCCGATCAACAAGGTGGTGGATGCCGATGGCGGGTTGCTGACGCGTGCGGCAAGCTGGCTCGGCATCAACGCCTTATGGATGAAGCCGCTGCTGGTGCCGATCGCCACGTGGCTGGACGACCGCGTCGGAAACGGAACGCGCAATCCGGCCAAGAAGTGGTGGTTCGACCACGAACTCGTAGACAGCGTGGCGGTCACGCCCAAAGGCACCAACCAGCGCGACCTCGACGTGCACAAGAACGTGGATCCGGCACATAAGACGATCGCCTACTACCACGCGAACATGATGCCGCCGCCGGACGAGCCCGGCCCGGTGGAAGTGGATCGCAAAGCCGCGCTTGCGGCCGCGGGCCTGATCGAGACACCTGAGCAGGCCCGCAGGCGCGCTGCTTCAGGCGGGCCGGTTCCGCTGCATTACATCCCGACGCTTTCCGCAGGCACCGCTGCGAAATCCGGAGCGCAGGCCGCCGCAAGTCCGTATAGGTGAAACGAGCCTGGCGTACGAAATCCGCGGGTCCGGAACACCCGGTCTACTTCTTCTCCTCGACCTTTCCTATGGCTTTCACCACATCGGCCATTTTCTTCGCGTCCTTGTCCACGAACAGTTTGAACTCAGCCGCATCGAGGTAATGGATAGGCTGGCCGGAGGATTCCATGCTGCGCTTGAACTGCGGGTCGCTCACCGCCTGCTTGACCGCCTCGCGCAGCTGCCTGATCACCGGCTCGGGGGTGCCCGCCGGCGCGAACAGCCCGGCCCAGATGTAGAACTCGCTGTCGACGCCCAGTTCCCTGAGCGTCGGCACGTCGGGCAGCGTGGGATGGCGTTTGTCGCCCCAGGTGGCGAGCGCGCGCAGCTTGCCTGCCTTGATGTGTTGCACCACCGGGCCCGGCCCGGAGGCGAGCGCATCCACCTGGCCGCCCAGTATGGCGGTGACCGCCGGTCCTCCGCCCTGGTACGGGATATGGAACAGCCTGATGCCCGCAGCGAGCGAGAGCATTTCCATCGGCGTATGCAGGGCGCCGTAGTAGCCCGACGACGAATAGTTGATCTTGCCGGGGCTGGCCTTCGCTGCGGCGATCAGGTCCTTGAGCGTGTTGTAGGGGGTTTCGCTGCGCACCACCAGCACGGTCGGGTCGGCAGACACCAGCGCGACCGGCAGCAGCTGGCCGAGTTCGTACGACGGCGCCCGGCCGTTGATCTTGTCCGCCTCGGGCAGGATCGTCACGCTGGAGAGCGCCATCAGCAGCGTATAGCCGTCCGGCCTCGCTTTGGCCACGAATGCATTGCCGATGCCGCCTCCCGCGCCGGCCTTGTTTTCCACGATCACCCTCTGCTTCAGGATGCTCTCGAGTGAAATCGCCATCGGCCGCGCCGTAAGGTCGGCCACGCCGCCCGGCGGGAAGGCGACCACCATGGTGACGGGTCTGGCAGCCGGGTAGGCCTCCTGCGCGAGGGCAGGGCCGCCTGTCAGTCCGGCGGTCAGCGCGACGGCCAGCGCGGCAGCCGGCAGACCAAATGCGGGGAACAGCATCTTCCGGAACGTCATGCGAACTCTCCCGTTGATTGCGTCGCGCAAGTGTAGCGGAGCGGGTTGCCGAGCAGTATACTCATCCCGATCGAATAGCGGCGTTGCTGCATGGAAAACTCCCCGTTCCGCTGGTTGAATTCCGCACCACGGCGACGCAGCCTGACGTTGCTGCTGCTGGTCGCCGCGGCCTTGCCCGTCGCCGCCATCGCGCAGGGGTTCAAGTTTTCAAATGCGGACAAGGCGCAGGATGAGGCAAAAGCCGAGCGGCAGAAGCGCATCGACGTGCAGCTTTCCACCCCTTGCCGCGAGCGGATCAGGAACCAGAAGATCATGGTGCTGATCGGCGAGGAGATCAACGGCGTCGTGCATGCCAGGCAATCGGCATTCAGCCCGCATTTCGATGCGATTAACGCCCGGCTGCAGAAGCTGGGGCTGCGCACCTATACGCAGGAGGAAATCCGCAGGCAGGTGGCGCAGGCCGAGATCGATGCCTACTTCAAGAATAATCCCGATGCGGCGCTTTCGGCGGCAAAGCGGTTGGCCGCGAACTACACGCTGAAAGGCCTGATCTCTGCGCGCGCGGTGCGCAATCCCATGATTGCCGTGAACCAGGTCGCGGTCAGCATGCAATTCGTGCTGACCGGGGCCGACGGGAAGCGCGTGGCGCAGGCGGATGCGCAGTCGCAATCGTTCAGCGGCGCCGATGTGCAGGGCATGGCGCTGACTCTGGTCAACGAGCAGGCCGAGGAAGTGGTTGCAAAGCTCTATAGCGAGTATTGTCAGCAGCCCGAGGCGCGCAGGAAATAGGCGCCATTCTGCATCCTTACATTGAAGCAGACAGGGGGAACGAATGAAACTTTCGAGCGGAATTACGACGGCGGCGATTATTCTCGCCAGCCTGAATGTCTCGGCGCAGCCGACTTTCGGCAATCCGTCGCCGACAGCGGGAACCGCGACCTCGGATAAGGCGAATGCCGCCGCAGATGTGGCCGCCTACAGAGCCGTGGATTACGTGAACAAGGCCAAGAGAGGCCCGGAGCTGGTGGTGATTCCCGGAGAGGTGAAGAGCAACAACGCCAGTTTCAGTCAGAAATTCGGCCCAAACAACATTGCCGATTACGCAGAGCTGGAGCTTTCGCAGGCCAATTTTGGCGTGCTCGAGCGCACCAATCTGGGGCCGTTGATGAATGAAATTGCGCTCGCCTACAACCTCGGTGACCCCAACGCGGCGCGCAAGACCATGCAGATGGGAAAACTCAAGACCACCAAATGGATCGTGAGATTCGACATCCTCAAGGCGGAGCAGATCTCGGAGGTCAAGCAGGGCTTCGACGGCCGGGCGGTTGGCGGGCTGTTGAGCATGTTCGGCGGCGGGGCTGCGGGGCATGTGGCAGGTTCGGTCAGAACCCAGGATGCGACAGGGGTCTGGCTGATCGGGATGCGCTACAAGATCATGGACGCCACCACCACCGAGCAGGTGGCTCAGGGCTATGCCGAGGAGAAAATGGAGGTCGGCGCTACGGGCACGTCGGTGATGGGTGTTTCGCAGTCGGCCAAGGGCGGCGTCGGGCTCGATACGATGGTGCAGCGCCTGGTGCAGAAGACGGTCTGGGAAATCGATTCCAAGTACAAATAGGTTTGTCGCGTCTCCGGTAACGAATTCGGCCTCCGTTCGTGCATGGGGCAGGGGGCCTGCTGACGGGCGCCTGCGTGGTGCAAGGCTGCGCGAACGACTGGATTTGGTGAAGGATCTCCGTGTCTGCTCCATCCAAACTCGGCAAGTACGCAATCCGCCGCGAGCTCGGGCGCGGCGCGATGGGGGTGGTATATGAAGGGTTCGACCCCTTCATCGAGCGCACGGTAGCAATCAAGACCATCAAGCCGGAGCTGCCCGGGGAGACGGATGCCGGCGACGCTCTGGCGCGTTTCAGGCGCGAGGCGCAGGCCGCTGGCCGGCTGAGCCATCCGAACATCGTCTCCATATACGAATACGGCGAGCAGGATGGCATCGCGTTCATCGCAATGGAGTTCATCAAGGGCAAGGAGCTCAAGGATTATTTCGAAAGCGGCCGGCGCTTCGCGGCCAGGGACATCGCGCGCATCATGGGGGAGATCCTGGGCGCACTCGACCATGCGCACCGGAACGGCGTGACGCACCGTGACATCAAGCCTGCCAACGTGATCCTGCTTGAGAACGGCGCGGTTAAGGTCGCGGACTTCGGCATCGCGCGCATCGAGACTT
>Ga0315281_10008797_pt1 | contig 14077 bp, 15 predicted proteins | sample YL17G07_0_MG_FD_204540 | JGI IMG/M metagenome (GOLD analysis project Ga0315281, IMG submission 204540) | Sediment microbial communities from Yellowstone Lake, YNP, Wyoming, USA - YL17G07_0 | ecosystem: Environmental > Aquatic > Freshwater > Lake > Sediment | place: USA: Wyoming | collected...
AAAGAACTTACAAGGGTATTGGTACACGGCATTCTTCACCTAATCGGCTACAACCACGAAAAATCAAAAAAAGAAGCCGATATAATGGATAAGAAAACAGAGAAATATCTAAAATTATGCCCCGTTAGAAGTCTGCGTATTCAAGATAGGGTGTTTGCGGGGTTAAAATAGAATATTAAGAAATAATTATATAGGAGTTCAAGAAAAATATTTTTTTCAAAATATTTTTCGTCAAGGACTTCTAACGGGGTATGCCCCGTTAGAAGTCTGAAGAATTAACCAAAGGTTCTTTACGGGGTAAAGACAATTTAATTATAATAATTTATTTAGGTCTAAGGAGAAAATTTTTATGAAATAAAAATTTTCTTCCAAGGACTTCTAACGGGGTATGCCAAGAGGTCAAATTATCACCGGTTTGGATATAGGAACGAGCAGCATTAAAGCTTTGGTTGTCCAAAAAAAAGGAAAGGAACTGGAGGTGCTGGCTCAGTCACAGATTCCGTCTTTTGGAGTAAGGAAAGGGGCGGTGGTGAATATAGACCAAGTATCAAAAAACATCCAGGCGCTTTTGTCCGAGGTTGAAAAGCTCTCCAATAGGAGAATAAATTCGGTTTTTATAAACATTGGCGGAAGCCATCTTTATGTTGCGCCCTCCGACGGCATAATCTCTGTTTCCAGAGCCGACCAAAAAATTTCCCAGGAAGATATTGAAAGGGTTCTTCAGGCGGCAAGGGCGATTAATATCCCTCAAAACGAAGAGATATTGGATGTTTTCCCGAAAGAATTTATTATTGACGACCAAAAGGGAATAAAAGAACCCTTGGGGCTTACCGGGAAAAGGCTGGAAGCAAAGGTTCTTTTGCTTTGCGGGTTTTCCCCTTATTTTATAAACCTCACTCAGGCGGTTTTAAACAACAAACTCCAAATTGACGACATTATTACTTCTTCTTTGGCGTCTGCAGAGGCTGTTTTAACACCCCAGCAGAAAGAGATAGGCGTTGGTTTGATTGATATCGGGGCGGCCACCACAGGATTGGCCGTGTTCGAAGAAGGGGAGCTGATCCACTTTGCTGTTTTTCCGATCGGCTCGGCGAATATAACCAACGATATCGCTATTGGCTTGAGAACAGAAATTGGGATTGCCGAAAACATAAAAAAAGAGCATGGATGCTGTATTTTGGGTAGAAATAAAAAAGACAAACTTTCCCAGGCAAGGAAAAAAATAGAAATTTTTGACAAAGTTTCTCCGCTTGTTTTTTCTAAAAAATCATTAGTGGATATTATTGAACCGCGGGTCTCTGAAATTTTTGATTTAATCGGAAAAGAATTGAAAAAAATCGGTCGCCAGGAATTATTGCCGGCAGGTCTTGTTATAACCGGCGGAGGGGCCAAGCTTCCAAGAATCAAAGAACTGGCAAAACAGGAGTTTAAACTGCCCTGCGAAATAGGAATTCCCGCGGGCATAGTCGGTTTAGAAGAGGATCCGTCTTTATCTACGGTTTGCGGTCTTGTTTTAGGCGGCGTTGACGGCATTGGTATAGAAGGAGATAGCGGTTTTACCGGCAAGAGTTTCTGGATAAAAATATGGGTAAAAATAAAAAAGATATTCAAAACATTTATACCATGAGATTAAACCCAAAAATTAAGGTGGTTGGGGTTGGGGGGTCGGGCACTAATACGATTTCCAGAATGGTAAAATGCGGAATTAAAGGAGTAGATTTGATTGCCGTGAATACCGACGCTCAAGCGTTGCGTTTTTGTAATACGGAAAATAAAATCTTAATCGGAGAAAATGTTACCCGAGGTCTTGGCGCGGGAATGGATATATCTTTAGGCAGAAAAGCGGCCGAAGAAAGCAGAAAGAAAATAGGGGAGGCATTGGCGGGGGCAAATATAGTTTTTATTACCTGCGGCTGCGGTGGCGGGACTGGTTCGGGAGGTTCTCCCATTATTGCCGAGATTTCAAAAAGCCTTGGTATTTTAACCATAGCGGTTGTGACAAGGCCGTTTTCTTTTGAAGGCGAACAGAGAAAAAAAGTTGCAGAATCGGCGATCGCTAAACTAAAAGAAAAAGTTGACGCTCTTTTGGTAATTTCAAACGACAAACTGCTTCACTTGGTAGACAGCAAAACCACGGTTAGCAACGCTTTTTGGGTTTGCGACGAAGTTTTAAGAGAAGCAGTTCAGGGAATCACCGATTTAATTTTATTGCCGGGAATAGTTACTGTGGATATGGCTTCAGTTTTGAGAATTATGAAAAATTCCGGCCGGGCTCTTTTTGGCGTCGGGAAAGCTAAAGGCGAGAACCGCGCCGTTTCTGCCGCAACGTCTGCTATCAACTCTCCCTTGCTGGATTTATCAATTAGCGGGGCAAAAGGCGTGCTTTTCAATGTTTCCGGCTCTGACCTTGGGCTTTCCGAGGTCTCAGAGGTTGCAAAAGTGATCACCAAGAGCGTTGACAAGAAAGCCGAGATTATTTTTGGAGCAACTAACGATCCAAAATTAAAAAAAGGCGAGATAAAAGTGACGGTTATTGCTACTGGGTTTTAAATTTTTTAAAAAAACTTTCCTTAACCATTGACTTAGCTTCTTGCCGAGTTTACAATTAAGTAATTTCTGAATCAGATTTTTTTTTGAAAAAAATGCCAGCAATAAAAAATAAAATTACAAAAATCAGGAAAAGAGACGGTTCGATTGCAGATTTTGATCAGACAAAAATCACCACCGCGGTCTTTAAAGCAATTACCTCTACCGGACAAGGCGATGGAAAGATTTCAAAGAAGGTTTCTAACCGAGTCGTTAGGATTTTGGACCGCCGTTTTAAAAAAGACGAGATCCCTCAAGTAGAACAAATTCAAGATATAGTTGAAGAAGTTTTAATTTTGGAAGGATTGGTTGAAACCGCCAGGGCTTACATTCTTTACCGGGAACAGAGAAGAAAAATCAGGGAGGTAGACAAAGTTACCGATGAATCAAGCGATAAAATTGACAGTTATTTGCAGGAACTTGATTGGCAGGTTAATGAAAACGCCAATATGACCTTTTCCTTGCAGGGTTTAAACCAATATGTCGGTTCTTACATTTCTAAAAAATATTGGTTGAACAAAATTTATCCTCAAGAAATAAGAGAAGCGGCTGCCAACGAAGATTTTCATATTCATAATTTAGAAATTTTAGCGCCCTACTGCGCGGGATGGGATTTGTACGACTTTCTAAAAAGAGGTTTTGGCGGAGTAGCCGGGAAGATAGAATGCAAACCGCCAAAACACCTTAGAACTGCAATGGGCCAATTGGTAAACATCTTATTCACTCTTCAAGGAGAAACCGCTGGGGCCAATGCTGTTTCCAACTTTGATACCTTATTGGCTCCTTTTATCCGTTATGACAACCTTACATATGTCCAAGTGAAGCAGGCAATGCAGGAATTTTTGTTTGGCTGTATGGTGCCGACCCGGGTCGGCTTCCAAACGCCGTTTTTAAATGTATCTTTAGATATCAAACCGCCGTCATTTTTGGCGAAACAACCAGTAATAATAGGCGGTCAGCCCCAAAAGGAAACCTACGGAGAGTTCCAACCGGAAATGGATATGCTTATCAAGGCCTTTTATGAAGGGTTAATGGAGGGCGACGCAAAGGGCAGGCCGTTTACTTTTCCGATTCCGACCGTATCAGTTACTAAAGATTTCGACTGGGAAAACCCCAATTTATCAGCATTATGGGAAGCCACAGCCAAATATGGCATAAATTACTTTTCAAACTTCATCCACTCAGACATGAATCCGGAGGATTTCCGTTCAATGTGCTGCCGGCTCAGATTGTCAAACAAAGAACTTTATATGCGAGGAGGCGGGCTTTTTGGCTCTCAGCCCCTAACCGGTTCGATCGGGGTCTGTACCATTAATCTTCCGCGCATCGGCTATTTGTCAAAAACCAAAAAAGATTTTTTTGATAGGTTGGGCCATTTAATGGATTTAGCCAAAGAGAGTTTGGAAATTAAAAGAAAAGCATTAGAGAATTTTATGGAAAAAGGGCTTTATCCTTATTCTCGGCATTATTTGGATGGCGTTAAAAAAATAAGAAACTCGTATTTCGGCAATCATTTTGCAACCATTGGCTTAATAGGGATGAACGAGGCTCTTTTGAATTTCTTGGGAGAAAATATCGGCTCCGTCAGGGGCCGGAAATTTGCGACTGAAGTTTTGGACTTTATGCGCGAGCGGCTTATTAAATATCAGGAAGAAACTGGCAATCTTTATAATCTTGAAGCAACGCCAGGCGAGGGAACAAGTTATAGGCAGGCTGCCTCAGACAGGGCAAAATATCCGGATATTATCACTGCCGGCACGAAAGAAGTTCCTTATTACACCAACTCGACCCACCTTCCCGTTAATTATACCGATGACCTTTTTGAAGCCCTAAAACTTCAGGACGACCTTCAAACAAAATATACTGGCGGAACGGTTCTCCATCTTTTTTTAGGGGAGAACGTTTCAAGTCCGGAAATGGCAAAATTATTGGTTAAAAAGGTTTTTGATAAGTTTCATCTTCCCTATATTACCATCACTCCGACATTCTCTGTTTGTCCTTCTCATGGTTATTTGTCAGGAGAGCACTTTGAATGCCCCAAATGCCTTGTAAAACAGCCCTGTGAGGTCTATTCCAGGGTTGTGGGCTATCTTAGACCTGTCCAGCAGTGGCACAAAGGCAAAAAGCAAGAATACAAAGAAAGGACAGAATACAAAATTCCAGCAGCGGTATAAAATAAAAAGCCAGAAACCTCTTTCTTTATTAAAAGGAGGTTTTTTTGTACAATAAGATTACTATGATTATCGCTGGCCTGCAAAAAACAACATTAATAGATTATCCCGGAAAACTTGCCTGCACTGTCTTTTTGTCGGGCTGCAATTTTTATTGCCCTTGGTGCTATAGTCCGGAATTGGTTCTGCCGGAGAAAATCAAAAAACAGCCGAAAGTATCAGAAAAAGATTTTTTTAATTTCTTAAAATCAAAAAAAGGACTGTTAGATGGCGTTGTAATTTGTGGCGGAGAGCCGACTCTTCAAGAAGATTTACCTGATTTTATAAAAAAGATAAAGAAAATGGGATATTCAGTAAAGTTAGATACCAATGGTTCAAATCCTAAAATGCTGGAAGATTTGGTTGATAAGAAATTGGTTGATTACGTCGCTATGGACATTAAAGTCCCCTTGGGACTTAAGCTAAAAGCGAAAAGCGAAAAACTTAAAACTATTTATAAATACGAAAAAGAGATTAGAAAGAGTGTTGAGATTTTAAAAAGGGGGAAAATAGATTTTGAGTTGAGAACAACTGTGGTGCCAAAAATCCACGAAAAAGACGATTTCGTTAAAATCGCGAAATGGATAGGCGGGCCTAACGTGAAATATTATTTGCAAAACTTCCGTCCGGAAAAAACAATTGATCCAAGTTTTAAAAAAATAAGGCCCTATCCTGAAGAATGGCTGAAGGAAGTTAAAAAAGAGATTTCTAAATTTTTTAAAATCTGCGAAATCCGATAATGACCTTTTCTCGATTATTTCTTTATTTCTGCCTTGGTTTTATTGTCGGAATTTTTTCGGGATCAATAATTCCAATCCCCCAGCCCTATTTATTAGGGTTTTTGTTATTTAGCGTATTGGTAGTTTTGGTTTCTCTGTTGAAAAAGAAAAAGACAATAGGGATAATCATCCTTTGTTTTGTTATTTTTATGCTCGGTTCTTGGTGCTACCAAAAAAGCGATTTTAATATAAAAAACAACGATTTAACTGATTACAACGGGAAAGAGGTTTTAATTTCCGGCAAAATTTTAACCGAGCCCGATGTGAGATTAAACACCGTTCAACTGACAATTGATGTTCAAAAAATAGCAATTGGCGAAAATATATTTCCGGTTACTGGCAAAGTTTTGGTTAAAACGGATAAATACCCGGAATATGATTACGCCGACGTTTTAATAATAAGAGGTTCTTTAAAAGAGTCGGCCGCCCTTTTGGGCGAGCCTCGCCCCGTTGGGCGGGAAGAATTTGAAGATTTCAATTACAAAGATTATTTATCAAGACAGGGAGTTTTTTCTTTAATGGATTGGCCGAAAATAGAAGTTATTAAAAAGAAAAATTATTCAGATTTCTGGCAGTTTGGCTATGCCCAGATTTTAAAATTTAAAAATAAAATTAGGGAAAATATCAACCAATATTTTTCTTTTCCCCAAAACACGCTTCTTTCGGCAATGCTTTTGGGAGACCAGTCAGCTATGCCCCAGGATTTGAAAGACAAACTAAATATTACCGGGCTCCGCCATATCACCGCTATTTCCGGAATGAATGTGGCAATTTTATGCAGTATTTTAATGTCTTTGCTGTTGGGTTTGGGTTTTTGGCGGAACCAGGCATTTTGGATTTCTCTGATTTTTATTTTTCTTTTCGTGGTTATGGTTGGATTTCAAGCGTCGGTCAGTTGTCTGAAAAGGCATTATGCTTTGAGGAGGTTATTTTTGCATAACCTTTTCTGTTTACTTTTTATAGCTTTTAGGTATAAGATAAGCTTAACAACTAAATATACCGCCTAAACCCATAAAATCTATGGGCATGGCATAAACCCAGTAAAGGATATCAAGCTCCTCGTCAGAGTTCCTTTACTGGCGTATGCTGAAAGGTATACGGGTAGTCGCAAGACTATCGCTGGCGGGGAGCTTTATATTACCGCCTGATTAAAATTTATTAATAACAAAATCTATGAAAAAACTTATAATCGCATTCGTTCTATTATTAACCCCATTTTTTGCGTCTGCCTCAATAGATAAGAATCTGTCTTATGGATTAAAAAACGACTCAGATGTTATGGAGTTACAGGAATTTTTAACTAACGATGGTTGCTATAATGGACTTACGAGGGGTAATTTTTTAATGCTTACCCTTAAGGGTGTAAAGTGTTTCCAGACAAAATATCATGATGAAATCTCTGCTTTGGCTGGTTATTCTATAAAATCTTCTGGTTTTGTTGGTTCTGGAACAAGGGCTTTTATTAATCAGAAGCTTGAGGAAGAACTTGCCGATTCTAATGCAGAAGCCAATCAAGAAGGAACAACTGCCTGTACTCCTTATTGGAAATGTAGTGATTGGAGCACTTGTACAAGCTCTCAGCAAACAAGAAGTTGTACCGATTCAAATAGTTGTAGGGTTACGACAGGAAAACCTAGTGAAACACAGGGGTGTACTGCTACTTGCACCCCAAGTTGGCAATGTACTTCATGGAGCACATGTGTAAATTCCCAACAGGCAAGAGCTTGTGCTGATTCTAATAGTTGCGGAGTTGCGACGGGAGAACCAATTGAAACACGGGTTTGTGCTAATGCTTGTATTCCTAACTGGCAGTGTAGTTCCTGGAGTAGTTGTACAAACAGCCAACAGACACGAACTTGCCCCGATACAAATAGTTGCGGAGTATTAACGGGAAAGCCAGTAGAATCACAGCCTTGTACTTGTGCTCCTAACTGGCAATGCACAAACTGGAGTCAATGTAGTAACAGTCAACAAACAAGAACCTGTGCTGATACAAGTATCTGCGGATTACTAACTGGAAAACCAAACGAAACGTTGTCTTGCAATCTTTCATCTATTTTGCAAGATGGATTTGATGCTTATACAAACGGCAGTATTATTGGACAAGGCGGTTGGTATGAGTATAAAAGCGGAAGCAATTTTATTGTTCAGGGAACTACCTCTATTGAAAGTGCAAAGGCTTTGTATATTAATACCCGAGCAGATAGTGTTATTAATAAAGCAGGGATTCCATTATCAGACGGTAGACAGGCAGTTTATATTAGAACTGAAAATAGAGTTAATTGGGGTGAGTATTTAGATGGAAACGCACAAGTGAGGGTATCAAAAGGGATATGGTCTCCTTGTGATAACTTTGTTGGAGTAACTTTCAAGAAAGATGGAAATGTGTCTTTCTATAATGGAAGTGACAATACCTATACAAATTTTTCTACCTATAATGATAATGAGTGGACTCTTTTAGAAATTGAATGGCGTTCTATCGACAAATCGGCGAGGTACAGAATTAACAGTGGAGCATGGACGGGTTGGTATCCATTTTGGAGTACCAATACTTTCACTGATTTTGATAATGTGGGTTTTGACTTTGATAACCGTAATGGTTCAACTGGCTCGGGGGGAGTTTATTTTGATATGCTTTATTAGAAATATAGTTACGATAAGTTTTAATTTTAAAAGTGCTTTATAAATAAATCTATGAAAAAATTTATAAAGGAAAATTGGTTTAAAATTTTAGCTGCGATATTATTGTTATGGGCATTAGCCGATAACCCATATAGTTATTATCAGTTTTTAAGATGGGCTATCTTAGTAATAGGAGCTTATACGGCTTATACGTCTTACAAGCAACAAAAAATAGCTTGGGCTTGGACTTTTGGTATTACGGCAGTTTTGTTTAATCCTATCTTTCCTTTTTATTTATCTAAAAACGCTTGGCAATTTATTGACGTAACAGCCGCTATTATATTTTTTGTTTCACTTTCTAATAATAAAAAAATTGAAGAAAGTAATTAGCACGTTTTTATTAATAGTTTTTCTCTTTATTTTTGGTATATTGCCGATAGTAAGTGATGCTAGAAGTGGTTGTTGCTCTCATCACGGAGGTGTTTGCGGTTGTGGTTGTTGCGATGGAACTTCTCTTTCGGCAACTTGTGCTCCATATTATCCAGAGTGCAATAGAAATATTTATACTCCACCAATTAACACCAACTATAATCCGCCAGCGAATAATAATTACAATCCGTCAACTGGAAACAGTCAGAATAGTAATACTGGAGAGAGTGATGATAGCCCTACTTGGTGGGTTTTAGGAGTACTGGGTTTGGGAGGGTACGGAATCTATTATTGTATAAAAAATAAAAAATAATAAGAGAAATTGTTCTATACGTAAATTCAAAGGGGGCAGCAAAATATATGAGAAATTACGCTTGAAAACGCTTGACATTGGAGAAATTTTCAGATAAAATTACAAGTGAAAGTAAATATTAAAAATTCAATAATCAGTTGCTTTTAAAAAGAACGCGACTGGACTCTGAAACCAACTTTAATAACGGATAACAGCTCGACTTTCTGAAATAAGAAAGAAGCCGTCCTCGTCGTAGAGGTCTCCCAGAGTTAACACCTTGCAACCAAATTATTTAAAGGAGGGGGTTGATAAGAAACCATTTTTATAGTGGCGTCTTATCAGCTCCCTTTTTGCTTATATGACACCTTTATGGGAATGAAGGTGTTTTATGGCAACGAAAAAATTAGAGGTCATCATAGAACCTGCGAACGAGTCTGTTGATTTTACAGATTCAGTCCGCACCGTTTTAGAATACAAATTCTCAAAAATTCCAGATACCAACTGGCATAAGTTAGAGGGGATTGAGTTTGTCAAGAAAGAATCGCTAAAAGCCGAAAAATAATTAAATTGTCAAAGGGTTTCCGCTATGGCAAGGTTTGATTATCCGTCCCTTGCCAGAGCCGAGTCCTGACGGATTATGAACGAAAAATTAAACGAAATAAATATTGATGAGATTTTTACTCCCGAAACTCCGCAAGCAAAAGCAGAGCGTTTGGAGTTTGAAAGATTAGAAAAATACAGTCAGCTTAAAAAGAGCTTCCTAAAAAATAAAGGTGAGGGAATGGAAGAGGTAGCGAACTTTATAATAGATGACCTAGTCCTAAAGGAAAAAACTATCAGCATTCAGAAAATTGAGTCTTTAATTGAAGATATTTTAGACACAGAGGCGAGTTCTTATATTATCCGAGAGGTTTCAGGAAAGATTAAAAGAAAAATCTATTCTTGTAAAAGTTCAGCTGTCTTTCAGACCATTAAAACAACGGAGCTCTTAAAAAAAGAATTACCAGAGGAAGTATTTGCTATAAAACCTTTGATTCCTCAGGGAGGTCTTACGATTATTAGTGGTCAACCAGGGATAGGAAAGAGTTGGTTCAGCTTCGAAGTTTTAAAAGCGGCTGTTAATGGAGAAAAGCTTTTCGGACAATTTGATTCTGTTAAACAGCGAGTCTTACTAGTAGACGAAGAAAGCAATGAGTCCGAAATCCAAAGGAGGTTAAAGCTTCTAGGGATTAATAATGAAAACTTTGAAATAATGGCTCAAAAGGGAATCAAGTTTGATAACGAGGATACGGTAAGGGATTTACTAAACTTTGCAAAAGGGAACTTTGATTTAATAGTCTTTGATAGTCTCCGTTCTTTACATAACTTAGATGAGAATTCTTCTAAGGAAACACAGCAACTTGTAGACGCATTCCGAGAATTCAACCGAGAAGGAATTAGTATTGTCGCTATCCACCATAGCCGAAAGGAAGGATTCCTAGCCTCTAAAGACCCCTCACAGGTGCTTAGGGGTAGTTCAGCCTTATTAGCAGGCATTGATTCTTTACTTTCATTAGACGGAAAGGAAAAAGACGAAAATACCATAGAGATGGCTGTAATCCAATCAAAACTTCGCAGGGGCAAGAAATCCAGACCCTTTAGGCTGCTTTTAACAGAGATTGAGGGGAGAATGGAGTTTAAGTTCAACGGGGAATTACAAGATGCCATGGCTAAGAAGATTAAAGCCAAAGAGCTTATTAAAGGGTTATTACAAGAAGGGGGTCAAAGGTCTAGGCAAGAACTAATTAAAATATTGAAAACACAGGATATCGGTTCAAGAACCATTATTGAAGCTCTTAAGGAGTTAAAAGAATCTGAGGAAATAAACTCAGAACAAGGAAAGGGTAGAGAAGTTCTTTATAATATCTAGGTCTATCGTGCAAAGTAAACAACGGCATAGTGCAAAGTGCACGATACTAATAATAATAGTGCAAATAATGATGCAAACTACCCCTATTAAGGGGTATGCATCTTTTGCACATTAGAGGAAATTAAAACATCTATAGTGCAGAGGTATGGTGCAAACCGCACGATATTTACTGTTACTTAAAAAATATGGCAAAGCAGAAATTAACAATAAAACAGGAAGCCTTCTGCAGGGAGGCAGTAGCAGGTTTAAACGCCACAGAGGCGGCAAAGAAGGTCTATAATCTAGGCTCATTAAAGGGTTCGGGCACTCCAGAGTTATTAGACCAGACAGCAAGAGCAATAGCTTCAGAAAACCTAACAAAACCTAACATTCAACGAAGATTGAACGAACTCCTGGCGGAATTAAAGATAGATAAACAGAGTAGATTAAAAAGATTAGCAGAGATATTCTATGACGAGGATAAACGTTCTGCTTTAGGGGCAAATGACCAAATAACAAAGATTCTTGGGGAGTACAAAGAACAGGATTCAAAGATTGTTGGTTTATTCGCAAAGATAGAGAGTATTTCAATGACACCAGAAGAGTCGGCAGCGGAAATAGAAAGGGAAAGATTAAAGGGAGAAGATAGGCATCTGTGAGTGCTTCCATTAGTAGTCTCTGACTAAGCAGATAAGCACACACGCGACAAAACTGACATTGATAAATAAACTACCCCGCCATTATTAAGTAAGTTTTAAGGGTAAATAAATTAAATAGATAATCAGTAGTTTGTTTACATATCAAGACATAACTTAATATCGCTAGAAGTAAGATAGTAGGCGAGATAGGGGGGGGTGGAGGGTAAATAATTTCACTAAAGATATATAGATATAGTGTCTCCACATAAAAATCACAAATCGGACAAGTTTTAAACAGAAGATATTGGGTTTGTGCAACTAAAAAGCCCCCCAATGGAGAGCTTAATGGAAACTGTAATTTATGATAAAGATACCACCAATAGAGAGAAAGCAATAGTCAAAATAATTATTAACAAAAATGGAGAAGTAGTATAAAACAAGTGCCAGAATTCTTCTTTCGCTATTTGACTTTGTCCTTTTTTAATATGATTGAACATCGACCTTATAATTCTACCAGCACTTTTTCTGGCTTCTATCCCATCTATCTTCGTCCTCAATTTTTCGGGGTTAATTGGAAAAGAGAGCGGTTCGTTTTTTATTAAACCATTAAGTTCGTAATTATTTATCAAAAAATAAAGCCATAAAGAAATAGGGACAATGCAGATAAAAATAATCATAGAAATCTTAAAAGTTTTCGGGTCAGTAATTATCTCTTTGTTCATTGAAAGAAGAGCCAATACTGCAACGGCAATAGTGCTTACGAGTGGTATTATTTGATATTTAGATATTAAAAGCTCTTTAATGAGGTCTGTTGTCATTGACTGCCATTTTTCAAGATACTTTTCGTATTGTTCTTTGGAAATCATAAATTTGTTATTTTTTGGGAAAGCACTTTTAAAATTTATATACAGCCAAGAAAATTTGTGTCGCTAGTCCTAAAACCAAAATAACAGTTAACCCAACAATCCACCAAGTAAGTCGTATCATCTTTTCTGTTTGTTTAGAGGATTCCTGATTAAAATTTTCAATTGTCTTTTGGAGCTTACTGGATATACGTCTAGATAGTTCGTCAGAGGCGAGAGAAGCAATACTGTGAGCAACTTCGTTTACCCAATAATATAATTGCTTTTCATCAGCATCTTCCAATTTCGGAGAAAAATTACTCATAGATTTATTAACTAATAAAGCTTCCGAGAAAAGATAAAGCGAACCCGAACATTAAAAGATAGAAACCAAATCTAAATAGGGTGGGGTGAAGGAAAGATGCTAGGTATATACGTTTTTTTCCAATATCATTATATCCTCCGCCAACGTGTTTCCCAAAAGAAATAGCAATTAGTAGGCTTCCTGCTATATTTGATACAAGTCCCGATTGGTTTAATAAATTAACCACATTTATTTTTTATGTTTCTTGATAAAATTATTCAAATCCTTTTCTTCAATACGAAAGACCCTGGGAGTTATTTTAATAGCTTTGAGTTTCCCAGATTTAATCCAGCGATACACAGTAAAAACAGAGACCTTGAGTTTCTTGGAAATCTGGTCTGGAGTTAGAAGATTGTCTAGAGGATTTACCATTAGCTAATAGTATATTTTAATGAGAGGTAAAGTCAATATAGTCAACACGACTTGACACTACTTCTGGCTATGATAATATAAAGACGAGTTGACATATAACAAATTAAAAATTAACCACAGCTCTGACGGTAGAAATAGTTTTATTGGTTAATTCTATTTCTACTTTCAGAATTGCAAAACAAATGAAAGCAGCAATTTATACAAGGGTCTCAACTAATGACCAAACTAATGAGAATCAACTTATTGAGTTAAGAAAGTTCTGCCAGAATAATAATTATGAAATCTCGGTAGAATACTCAGACACTATCTCTGGAACTAAGAGTTCAAGACCAGAGCTAGATAAAATGTTAGTCGCAATGAGAGAGAAAAAGTTTGAAGCAGTTATTGTTTGGAAGTTTGATAGACTCGGAAGAAGCACCTCTCATCTCTTGCAAGTCCTGGAGGAATTAAAAAACAAAGGAGTTAGGCTGATTGCAACTTCTCAAAACATAGACACTGAAACTCCAATGGGAAAATTCTTTTTTACAATTCTCTCTGGGTTTGCAGAAATGGAAAGAGAGATGATTGTTGAAAGAATAAATCTGGGATTGAGTAGAGCAAAGAGTCAAGGAAAGGTTCTTGGAAGGAGAGCAGGCTCAAAGGACAAAGGTCGCAGAAGGAAGAGCGGATACTTACTCCGCTGGGCTAATAAAATAACTGCTTAATAATATGGAAAAAATTATTTTATATTGCAGAGTCTCAACTGCTCATCAAGAGCAAGAGCAAACAATCCAAGTTCAAATAGGAGAACTAGAAAGAACCTATAAAGGAAGGAATGTAATTAATACTTACAAGGACGATGGATTCTCTGGGTCTTTCTTAGATAGACCAGCTTTGACTCAATTAAGGAATGACGCCAAGAATGGTTTGTTTAACGTGGTCGCAGTTTATAATCTAGACAGGCTCTCAAGAAAAACAGTTCATCAGCTTCTTTTAATAGATGAGTTCAAAAGAAAAGGAATAAAAATAGAGGTGTTAGGAAAAGATTTTGAGAATACTCCTCAAGGAGAGTTCAG
>Ga0315281_10008798_pt1 | contig 14073 bp, 12 predicted proteins | sample YL17G07_0_MG_FD_204540 | JGI IMG/M metagenome (GOLD analysis project Ga0315281, IMG submission 204540) | Sediment microbial communities from Yellowstone Lake, YNP, Wyoming, USA - YL17G07_0 | ecosystem: Environmental > Aquatic > Freshwater > Lake > Sediment | place: USA: Wyoming | collected...
TTGGCTGCTGCAATGGCTTCATACGCCGCCGCGACGCACTCGTCGCCCTTCGCGTGTCGACCCATCGTCGCCTCCCTGGCTGGACGTGTAAGTCGATTATTACACTATGGAACGCAAAATGGAATAACGGGCCAGCGGCGAGCAGAGAAACCCGACCAGCACCGCCAGGTCCTCGGGCTCGCCGACGTAGCCGGCCGGGCAGTGGTTCGCCACCCAGTCGCGCTGCGATTCGGCCGTCGGCATGATCTTCTGGTCAATCTGCTCCGAGTGGATGCGTCCTGGCGGAACGCTGTTGACCGTGATGCCATCCTTGGCCACCAGCCGCGACAGCGCCTTGGCCCAGATGTGCGTCGCGCCATTCGGCGGCATGGCCCCGTTCATGATAAGCGGCTCGTCGCTGCCGGTGATGTTGACGATGCGGCCAAACTTGCGGGCTCGCATGTCTTCGATTAACGCATGCGTCAGCTCGCGCGCGCCATGAAAATTCAGGGCCATGGCGTCTTCCCACTCCTCGCGCGTCCCCAGCCCGGAGAAGGGCCGGGAGCCGCCGGCATTGTTGACGAGGATCTCGGCGTGACCGAAGCGATCCAGCACGTGCCGCCGGATGAACGCCGGAGCATCGCGGCGCGTGATATCGCACACCACGACCAGGGGCCGCTCCCGCCCCAGCGCGGCGATTTCCCCGGCCAGCGTGTTCAGGAGCTCCTCGCGCCGCGCCACGACCGCGAGGCGGCAGCCCTCTTGGGCCAGCAAGCGGGCGATGCTGCGCCCCAAGCCGGCACTGGCGCCGGTCACCAGGGCCACCTTCCCTTCCAGTTGCAGATCCACGGATCGCTCCTTCTTGTGCCTTGCGGCAGGTTGGCGCACCAACAATCAGTGCGGGGATGAACTCGCGCGCGTGCCTGCTGCCGGCAAGTTCCGCGACGCCATGCGGCACACCATCTGCCCACGTCAAACATGCGTCCTATGGCCCCCTTGTGGCAACCTGCTCATCCTGTTTCCGGACAGCACGGGCCGCACCGCTCCTGGCCAAACCCGGAAGAAGTGTGAGAGTTAACGGAAGAAACCCCGCTCGGTCAGGGGCATCCGAGGGTGCCCAAGCAGCCGCGCGGGGTTCCACGGCCCCCTGCTGGGTCCTGTACGCTTGTGGCGGTTCTGTTCATTCAGGGCCATGTTTGACGCCTCACCTAAACTCACTTGAGAACCGACATGTTGAAGACCCACGGCCGATACGACTATTCCGCGCTTCCTTCCCGGCCAGATTATTCCTGGCCCGGAGGCAAGCGGCTGGCGATCCATTTCCCGCTCAATGTCGAGCATTTCTCGTTTGGCGAGAAGCTGGGCAACGACTATGGCGGCCCGCATCCGCAACCCAACACGCGCAGCTTTGCCTGGCGGGACTACGGGAACCGTGTCGGCGCGTGGCGCCTGCTGGAATTGGCGGAGCAATACCGCCTGCCCTTCACGCTGCTGGCCAATACCGACCTGTATGACTACTGCCCGGACATGGTGAAAGCATTCAGCGCCCGGGGAGACGAAATCGTAGCTCACGGCCGCAGCAATGCCGAGCGTCAGGTGGATATGCCGCCGGAGGAGGAACGCGCGTGCATCCGGGACGCCACGGCGGCCATCGTGCGCCATGAGGGCAAGGCCCCGCTGGGCTGGCTGGCGCCGTATATCTCGCAGACCCATGAATCGCTGGACCTGCTCAAAGAGGCGGGGTACCGCTACATGATGGATTGGTCGCTGGACGACCAGCCGGTGTGGTTCCGCACCCGCGGCGGCCCGCTCCTGTCGGTTCCCTACCAGCACGACCTGAACGATTCCCTGGAGATGGTAACCCGCCGCACGCCTTCGCGGGAGTGGTGCGCCAACCTGGTGGACCAGTTCGACGAGATGCTTGAGGAGTCGCGGCGCCGTCCGCTGGTCATGCCCATCGTGCTGCACAGTTTTATCGCCGGACATCCCTACCGTGTGCGCCAGTTCCGGCGCGTCCTGGACCACATCGTGGCGCACCGTGACGACGTGTGGCTGACCCGCCCGGGAGAAATCTGTGCCTATATCGAGACGCTGCGCCCGGGCGTGGTGCCCGGCTGGAACTTCGCCAATTCCCGGGCCGGCGCCTAACCGCGCGGTCCGCCATAGCGGCTCACGTGCCCCGGCGCCCGAACAAGCCGGTCGGGCGCACCAGCAGGAACGCCACAAACAGGACGAAGGTGACCCGTTGCTGGAGCGAGCCGGGCTGAGGGGGTCCCCAAAACGGAGCCATGAGATTAGCGACAGGCCACTGCAAGGCGGCGGCGGGCAAGGCAGGGGGAAAGAAGGCGCACGCGAAGACACGAAGGAGGTCCGATGCGAGGCTCATTCGGCGCTGGCGCATGGCGGGAAGGCGAAGCGTGCGGGCCGGCTGAGACCGGAGATAACCCGGTGGACTGTAGCTTATTCCAAAGGTGAAGTGGTCTCTTGGGAGGGGTCCACTTCAGAACCGCGAAGGGGGAGCGATGGCGGGAAGCGACTACGTGCATGGATATTCGGCGAGCGAAGTCCAACGGCTCATCGATCAGGCGACGACGCTGACGGATTTGCTGCACCACGATACCCGGTATCCCGACGGAAGCACGGTGCTGGAGGCCGGCTGCGGCGTGGGCGGCCAGACGGTGGCCCTGGCACGGCACAGCCCCGGCGCGCACTTCACGTCGGTCGATATTTCGCCGACCGCCCTCAAAACCGCAAGGGCGCGGGTAGAGGTGCAAGGCTTTCGCAATGTCGCGTTTCAACTTGGTGACATCTACCGGCTGCCCTTTCCGGAGCGGAGCTTTGACCATGTGTTCGTCTGCTTCGTCCTAGAGCACTTGCGGCATCCCGATCGGGCCTTGACGCACCTGGGCGCGAAGTTGAAGCCGGGCGGCACCCTCACGGTGATTGAGGGAGATCACGGGTCAACCTACTTCCATCCGGGCAGCCAAGCCGCTTGGCGAACGATCCAGTGTCTGATCGACCTCCAAGCCCAAAGCGGAGGCGATGCGCTGATCGGCCGCCGCTTGTTCCCCCTGCTGACCCAATGCGGATTTTCGGAGGTCCGGGTTTCGCCCCGGATGGTCTATGTGGATTCCAGCAAGCCCACCTATGTGGAGGGGTTTACCAAGAAGACCTTCATCGCCATGGTCGAGGGAGTTCGCGCCCAGGCGATCGCTTCCGGGATGTCCACTGCGGAGGCGTGGGAAACGGGAATCCGCGACCTCCACCGTACGACCGAGCCGGACGGAACCTTCTGCTACACCTTCTTCAAAGCCGTGGCCCTTCAAGCGCAGGTCGGTGGACCGTGACGGGGGGCTTCCGGACGCTGGGGAGCCGAACCGGTTGGTGCCCGGAGGCGCCTTCGCTCTGCGCGTGCGCCGTCTTTTCCCATTTCCGCCACTCATCCGCCCGTTTTCCTAGCTCGTTGTAATCGCTGGCATTCGAAAAAAACAAGCTTCCTTTTGCGAAACCCAACGGCTAATCATACGTGTAACCGATACGGGGAACTGCAAAGCTTGAGTTCCGCGGCAGGGGGAGACGCGCCCAGAGCGGTTGCGGCGGGCGATGCTCGAAAGGCCCGGGGCAACCGACATCCCAATCCGCTGGTCCGCACGTGTGAAGCGTCCGGTTGGGCGGATACGGCGGATGGGTCTGGGCATTACCGTAAGCAGGGATCAACATGGGGAGTGCGATGTCGGGTAACTTGAGCACAGTGGAACAGCAACCCGTCCGTGGCGGGAGCGGGGAACCGGCGGCGTGCGCGGACTCCGTCCGCACGCTGACCTTCCGGCGCAGCAACGAGTTCCAGGCCGAACTGCGGCGCCGCATTGACGAGTTCTTCCAGAGCACGGGCCGGCGGCGGCGCGATTGTCCGCAACTGTACGTCAAGGCCGCGGTGATCCTGACCGTGTTCGGGTTGTCGTACGGTCTGCTCGTGTTCGCGGCGCTGTCCTGGTGGCAGGCGCTGGGCCTGGCCGCGGCCGTCGGGTTGTCCACGGCGGCGATCGGGTTCAACCTCATGCACGATGGCGGACACGGCGCGGCCTCCAGGCACCGCTCCGTCAACAAGGCGCTGGCCCTGACGCTGGACCTGATCGGGGGCAGCTCCTACCTGTGGCACTGGAAGCACGGGGTGATCCACCACACCTACGTGAACATCACGGGGCATGACACGGACATCGAGGTCAGCGGCATCGGCCGCTTGACGCCGCACCAACCCCTGCGCTCCTTCCAGCGCTGGCAGCACTGGTACATGTGGCCGCTGTACGGCGTGATGGCGATCAAGTGGCACTTCTACGACGACTTCCACGACATCGTGACGGGCCGGATCGGCACACACCGCATTCCCCGCCCCAAGGGCTGGGAGCTGTTGTTCCTGATTGTCGGCAAGGCCGCGTTCTTTACGCTCGCCTTTGGGGTGCCCCTGCTCCTGCATCCGCTCTGGGCTGTCGCCGTCTACTACGTGGCCACCGCCTTCGTGCTGGGCATGGCGCTCAGCATCGTGTTTCAACTGGCCCATGGGGTGGAGGAAGCGGCGTTTCCGATGCCCTCGGCGGACACCGGGCAGATGGAACATGCCTGGGCGGTGCACCAGGTGGAAACCGGCGTGGACTTCTCCCGCCGCAGCCGGGTGGTGACCTGGCTGCTGGGCGGCCTGAACTTCCAGATCGAGCATCACCTATTCCCCCGCATCTGCCACGTCAACTATCCGGCGATGTCCAAGCTCGTGGAGGACACCTGCCGGGAGTTCCAGGTCCGCTACCAGGTGCACAAGTCGCTCTGGGCGGGCATCGGCTCCCACTACCGCTGGCTGCGCCGCATGGGCGCGCCCGCCTGAACCCGCCTGGAGTCCCGCTCGGCGCGCGAACCCTTCGTGCGCCGATTCGCTTTCGTGCCCAAACGCGCTAGGTTGCTGGATAGTTCCCCTGGCAACACTTCCCCCTGAGGAGGGCGCGTGGCGAGTCTGGGTTTCATCGGGTTGGGCCTGATGGGGGCGCCCATGGCGCGCAACCTGCTCAAGGGGGGGCATACCGTCAGCGGATTCGATATCAACGCCGCGGCCGCGCGGGCCGCGGCGGCCCAGGGCGTGCGGGCGTGCGGCAGCCCCAAGGCGGTGGCCCAGCGCTCCCAGGCGGTCTTCATCGTCGTCCCGGATACCCCGGATGTGGAGCAGGTCCTCTTCGGCGCGGAGGGCGTGGCCGAGGGCGCCGCGCCGGGCACCGTCGTCGTGGACATGTCCTCGATCTCGCCGGTGGAGTCCCGGCGCTTCGCGGAGCGGCTGGCCGGGCGGGGCGTCGAGATGCTGGACGCGCCCGTCTCCGGCGGCCAGGTGGGCGCGGAGGCCGGCACCCTGTCCATCATGGTCGGCGGCGAGGAGGCCACCCTGGCCCGCGTGCGGCCGTATCTGGAGCTGCTGGGGCAGACCCTCACCCACATCGGCGGTCACGGCGCGGGGCAAACCGCCAAGGTGGCCAACCAGATCATCGTCGCCCTCAACCTGGAGGCGATCTGCGAGGCGTTCCTGTTCGTGACCCGCGCGGGCGTGGACCCCGACAAGGTGCGGCGGGCCCTGCTGGGGGGCGCGGCCAACAGCCGCTTGCTGGAACTGAAAGGGGAGTGGATCCTCAACCGCACCTTCAAGCCGGGCTTCCGCATCAAGGATCAGCAGAAGGACCTGAACAACGCCCTGAATGCCGCGCGGGAACTGGGCGTGGCCCTGCCCAACACCGCCGCGACCCAGGAGTTGTACAACGTCATCCGCGCCGAGGGCGGAGCCGACCTGGACCACAGCGCGATCATCCTGGCGCTGGAGCGGCTGGCGGGCCCCGGCCGGCCCTGATCCCCGCGTGCCGCGCCGTTAGCAGGTTGCGGAAATTCGCGGCGCCAGTGCATGGAACAACAGCGAGCCACCGATTACACGGATTTCACGGAGGATGAATCCCGCACCCGTTGCGTGCGGGTTCTTCGACGAGCCATTCGCTGACACTCCATAAGTTTCACTGAAGGCCGCTCCCATGGCGGCTTTTGGCGAAATTGGAGATAAGCCCGTGAACCCTTGCCCGGGCTCCAAGCCTCCGCGCCTAGATTGGATGCCGGTAAGCCGTTCATCCGTGAAATCCGTGGCTGCGCGGTTTTTCCGCAACCTGCTAGTGCAGCAGGAACCCGGTGGCGGCCACGGCGGCCCCGAGCGTCCCGATCCCGATGCCGCTCAGCCAGAACGACCGGCGCTTGGTGAGCACCGCCAGGGACGAGAGCACCAGCGCCAACTCCACGCCCAGTTCTCCCAGGTCGAAGCGGTCGGCGCGGTGATGGACGCCTGCGCTCGCCTGCTGGAGCTCCTCGGCCTCCTTCACCATCCGACGCGCCTCGGCTTCCAGTTGGGTCAGCTCCCGCTCGTACTTGGCGGCCTGCTCCCGCCAGCGCGCCGCCGTCTGCTCGCGGCGGGCGTCCTGGGCGCGGTCCTTGGCCAGGATCGCCTGCAACTCGCCGAACGCGGTGTACTCGTGGAAGCGGATGTTCTTGGCCTGGTAGTAGTTCCACTGGTCGGACGCCTTGGTGTGCATCACGTTGGAGGCGGATTGCAGGCGCAGGGTCTCCGTATGGCTGCGATGGCTCATCATCGTGACGAACGCCAGCACGGCCGCGATGATGGCCATGGTCATGGCCACGGAGCGGTCGAAGGCGTTGTGCGCGGCGTGCTGGGAGTGTTCGGCCTGCTCAAGGTTGTGGTGGGTGTCGTGGGCCATGGGCGCTCCAGGCGTCCTTCCGGATAAGGGTGCGGTGCGGCCCCGGCCGGAGCGGCGCGGTGCCCGGCGGAATGCTGCCCTGCCTGGCCCGCGCCTGTCAAGGGGCAGCCTGCCCGGCCCGGACTGGCCCGCCGGGAGGGCCACACCGGGGGCGGCCCCGGCTGGGCCGGGCGCTTGCGGAAGGCTACACCGCGGCCAGGGCGGCCGTCAGCTTCCCGCGCACCTCCGCCGCCAGCGGCTGGAGGTCCTTGCGGCCGGTCACGTCCACCAGCGTCTGCGGGTCGATCGCGGCGACCACCGTCTCCCCGCTCTTCGGGTCCTCGTAGACGGTGACGTTGCAGGGCAGCAGCAGGCCGATGTCCAGTTCCGCGCTCAGGGCCTTGAAGGCCAGCGGCGGATTGCACGCGCCCAGGATGATGTACTTGGTGAAGTCCTTGTCCAGCTTGGCCTTGAGCGTCTTCTTGACGTCAATCTCGGTCAGGATGCCGAAGCCCTGCTCCTTGAGCGTGGCGGTCACCCGGACAATGGCGTCCTCATAGGAGAGTTTCACCTTGCGCATCAATCCATAGTGCGTGGCGTTCTGCTGCACGGTCATGGTGGTGGCGGCGGTCATGGGGGCTCCACGGTTGGGGTTGTCGCTGCTGGCAATGCCCACCGGCGGCGGATAGGTCCGGCGGAATGGAAACCCCTCCAGTCTAAGGCATCGGCGCCCAGAAGACAGTAAGGAAGTCACGGAAGGGGCGCCGCTGTCGCGATGGCGTCCGCGGCCGTGGGGAACGCATCCGGCCCCGGCGCGCACCCGATTTTGCTTGCGCACCGCCACCCCCATCGGCGAAGATCGGAGCTAAGGTTTGGGGGCGGTTCCATTCAGATTTGCACCCAGTTGGCCAGGGCGGACGCGATGAAAAATGTCGCAGAACTCTACCCTGTGCTGTCCCGCATCCTGGGCAGCGCGGGAGCGGAGGTGAAGCTGGGCGGGCTGGTGGAGGAGAATCAACAGTTTTCCCACCCGCAGACGACCCGCTTCACCTGGGACTACACGCCGACAAACCCGGCCGTCTGGCGCCTCTATGGCCTGGGCAAGACCTCCCAATGGAACGCGGACGATCTGGACTGGAGCACCCCGGTGGACCTGGAGCGGGAGCTCTTCGAGCCCGATCCCGGCTGGGCGGAGGCCGCCTGGTACAAGCGGCTCACCCCGCGCGAGAAGATCCGCCTGGTGGTGGAGTACAACACGAACATCCTCAGCAACTTCGCCCACGGCGAGCAGGGCGCCTTGATCGCCGCCTCCCAACTGGTCGCCGCGGTGCCAGACCCGGAGGCCAAGTTCTACGCCGCCACGCAGGCCATGGATGAGGCCCGGCATGTGGAGGTGTTCTCCCGCTACCTGAACGAGAAGCTGGGCGGCGGGTTCGAGATCACGCAGAACCTGTTCAACCTGCTGCAAGCCATCACGATGGAAAGCCGGTGGGACTTCAAGTTCCTCGGCATGCAGTTGATCGTCGAGGGCCTGGCGCTGACGGCCTTCATGCACATGGCGCAGCGCTGCAAGGAGCCCCTGCTGCGCCGCCTGATCCGCATGGTGCTGCAGGACGAGTCCCGCCATGTCGCCTACGGCGTGCTGGCGCTGAAGGACTATTACCGGGACATGAGCGCGGAGGAGCGGCTGGAGCGGCAACAATTCGTCTACGAGGCCACGCTGCTGATGCGCAACCGGCTCTTCAGCACCCGCGCCTTCGAGCGCATGGGGCTGGACCGCGCCGTGGTCGCCCAGAGCATGTACGACGGCGCGGAGGCCCGCAACTTCACCAACCTGCTCTATGCCAACGTGGTTCCGAACCTGAAGAAGGTCGGGCTGCTGGACGGGTTCCTGGAACGCAAATTCGGCGAGTTGGACATCCTGAAGTTCCAGGACGTGGACACCGCCGCCGTCATCGAGGGCTTCATCGGGAAGGAAGACGCCGCGCGGGCGGCCCGCACGCCGGCCTAGCCGCGCCCGTGGCCTGTCGGGACCGGGTTCCCGCCGGCGCGGTCTGGCGGGTCGGGCGGCAGTGCAAACGCGGCGACAGCGCAAACTCCGCCGGCTTCGGCGGTCACGGTCAACATCCGCTCCACTTGAAGGGGGTCAGCCATGGAATCGCTCGATAAGGTGAATGTCGGCTCGTGGGCCACCAAGATCGGCGGCACGGTGACGGAAGACCAACGGTTCGATTCCAGCGCCGTGACGGCCTTCACCTGGAACTACGTGCCCAAGCACGAGGCCCTGCGCAAGCTGTACGAGCGGGGCAAGTCGGCCCAGTGGAACGGCGCCACCGACCTGGATTGGTCCACGGACGTGGACCTGGAGCAGCAGCTTTTCGACCACGATCCGGTGATCGTGGAGGAGCCGTGGTACAAGAAGATGACCCCGCGGCAGCAGAACCAGCTCATCATCGAGGCGAACTCCCAGACCCTCTGCCAGTTCCTGCACGGCGAGCAGGGCGCGCTGATCGCCACCTCGCAACTTGTCTCCACCGTGCACGACATGGACGCCAAGTACTACGCGGCCACGCAAGTGATGGACGAGGCGCGGCACGTGGAGGTGTTCGACCGCTACGTGCGGGAGAAGCTGCGCACCACCTATCCCATCACCGAGAACCTGTTCGGGCTGCTCAAGGCGATCACGGAGGACAGCCGCTGGGACATCAAGTTCCTCGGGATGCAACTGCTGGTGGAGGGCCTGGCCCTGGCGGCGTTCATGAACACCTCCAACCGCTGCCACGAGCCGCTGCTGAAGAAGCTGCTGCGCATGGTGATGCAGGACGAGGCGCGGCATGTGGCCTACGGCGTGCTCTCCTTGCGCGGCCACTACAGCCAGATGGACCCCAAGGAGCGCCTGGAGCGGCAGGAGTTCGTCTACGAGGCCACGATTCGCATGCGCGACCGGCTCTTCAGCACCCAGGCCTACGAGCGCATGGGCGTGGACCGCAAGACCATCGAAGATCTGTTCATGCGCAGCGGGATCATCAAGCAGTTCCGCAGCCTGATGTTCGTGAACGTGGTGCCGAACATGAAGAAGATCGGCTTGCTGGAGGGGTTCCTGGCGGAAAAGTTCGCCGAGATGGGCATCTTGCAGTTGCAGGACTTCGACACCGAGGGCCTGCTCAACAGCTACATCTACGGCAAGGACAGCCTGCAGGCCGACCAGCAGTCGGAGCCCAAGGCGTCGTAAGCCGGGCGTCCCCGGCGCCCTGGCCCCTGCCACCGCTCCCCCTGGCCCCCTCCTCCTGTTCAGACCGGAGTCAAGGCTTACAGGTGTGCGGGGACATGGTTTACACATTCTGTTGGTAACCTCGGGTACCCACCAGAAGGGGGTGCCCGCAACGGCACCTCTCCCCCCGGCCCCCTCCCCCCAGGGGGAGGGGGTGCCCGCAGGGCGGGGGTGAGGTCCCGTGGGGTGCTGCGCGCCGGCTGGGGGCGAGGGGGAGTCCACCCCGCCCCGCCGCCCTACTTGCCCCGGCTCAGCAGTTGCCGCAGCACCGTCTGCAGGATGCCCCCGTTGCGGTAGTAGTTCACTTCCACGCGCGTATCGATGCGCGAAAGCACCGTGAAGGTCCGTTGCGACCCGTCCTCCCCCCGGGCGGTCACTTTGATCTCCGCGCCCGGCGCCATGTCGTCCCGGATGCCTTCCAGGTCGAAGCGTTCGCGGCCAGTAAGGCCCTGGGACTTGGCGCTCTCGCCCGGCTTGAACTGGAGCGGCAGCACGCCCATGCCCACCAGGTTGCTGCGGTGGATGCGCTCGAAGCTTTCCACCAGCACCGCCTTGATGCCCAGCAGGTGGGTGCCCTTGGCGGCCCAGTCGCGGGAGGAGCCCGAGCCGTACTCCTTGCCCCCGATCGCCAGCAGCGGCACGCCCTCCTGCTTGTAGCGCATCGCCGCCCCGTGGATGGTCATCTTCTCCCCGCTGGGCAGGTGCAGGGTGAAGCTGCCCTCCGTCCCGGGCAGCAGCTGGTTCTTCAGGCGGATGTTGCCGAAGGTGCCGCGCGTCATCACGCGGTCGTCGCCCCGCCGGGCGCCGAAGCTGTTGAACTGCGCCTGGGACACGTCCCGGCTCAGCAGGTAGGCGCCCGCCTCCCCGTCGCGGGCGATGTTGCCGGCCGGGGAGATGTGGTCGGTGGTGATGGAGTCGCCCAGCAGCGCCAGCACGCGCAGCCCGCGCAGGTCGCCGCTGACCCCGGGCTGCAGTTGCAGCCCCTCGAAGTACGGGGGTTCGTGGATGTACGTGGACTTGGGATCCCAGTCGTAGAGTTCCGAGCGGGTCACCCCGATCCTGCGCCAGGCCTCGCTGCCCTCCATCGCGTTTTCGTAGCAGCGCTTGTACATCTCCGGCGTGATCACCGCTTGCAGCGTCCGGTTCACCTCGGCGGTGCTGGGCCAGATGTCCTTCAGGTAGACCGGCTTGCCGTCCTTGCCCTTGCCCAGCGGCTCGGTCGCCAGGTCAATGTCCACGGTGCCGGCCAGGGCGTAGGCCACCACCAGCGGGGGCGAGGCCAGGTAGTTGGCTTTGACCAGGGGATTGATGCGGCCCTCGAAGTTGCGGTTGCCGCTCAGCACGGCGGCCGCCACCAGGTCGGACGCGCGCACGGCCTCGGCCACCGGCTCCGGCAAGGGGCCGCTGTTGCCGATGCAGGTCGTGCAGCCGTAGGCCGCCACGGCGAAGCCCAGCCGCTCCAGGAAGGGCAGCAGACCGGCGGCCGCCAGGTAGTCGGTCACCACGCGCGAGCCCGGCGCCAGGCTGGTCTTGACGAACGGCCGGCTGCTCAGCCCCTTCTCCACCGCGCGCTTGGCCAGCAGGCCCGCGCCGATCATCACCGAAGGGTTGGAGGTGTTCGTGCAACTGGTGATGGCGGCGATGACGACCGCGCCCTGGCCCAGGCTGGCGGGACCGCCCGGCAGCGCCGCCGTCGCGGACCGCGCCAGGTCCTTCTCGGCCAGGCCAAAGCCCCGCTCCGCCACGGGCGCCAACATGCTCTTGCGGAAGCCGGCCTTCATGTCCTTCAGCGGCACGCGGTCGTGCGGCCGCTTGGGGCCGGCCAGGTTGGGCTCCACGCTCCCCAGGTCCAACTCCAGGCTCGAGGTGTAGTCGGGAGTGGGGTGCTCGGGGTTCAGGAACAGGCCCTGCTCCTTGCAGTAGCGCTCCACCAGGTCCACCTGACCCGCATCGCGCCCGGTCAGGCGCAGGTAGGCCAGGGTCTGCCCGTCCACGGGGAAGTAGCCGATGGTCGCGCCGTACTCGGGCGCCATGTTCGCCAGGGTGGCCCGGTCGGGCAGCGAGAGGTGCTGGAGCCCCGGCCCGCAAAACTCCACGAATTTGTTGACCACGCCGTGCTTGCGCAGCATTTGCGTCACCAGCAGGACGATGTCGGTGGCGGTGATGCCGTCCTGGGGCTCCCCCGTGAGCTGCATGCCCACCACTTCCGGCGCCAGCATGTAATAGGGCTGGCCCAGCATGGAGGCCTCGGCCTCGATCCCCCCCACGCCCCAGCCCACCACGCCCAGGCCGTTGACCATGGTGGTGTGGGAGTCCGTGCCGATCACCGTGTCGGGATAGGCGACGGCCTCGCCGTTGACCCGGCCCGTCATCACCACCCGCGCCAGGTGCTCGATGTTCACCTGGTGCACGATGCCCGTGCTGGGCGGCACGACCCGCATGTTGTCGAAGGCCGTCTGGCCCCAGCGCAGGAACTCGTAGCGCTCCCGGTTGCGCTCGAACTCCTTCTGCTCGTTGCGCTCCAGGGCGTCCGGGGTGCCGAAGTGGTCAATCTGCACGGAGTGGTCAATCACCAACTCGGTGGGGATGAGGGGATTGATGCGCTTGGGATCGCCCCCCAGCCGTTTCATCGCGCCGCGCATCGCGGCCAGGTCCACCACCGCCGGCACGCCCGTGAAGTCCTGCATCAGCACCCGCGCCACCATGAAGGGCACCTCCCGCTGGGGCAGCGCGCGCGCGCTCCAGCCGGCCAGGGACTTCACATCCTCCTCGGCCACCAGCCCGCCGCCCGCATTGCGCAGGACGGACTCCAGCAGCACGCGGATGGAGTAGGGGATGCGCCCCAGGTTGCACAGGCCGGCTTTCTCCAGGGCCTCCAGGCGATAGTAGGCCACCGCGCCGCCCGCGGACTTCAGGGTGGCGCGCGCCTTGAACGGGTCAACGGTGGACATGCGGGGTTCTCGTCAAGTGGGGTGCGGTACGGGCGCCGGCGGAGCGCGCCCTGGGCCCATCCGGGCCTTCCAACATAGCACCGCGCGGGAAAATCCAAAAACCCGCGCGCCGGCCGGCCGGGCCGATGCCCGGCGGCGCACCGCTCCAGCGCGCTACTCGCCGGGGGGCTTCTGGTCCGGCTTGGGCGCCTTGGGCAGCGGCCGCACCAGCCGGCAGATGATGATGCTCACCTCGTACAGCACCACCAGCGGCATCATCAGCAGCATCATGTTGATGACGTCCGGCGTGGGCGTGATGACCGCCGCCGCGATGGCGCTGACGACGATGGCGTAGCGGCGGTATTTCACCATCATCGGGGCGGTCAGGACGCCCATGCGCGCCAGCATCATCGCCACCAGCGGCATCTCGAACACCATCCCGAAGATGAAGAACATCGTCACGGTGAACGAGAGGTAATCGTCAATGCGCAGCGAGGGCACGAGCGAGGGGTCGAACGTGACCAGGTATTCCACCGCGACGGGGAACACCACGAAGTAGAAAAAGCTGCCTCCGCCCACGAACAGGGGATAGGAGAACACCAGGAACGGCCAGACGATCTGCTTCTCCCGCCGGTACAGGCCCGGGCGCACGAACAGCCAGATCTGGGTCATCATGATCGGGAACGAGAGAAACAGGGCCGCGTAGAACGTCGCCTTCATGTGCGACATGAAGGGCGCGGTGAGGGTGTCGAACTGCGGCTTGGTGAAGCGCAGCAGCGGCCGCTCCACCAGGTACATGATCTTGTCGCTGAAGGGCCAGCCCACGAGGAAGAGCACCCCGACAAACGCCAGCACGATCAGCACGCGGCGGCGCAACTCCGTCAGGTGCTCCACCAAGGGCAGCTTGATGTCGTTGATTTCGGGATCGGTGTGCTCGGTCGGCATGATCGCTCGTTGCAGGGTGGCGGGAAGCGCGGCCGGGGCCGGCCGCTCTCCGCGAGTGGCGGCCTAGGGCTGCGGCCGGTTGCGCGGGCGCGCCAGCCGCGCAACCAGGATGCTGATCTCGAACAGCACCAGCAGGGGCAGCGCCAGCATCAACATGCTGAGCACGTCCGGCGGCGTGATCGCC
>Ga0315281_10008799_pt1 | contig 14073 bp, 9 predicted proteins | sample YL17G07_0_MG_FD_204540 | JGI IMG/M metagenome (GOLD analysis project Ga0315281, IMG submission 204540) | Sediment microbial communities from Yellowstone Lake, YNP, Wyoming, USA - YL17G07_0 | ecosystem: Environmental > Aquatic > Freshwater > Lake > Sediment | place: USA: Wyoming | collected...
TGCTGGGACATCGATAAGATCAAGCTGCTGGATCAGCGCAAGCTGCCCCGGGAAGAGGTCTATCTGGAGATCCGGGATTACCACGAAGTGATCGAGGCCATCAAGACCCTGGCCATCCGGGGGGCGCCGGCCATCGGGGTGGCCGCGGCCATGGGCGCCGCCCTGGGGGCCCTGGAGATCCATACCGATGATACCGCCGAGTTCCTGCGGCGGTTCCAGGACATCTGCCGGGAAATCGCTGCGGCCCGGCCCACCGCGGTGAATCTTTTCTGGGCCCTGGACCGGGTCCAGCGCCTGGTCCAGGCTCATAAGGATGAGCCGGTGCCGGCCCTCAAGGATTACCTGGTGATCGAAGCCCAGGCCATGCTGAAGGAAGACGAGACCATCAATCGGCGTATGGGCCAGGCCGGCCAGGTGGTCATCAAGGAAGGCATGCGGGTCCTGACCCACTGCAACACCGGGGCCCTGGCCACCGGGGCCTACGGCACCGCCCTGGGGGTGCTGCGGGCCGCCTGGGAGGCCGGCAAGCGCTTCTCGGTGTGGGTGGACGAGACCCGGCCGCTGCTCCAGGGAGCGCGTCTCACCACCTGGGAATTGGGAAAATTGGGCATACCCTATACCTTAATCCCTGATGGGGCGGCCGCCACTCTAATGCACCAGGGCCGGGTGAGCCTGGTGATCCTCGGGGCGGACCGCATCGCCGCCAACGGCGACACCGCCAACAAGATCGGCACTTACAGTGTGGCGGTCCTGGCCTATCACCACGGCATCCCGTTCTACGTAGCGGCGCCGCTGTCCACCGTCGATTTTGCCATTCACGACGGCAGCCAGATCCCGGTGGAAGAACGTTCCGGGGATGAAGTCACCCACCTGAGGGGTGAGCCGGTGGCCCCGGCCGGGGCCCAGGCCCTGAACCTGGCCTTTGACGTTACCCCCAACGAACTAATTTCCGGTATAATAACGGAAAAGGGGGTGCTGAAGCCGCCCTATATTTCCAGCCTGAAACCGTTTCGGCCGCCTCAGGAGTAAATTATGCGTAAATTGTCGTTGTCCCTGACGATTCTCGTAGTCCTCAGCGTGGCGCTCCCGGCCTGGGCCGGAGGACCCTTCAACATCCGGCCGCCCGCCACCGCCAGCGGCCTCGACCCCCAGGCCGTGACCGTGATCGGCTCGCCCCAGCACCATATGACCAAAAAGGGGGAAGACCTCCTGGATGTGGCCCGGCACTATGATCTGGGCTGGACCGAAATCGGCGCCATGTATCGCCAGTGGGACCCGTTCCTGGTGCCGCCGGGCACCAATATACTCATCCCCACCATGTGGATCGTCCCCACCGGCCGCGCCGCCCAGATCGTGGTCAACACCGGGGAGATGCGACTCTATTATTTCGTCAACAACGGCACCCAGGTCTATACCTATCCCATCGGCATGGGGGTCCTGGACTACAAAACCCCCACCGGCAAATTTTCCGTGAATCAAAAGAAGGTGAATCCGGACTGGCACATCCCCAAGCAGTTGCAGAAAAAGTACGAAATGGCGGTGATGCCCGCCGGGCCGGATAACCCCATGGGGGCCTTTAAACTGGGCCTGAACTGGGGCGACTACGGCATTCACGGCTGCAATCTGCCGTGGGCGGTGGGCCGCCTGGTGAGCCACGGTTGCACCCGCCTCTATCCCGAAGACATCAAGAAACTGTTTGCCATGGTGCCCATGGGCACCAAGGTCGAGTATATTTATGAACCGGCCAAGATCGGCTTCCGCTCGGGCCGCATCTTCCTGTCGGTTCATGACGACGTCTATTTCAAGATCCGCTCCATGCTTCTGCACGTGATGAGCCTGATCGAACAGAAGGGCCTGGCGGATCAGGTGGACATGCGCAAGGTGCTGCAAACCGTGGAAGAACAGACCGGCATGCCCATAGATATCACCCGGGGGGCGGGAAACGGCGGGGGCCTGAGCCTGAGCCAGCAGAACTATTGAAGCTAAAAATCAGCGGACTCAGTTGGAAGCAGGGCCAAATTTGCAGGGGCGGTTCGTGAACCGCCCCTGCTTTATTTGGTTTGTTGGCCCCGGGGCCTTGCCCTGACTCTCCTGCCTTCAACCAGTGCCGCGCAAGCTGAAACCCGCGTCCACATAATTCTTTTTCAGTATAGAGTCTAGAAGCTATTGCAAAACCGCCTTTTTCTGTCCCCGAGCGTAGCGAAGGATCTCAACCCATTGGGAATGCGAGATTCTTCGCTGCGCTCAGAATGACATTTTACGGGATATTGAGGTTTTGCAATAGCTTCTAGATTCTTCGCTTCGGTCAGAATGACAAATCGTGCCAAATAAAATTTGGCAATAGCTTCTATGGCTATCCCGAGGGTTCTTCTCCAGGTCCCATGATTTACTGACTGCCGAGGGTTGACCGCTGAAGGTCAAGGTCACTCAGGGGCTCGCATGTCAGGAAGGATTTTGAGGCGGGAGGAGATTGCCAGGAGACCCAGAAAAGACAGAAGGTGTGGTGGGCTCGAAGCCCAATCCACACCCTCTTCTTAAAACCAGGGTTTAAACCCTAAATGACTACTGGATAAATTACTCAGCGGCTCATTTGGCTTTTTTAGCCTTTGGGGCCTTTTTGGCCTTTTTGGCCTTTTTGCCTTTGTGAGCCTTCATCGTTCCAACCTTGGCGCACGTTTTTTCTGCCGCGTCTTCGGCCCTAGCGGCGGCCGCTTCAGCCTTGTTGGCTGCGGCGGAAGCGCGAGGCACCGGGACTTTGGCATCCAGTGCGGCCGCTTCAGCCTTTACTACCGACGCGGCTGCCCGATCTGCAGAAGCCTTAGCTTGCTCCATGTACATCTTACACTGATCATAGTACTTTTGGCAGCAGCCAGCACCTCCCAGCACCAGGGCAAAGACCGCGAGGAGAGCCAAGGCATAGCCTTTTCTCATTGCCTTCCTCATCGATTACCCCCTTTCGGAGAGAATTTTTCACTCTCCATTAGCTGATCAACCCTTGGTGCTACTTCCGCATCTTCTTCATCAGACAGGCCTCAGCCTTTGCAGCTGCAGCCTCAGCCCGATCAGCCGCTGCCTCAGCCTTGTCAGCTGAAGCTTTCGCGTCTGCCGCCGCCATTTCGGCGTTCCGTGCCGCGGTGTCTGCCTTCGCAGCCGAGGCCGCCGCCTGATCGGCGTACATCTTGGCCTGGTCTACGTCTTTCTTGCAGGCGTCGCAGCAGCCTCCCACCATGACGACAACAAACGCCATGATGATGGCCAAAGCAAAACCCTTCCTTACCAAAGCTTTCCTCATCATCTATCCCCCCTTCTCAAAGAGATGGTTAAAGGTTTAAGATGCCGCCATTTAATAACAGCGAACCGAAAATATCAAGAAAAATTATGGCCTCGGGAGATTTTTTTTTTCGACCAGCCCTTCCCGGCGCTCATAAGTCCTTGATTTCTGTTCAATATAAGTATGATCGCAAAAATATCAAGGAAAATATGCACCACTGGTGAATTTTTTTTCTTACCCCGACGGGGTTTTTAGACATAACTAATTGTTATTTAAAATAAAGTTAATCATCTACCCGTTTTTGAAAAGGAGACATTTCCCCCCAATTTTTTCCCACTCGCAAATCCACCACCAGGGGCACCTTCAGGTCAACCACCCCCGCCATGACCCGGCGCACCAGTTTGGCGGTGGCCGCGATTTCCGCCTCCGGCACCTCGAAAAGTAGCTCATCATGGATCTGCAGCAGCATTTTAGCGGCCAGGCCCGCGGCCGTTAAGGCGGACTCCACCTCCAGCATGGCCTTTTTAATGATGTCCGCCGCGGTCCCCTGCAGAGGAGTATTGATGGCGGCGCGCTCCGCCTCCTGGCGCAGGACGCGGTTAGGGCTCTTTAAGTTGGGAGTGCGCCGCCGGCGCCCCAGCAAGGTGGTGACCCAGCCATGTTCCTGGGCCGTTTTCAGGGTTTCGTCCAGATACGCCTTGACCCGGGTATGGCGGGCGAAATAGCGCTGGATAAATTCGCTGGCCACCCGGTTGGACACCTCCATCTGTTTGGCCAGGCCGAAGGCGCTGATGCCGTAGATGACGCCGAAGTTGACCACCTTGGCCTGGCGCCGCATCTCGGAGGTCACCAGCTCCGGATGAATGCCGAAGACCTCCGCCGCGGTCTGCCGGTGGATGTCGATGCCCTCCAGGAAGGCCTTCATGAGCTTCGGGTCTTCGGAAAAGTGGGCCAGAAGCCGCAGCTCCATCTGGGAGTAATCCGCCCCCAGAAAGACCTGGCCGGGGGCCGGAATGAAGGCCTGGCGCACCTGCCCCCCCAGCTCCCCCCGCACCGGGATGTTTTGCAGATTGGGGTCCCGGCTGGAGAGGCGTCCGGTGGCGGCCACCGACTGCAGGAGGGTGGTGTGAATGCAGCCGGTGGCGGGGTTAACCAGCTTCAGGAGGGCGTCCACGTAGGTGGACTTGAGCTTGCCCATACTGCGGTATTCCAGGACCTTGGCCGGCAGCGGGTGGGCCGCGGCCAGGTTCTGGAGCACTTCGACGTCGGTGGACAGGGCCTTGCCCTTGGTCTTCTTCTGTGGGGTAAGATGCAATTTTTCGAAAAGAATCCGGCCCAACTGCTGGGGGGACTGGATGAGGAACTCTTCTCCGGCCAGATGATATATCTCCCCTTCCAGGCGTTGCAGGGCCTCTTCCAGGTCCTGGCCGAAGCGGCGGAGAAAATCCCGGTCCAGGCGGATGCCCCGGGCCTCCATCCGGGCCAGGACGGCCAGCAGAGGCAGTTCCAGGTGGGCATAGAGATCCCAGAGGGATTCCTGTTCCAACTCGCCCTTCAGGATGGGCCAAAGATTCAGGGCGGCCTCGGCCCGGGAGGCGCCGTAGACGCAGCCCAACTCCGGGGGCAAATCCACCACGCCCAGGGGGCGCCCGGCCAATTCCCGGGGTCCGGCCAGGTTGAGCCCCAGATAATGCAGGGCCACGTTCTCCAGGTTTTGCTCATAACGGGCCGGGTCCAGCAGGTAGGAGGCCAGGAGGATGTCGCCGGCCAGGCCGGCGGGCTCCCGGCCAGAAAGGCCGGCGATCAAGATGGCCGCCTTCAGGTCGGCCCCCACCTTCTGCACCGCCGGGTCGGACCACAAGGGCCCCAGGACCTGCCAAACGACCGCCGCCGTCAGCTCCGGGCCAAAAGGAACATAGGCCGCCGCCCCGGCCTTCCAAGCCAAGGCCACCCCGGCCAGGGGCGCCAGCACCGGGTGCTGCTCACCCATTAAATAAACCAGGCTCAGCCATCCGGCGGCCCGGATTGCCGCAGCCACCTGGACCAAATCCTCCGGGGTTTTGACCAGCAGACAGGTTTCGGGGGGCCGGGTGTCGAAGCCCAACTCCTTGACCAATTTGTTGAATTCCAGTTCCACAAACAGGCGCCGTAGGCCCTCCCGGTCGGGAGGGCCAGGCTGCAGGGCCTCCAGGTCCACCGTGAGCGGCACCGCACCCTCCAGCACGGTGAGGCGATGGCTCAGGCGGGCCTGGTCGGCATATTCGCTCAGGCGGCTCCTCAGGGACTTCTCCTTGACTTCGTCCAGGTGGGCCAGGAGGTTTTCCAGGCTGTGGAAGCGGGCGACCAGTTTCAGGGCGGTCTTTTCACCGATCCCCGGCACCCCGGGGATGTTGTCGCTGGCGTCCCCGGCCAGGGCCCGCACTTCGACGAGCTCCGCCGGGGTGAGGCCGTACTTTTCCCGGATGGCCGCCGGGTCGTAGCGCACCTCTTTCATGGGGTCCCACAGGTCCACCCCCTCCTGCACCAGGGGCAGGAGGTCCTTGTCTCCGGAGATGACCTCCACCCGGAAGCCGTGCTCCCGGGCCCGGTGCACCAGGGTGCAGATGAGGTCGTCGGCCTCGAAGCCCTCGTGCCGGAGGGCCGGCAGGCGGAAGGCATTGATGATCTTATCAATATAAGGGAGCTGCATGACCAGCTCTTCCGGCATGGGGGGCCGGTGGGCCTTGTAGCCGGGAAAGTCGCGGTGCCGCTGGGTGGGCCCCTTGGAGTCGAAGACCAGGGCCAGGTAATGGGGCTGCCGCTCCTTGATGACCTTGAGGAGCATGTTGGTCACCCCGTAAGCGGCGTTGGTGGGAAAGCCTTTGGAAGTGGCCAGTCCCCGAATGGCGTGGAAGGCCCGGTAAAAATAGGAACTGATGTCGATGAGATATAGTATCCGGGGTGCTTCGGCCATGTTCGACCTCCGGCTTCACTTATAATCCCCCCGCCCCATCCTGTCAATGACCGGGGTGAGGGGTGGCTCCAATGCAGTCGGGGCGGGTTTAAAACCCGCCCCGACAAGATTTTCTGGCTCAGAGGTGATAACGGCGGATCAATAACGGTAGCCCAACTGGCAACCGACGATCTGGCGGCTGTAGTTGTAAATGTTGGTGTTGGAATTGTCCCGGGTAAAGATGTAGTGGACGTTGAATTCCAGGCCTTTCGAGAACTCATAGGAGATTTGCAACCCGGGGATGATGATCTTGTCGAATCGCTTGTCTTCGAACCCGACCCCGTTGAAGAACTGGTGTTCATAGGGTTGCAGGGCCAGATCCACAAAAGCAGTGGCCTTCAATTTCTCGGTGATCGGATAAAGGGCGGCGAGGAGCAGGCGGTAGTTGTCGCTGGTCCAGTTGGTGCCGGTGGTGGCATCGTGATCAAAGCTGAAGCGGGCCTGGAGAAAGCCCGTCTGATTCTTGAAAAAATAGTAGGCGCCCAGACTGCCGCCGAAGTCTTTGCCGGAACGGTCGTCCTGGGGCAAGTAGACGGGAGTCCAGTAGTATCGCCGGAAAAACCGGGCCGACGTTTCCACCCCGATGTGTTCATTCAACAGGTGCAGCCAGGTGGGATTCGCCAGAAAGCCGGTAAAGTACTTATCCGATTGGACGTCCACATAGTTGTAGCTGAAAGGCAGCCAGACACGGCCGGATTTGTAATTATAAGTGGGAATAGCCCCCAGGTAATGGCTCATGATGTCGTAGGCGGTAAGGCGCGGATGGAAGTTCTGGAAATAAGAATATTGCGTCAGAAGACTGAAAGGCCCTTGAGCATGAATGTTGTACTCAAAAGTTGCGGTCTGGGTGAAGACCGCGTCCTTCTGGCCGGAAATCTGGGTGGCAGCCCCGGCGCCTCCCGGTTGCAGGGTGACGTTGGTATCGTAATCAAAGCCCGCGGTGACCGTGGCGCGGAAGGGTCTGATCTCCTCGAGGCGCTTTTCCAGGACCCCCATATAGCGGTTGGCGAAATCCGCGGTCTGGGACTTGGCGTTGATGGAGATGGCCTCTTCCATGGACTTGCGGGCTTCCTTCAGGCGGTTCAGGGCCGCCAGGGACAGGCTGGCCTGGAACTTGGCCTCCTGGGCCACCCTCGGGTCTTCCTGAGCCTTGCGGAAATAATCCAGGGCCTGGCTGTATCTCCCTTCCTTATACTCAATCATGCCCCTGAGGAAGGCCACCTGACCCGGCTCAAAGCCGGAAGCCTCCAGGCCCTGTAAGAGGGGCAGGGCCTCCTTGGACCGGTCCAGGGACAGCAGGGTGTCGGCCAGCATGAGTTGGGCCTGGGACAGGTCCGGCTTCAGGCGCAGCGCCTCTTCCAGGTATTCCTTGGCCTTGGGGTAATTGAGCATTTGCCGGTAGGTCTGAGCCAACAGGAGGGCCTTTTCCGGGGTGTGACTCCCCTTCTGCCAGGCTTCGGTCAGTTCCGCCAGGGCTTCGTCGTAATTTTCCTGTTGCAGGTCCTTAGCCGCCTTCTGCACCAGAACATCATCGTAAGGGCTGACCCCGTGGGCCGGGGTGGCGGCCAGGAAGGCCCCTAGCAGAACTAAGGCTAGTATCAGATTATACTTGCTTACGTTCATCCCCCGAAATCCCCCCGAATTCGTGGAATTAAGCCCCCGCTTAATTATTAAGGTCCTACGATAGCATAGTGATAGAAATTGTAAAGGTATTTTTCTTCTCGAAATGAGACCTAATCGAGTAAAATTGTTTAAGGTTTTGGGCCGTGTTGAGGGTAGTCTCACTGAACCCATAAATTTTGTCGGCATAATGTTTCAAGAATGGTATTTTAACGAAAAGTATCTCATTTAAATATGAGGTGTCCTAATGCCTGAAGAGACCAAAGGCGCCCCACCGGCCCACGACAAGTTCCACCGGGAGTTGGGAGACCTGAAGGCCAGGCTGCTGGAGCTGGCCCAGGCGGCGGAAGGCGCCATCGAGCGCAGCGTCACCGCGTTGTTGCACCGGGACCCGGACCTGGCCCGCCAGGTCCTCACCGGCGATAAGGCCGTCAACAGCCTGGAAGAGGCCATCGACGGCGAGTGCGTCCGCCTCATCGCCCTGTTCCAACCCGTGGCCATCGATCTCAGGATCCTGATGGCGGTGGACCACATCAGCGCCGAGTTGGAGCGCATCGGTGATTCGGCCACCAACATCGCCGAAGAGGTCCTGAATTTGCAGCAATTACCGGCCAAGCCCATCCATTACGACGTGCCCCGTATGGCCCAGGAAGTCCGGGAGATGGTGCGCCGGAGCCTGCAGGCCTTTCTCAGCCAGGACACCCACCTGGCCCGGGAGATCTGCAAGGCCGACGACGAAGTGGACGCCCTGGACCGGGCCATCATCCAGGATCTGCTGATGGAGATGACCAGCGGGCCGGAGTCCATCCCGGCGGGGCTGTGCCAGGTCAACATCGTCCGCAACCTGGAGAGGGTGGGCGACCACGCCACCAACATCGCCGAACAGGTGGTCTATATGGTGGAGGGGGAGTCCATCCGGCACCGCTGCCAAGGGTAAGGGGCGGGTGGGCGCAGGGCAGGTTGAGTCCCCCTCGCTCCAAGCCCGCTCCCCAGGGGGAGAGGGAAAATCCGCGGTTGACATTCTGGTTCCCCAGTTAAACTTGGGAACCAGAATGAAAAAGACCAACCGGTTTGGCCGGTCGATTCAACCCCCGGCGGCTATTAGCACTCTCGCCAAGGTGTTGCTATCTGGGCAAAAAGGCCTTATACTCTTGACAAATCCCAGTTAGATTATTAACTTTCATTGTTGAGAATGGCCATGATGGATATGGTAATGGAGTTATTAGGAGATCGTGACACCCGGGTTTTGAAGACCGTGGTGGCCCAATATATTATCAGCGGCGAACCGGTGGGTTCCCGGCTGGTGGCCAAGATTTCGGGCCTCAACCTCTCTTCGGCCAGCATCCGCAACCTGATGATGGATCTGGAGGAGCGGGGCTACCTGCAACAGCCCCACACCTCCGCCGGGAGGTTGCCCACCCCCAAGGGGTTCCGCTATTACGTGGACCACATCCTGCCCATCCAGGAGTTGGGGGCGTCGGTGCAGCAGAAGATCCGGGCGGCCTTTGCGCCGCCGTCCAGCGAACCCCAGGACCTGTTCCGCCAGGCCTCCCGGGTGCTCTCCGCGGTGAGCGGCCATCCGGCCCTGGTCTTGGCCCCTAGGCCCCAGGGCATGCGCCTGAAACACATCCAGTTCATCGGCCTGAGCAGCGACGGGATCCTCACGATCCTGGTCTCCCAGGACAACCAGGTGCAGACCCGGTTCGTGCGCGGCGATACGCGCTATTCCCAGGACCTGCTGGACCGGTTCAGCCACTATCTCAACGAGCTGTGCCAGAACCTCACCCTGGGGGAGAGCCGGCAGAGGATCCTGGCCCGGATGGAGGAAGAAAAGAACCTTTTTGATAAGATGGTATCCCAGGCCCTGAGTCTCAGCCGTCAGGCGCTCCAGAGCGACGACGAAGAAGAGCTCTACATCGAAGGTACCAGCCAGATCCTGGACTACCCGGAATTTGCCGAGGACGTGGCCAAGATGCGCACCATGTTCCAGGCCTTTGAGGAGAAACACCGGCTGATCACCCTGCTGGATCGAACCCTGGCGGCCCAGGGAGTGCAGATCATCATCAGCCCGGGTGAAGATTTTCCGGAAATGCAGCTTTCCCTGGTGGCCTCATCATACGGATCCCTGCACTCTCCTTTGGGTTGCCTGGGGATCATCGGCCCCATGCGCATGGATTATGCCCGGCTGGTTCCCATCGTGCGCTATACTGCCGCCATGGTCACCGACCTGCTCAATCAGCGGCAGACTTGAGGCCCGTTCTCCTCGTTGCTCTGAGATTAGCCGAGATCGTCCGGGTTATGGAATTTTTGGGGAAGTTGAAGGAGACCTGGATTTATGAGTTCAGCCAAACACAGCAAGGGTGAGCAACCCAAGGCCGTCGGCCCGGAGGCTGCCCCTTTTCCCAAGGCCGCCGCGGCTAAGGCACCGCCGGCCGATATGGCTCAATTGCAGCAACAGCTGGAAGAAAAGACCAAAGAATCCCAGGAAAATTACGATCGCGCCCTCAGGCTCGCCGCGGAAATGGAAAACTTGAAGAAGCGGTTGGAGCGAGAGAAGGCCGACCTGCTGCAATTTGCCAACGAAAACCTGATTAAAGAGCTGCTGCCGGTGGTGGACCACCTGGAACTGGCTCTGGAGCACGGCCGTCAAGCGGAAACCCCGGCCCCCTTCCTGGAAGGGATTGAACTGGTGCACCAGGGCTTCTTAAAGGCCTTGGCCAGGTTTGGGGTAACCCCCATCATGGCGGTGGGTCAACAATTCGACCCGAATTTTCACAACGCGGTGATGCAGGAAACGGCGCCGGAAGTCCCGGATTGCACCGTGCTCAAGGAAATGCAAAAAGGCTACCTGCTCCAGAACCGGCTGCTACGGCCGGCCATGGTGGTAGTGGCTCGCAATACCCAAGAAACTGTAAGTCAACACGATTCGACTGCTCAGGAGGAAAGTTAAATGTCCAAACTCATAGGCATTGATTTAGGCACCACCAACTCATGCGTTGCCATTATGGAAGGTGGAGAGCCTAAGGTCATCGCCAATGTTGAAGGTGCCCGCACCACCCCCTCGGTGGTGGCCTTTACCGACACTGGGGAACGCCTGGTGGGCCAGATCGCCAAACGCCAGGCCATCACCAATCCTTTGAACACCGTCTTTTCCATCAAGCGCCTCATCGGCCGCAAATACAGCGCTCCGGAAGTGCAGCGGGATCTCAAGATCCTGCCCTACAAGATCGTCCAGGCCGACAACGGTGACGCCCACGTGGAAATCCGGGGCCGCACTTACTCACCCGCCGAAATCTCGGCCATGATACTCACCAAGATGAAGCAGACCGCCGAGGAGTATCTGGGTGAAAAGGTCACCGAGGCGGTGATCACCGTGCCGGCCTATTTCAACGACGCCCAGCGCCAGGCCACCAAGGACGCGGGGACCATCGCCGGGCTCAATGTACTCCGTATTATCAACGAACCCACCGCGGCCTCCATGGCCTATGGCCTGGAGAAAAAGAAGGAAGAACGGGTGGCCGTCTTCGACCTGGGGGGCGGCACCTTCGACATCTCCATCCTGGAGCTGGGTGAAGGAGTCTTTGAAGTAAAATCGACCAACGGCGACACCCACCTGGGGGGCGACGACTTCGACCAGCGCCTCATGGACTTCCTGGCCGACGAGTTCCTCCGGGAGCAGGGCATCGACCTGAGGAAGGACCGCATGGCCTTGCAGCGCCTGAAGGAAGCGGCGGAAAAGGCCAAGTGCGAGCTCTCCACCGCCCTGGAGACCGACGTCAACCTGCCCTTCATCACCGCCGACGCCTCCGGCCCCAAGCATCTGCTCATCAAGCTGACCCGGGCCAAAATGGAGTCCCTGGTGGCGGAACTCATCGACCGCACCGAAGGCCCCTGCCTCAGTGCCCTGCGGGACGCCAAGGCGACCACCAACGAGATCGACGAAGTCATCCTGGTGGGCGGCATGACCCGCATGCCCCGGGTGCAGGAAAAGGTCAAGCAGGTCTTCGCCAAGGAGCCCCATAAGGGGGTCAACCCCGACGAAGTGGTGGCCGTGGGCGCCGCCATCCAGGCCGGCGTGCTCAAAGGCGAGGTCAAGGATGTCCTGCTGCTGGACGTCACCCCCCTGTCCCTGGGCATCGAAACCCTGGGCGGGGTCTTCACCAAGATCATCGAGCGCAACACCACCATCCCTACCCGCAAGAGCCAGGTCTTCTCCACCGCAGCCGACAACCAGACCGCGGTGACCATCCACGTGCTCCAGGGTGAGCGGGAGATGGCCGATGGCAACAAGACCCTGGGACGCTTCGAGCTCTTCGGCATCCCCCCGGCTCCCCGGGGCATTCCACAGGTCGAGGTGTCCTTCGACATCGACGCCAACGGCATCGTCCACGTGGCCGCCAAGGACCTGGGCACCGGCCAGGAGCAGTCCATCCGCATCACCGCCCCCAGCGGCCTCAGCAAGGATGAGATCAGCAACTTGGTCAAAGAGGCGGAACTCCACGCCGAGGAAGACCACCGCAAGAAGGAGCTGGCCGAGGCCCGCAACCAGGCCGACTCTCTGATCTACACCACCCAGAAGACCTTGACGGACCTGGGGGACAAGGTGGACGCCGCCACCAAAGCGGACATCGAGGCCAAAATCGCCCCCCTGAAGACCGCCATCGAAGGGACCGACGTCGCCGCCATCAAGCAGCACACCGATGAGCTGATGAAGGCCTCTCACAAGCTGGCGGAGCAGATGTACGCCAAGACCGGCGCGGCCGGCGGCCCCGGGGCCGGGGCTGGCGCTGCGGGCCCGGGCCACGAAGAGAAGCCCAAAAAGCCCGAAGAAGAAGTGGTGGAGGCGGAGTTCGAAGAAGTGAAGTAAGACTGTTTCGTTACGGTCTTAATAATATGATAACCATCGAGGGCGGGGTTTCCCGCCCTTTTTTTGACTTCAGGTTAATTTGCTATCTCCAACCCCTGGATTCTGGAAGGTCCGCTAACCTGAGACTCCATTTTCTATCCACCTCATATCGATAACTTATTGGTTTGCTTAGGAAGCTACTGATAATGGCAAGTTACGCGCACTTTCACGCCATCTGGATTGCAGGCCAGGGGAGGCCTTAGGCTTCACGCAGTGAGGTATCGAGGTTCTGAGGGTGCGTTTTGCTTAATATTCTATATAAATAAGTCTTTCAATGAAATTTGTGCTATCATGCCTCTCACCCGAAGGGTTCCATTAGAAGATAAGTATGTTTTGGTGTCAAAAATCGTGGAAAGGGTCCCCAGCCACCTATTTTTGATAGCTAACTCAATAATCCAGGAGTAGTCATGGTTTTTATCAATTTAAAAAACTTAATAGAGTCGATAAACCTTGTAGGTCCACTAATTAAGAGTAAGATTGAACGAAATGAGTATGTTATTAATATTCTAAAAAAATATCATCTCGATCCTGAGCACCCCCCAGCAGATTTCACCGCCGTTTATGCCTATACTCTAGTAGAATATGGCATCGGAAAACCACTACCAGTACTTGAACTGTTCCGACGTGACGAGATTTGCACAGCTTTTAGAGATGCATTTAATCAAAATAACTATGCAATATTACAGAATGAGGGAGAATTATTTCTAAAATGGAATAAGTTGGGAGATGAGATTCGGCAGATTGGAGTTGACCCTCGAAGGGAATTCGCTGCATTTAATGTATTGTTCAATAATATTGTGGACTGTACGCGTATGCCAAATGAAGTTAAATTAGAACGCAAAATTGATACAATTAGCACTGAACTTAATAAGATATTAGACAAACTAGATAACTTGGAGATAGAAGAAATTCGGTCTGAGATTGATTTATTTTTACAAAACCATTCTGTTCGGAGAAAACAGTTAACCATAGACGACATCCTGAAAACTTTCCCTAACCATTTGTATGCCTTCACAAAAGATAATTTAAACTGGAAGATAAATAGCCTTCGTTCAATATTTTTAAGTAATAGAACTTATGGGACGGTTGGTACAGCCTACACATTTACTGATAAAACTCTCCTTAATAATACCATCACAAATATCCTTTCAAATAAATTCTCTTTGCTTTATGGAAACCCTGGCAGGGGAAAAACATTTTATGCTTGTTCATTAATAGAATCCTCAATGTATACCTTTGATGTAATAGTATATTACTCTCCCCATGCGCATTTCGGAAAATACC
>Ga0315281_10008800_pt1 | contig 14073 bp, 7 predicted proteins | sample YL17G07_0_MG_FD_204540 | JGI IMG/M metagenome (GOLD analysis project Ga0315281, IMG submission 204540) | Sediment microbial communities from Yellowstone Lake, YNP, Wyoming, USA - YL17G07_0 | ecosystem: Environmental > Aquatic > Freshwater > Lake > Sediment | place: USA: Wyoming | collected...
GCTTCCTGCACTCGACGCTGTTGACCTCGACACCTACCTTCTCAAGGATGTGCAGAGTTCCCCAGTGTATCTTGTCGAGATCGTCTTCTCCGAGGATCTGGAAGCGGACGCCCCGCGAAATGCCAAATGCCATTCGGTCTCACCTGACCAGTTTCTTTGCTACATCAACTGCGCCAGATGCGTCGCCACTGTAGCCGTCGGCTCCGATCTCCTTTGCATACGTGTCTGTAACCGGCGCCCCGCCTATGAGAACCTTGATGGCTTTGTTCTTCTTCTTCAGTGGGGTGATGACCTCTGCCATCCTTGGCATGGTCGTCGTCATGAGTGCGGACATCGCCATCATGTGCGGCTTGATCTCGTCGGCCTTCTTCAGGAAGTCAGCGGATGGGACATTCACACCCAGATCCACGACCTCGAAGCCGTTCGCAGTCAACATGGTGGACACGAGGTTCTTGCCGATCTCGTGTATGTCGTCCTGGACAGTCCCGATGACTACCTTGCCGGCGCTCGCCCTGTGCTGACCCTTCGGGACAGCGGGCTCGAGCACGGCCAATGCGGTCTTCATCGCTTCTGCGCCCATGACTAGTTCGGGTAGGTAGATCTCTCCCCTGCCGAACCTTTCACCAACAGTCTTGATACCTTCCGCCAATCCTTTCTCGATGGCGACGAGCGGGTCAACGCCGGCCTTCAGTGCGCTCTTTGCGAGGTCAGCGATGGTTTCCATCTCGTAGTTTATCACAGCATTCTTCAGCTGCTTTACCATATCTTCCGGCATTGGTTTACCCCCAATACGTTCCTCAGGGTTTTCGACCCCTCGGATTCTTCGGACTGGAAAGCTCTCCTGTCCAATGGACAGTCGCTTTCTACCGACTGAACCGGCATAAGCGCTTCCCTAATTAAGTTTTCGCTCTTGGGCCCCTGTGTCGCCGTGCGCCCACCAGGCCTGCTCCAGGTTACATATTGTGCTATAGAATAAAAATGCCGTTTTCTACGATTTCCAGACGAATTGTCCCTCCCCGCGTCTCCCCCCCCAATGTCGGAAACTTTTTCAGGGAAGAGGCGTTCACCCTTTTGAGGAGACCGGAAAAATGGCAGTACCAGTAATAGAGCTCAGAGGAACATCGAAGACAGTCAAGATCGGCGCCACGAGGACACCAGTCATCGTGGGTGAGAGGATCAACCCGACCAACAGGAAGGAGCTCATCGCGAAGCTCAAGGCGGGAGAGTTCGACATACTCGAAGGAGAGGCTAAGAAGCAGGTGGCGAACGGCGCCGATGTGCTGGACATCAACGTTGGAGTCCCGGGAATCGACGAGAAGCACGCCATGCTCGAAGCGCTCCGGATCGTACAAGGCGCGGTCGAGGTCCCGCTTTGGATAGATACTTCCGATCCCGAGGTGCTCGCGGTCGCCTTGAAGAACGTCAAGGGCAGACCGGCGATAAATTCCACGACCGGTGAGACGAAGAGGATGGATGTCGTGATCCCGCTCGCTGCGGAGTACGGGGCGGCGGTGGTCGGCTTGTGCATAGACGATGCGGGCATACCAGCTACCTCCGAGAAGAGGATCGCGATCGCGAGAAGGATCATCGACAGGGCCGAGAAGGCCGGACTCGACCGGAAGAACATAATCATCGACTGCGTCGCCCTTGCATGTAGCACGGGCGAGTCGGGCGCGAAGGCGACGCTCGACACCATCCGGATCTGCACGGAGGAGCTCGAAGTGAACACGACCTGCGGGCTGAGCAACGTCTCCTTCGGGCTGCCAGACAGGCCTCTCCTGAACGCATCGTTCATGTTGATGTGCGCGGGCCAGGGCATGACCTGCTTCATCGGGAACCCGAACGACCCCGATATGCAGGCCGCGCTCAAGTCCTCCAAGCTCTTTTGGGGCGAGGACAGGTTCGGCATGGGCTACCTGGCGTGGTACAGGAAGAGGCAGGCCCAGCTTGCGGCCGAGCCGAAGAAGTAGTCTGCTTCTCTCAGCTGCACAAGAGGTCTTAAACTCTTTCCGCTGATTCCATTTTCCAAATGAAGAATAAGAAATGGTCATCCGCAAAAAGGAAAGGTCTCTCGTGGCTCAGCGTTTCCTTAGCTTTGGGTTCAGCACGTCGTCGATGGCGTATCCGACGAGCGAGAACGAGAGCACCATGATGACTATCGCGGCTCCTGGGAAGCCGATCCACCACCATGCACCGTGACTGAACGCGCCCGAGTTGTATGCGGCCTCGAGCATCGCTCCCCAGCTGATCACACTCGTGTCGCCCAACCCGAAGAAGTCAAGGAACGCCTCGGAGAAGATCGCGATGGCGATCAGCAGGACCGTGTTGGCGAATATCAGGGGAAGGACGTTCGGCATGATATGCTTCTGGATGATGTGCATGTCACCCGCGCCTACCGCCTTCGCCCTCACGATGAACTGTCGTTCCTTTATCGTGAGGACCTGGGACCGGACAATCCTCGCTGTCGACGGCCAGCTGGTGAGTCCAATGACTATGACCACCCAGATGAACTTCTGACCGAGGATTGCCATCATGACGATCATGAGCGGGAACCATGGCAGGACGAGGAAGAAGTCCGTGACCCTCATGAGGACCTCGTCGGTGATCCTTCCGAAATAGCCCGCCATGAGACCGATGGTCGCACCGAGCATGACAGAGATGAAGGTGGCGATCAGCCCGACCTCCAGAGAGGCTCTCGACCCGTACAGCGTCAGACTGTACACGTCTTGACCGATGTGGTCGGTGCCGAACGGATGCAACAATCCCGTGTAGTTCGATGGCTTGAACGAGGGCGGCAACGGGTTCTGCAGTATTGGCGTATCGTTGAGATGGTTGGCCTCGCGGTGTGCGAGCTCAGTGGGTTGCGGAACTGTCGAGAGGACCGGGGCGAAGAATGCCATCACCACGAACCCGATCAGGATGACGAAACCTGCGAAGCCCAGTCTGTTCGCTCGAAAGATCTTCCAGGTCTTCCTCAGGTTCTTCATCTGAAGCTTGGCCTTCTCGACGTCCGTGGGAGTGACCAGCGCCTTGTCTCTTCGGAATTTCGCGACGCACCATACCGATGCTATGAGTATCATCGGGATATCGATGAAGAGGAAGATCCAATGCTTCTCGTAGAACGTGGGCTTCCTGAGGACGTGGACCGTCATGTTATCGGAGGACGTGTAGCCGAGGTCGTCGGTGATGGTCAGCATCACCTGATACATGCCGGGCCTCGTGAAGTTGAACACCGTGACGTTCCCATACAATGTCCAATCCTTGTTCTCGTAGTTGATGACAGTCCACGTGTAGTTGGTTATGTTGCCACTGGACCTGCACGCTGAGGCGTTCAGTGAGACGAGGGACTTGTTCGACCCCTCCATGAACTCCCTGCTTGTACCCGCCTTTGCTTTCGGAATGACCTTCACAGTGATGTGGTCGAACGAGCTAAACCCCGCGTTGTCAGTTGCGTTGAGCGTTACGAGGAAGATGCCCTCGTGGTTCCATACGTAATCGTCCCCCTTGACAGCCAGGATGGTTACGTTGACCTTGTCGAAGAATGTCCACTTGTAATCTAGGTCGCTCTGGAGGTCGGACTTCGACGACGATGCGTTCAGCGCCCAGTCGCCGGTAAGGTTCTTGTAGCTCCCCACCATCACGACCGAGTCGTTCTGCGCGCAAGCTGTCGGGTGGTGGGGGAGAGGCGTCGGAGGCGGCCACGTAGCGGCCGAGGGTGCAGGCATCACTGCTCCCATCATCATGAGGGTGCCGAACAGGATCAGGGTCGTCGCGACTAGCCCCATCCTCAGATTCTTCGAGCTTTTGTTTTCATCAGAACTCTTGCTCATCCGATCACCCTCAAACCGTGACCCTGGGGTCAAGATACATGTAGATGATATCCGCGATGAGATTGGCGAACAGGACTGCCACCGCCATCAGCAGGAACATTGCCTGAAGCACGGGGAAGTCGCGTGCGTTCACGGCCTTCCAAGTGATCCATCCCATACCCTTGTAGGAGAACACCATCTCGACCATGATGTCCCCGCCCAGCACCCAGCCGACGCTGATTGCCGCGACGGTCACGACGGGAAGCATCGCGTTCCTCATCGCGTGGTTCTTCAGTATGTTCTCGTTGGATATCCCCTTCGCCCTCGCGGTTACTATGTAATCCTCTGTAAGCACATCCGTAAGCGAATTCCTCATGATGAGCGCGTACTCGGCCATCACTTCAATGGTGAACGCGATCACGGGTAGGACCAGGTGATATCCCCTGCTGATGACCTTGTTCAACAATGACATCGTGGCATAGTCATGTTGGACCGGGTCTCCCGGAAGATAACCATATGGTCCACTGATGGGGAACCACTTGAGCTCCCCTGCAAAGATCATGAGCATTACCAGGGCGAAGAGGAAAGTGGGCATCGAGTAGAACACGAGCGCGAGAGCCATCCCAACGGTGTCCACTGGTTTGCCCCTTTTCCAGGCCGCGGCCCTGCCAAGCGCGACACCGAGATAGATTGCCAAGGTCGTGCCGATGCCGACCAGCAAAAGCGTGTTGAAGACCGGGGCTGCGAGCGCCGTGGTGATAGGCTGCTGCTTCCAGACGGCCGAGCTTAGGCCGAGGTTGAGCGTCAGCACATCGTGGAGATAGTACCAGAACTGCAGATAGAGCGGATCGTTCAGGTGGAAGCTCTCCCTGATGGCAGCGATTAGTTCAGGGCTCCCCTTAGGAACCAGGACCCTCGCCGGGTCCCCGGGCATAATGCGGAACAGGAAGAAGTTGAATGCGATGATCGCGAACAGGGTGATGATTAGATAAACAATCTTCCTGATTACGAACGACCTCATGTCCATGCATGTTCCCCCTGATCATCGTCCTTGGCTCTAAGTCTGATGCGTTGTCTATGTTCCCTCTCCCGTTCTCCAAACCGTCCGCTGGGGTCTGACCACATCCGCACGGCCTGAAAGGATTATATTGGCCCGTTCCCGGACCAAGGTTTGACCGTTCATTCGCCAAACGGGCTCTCGCTTATCTTACCCTCCCTTTTCTTTCCCTTGAACCTGAAGAAGACAACGACGGCCACGATCGCGGCAACGGCACCGACACCCGCTGCGATCATCAGGAGGTTCGATCCTCCGCCATCGGTTGGTCCCGTTACGCCTAACGGTTTCAAGTCGAAGTAGATCGGATTGCCCATCCAGAAGTTGTCTATGCTCCGACCTGGGTCGGCAGCCCAGTCACCCCAGCCCGTGAAGGCGTCCGTCCTCCACGCATAGGTCTGGTCGACGTATGCAAGGATGATGTAGGGCGCGTCAAGGTAGTGGATTCTCTCGGCGTTGTCGACATACACTTTCCTCAGAGTCTTGTTGATGGTGGTTACGCTCAGAGTGTAGTTATCTTCAAAGGACTGGTTCGCCCACTTCGTGTCGCTCCACCCGTTCCAGGCTTTCTTCGATATCGAGAACAACTGGTAGTTCGGGTCGATGTCCGCGCTCCAGTACCAGATCATGGTGTCGTACGTGTACGCATACACCTGCTGGGTCATCGTTGCCTCATCTAGGATGCTAAGGTCGAGGTTGACTCCGACGGTTCTCCAGACCGCCTTCAGGTACAATCCTATATCCCTCTCCTCTGGATACTCTCGTCTTATCAGCATCTGGTAGGTCAGTTGCGTCCCTTCGTCAACATCGTAGTCCCTTACAGCTGCGCTCGTAACCGAGCAGGTCCTGATCCCATTGGGGTCCCCTGCTGGCCTTGGATATCCACTTCGATTGAGCAGGTCGTTCGCTGCCGCGATGTCGAACTTGAACTGGGCCTTCTCAGTTGCGTTGGGCTCGTAGTGCCAATATGTGTTAATGGGTGGGATCGCCGTCGTGCCCACGTCGGCAAGGCCCAGATAGTAGTTCTCCACGATGTACGACTTGTTCGTCGCCATGGCGAGTGCCTGTCTGATGTTGTGATCGAGCCTTGACGGGTTGGGTCCTGCGGTATTCATGCAGAAGCCGATCTCGGTCCAGTACTGTGTTATCTTAGGCCCTGAGTAGAAAGTCATGTTGGCCGGCGCGGCCGTCTTCAGCGCATCGAACTCCTGAGGCGGGAACGAAGCAACATCGATTTGGCCGTTCTTGATAGCGTATGACATCGCTGCGGCGTCGTCGTAGAAGTTGAACGTCAGTTTGTCGAACTTGACCTCCCATCGGTCCGGGGCCTCGCCCGGCAGAAGGGCCCTATCTTTGGCCCAGTGGTAGTTCGGATTCTTTACCAGAGTGAGCTGGGTACCTGCGAGGTACTCCTCCTTGATCCTCGAGGTGGCCATGAAGGGGCCAGTCCCCACAATAGGAACCGGCTCGTCGGTGAAGAGTCCATCCCAATTGAAACCGATCTGCATCGCCGTCATGGACTGCAGCTTGTGCTTCGGAAGCATCGGGATGGATATCAGGTAAGCATATGCGGCTGGCGTCGGCTGCTTAGTGATCTTGTCCCTGAAGTGTATCCTCACAGTGTAGTCATCGACCTTGATGGCGTCCTTCATGAAGTACGAGTAGGGCTGGTAGGACCACATCGACGAGTAGTTGCCCGCGTTCAGGTTTATGTTGAATACGACATCATCAGCGGTGAACGGCTCGCCATCAGTGAAAGAAGCGTTATGAGTAAGGTTGTACTGCCAAACGGAACCGTACGGGTAATTTGGATGGGCGACCATCTCTGGGTCACTCAACGGAACGGCCCATACCCCCAATGCGAGATCAGGAGATGGCTGCATCTTGTTGTCTATGACGCCCAACCCATCGTAGACCAATCCATAGAACACGTAGGCAGCATCATTCAAACCCATGTACGGGTTCAAGCTGTCAATCTCCTGCAAGAACCCAAGTCGCAGGATAGACTCCTTCGGAGCCGCCTGAGCGTCTTCCGCGATGCCTGTGATCCCTGCGATAGGGACCGCTAAAATGGTCACACAAAGCACGATTGCACACATCGAGAGAAAGCCTAGATCTTTCTTCTCCAATTCACGTTCCCCCACACTTGGCGATTGGTTCCTGCGCTTTACTCATGCCCCGCAGGCAATCGTTGTCACCAATCGCCCGTGGTCTCGAAAGCCTGTTTGGGCTTCTGGATACCCCATCAGATGCAAACACTGGCAGGACCAGTCACGGAATTACGCCCTCCCTATAAGAATGTTGCGACCTTCATCACGACGTTAGATTTTCGTTCGACAAACTGTCCCACGAATCGAACATCCTCTGAAATCGCTCTCGGAAAATCAATTCATCATTAGTGAAACACATATCGGTCTATTGTTCATGCCGCCTTGAGTTTATCCTTCCCCTCTTCCGATGCCGCGAAACGAAAAGCCGTATGTTGGAATTCGACCATTCTGACAAGGTATTGACACCGGGGTTCCTGTTTCTCGATAGTTCCGATGCTCGATGTCACGGGTTCAGTCAATGTGAGAGAATTCGGGCTGCCCGGCAATCAGGACATTCTTGGCGAGGGGTGCTGTCCAGACATTCGATAATGCGCGGATATATATAGCTCGATTTACTTTATCGCAATCGTTTGTTTGTTGAGCCATCACCACTTGGGGGATAGCATGTCCGAGGAGACCAATTCAAGTGCAACCGCTAGTGAGACTGAGAAACCAGAGACGACTTCCGCGCCTTCGGGGAAATCGGGATTGAAGCCATGGATGATGATTGCGGCGGTGCTCATCGCAATAATGCTCGTGAGTACTGCGTTGTATTTCCTAGTACTCGGGGTAAAGACCGAACCCGCCCCCCCCATCCTGACAGCAACAATCACTCCTTCTCCAGCTGGCGTAGATGCCGGGACCACACTGGCCCTCCAGGTGACGGTGAAGTCCGGCGACACGATCTTGACTGACAAGGACTACAAAGTCAGGTGGTCGGTCGTACCTAATAATATGGGAACGTTCGACTTCTTCACGAAATCCAAAGTCAACCTTGCAGCCTCCAGCATCCAGCAGAACGGGACCCTGAAGTGTTCCACAGAGTACAACGGGACTTGGACCAATGTGACAGCGCCCCTCCAGGTCCGACCCGCAGGACTTGACCGCGCATCCGTGTCCCCCTCGGAAATGTGGGTGAGATTCGCCAAGTCCCAGGTATTCACCGCAAAGGGAGTATCCACTATTGGTCAGAATATGACCGGATTGGCATTCACATGGACCGCGAGCGGTTTGACGCCGAGTGACTACACGATTACACCAATCAACGATACTGCAGTGGAATTCACGGCGAAAACCGTCGCTGGAAATGTCACGCTCAATGCTACTGCGACATACAAAACGACCGAGAGGACCGGGTCCGCGACCGCCAAGATCACAGAATTCCTGCCGACCCGAACGGTGGACTACAGATGGTACGACGTGTTCAACGTGCCTTTCGGGCCATGGTACCCACGACGGACTCAGTACTACGCTGGTGCGGATTACGAAGGGATATGGTCGAACACGTACCCGTATATCTATCAGTATTATGGGGACTCGGCGCACACGAACCTGTACCTTTACAGCAATATGAGATTGAACATCACTGCAGTGAACCTGCCTAGCGTCAACATGAGTCACCCGGAGTTCCTGCCGATGTTCGGTTCGACCACGGGTGGACACGCCATACTGAATTGGCACATGCAGTACCTGGATCCAGCCTTAGTCGACGCGACCTACGGCTCGGCCGCCACGGCGTACAATGACGGATGGTTCATCAATCTCACGGGTGTCAATACGCTGGACAAGGATGCCGCGATGGCCGTCACCGGAATGACGGCTACGGAATTCGACAACTTCGACACCTATTGGGCGACTAAAGGCATCGCACTCAGGGATGCTTGGCAGCAGTGGCTTGTTGAGGGGCAGGCAAACGGAGTGTTCGACATCAACAACATGTATGGCACCCCTGCTCAAATGATTGGATTCGGCCTGCACGCCCAGAAGTCTGGCGACAAGCTGGTCTTGACGGTCTATGCTGACACATGGGGAATGGACGCGCTCATGGCCAGATGGTTGCGAGACGCCTTCGTGCCCACAGAGGTCTGGATGGAAGGCTTCTGGATGAACGCGACGATCGGGCCTCAGACATCCAACATATTCATCAAGACGGATATCGAGTACGGCGTCTACGCATTCATGAGCCGGAACGATAGCAACCCCGTCTGGCTCTGGAAGCCGCTTCACGCGGACTACTTCGAAAGCAGCGGTGAACACAGAACCTCGGAGTTCGACCCGTACGTAAAGCGCATCAATCCTGATACTGGAAAACCATACACATACGTCAATAGGAACCCAGGGAGTGCACTGTACAACAAAAATGTCTCGTTCGACGTGACGCCATGCGCTTGGAACCTCAGCGAAAACGAGATGATGTCATTCACATGGCCTGCGGGAATGCAGCAGTTCGAGTTGGATGCTGGTGCTGGACATGTGACGAATATCTCGAAGAACATGGCCATCTCCTATGCTGAGCCGATGCCTGGCGACTATTACTCTACGTATCTGAAGAATGGGAGCATAGTTCTAGACACGACAAGCCGTACGTTGGAGTACACTGGTCCGATCGACTTCTGGCACTGGTCACAGATGCAGAATGCATTGAACCACCAGGCGCTGCGGCAACAGTGGATCGACATACACGGCGTGATGCTTCCAGAGAGCGTGCCGTGGGTGGAGTTCGGAATTGCGGGGATTATCGCGCCACCGCACATCGATCACTTCGTCATCAGTGCAGTGGACGATCTCCCGGTCGTGGGTCAACAGTCCAATCTGACGGTAACGGCCTACGATCAGTATAACAGGATGTTCGACGGGACTTATGGCGACTACACGGGAACGGTTCATTTCGGCTCCAACAAGAGCTCCAGTGTCACGCTACCAGCTAACTACCAATTCACTGTAGGCGACCATGGAATGAAAACATTCACCAACGAAGTGACATTCAATGCCGCAGGCTGGTTCACCGTCAACGTCGCCGACACGGTGACCCCATCGGCCACCGGGTCGTACACCGATATCATGGCGATACCCTTGGCACAGGTGATAGACCACTTCACCGTCGATCTCGAGTCGAATGTCGTCGCGCAGTTGAGGGTCGATGTGTTGGTAACGGCTTGGAACCAGTACGGCAGGATCTTCCATGAGTACACCGGCATAGTCAACCTCACCACAAACGCCTCCGCAGGCACCTACTTGCTGCCTGAAAACACAACCTTCCTTCCGTCGTGGGGTGGGGTCCACAAGTTCTCGGGCGGAGTCACATGGAATGATGCGGGGAACTATACCCTCACGGTGATTGACACCACCGTCACGACTGCAACCGGCACGAAGACCGGCATCCTGGTGACAGGCGGTTCGGAGATACACTACAAGATCTACAACATGTTCGTCGACCACTGGATGCCCTATTGGAAGTGGAGATACCGGACGTACCAGACTGATATCGTCCTTTCGGACACGCCTGGCAACTACACAATGTTGTACAACCCGGACAAGGGCGGTCATCAGGGGATCATCTGGGCGCCTTACAGGATGAACATAACCGCGAACAACCTGACCAACGTGAACGTCCACCAGCCGGAGTTCATGCCTGTGCTCGATTCGAACCGGACGTTCGCTGGTGCGAACGCAACCGTCGACGTGTACTTCGAGTACCTATACTATTCTTGGTGGAACAACACGTGGGTTACCAAATGGAGTACCGACCCCAACTGGTACGGGAATTCGATGACCGAGCAGCGCGCGGATGGTTGGTGGCTTGGCGTGCAGTACAACGTGACCATGAACAGAGAGACTGCCCAGGAATGGATGAGGCTGCCGATCACAGTCCCTTCCACGGATGTAGCGGCTTGGTGGGCGGCTAACGCCAGCTCGTACAAGAAGCAATGGGGCGACTGGTTGCTGAACGAAGAGAACGTTCGACTCGACGTATTCAACGCGTACGAGTTTCCAGGGTCCGTGATTGGACCCTATGCGAACCTGACAGAACTGCCGAACGGGGATCTCAGACTCGAGATCGACCACGTCAGCTGGGCCTATGAGGTCCTCATGGACAGGTGGCTTAATGAGAAGCAGATCTGCACCCACCAGCCCTACCTTGAGAACTTCACGATGAGCGCGAAGTTCGACGATAAGAAGGCCAACCTGACCCTCGACACGATCTGTCAGTACAGCATGCACGCGGTCAGAGCCAACCAGAGCGCAGGAACGGGTTCAGCGTGGGTCTTCGAGGCGATCAGGGAGGACTACATACCGCCAAGCGACGCTCACCCGAACTCCGACTTCGCGCCATACGTGCCGTTGACTTACCTCAGCTGGAACGCAGGGGATCCGTGGTACGATACCGATAACAACTACGACGTGACCCCAGGCTGGTTCAACCTGACGAAGTCCGAGACGCTGGTGTTCGAGCTTCCAAAGGGCGATCAGGTGATCACCTACTTGGGGAAGGGCGTCGGGCCCAAGGCAATAAAGAACATAACGTACGGCGGGTACCCGAACGGTGGCAACTATGGAGAGTACACCAACATCACCCGTCATGGGACCATGAGCCTCGGGTTCTACATTACGAACCTCGTACCAGGAGTAGGCCCATCAAACCAGCCGCTGGATCTGAACTCGATGTATGACCCCGTCAACAAGATCCTGACGATCAAAGGGCCGCACAACTTCGATAACTCAGGCAGGGGCGTAGGCAACCCGATGTATCATGGAGCACCTTGGATCGAGTTCAACGTGACGTACGCAGAAAGCACCGCGATCATCACCTCTGCTCCGACCCCGTCCGCCGTGGACTATGGCTCGGCCGTTGCCTCGGAACCCGGAACAGTCTCGGAGATGATGGCCTTGATGGCGTTGGTCTCTGCGACACTAGCCTCGATCGCCGTGCTGGCGATCGGCCTGAGGCGCAAGAGCGAGTGTTGACTGAAGGCGGCGAAAAACCCTCTCAAACCTCTTCACATTCTTCTTATTCCTCTGACTGACCAGCGTGCCCCTCGTTCTTCCTGCGCATCGCATGTGCCACGCCTGATGCGATTTTCGTGCCAAGGGCCCTCGCTGGCATTCGCCTCAGACTCACCGCATCGTTCAGGCACAACTCCTGACAGCAGTAGCATCGGATGCAGAGCTCTCTAGCTATTCGCGGTCGCTTGGGACCCATGTTCAACGCCCCTGCGGGGCACGTCTCAACGCATCTGCCGCACTTCGTGCAGTTCTTCTTTGAGAACGATGGCTTCCTAGCCATGGTGTCTCCCGCTGCCCTGAAGAACAGTCTCGGGACACCTCGCAGGTACTTTGGAACTGAGGGCATCGAGAACCCGGGGACCTTGAAGTCGGAGAGGTTCCCGTCGATAAGGTCCGAGGCTAGGAAAGTGGATGGTATCAAGCCTCTCTCCCGGGCGATCCGCACCGTGTACACACAGCCGATGTCCGCTCCGACGATCTCGGCAAAGAACGCGTCGAGAGAGTGCGGGTCTTCTCCTGAGATGATGAGCCCCACACTCATCTTCGTCCCGGCTGCTGGGCCGTCCCCATGCATGGCGACGATGGCATCCATGACCGTGAGTCTTGGCCTCACGCACTCTGCGAGATCGACAAGCATCGCCGAGAAGGTCTCAGGTGTCTGCATCCTCAGATGATAGCCCGCCTTCCTTATGCCTGGGATGAGGCCGAAGAGGTTCTTGACCGCTCCAGTCAGGCCCGTGAATGTATGGGTCTTCATCTTTGCCAGCGAGATGACCCCGTCAACTCTCTTCAGAACGGTCGTGAGTTCAAACGATTTCGCAACGACCCCTTCAGGAAAGGGGACCTTCTCTGCCTCGATGAAGGGCACGATCTCCACGTGCTCCTCCTCGCACACCCTCGCGATCCCGGTTCTCTCCGTGAGATTCCTTAGTATCCTCTCGGTAGACCTGCCGCCGGGTGAATCCCCCACAACTGGGACTCCTCCGGCATCCCTGACGATATGGATTGCTGCACGGAGTACCTCGGGATGAGTCGTGACGGCCTCGTCCGGATCCTTTGGCGAGAGCAGGTTAGGCTTCAGGAGTATGGTCTCTCCGGGCGCGACGAAACGTCTCGCCCCGCCCAGCGCATCGATGCCCTTCCGCATGGCGTGCTCGACAGAGTTGCTATCATAACTGGAGCATCGGACCGCCGAGACCTTCCTCGATCGTTCGGCTCCTGCGTTCATCTTCATTCCCCGTCCGGTGGGCAGAATCAGGACATCTACTAAATGCTATGGCCGTTCGATTTGGCTGTTGGCAGGGTCGCGCAGAATCTCGCTCCCAGCTCACTCTTTCCTGGAACGCGGTCCTCCACCCATATCCTTCCTCCGAATTTATCCACAAGGGCCTTGCAGATGGATAGCCCCAGGCCCGTCCCGGAAACCTTTGCCTCCGGCCTGAGCCGCACGTACTTCTGGAACAGCAGCTCCTTCTTGTCATCGGACACTCCAATCCCGTGGTCTGCCACGGTCACCTTCCAGAAAGGCTTGCCGTCCTCAAGGATCTTCTCGCATTCGACATCGATCTCAACCTCCGGATGGGGGTCATACTTGACCGCGTTCGTGAGTATGTTGACGAAGAGCTCATCCACCAGCTTGTTCGCGAATATATGAGCTGTTGGAGGGGCCCTTAGGTTGATGCTTGCCTTCTTGGAAGGGAAGGAGTGCTCAATCCCTGAGATGACCCTGTTGAGCACGCTGACCAGGTCCACATCGACGAAGTCCTTCGGGGTCACGAAGCCGATCTTCGTGAGTTTCTTGACGCTTTCTATGAGGTCAGCTGTCTGCCTTATCAGATGCAAGGACTTCTCAAGATGCGCCTTGCTCTCCGGACTGATGTCAGGGCTTCCGATTATCATCTGTATGTAGTTCAGAGTTGCGAAATTGAAGTTGTTGATGTCGTGGAACATGAGGTCGTTCAACATCTCGATCTCCTTCTTCGCTTCCTGGAGCCTCGAGACCAGATGTGCGTTCGCTAGGGCCACGGATGCCTGCTGAGCGAATAGCTTGCCAGCCTCAAGGTCACTCACCGTGAACACATCTCCCTTCGGCCTGTAGAGTTCCAGCACGCCTATC
>Ga0315281_10008801_pt1 | contig 14073 bp, 16 predicted proteins | sample YL17G07_0_MG_FD_204540 | JGI IMG/M metagenome (GOLD analysis project Ga0315281, IMG submission 204540) | Sediment microbial communities from Yellowstone Lake, YNP, Wyoming, USA - YL17G07_0 | ecosystem: Environmental > Aquatic > Freshwater > Lake > Sediment | place: USA: Wyoming | collected...
ACACCGTATCGCTCGACCTTACCGGAAGAACGAGCAAGCTTATATCGAGAGTTTTAATCGAACAGTAAGAAAAGAATGTTTGGGATGGGTTAAGTACCGAGTGGCGCAATTATCAGAATGCCAAGAGATGGCAGAAGTTTTCCTGAGGAGGTATCATTACCACAGGCCACACATGGGACGAGGAATGATACCTCCATTAGCCAACAAGGAGGGAGACTGTCGGATATTAAAGTAGAATTAAGCGCCCCCTTGACAAATACCGCTCGCCATGTTAGAAATCAGCGCACAAGGGCAGTTTTGTTCTTATCAATCAATAAAAGTAAGGAGAGGCTAGATGGCTAAAATTAAAAAGGGCAAAGCAGCGGCCTATAAAGGTCTGGGACACCCCATGGAGATCGTGGAATATCCGGTGCCTGAACCGGGTCCGGGTGCCATACTGATCAAGATGAGGAGGGCCAATGTCTGCGGTTCAGACCTTCACATGTGGCGCGGAGATGTCGACCTGGCTGCCATGGGGATGCCCATGCCGGTAATCCTGGGGCACGAGATGGTGGGCGCTGTAGCCAAGTTGGGAGAGGGCGTTGTCACTGACTCAGCAGGCCAGCCTCTGGCTGAAGGAGATAGGGTGGTTTACCGCTATTTCGTCCCCTGCGGGCGCTGTCGGGCCTGTTTGAGCGGAGATGACGCTGCGTGCCCTGCGGCCTACATGACTGTGGTGACTCCCTGTGATCTCCCTCCTCACTTCCGTGGCGCCTACGCCGAGTACTATTACCTTATCCCCAATCAGACCGTTTTCAAAGTGCCCGACGACCTCAGTGACGAAATAGTAGCTCCTGCCAACTGCGCCCTCTCCGAGGTTATCTATGGCCTGGAGAAGGTAAAATTTAGCTTCGGTGAGACTATCGCCATCCAGGGCGCTGGTGGCTTGGGTATTTATGCTACCGCCGTAGCCAAGGAGATGGGGGCAGCCAAGGTTATTGTTATAGATGGCATTGAGGAGCGGCTGAAGCTGGCGAAAGCCTTCGGCGCCGACGAGGTGATAGACATGAGGGAGTTTAAGGAGCCCTACGAACGGTCGGGCAGGGTGAAGGAGCTCACCGGAGGCTGGGGCGCGGATGTTGTGGCTGAGCTTGTAGGTTTCCCCCAGGTCATCCCCGAGGGTTTGGACATGCTGGGCAACCAGGGACGCTATCTGGAGATCGGTAACGTAAGTCCCATGAAATATTGCGAGCTTGATCCTTTCGGTATCGTAACCAGTTGCAAGAGCATCCACGGCATTGCCCTTTATACTGCCGAAGCTCTGAAGAAAGCCATCGATTTCCTGAGCCGGACCAAAGACAGATACCCCTTCGAAAAAATACTGAGCCGTTCCTACCCACTGGAGAAGATAAACAAGGCCTTCGAAGACCAGAACAAGGGACTCGTTACCAGGTCTAGCATAGTTCTCTAGCCTTGGCTAAGCGCTACCGAAATTTGTTTGTAGGGGCAGACACCGATGTGTCTGCCCTGCTTATGGTGTAGGGGCAGACCTCTGAGGTAATGATTTGCCTGACTCAAAAACGTTCATGGCCTCGCTCTTTGATTGGCCAAAAGCATTAATAACAAGAGCCAGGATTTTTCTGCTCAGTATAAAACTTATTGAAAATTGGCATGTAGCTTTAATGGCTTATCTGTTAAAGAAGCCCATGAACATAAAGTTCCGCAATGGGATACAGGGCTATTTTGGCTCAAACACGATATATAAGATTGTTTATTACCTGGGACATAACGTAAGCCTTAGACAGGTGTCCCCCGATATCCTTGAAGTAAATATTGGTAATCACAAATTCAGAGCTCCAGTGAAAAATGTAGATACCCTGGAGTACGTTTTTTTGAACGAAGTATTTAATGGTGGCACAGTTTACCATGGTAAAACGGTTCTGGATGTTGGAGCCTACATTGGCGATACTGCCACTTATTTCTGGAACAAGGGAGCCTCGAAAATAATATGTTACGAGCCTGTAAAGGAGTTCTTCTACTGGTTGGAGCAAAACGTAGAGCTAAACGGTATAAATGCTGAATTGTACAACCTAGGCATCTCCGATAAGCATGGTGATATAGAGGTTATGTACTCGGAGCTTAACTGTCTGGTTGGCTGTAGGGGAAACCGCATCATTAAAATAGAGACCCTGTCTCTCAGTGAAGCTTTGCAGAAACACGGCAGGGTCGATGTTTGTAAGTTCGTGAGCCCGGGTTGCGAGCAGGCTGTATTAAATCTATCGGATGCTGAACTGCTCAAAGTTCCCACATGGTTCGTAGAAACAACCAGTGAAAAATGCAAAGCGGAATTATCGAATAGGTTTTCCCGGGCCGGTTTCAAATCGGCAAGAACCATAAAACATAGCACGAGTTCGGAAGAATGGCGCTTCTTATCTTTTGAACTCAACTAAGAGGTCGTTTGGCAACTGGGGAGTGCAAAGGGGGTTGAAAAAATGGTTAGTAAACGATCTCAACTAATGCCCTTGACGTCACAGAGCAGACAATCTAAAATGGCAGATATGAAACGGTCGCCTGTCCAGTATGTCATAGTAGCCGTCATATTGCTCGCAGTGGTGGGAATACTGGCTGCCCTGGCAGTAACAAAGTCGTGGACGGCATTCCTGGCTATTGCTATCCTCTGCGTGCTCTCATTTGTGTTTCTCTCCGATATTTCAGGTGGACAAGAAAGCCCCAGGTAATTCTGCCTACCTTCTAGAGCTGGCAGAAAAACCCTTGAGCTCAGCCATCCCCACGTCGCCCTGTAGTGCTTCTAACCTATGAAAGACATCCCGCCAGCTCAGGCGCTTGAGGAAGCACCTCCTCATCGAACCGGGGTAGGAAAGTGGCCTGTTTCTCCGCAGGAAGCATGCCCTGAAACCAGATAAAGGGCGTCGCTCGTTTGGTCACCACTCGCATCTTCTGCAATTGCTCCAGCGAAAAAATGCTGTGGTCTTTACGGGCTTCGATTATCCTGCTGGCTGACACGGGCCCAATGCCCGGCACACGGAGCATCTCATCGTAACTGGCTTTGTTGAGGTCTACGGGGAAAAGCCAGGGCTGTCTCTGCGCGATAAGAAGCTTGGGGTCTTTTGTTATGGGAAGATTGCCCTTCTCTCCCAGAGCCAGCTCGATCTCCTGAGGAGAGAACCTGTAGACCCTGAGCAGCCAATCCGCTTGATAGAGTCGGTGTTCACGATGTGGCGAGGTGGGACTGAAGTCTTCCAGCGGCGAGCGCCATACCGGAGAGAAGGCGCTGAAATACACTCTTCTCAACTCTAGCTCATTGTAAAGTGCGCTGGTGGTATGTAAGATGTCGCGGTCCGTCTCGCCGGCGGCTCCAACCACGAACTGGGTTGTCTGTCCTGACCTCACCACTCCTTCATTATTTGACATAACCTGCTTAATCCAGCGCATACGTTCCACAATATCCTGATGCAGATTCTTCTTTGAGCTCAATCTGGCCAGATGGTGCGCCGTCGGTGCCTCCATGTTGAGCGATACCCTATCCGCCAGCCTGCAGCCAGCCTCCACGCAGTCGAAGGGAGCCCCGGGCAGAATTTTGAGGTGGATATATCCCTTGAACTCGTAGCGTTGGCGCAGGATTTCCACGACATTTATCATTTTTTCCTGCGTTCTGGAAGCGTTGCCGGATATGCCGGAGGAAAGGAACAGCCCTTTCACCAGCCTCTTCGCATGGAGTTCCATGAACATTTTGGCTAGCTCGTCGGGCTGGAAAGCGAATCGGGGGCAATCTCTACCGCTCTGATTGGCGCAATAAGCGCAGTCATTGACGCAGACATTGGTTAGCAGGACTTTAAATAAGGGAGTTGTGCCGCCGCCGGGCAGGGCTGCCCTGTATATGAAGCGCAGCGGGGAGCGGCCGGAGTAGCCGCTGGTCATGCCTGCACTATAGCTGCTGACATCGAATTGTGCGCCGCCCACCAGAGTTTCCAGCCTGTCTGAATGGTTCATCTTCTACCTGAAACAGCTCCTGATTCTTTTGTAGTACCTTCAACTGAATTTATGTCAGACTGGCAGCCATTGTCCGCCTGACCTGGCGATTCACGCCGCTGATATTTATGCGAAACGTTAGCAGCTTGCGGCTTACGCCGTAGACTTCGCAAGCTTTGTTGTCACTCATCCCCGCTCGCTTTATGAAAAGGAGGACCTCTCTGGGCAGTAATAGGGCATTGGCGAGACATGATGCCTCTTCTTCCTGGGTCTGGTCATAAGTTCTGAGCATAATCTGGCCGTTTTGAGACAGGAATATCTTGCCCGGCTCATGGCCGATGAGGATGTGTGACAATTCATGCATTATGTCGCTGGATTGTCGGGCTTTGGAATGAGATGAGTTGTAAATTACTGCATCGACTCCGGCAAACGATACGGTGACTGCCGACCAGGAATCCCTTTCCTTTCTGAGCAGCACTACACGTGCCTCTGCTGAAAGTCCCCGGATGTCGATGGGTTTCCAGAGCAAGACATTGAGGTGCTTGGCCAAGGCTTCAGGCTGTAGGGGAGCTGTCCTTGTCAATCCAAGTTCCGTGCGTATCTGGAGGGATACATTTTCGCACCAGGTTTTGAAACCTCTTTCCAACATTTCAACTTCCTATCATTTCCTGTGGCTCTCTGAGATCATGCGCTGTGCCGCCAGGATCATTTCTGCCAGTGCTTGAGCGGCTTCCGGGCTTTGATTCTTATCGGCCCGCAGATGTGCGGAGATTATGCTATTTTGAGGTGAGCTTGAGCCCAGGACTTCGCCCTTCCAGCCCAGTACCTCACCGGGGTCTATCCTCAGCCACTTACAGATTTTGGAGAAGGTATCCAAATCAGGTAGCTTGCCGTTTTCCACTCTCGATAGTGTTGCGGGACTGATTCCTATTTCGCGAGCAATCTCGCGGATGCCTCCCTTGCCTCTCCTATCCCTCAGCAGTTGCCCTATATTGCTCAGCGTCACTTTTGGCACTACACACCTCCTCTTTATCATCTGAAACCAGGCTTGACAAGAGCAACAGCATTTCTCGGGAGGCATTGTATCACATGTGAAACAATTTTGCAACATTAAGGCGGACCAGGCCGTGGAGCGTAGGGGCAGACACATGTGTCTGCCCTATTTTCTTTTGGGCATAGCATGGCCCGAGAATTGACTGCCGGGATTTTTTATTCAATTTTGGGTCGCTGACGGGGGTTTTAGCTCAGCTTCGGCTGAACGTAACTTTTGCCCTGAAAGCGGCATAACCCCAGCCCGGGTTTGTACACATTCTTCTTTTTTAGCCCCGAATATCCGGGGCGTCCGGTCCAGTTGCGGCGGAACGAACTGCTTGTGCCTTCGGCACAAAGTACCCTCAATAAGGGTTTATATGTACGTTCTAGTTTGGGGTGTTAAGCTCGCAGCGCAAAAGCTGTGGCTGAGATTTAACCCCATTTACCGCCTGTAAGTGGCCGCTAGTAGAAGTAGTGAGGGGCTATCCCGATGCCCCACCCGAAATATAGATTTATGAGACATGATAGAACATTAGTTCTGGATGTGTCAAGAGGAAAATGTCGCAACACGAAGAAATACTAAATCCGAATATCGAAATCCTAAGCAGGACGGAAGCAGTCAGCGGTCAAGTGACGGAAGACGGGAGACAGGAGATGAGGGACGGATTTGCCGCAGAGGACGCAGAGAAGACGGGGATTTCAAACTTCAAGTTGCAAAGTGAAAAATGCAAAGGCGCGGGGGCGCCTAATCCCCCTGTGCCCCCTCCCTGAACAAATCAGGGACAGGTTTAAGAAAGGGGGAATTAGAGCACCCCGGGCGAGGCAACCTCGCCCCTACAAGAACACAATGCCGTTCGTGGTGAGCCCGTAGAACCATGAACAGCCTTGAAATTGTTTGTAGGGGCGGGTTTCAAACACGCCTTCAAGCGTGAATTGTTTGGCCGAACCCTATCCCTCTTTCTTTAATTATGATGTAACGCTGCTGGCCGGTGATATGGTGGCGTAGGGGCAGACCCTGTGTCTGCCCTGACTCCTTGCACCAGCATACCTTTCGCAGTAGAATGTCGCAAGTTATTACAACAAAAACTGCAAGCAGGCGAAATGAAAAGTCTGGGTATTGTGCTAGCCTCTCTGCTGACGATTGTGCTTGTGATCGGAAGCGTTAGCTGCGGTGGTAAGCAGATAGGGCCCGCGCCTAGTCCCACGCCGACGCCTACACCTGCACCAGTGTTGTTCAAAGACGACTTTTCCAATGACTCTAGTGGTTGGGACACCTATTCTGATGAAGGTGGCGCAGCTTTCTACCAGGATGGATGGCTGCATGTGAGAAACAATGCGTCTAATGAGTACGCTGATTATTCTTACTCACATCAATATTTCACTGACTTTGTACTAGAGGTGGAAACGAAACTGGTTAATGGTACTGACGAGAACTGGCATATTGTCACTGCCCGAGATGACGGAACGGAAAATTATTACACCTTCGGTATAAGTGCTGACGGCTATTACGCAGTGTCAAAACGGGTCGATGGTTTGCGCACAGTATTTAAAGAGCCTACCCTGTCAATTTATATCAAACAGGGGAAAGGTGTGATTAACATCGTCCGTGTTGAATGTGTAGGTAGTGACCTGAGTCTTTCAGTCAACGGACACCTATTAGCAAATGTCAGTGATTCTACATTCACTGGTGGCGATATCACACTGGGCGCTTCTTTGCCAGTAGGGACTTCTGTTTCGGAGTCTCAATTTACTGAAGTTGCCTTCGATAATATCATCATTATTGCTCCATAGGTGCGCGACCCCTGCTCAGTTCTATAAAAGGGTTCCCAATTGGCTTAGCCTTCTTCTACTAACCTCGTTCTCAGTTCCAAGTTTGTAGTTGCATTCCCCAAGACTAGTGGATACAGGTGCTTGAAAAGACGTTTGTAAGCACTCTATGTTAGTAACACTTGACAAAATGTTATATATATATTACAATAAGGAAAGTTGATTTTACATGGAGGTCTCGATGATGAGCAGAAGATGGTTTCGTTTATGTGGTGCTGCCATCACTGTGGTAATGGTGGCTTTGATCGGATGGTCTATAGCAACTGAGAATGCAGTGGTACCGATACCCACAGTGCTCGGTGGTGTAGTGCTGCTGTATCTACTCAGGAGACAGGTAAAGGATGTAGTGCAAGACGAGAGAAACTACAAAATCAGTGAGAAAGCATCGAGGTTTGCCATACAAGTTTTCGCATTGGTAACAGCGATTACCGGCATTACCTTGACCGCAGTGAGTACTGATGACTCCTCTCTCTTTAGGGAGGTAGGGCTCACATTAGCCTTTTGCGCTTGTGGTCTCCTGGTTCTGTATTTGATCTCATATGCCTACCATAGTAGAAAAAGTTAGGAAGCATTCAGGAAAATGAAGAACAAACTGAAAGTCTATCGGGCGATGCACGACCTGACCCAGGATGCCTTGGCGCAGAAGCTGGGTATAACGAGACAAACGGTGCTCTCCATTGAAAAAGAGAAGTATGACCCTTCCCTGGAACTCGCCTTCAAGATTGCGAATCTATTTAATGTCACCATCGAGGATATTTTCTCCTATCGTACAAACAAGGATAATACCTAGTCATACCAAGTAGCTCAGCCGCTTGGAATGAGCATGTTTGAATCCTCAGTAATCATGCCAACGCCTCCCTGTAGCGCTTCATATTGCCCCGAGGGATGACTTACATCTTAATACCGGAGCTTAAACAAAGTAGCCTGAATTAACCCTTACTCGGAATGAATGAGGTCTCAACTCAAGCGCTGGCATGGTCACACACGTCCGGCACCTTGCATCGCGCGCATAGAGGCCGGGCGAAACTGCATATTTGGTCTGCCAGGTCTAACAGATTAGCATTATACTGAGCCGCATTGCGATCAGGCAGCAGTGCCTCACCGATAGCTTGGATGAGTCCTCGCGATGGTTGAGCCGGAAGGTTTTTGTGAAAGAGCCGGGACAACATTCTCGATACGTTGGAATCAATGACTGCCAAATGAAGGCCATAACCGAAGCACATGATAGCATTGACGTTATGGGCCTGAAGTCCCAGAGCCCGGAGTGCGTAGGAATCGCCTGGCACTTTTGCTATCCTCTCCTTCAGAAGGTCTTGAATCACTAACTTAATAAGATTCCCATATCGTTTCATGTGGGAGAAGTCAAGGTCTTGTGCCAACTCATCTTCATTTGCTTCGACTAATGCGCTAAAGGAGGGGAAACGGCGAAGGAAACGACGATATACACGGTTAGCGACAGCATATGTAGTCTTGCCGATCAATATTTCACCAATAAGGACTTCATAAGGAGTACTTCCGACGCGACGCCATGGGTAACGAGCGATACTGCTACCGGCCCAGGAGAGCACACCATCCTGAATACGTCCTTTCTTTGTCCTCAGAGCCTCCACCAGTTCTTGCAACGATTGGGATTCCTTAGTAACAGTTGGTCTCTGCATCACTCCACCCCCTCTTAATAAATGGGAATGACAGCCTCTATCTTGCTTGCTAGAGTAGCCCATAAACTATTGTGCGGACAGCAAAATGCTATCGTACCTGGTGGGTCTGCTCCTCAATGGAAGCAGAGCAAAAACCACGAAATGAGGGCAACGCGGGAGGTTCGTGCGGGGCTAATATAAATCACTAAGGGTAGCGTGTCAAGGATTCCGGGGAAGATTTTTGCCCATCCCATAAACGACTCAGGACATGATAATTAATTGGGCGGTTCTGGCCTGATAAAATCAGGCAACTACAAAATCCTTGGGGCAGGTTTGGGCGACCCGTTGGGTCGCCCCTACGTAATCCCCCTTAACCCCCTCCCTGAACAGGTCAGGGACAAGTTTAGAAAAGGGGGAATAATTCCTGCAAATTGGAAGGGCGAACACATGGGTTCGCCCCTACGTGTTGGGAAACCTAGTCCTCTTTCCTTGAGGCTGATGTAGTGACATAAGGGCAGACACATGGGTCTGCCCCTACTCTAGGCCCCGCCGATAGCAATAGATATGAGAAGTTCATCCCCATCTTTCAGGGTATTATTCAATTCATCGGCGTGAATTCTCTGGTCATTGACGAAGAACATGACCCGGGGCAATAATTTGCCCTGCTTATCATATAGCAGTCGCTTCAAATCAGGGTATTTAGCCTCTAAAGCATGTAGGCACTCCATAGGGTTGTTCCCTTTTACCTTCACAGACTCTTTGTCATTGGTGTACCTGCGCAATAGCGGGGATACTTTTACCGTAACCATACCTCACTCCTTGGCAGACCGCCGTTTACTTACACTCACAGCAATTCGGGTCTTTCTTTAGTTTGAGTTCACTGAATCTCATACTGAGTCCATCGTATATCAAGAACCTGTCTGTTAGCAACTCGCCTATGCCCAGGATGTACTTTATCACCTCCGTAGCCTGGATGCATCCGACAACTGCCGGAGTGACCCCGACTACGGGGATTGGGCCTGGTATCATCTCTTGATATAAACACCTCAGGCACGCTGTCTTGCCCGGGATTATAGTGGTGACTCTTCCTTCAAAGCCGTAGATTGCGCCATGGAACAGAGGAAGATTCTTCCTGAGTGAAGCCCTGTTTAGCAGAAACCTTGTGGGCAGATCATCGACGGCATCGACGATGGCATAATCCTCCACCAATTCAAAGACGTTATCTTCGGTTATCCTTTCATGTATGGCTTCTACCTCTATATCCGGATTCAGCGATTCGAGCTTCTCTTTTGCCGAAGCAACCTTGGCTCTGCCTATGTCCTTATCCCAGTGCAGAATCTGACGGTTCAGGTTGCCGAGTTCCACCTTATCGCCATCTATGACCCTCAGCTTGCCCACACCAGCCACAGCCAGATAGGTCAGGACAGGCGAGCCCAGGCCTCCCGCGCCGGCAACCACGACCTTTGCCTTCTTGAGCTTCTGCTGCCCCGCTTTTGCCCACTCCGGGATCAGTATCTGCCTGCCATACCTGGCTAACTCTCGTCTGCTCAGCATCTGTTTCGCTCCCGCAGCAACTGTTGATTGAAAACAACATCATGTTATCGCATTTGGCCTATCATTACCAGCCGGGGCCTATCCCGCCCTGCAGGAACTAATTATGCGATGTAGGGGCGAGGTGCCCTCGCCCAATCCTCTCGCCCCTTGAAGGAGAGGGTTAGAGTGAGGGGTGAAAATCCTTCTTTCTAAAGTGGCGTAGGGGCACACCCATGTGTCTGCCCTGATTATGTCTTTGGGCTGGGTGTGGGGTCTCCCGAAGGGTGATTGTGCACCACCATAGAGTAGCTTTGCACCGGCTCCTTGCGCTACTGTACATTTCGTCATCTTGTTCAATCATGCCGACATAGTACAGCCCTGCCACCGCACCGTCCTTTCGCCCAGCACTACGACGGGCTGAAGAAATCTATAGGCGAAGGCCGCTTGACATCCTTCGCAGACAGTGATATAAGTTAGTCCAGCACGAACTTCCACTACTCCATTTTACTCTGTTCGTGCTGATGTTTTTTGCTTCCTCTGAGAAGCAGACCTTTGTTGCAGGGTGGTGCTGAGTTAGGGGAGAAGGTCGCTTTCCTGTCCTCACGGCATCAATTCTTGTTCTTCGCTAGGCTTAACTGTTTCTCGGATTTTGCTCTGCTCCCACTGGGGGACAGACCTTCGTTGCATGCATTCTTGCATGTACTGACAACAAAGACATCGAATCCCCCGAAAACAATACAGTGTACCCTTTGGGCATATAGTCATATTCATTACCTGTAGTAAGCGACTAGTGACTAGGCTCAACTTTAACATCAACAAGAAGAAAGGAGGTGAGTGAGATGGCAAAATTCTTGTTACTCCACACGCTTGACCCAAGGATAGCGACGAGCGAGTTCCAAATGGTCGTGACGAAGGCGACGGTGGACATGTTTACTAAAGAGACTTACTGCATTGCTAGTTGGTTAGCAATAGGTGCTGGGAAAATAGCCTGCCTTTGGGAAGCACCATCAGAGCAGGCTCTAATAGATGCGTACGCCACCAAGGAACCCTCCCTCGCCATAGATGGCATTTATCCAGCCACAGTAATGGACTGGGCTGAGATTAAGAAATCGCTAAAACAGCGATAGTCTACGGTAACTGAATGGTTTGCACTGATTAGATAAACTAATTTTTAGGAGGTTAAAACCAATGGGTAGATATCTAGCGATCTGGGAAGTAGACCCCAGTAGGGTACCAGTCAGTCCTCAGGAGAAAGCGGCTGGCTGGAGTCTCTTAGTGAATATGACTAAGGAGGACATGAAGAAAGGCATAATCAAGGATTGGGGCGCGTTTGTTGGCGAAATCAACGGATATGCAGTATCTGAGGGAACTGAAGTAGAAATCGGCGAGATGAACGCGCGGTACGCACCCTTTGTTCGCTTCAAGGTATATCCTATATCCTCACTGCGTGATGTGGAAAAAGTCATAAAAAGCCTGTCGTAGTGATTTTAAAGGGCACTAGACGAGAGGGCGGGAATGTGTACCTGCTGGCTAGGTATTGGAGTAGGCCTAGTCGTGGCGACCTAGCCCCATTGTCTGGCTATCCTCTACATAGGCAGCATATTGACGAGGCCAGCCTAGAGACATCTAGGCGACGAAACAAACAGAAGGAGGGGAACAATGTACGCGAGAGTGACGTTTGCCACTGCTCAGCCGGCCAAGACTGACGATGTAACCAAGGTCATGCGGGATTCTATCCTGCCGGCCCTGAAGAAGCAGAAGGGCTTCAAAAATATGTTCTTCCTGGTGAACCGCAACACAGGCAAGGGTATGGTCATCGGCCTGTGGAATACGGAAGCTGACATGATGGCTGGTGAGAGCAGCGGGTTGTACCGAGAGCAGGTTGCGAAGGTAGTGCCACTCCTTGATGGGGCAACTACCCTGGAACACTATGAGGTCATTGTTAAAGGATAACCCCAGGCAACTACTTCCTATGGGGCAACACTACTGCGAAGAGTGAAGTGCTGGCAGCTGCTGCGTCTGGAACTGGGCGCTAATACCACAAGGAGCTACACAGGCCAAGTAGACATTCCGCGATTGCCCAGAATGTGTAAGGTCACTTTTGCTTGTCTTGTGCAACAAGGACTGTCGGTAATCTAAGGGCTCATTAATGTCTATTGCCTCTTGGGCAGCGACCTTACCAGTGTCAGGGGTAATGTGGTAGTTGCGTCCACGCCGTTACACTAGCTTGTTTCTGCGCAGACTACTTGCGGCCAGTATACAAATCGCGGTAGAATGTCGCAGGTAATCTTGGTTGGGCAAGGGGGTAAATATGCGAAAAATAGCAACCATATTTACATCATTACTCGTGTTATCACTTGTCATTTGTATCATCGGCTGTGGTGGTGGAGGTGGTGCTACGCCAACGCCAACGCCTACAACTACGCCAACGCTGGCTCCCACCTTCACCACGACTCCAACGCCAACACCCATCGTTACGACCACGCCCACGCCCGCGCTTACGCCCACACCTACGCCATCACCTGTTTCTAAGGAGTCAGAGAGAGGCTATCGCTATCTGGAAGATAACCTAAACTCAAGCCTTAATCTAATACGTGAATCGCCCGACACCGGCACCCCGCAAGACAAAACTTACTACTTAGTAACCGATAACCTGTTAGCTAGTTATGCCTTGAAACTTTACGACCCCGGACTTTCAAAAACGCTTATGTCCACGATTGAAAGATATGGCTATCAGCATCACCATTATGTCGAAATTCTATTCGGAAACCGTACCATTGAACCAATATATACCGTCACCACCGAAGCCGTAGAAGAGAACGATGACTATCTTATCAAAACTGAGAAGGTCACAGATACAGATATGAAAGACTATTACCAATACCTCGATAGGCTCTGTTACGAGGCATTGTGGAAGGCTTATGGAGGGGACCTTTCGGAGGCCAGCACTCTTTACAATAAAGCCCTAAACATGTGGGATGGAATCGGCTTCAAGGACATAGTTTATCAATCCCACCCAGAAGGTGGGTATCAAACTTACAAGCTGGCTGTTTTCTACTACACAGCTAAAGCTTTAGGGATGCTGCACACCTTAACGTTTAAAGGTGAGATTCTGTCTACAATTTCTGGGTTACAGGCTTCCAATGGAGGCTTCTATACCTGCTACAACTATGACGATAATGGGAAATTGCGGCATCCTTGCTCCACTAACACTGAAACCACAAGCTTAGTCCTTATAGCATTAAACTATGGTCCTGAGCCTCTTCCTCCGTAGGCTGATTTTGAGAACCACGACCTACCACCGACTGTAGTGCTTCATGCTGTCCTCGGCTCAATGCCCGGCGATCTGACCGCTTTATTTTGTAGTATGCTGTAAGTTACGCAGTAACTGCATCCTGCACACGTAAAGCCTAGTGCGACATTTTCCCCTTGAGAGCATTAGAATATTTGTGCTAATAGCGGTCTGCGAAAACTCCTGAATCGGTTGCAACCTTTGGTTGGGTGCAGCGTACTGCACCCGCCAACTGAGCGTTTCGCTAGCCGCCCACAACTGAATAGCTAATTTAAAATGCCTATCGCATTGGCGACGCAACTGCCTAATCCCCCTAGCCCCCTTTCCTAAAGGGGGGATTGGGCGAGGTCACCTGGATTCCTGCTCAAGGCGGGAATGACATATGAGGGGCGACCCGTCGGGTCGCCCCTACGGAAATTGAAAACCGTTGGGCTATATTACAACATGCTTTTAGGGCGGGTTTCAAACCCGCCCCTACGTAATTCCCCTTCACCCCCTCCCTGAACGAGTCAGGGACAAGTTTAGGAAAGGGGAATGGGGAGGTAGTGCGCTGTGCTCCTACTATAAGCATGACGCGGAGATTGCTTCGTCGTCCGCCAGAGGCGGACTCCTCGCAAAGACATACGGAAGGGCACCTGGATTCCTGCTCAGGGCAGGAAAGACACGGGAAAAGGGCGAACACATGGGTTCGCCCCTACGTGCTGGGGAAGCCGAGCCCTCTTTCCTTGAGGCTGATGTAGCGCTGCTGGCCGATGATGAGGTGGTCGAGCACTTCTATGTCGA
>Ga0315281_10008802_pt1 | contig 14073 bp, 13 predicted proteins | sample YL17G07_0_MG_FD_204540 | JGI IMG/M metagenome (GOLD analysis project Ga0315281, IMG submission 204540) | Sediment microbial communities from Yellowstone Lake, YNP, Wyoming, USA - YL17G07_0 | ecosystem: Environmental > Aquatic > Freshwater > Lake > Sediment | place: USA: Wyoming | collected...
GGGCGAAGCCGTGCTCGGCATCGCGGGACCGCGCGGCCTGGAGCGCCGCGTGGCGTTCGGCGACAGCGTCAGCCTCGCGCAGGCGATGGTGAATCGCGCCCGCGCCGGTGAATTCGTGATGTCCGAAGCGGTGATGGGCGCGCTGTCGGTCGAGAACCTCGACCTCGATGCCGAGCCGCTGCCGCAGCTCGAGCTGCCGCGCCGCACGCCGATCCGGATCTACGGCGTGCTGGTCGCCGGACGTCTGGATTTCACTTAGCCACGGACTTTACTTGGTCGCTGCTTCTCTAATCGCTTGCGCGAGCATCTCCGGTGGATAGGCGCCGGAGAGACCCGATTTCTTGTCAAAGATAAACGTCGGTACGCCGCTGATTCCCAGATCGCGCACGCGTTCTTCCTGCGCCGCGACCTTTGCCGTGTCTTTTGCTTCAGGCCAGCCCGTCACGCCCGCGCGCTCGGCAATGCCGTTCAATATGGCCGCATCGCCGATATCGCTGGCTTCTTCGAAGTAGGCGCGGAACAGCGCATCCACCACGGCATTGGCCTTGCCCGGTTCAACCGGGCTTGCCCGGTCCTGCTGCTGCGCGAGGTCGATCAACTGGTGCGCGGCGACCGTGTTGGGCGTGCGCTGCATGCGGTCGAAGGCAAACGCAATCCCCTCGCCCGCGCCTTCCTGCGCCACCCGCGCATCCAGTGTGCGCCCCTTTTCCACGGAACCGAATTTCGCGCGCCGGTAGTCGGCGCGCGCCACGCCGCCGGCGGGCATGTCGGGGTTGAGCTGGAACGGCAGCCACTCGATGCGCACCTCAACTTCGTCGTTCAGGGACGCGAGCGCCTTTTCCAGCCGCCGCTTGCCGATGTAGCACCAGGGGCAGATGACATCGGAAGCGATTTCGATCAACAGGGTCTTGGGCATCGTCAGTTTCCGGCAATCGTCATGTTGTCCACCAGGATCGAGCCGCAGCGGTAGGCGCCGCGCACCAGGGTATCGCTGCCCACGGCGGTAATGCCACGGTACATGTCCTTGAGGTTGCCGGCCACCGTGACCTCCTCCACCGGGAATGCGATTTCGCCATTCTCCACCCAATAGCCCGCGGCGCCCCGCGAATAGTCGCCGGTGAGCAGGTTGGTGCCGTGGCCGAGCATTTCCGTGACGAGGAATCCGCGCCCCATGCGCTTCAGCATGCCCTCGAGATCCGGCCCGTTGGAGGCAACAACCAGGTTGTGATTGCCGCCCGCGCTGCCGGTGCTGCGCATCCCCAGCTTGCGCGCTGAATAACTGGCGAGAAAATAGCCTTTCAGCACGCCTTCCTCAACCACCGCACGCGGGTGCGTCGCCACCCCTTCCTCGTCGAATGGCGCGCTGGCGAGCGCGCGCGGCTCATGCGGGCGCTCCTCGATCGTGATGCCCTTGGAAAATACCTGCTTGCCGAGCGCATCGAGCAGGAACGAAGATTTCCGGTAGAGGCTGCCGCCGCTTGCCGCGGAGACGAACGACCCGATCAATCCCGCGGCGACCGGCGCCTCGAACAGCACCGGCGACTGGCAGGTGGCGATCTTGCGCGACCCGAGCCGCGCCAGCGCGCGCCGGCCGGCGTAGCGGCCGAGCGCCTCGGGATCGGCGAGCCCGCCCGGCACGCGCGAGGAGCTGTACCAGTCGTCGCGCTGCATCAGGCCGCGGTCCTCGGCGATCACCGAGAGGGAAATCGAATGCCGTGACGTCGGGAAGCCATGCATGAACCCCAGGCTGTTCGCGAACACGAACTGTCCCTGTTGCGCCGAAACGGTGGCGCCCTCGGAATTCCTGATCTTCGGGGAAAGCGCGAAGGCCGCGCGCTCGGCGCGCCGCGCGATGCGGATCGCCTCCTCGGTGGCGAGGTTCCAAGGATGGTAGAGGTCCAGGTCCAGATTGGCCAAATCGGGCGCTCGCGCCAGTTCTTCGGGCTCCGGCGGACCCGCGCAATCGTCCACGGCGGTCTTGCGCCCGATCGCGGCCGCAGCTTCGACCGCGCTCTGCAGCGCCGCCGTGGAAAAATCCGAGGTGCTGGCGTGGCCGCGGCGCGCCTTGGGACGGTCGCCGAAATACACCGTGATGCCGATGCCCTTGTCGAGGTTGTGCTCGATCGTTTCCGGCTCGTCCTTGCGCACCGTGACCGACAGCCCCCGGCCTTCGGAGACTTCGCATTCGCAAGCGGAGGCGCCGGCACGCTTTGCCGCATCGAGAACGAGCTGAGCGAACTCCTTGAGCTGCGAGGGAGTGTACGTAAAGCGATTTGCTTTCGACATGGCGCGCTATCATAGCAAGCGATGGAAGCCGAAATCGTCAGCAGGACGAAGAAAAAACAGCAGGTGGAGGAACTGCAGAAGCTGGGCGCGGCATTGATCGCGCTGCCCGCCGTCACGCTGGATGCGCTCGAGCTGCCCGCCGTACTCCTGGCGGCGGTGCGCGAAGCGCAGCGCATCACCAGCCACGAAGCGCGGCGCCGCCAGGTGCAGTTCATCGGCAAGGTGATGCGCAAGATCGACCCCGAGCCCGTGCGTGCAGCCGTTGCCGCGATTGCCGGCAGTTCGGCCGCGGCGCGCGCGGGCCAGAAACGCCTGGAGCAGTGGCGCGAGCGGCTGATCGCCGACGATGCGGCACTGACGGCGTTCGCTGGCGAACACGCCGGCGCCGATCTGCAGGGCATGCGCACACTTATCCGCAACGCCCGCAAGGAGATTGCCGAAGGCAAGCCGCCCCGGGCACAGCGCGAACTGTTCAGGGTGTTGAGGGATTTTTCTCATGATTGAACTTGCGCCCCTGATGCATGTGGAAGTCACCCTCGAACCCGTTCGGGATCTCGGCGAGACGCCGCTCGGACGGCGGCGGATCATCGGCATCACCGGGGGAAAATTCACCGGCCCGCGCCTTTCCGGCCGGATCCTGCCCGGCGGCGCCGACTGGCAGCTGATCCGCTCCGACGGCGTGGCTTTTCTCGATGCGCGCTACACGCTCGAGACCGACGACGGCGCGCAGATCTACGTCAACAACAAAGGCTACCGGCACGGTCCGAAAGAGGTGATCGAACGCATGGCGCGCGGCGAGGACGTGGACCCCGCGCTCTACTACATGCGCGCCACGCCCTGGTTCGAAACCTCGGCGCCGCGCTATGCGTGGCTGAACCGCACGGTCTGCGTCGCCACCGGCGCGCGCCGCCCCGCGGCGGTGGAACTCGATTTTTTCGAGGTGAAATGAGCGAGCTGCTCAAGGTCGGGCTGGTATCGGCGAGCGACCGCGCTTCCGGCGGCGTCTACAAGGACGAAGGCATTCCCGCGCTCAAGAACTGGCTTGCTGCAGTCATTGCTGCGCCGGCTCTGCATTTTGAAGAGCGACTCATACCGGACGACCGGCAAACAATTGAAAACACGCTCAAGGAACTCGTCGACGAGAAAGGCTGCCACCTGGTGCTCACCACCGGCGGCACCGGTCCCGCGCCGCGCGACGTGACGCCCGAAGCCACGCTCGCGGTAGCGGAGAAAGAGATGCCCGGGTTCGGCGAGCAGATGCGCGCAGTCAGCCTGAAGTACGTGCCGACCGCGATTCTTTCCCGGCAGGTGGCAGTAATAAGAAAGCAGGCCCTGATCATCAACCTGCCCGGCCAACCCAAGGCAATCAAGGAAACGCTCGATGGGATTTTCGCTGCCGTGCCTTACTGCATCGACCTGATCGGCGGGCCTTACATCGAAACCAACGAAGCGCTGATCAAGACGTTCCGGCCGAAGTCGGCTCAAAGGAAGCCGCCGGGCGCTTGACCCGGAACCACGCGGCATAGAGCGCGGGCACAAACAGCAGCGTCAGCGCGGTGGCCACGATGAGGCCGCCCATGATCGCGTAGGCCATCGGCCCCCAGAGCACGCTGCGCGCCAGCGGAATCATCGCCAGCACCGCGGCGGCGGCGGTCAGGACGATCGGGCGGAAACGCCGCACCGCCGCCTCGCGGATCGCGATCCAGGCGGGCGCCCCGGCGGCGCGATCCTGCTCGATCTGGTCCACCAGGATCACGGTATTGCGCATGATCATGCCGCCCAGCGCGATGGTGCCGAGCATCGCCACGAAGCCGAACGGCTTCTGGAACACCAGCAGCGCGATCGCCACGCCGACGATCCCCAGGGGGGCGGTGAGCAGCACCATGAAGCTGCGCGAGAAGCTCTTCATCTGCATCATCAGCAGCGCGAGGATCAGGACGAACACCAGCGGCATGCCCGCCGCGATCGAGGCCTGCGCCTTGCTGTTTTCCTCCCAGGCGCCGCCCGCCTCGATGCGGTAGCCGGGCGGCAGCCCGGCGCGAAGCGCCGACAGCGCCGGCTCGATCGCCATGGTGATGTCGGGCGCCTGCACGCTGTCCACGATGTCGGCGCGCACCGTCAGGGTGAGGTCGCGGCTGCGCCGCCACAGGATCGGCTCCTCCAGCGCCTCGCCGACGCTCGCCACCTGCGCCAGCGGCACGCTCCGCCCCGAGGCCGTCGGCACCGCCAGTTCGCCCAGCGAAGCGAGCGATGCGCGCTCGTCCGCCGGCGCGCGCAGCAGCACGTCGATCAGGCGGTCGTTCTCCCGGTACTGGCCGATCTGCATGCCGCTGATCACCGCAGCCGCGGCGCGCGACACGGCCTGCGAGGAAACGCCAAGCGCACGCGCCTTCTCCTGATCCACGTCCACGCGCAGCGCGAGCACGCGGTCGCCCCAGTCAATGTTGACGTCCACGGTCGACGGATTGGCGCGGACTTTCTCGGCCACCCGGTCGGCGATGCGCTTGAGCTCCGCGGGATTCTCGCCCTGCACGCGGAACTGCACCGGATAGGTGACCGGCGGGCCGAGCGGCACGCGGCTCACGCGCCCGCGAACCCCCGGGAAATCGTCGGCGAGCGCCTGGCGCAGCTGCGCGATGACGCGCTCGCGCCCCTCGACGTCCTTGGTCAGCGCCACGGTCTGCGAGAAATTGGTGCGGAACAGCTGCTGGTCCAGCGACAGGAAGAAGCGCGGCGAGCCGTTGCCGACGTAGGTCACGTAGCTCGCCACGTCCTTGTTGCCCGCGAGGAGTTTTTCGACCCGCGCCGCCTCGCGCTCGGTGGCGCGGATGGAGGCGCCCTCGGGCAGCCACAGGTCCACCATCAGCTCGACGCGGTTCGACGATGGGAAGAACTGCTTCTCGGTGAGCTGCATGCCCAGGCCGCCGAGCACCAGGCTCGCCGCCGTCGCCGCCATCACCTTGTAGCGATGCTCGATGCAGCCATCGATGATGCGCCGCAGCCGGCGGTAGAACGGCGTGTCGAACATCTCGCGCGGCGCGTCGCCCGGCGCGACGCGGTGCTCCTTCAGCAGCAGGCTGCCGATGAACGGGGTGGCGATCACCGCGGCGAACCATGACAGTATCAACGCCAGGGTGGTGACGGCGAAGATGCCGAAGGTGTACTCGCCGGTGGTCGATTTCGCGGTGGCGATGGGCAGGAATCCCGCCGCGGTGATCAGCGTGCCCGAGAGCATCGGGAACGCGGTGGTCGTATATGCGAAGGTCGCCGCGTGCAGCTTGTCCAGGCCCTCCTCCAGCTTGCGGTGCATCATTTCCACCGCGATCATGGCGTCGTCCACCAGCAGGCCGAGCGAGATGATCAGCGCGCCCGTGGAGATCCGGTGCAGGTCGATGCCGAAGGCGTACATGCCGAGGAAGGTCGCCGCAAGCACCAGCGGGATGGTCAGCGCGACCACGAAACCGGTGCGCATGCCCAGGGTGAGGAACGAGATCGCGAGCACGATGGCGACCGCTTCGCCGAGCGAAGCCATGAATTCGCCGACCGAGTCGCGCACCACGCTCGGCTGGTCCGAGACCTGCCGGAACTCGATGCCGACCGGCAACTCGAGCTTCATGCGCGCCATGGTCTGCTTCAGGTCGTCGCCCAGCTTGAGCACGTCGCCGTTGCGCAGCATCGACACCGACAGGCCGAGCGCTTCCTTGCCGCCGAAGCGCATCATCGATACCGGCGGATCGGCGTAACCGCGCCAGACGCGCGCGATGTCGCCGAGACGGAAGGTCTGTGCGCCGTTCTCTCCCGCGGCGCGCAGCCGCAGATCCGACACGGCCTGCACCGAATCGAGCTGGCCGGTGACCCGCAGCGCCACCTGATTGTCGCGCGTCTCGACGCTGCCCGGGCTGAGCACGGCGTTTTGCGCCGCGAGCGCCTGGCCGATGGATTGCGGGTCGATGCCGAGGGAGGCAAGCCGCTTCGAGGCAATCTCGACGTAGATGCGGTCCTCCTGCACTCCGACCAGTTCGGCCTTGGCGACGTTCGGCAGCCGCAGCACCTCCTGGCGGGCGCGCTCGACGTAGTCGCGCAGTTCCGACAGCGTGAAACCGTCCGCGGTAAACGCGTAGATGGAACCGAACACGTCGCCGAATTCGTCGTTGTAGAACGGGCCGAGCGCCTCGGGCGGCAGGGTCTGGCGGATGTCGCCGACCTTCTTGCGGACCTGGTACCAGATTCCCGGCACCTCGCCCGCCGGGGCGGTATCGAGGAGCTCCAGGACGATCAGCGACTCTCCGGGCTTGGAATAACTGCGCGTGAACTTGTAGTACGGCGTTTCCTGCAGTTTCTTCTCGATGCGGTCGGTGATCTGACGGTCCACCTGCTCGGCGGTCGCGCCCGGCCAGAGAGTGCGCACGACCATCGCACGGAACGTGAAGTCCGGATCTTCGCGCTGGCCGAGCCGGAAAAACGCGGCTGCGCCGGCGAGCGCGATCGCCAGCAGGAAGAACAGCGTCAGCTCGCGGTAGCGCAGCGCCGCAGCTGACAGGTTGAAGCGGTCTTCCGTCATGGCAGCCCGCCTCTACTTGGTCTCGAGCACGCGCACCCGCTGGCCGGCGCGCAGCAGCGCCGCACCGGCGGCGACCACCACATCGCCCTCTTTCAGGCCCGATTCGATCGCCACGCGCTCATCCGAGATGCCCGCGGTCTTCACCGCCTGGGGCCGCACCGTCCCGTCCGCCCCGACCAGGAACACCTGCGGCTGGTCGCCGCGGGAAGACAGGGCGGCCACCGGCACCTCGATCCGGGGTGCTGCGCCACCCCCGCTCACTGCAACGCGCGCGCTCATGCCCAATTCGATGTCCTCGCCGGCATCCTTGAGCGTTACCCGCACGGCGTAGGTACGCGTCACCGGATCGGCCGCCGGAGACAGTTCCCGAAGCTTTGCCTGCAACTTCCTGCCGGGCAGCGCATTGAGGGTGACCGAAAAATCCGCCGCGCCTTGCACCAGCTGTCGCTGGGCCTCGGGCACCGCAAACGCCGCTTCCATTTCGCCACGGCGCGCCAGGCGCGCGACGGTCTGTCCTGCCGCGACCACCTGCCCGGCTTCGGCTTCGAGCGCGGTGATGACACCCGCGCTGTCGGCCGCGAGCACCGCATAAGCGGCCTGGTTGGCGCTCTGGCGGAACACCGACTGCGCGGCTTCGAGCCGTGCGTCGGCGGCCTCCAATGCGCTCGTGCGGCGGTCGAAATCGGCCTGGCTGATGAAGTTCTTGTCGCGCAGGTCGCGGTAGCGCTTGAGGTCCGCCGCGGCGAGGTTGCGCTCTGTTTCGACACTCGCCACCTGCGCCTTCGCGCTGGCGGCGGCCAACGCGAGGTCGGCGGGGTCCAGCCGCGCGATCGGCTGGCCGGCGCGCACCGCGCTGCCGACCTCGACCAGGCGCTCGACGATCTTGCCGCCGACCCGGAACGACAGCCGGATATCGTGGCGCGCGCGCACCTCGCCGGCGAATTCGACGCTGCGCGCGCCCGTGGCGGCGCCGATCGTCAGCACGCGCACCGGGCGCACCGGCTCGGCCTTGGGTTCGGGCTCCTTCGCGCAAGCGGCGAGAACCGCTGCAAGGGTCAGGACTGCAATCCGGCGGATCCGCAATTTCATGTCGCGCTCCCTTCGCCGCGGAGCACCGCGGCATTCCAGAGGTCGGTCAGCGCAGCCGCGAGCTGCGATTCGTAGTCGATGCGCAGGGCCGCCGGCGTGTCCGGACCGCCGGCCACGCGCAGCGGCGAGGCGGCGATCTGCCAGAGCCCGAGCATCAGCGAATAGCAGTTCTTGAGCAGCGTCAACCCTTCGCCCGGGCGCATGGCGGGATGCAATTTCTCGATGCGGCCGCCGAGCGCCGTGAGTTGTTCGGCGACCGCCTCGCGGTGCGCGCGCGACACCGCGGACGACACGCTGCCCTCAAGGGCGCCGTGGCAGGCCGTAGAGAGCCGGAAGAATTCCGGCCGGTGCTTGAGGAATCCGAGCACTGCGCGTGTCATGCGCCCGGCCCCGGCCCTGGGCCGGGCGAGCGCCGCGCCGAGCGCCTCGAACAACTCGTCCATCTGCGCATCGTGCACAGCCAGCAGAATCTCCTCCCGCGAACCGAAGTACAGGTAGACCGTGCCCTTGGCCAGGCCGGCGCGTTGCGCGATTTCCTCCACCACGAACGTGGTGGACGGGCCGCGGCGCATCAGCGCCTCGGCCGCGGCCAGAATCGCCGCCCGGCGCTCGGACTTGTCCGCCGGGGCCACGGCGCGCGTGTGCGCTCTTAATTGACTCTTGGTCATCTATTCTCGATCCTAAATGACCATCAGTCATTACGTCAATGGGGCCAATCCCGCTACAATCGCCCCATGCCTCAAGCCCTTGAAGCGATTGAGATAGAAACCGGCCCGGCGCCCCGGGCGGCGGTTATCTGGCTGCACGGCCTGGGCGCAGACGGCCACGACTTCGAGCCCATCGTGCCGGAGCTTGGAATACCCGCATCGAAGCCGATACGTTTCGTCTTTCCGAATGCGCCGCTGCGCCCGGTGACGATCAACATGGGCATGCGCATGCGCGCCTGGTACGACATCCTGCAAATGGGCGGCGGCCCCGAGGATGGAGCCGGGATTCGTGATTCTCAGGGTTTGTTGGAAGAATTGATATTAAAGGAAACGAAAAAAGGCATCCCCCACAACAAGATCGTGCTCGCCGGATTCTCGCAGGGCGGCGCGATCGTGCTGCAGACCGCCCTGCGCCAGCGCGAGCGCCTGGCCGGCGTGATGGCGCTTTCGACCTATTTGCCTCTGGCAAGATCCCTGGAAAAAGAACGCACATCCGAAAACAGCGCCCTGCCCATCTTCATGGCGCACGGGCAGTACGACGACATGATCGGCATGGACCGCGCGCTGCAAACGCGCGACGCGCTGCAGGCGCTGGGTTATCCGGTGGAATGGCACGAATACCCGATGCCGCACTCGGTGTGTCCACAGGAGATCGCGGACATCGCGGCCTTCCTGCAAAGGATTCTCTAGTCAACGCCCGTCAAACTGGTCAGGTCTCCCTGACCAGTTCCCGATATCGGGCGATCTCGTAGTCTTCGCCGCGCTCGGCAACAGCCTGCGGCAGGTAGACGTGGTGGCGCGAACCGTGCGCGATCTCCAGGTTCTGCCCCGGGGCGAACACGCCCGGCTTGAGCACGATGCGCGCCTCGGCCGCATCGCCGCTTTTCAGGAGCACGCCCAGTTCCGTGACTGATGCGACACCTGCGACCGCGAAGCGCGAGAGCGTCGGCATCTTGGACAATGTCTCGATGCCGACGCGCGCCTGCTTAGCATCAAGCTTGTTGACCCTGCGGATCATTCCCAGCACCCAGTTGCTGCCGCCCTCGGGCTGCAGCGCGACCAACGCACCCACGCGCAGCCAGTCGCCCTTCAACTGCGGCACCACGGCGCCGAACCCGCCGGCGCTCACGTTTTCGACGATCCAGCTCTCCGAATTCTTGTTTTCGAAGTCGAGCGAGTCGCTGCCGCCGAGCACCGCGACGACGTCATTGAAGCCGTAGGTGACGGAGAGCCGCGACTTGACCGCGTGGCGCTGCGCCTTGCGCTCGGGCGCCTGCGGCGACCAGTTCAGGTGCAGGTGGCGCATCACCTCGAGCGCGACATGCGGCTCGTAGCTGCCGCCCAGATTGACCTCGGGCGGCACCTTGCCTCCGACCATGACGCGCTCGGCCAGGTCGTGCACCTCGGCCAGCGCGGCGCCGGCGCCGTAGCAGCGCAACCCTGGTGCGGGCTGTGGTGGACGCGACAGGCGTGCGGGCGGCAGCGCCTGCGCGAGATCCGACCAGAACACCAGGTCCGGCGCGGGCGCATTGGCGAGCACGAAGCGCGGCGCAAATTCCGCGATCAGGCGCTCGGCCAGTTCGACCTCCAGCGGCAGCAAGCCGTCGGGCGCGCTGGCGCTGAACATGGCGCCCTTCAGGAATTCGAGTTGCGGCGTGGAACTGCCGGCCGCCCCGGGATAGACCGCCACTTTGGATTGCGCGAGTTGCTTCGCCTCGGCGTAGGCGTAGACACTGTTGAATACGCCCCAGCTCGCGAGGTCGATCGGCCCATAGCGCATGTGCATCCACTTGATCTGCTGCGCGAAGCTGCGCAGCGTTCGCACCAGCAGCAGCGGCAAGAGGGGTTTGGCGGCGTCGGTGCCTTTGGCGTTCTGCACGCACTGGTCAACCGAACGCGCGTAAGCATAACCCGCCTGCTTCCGGTAGCCGTGCAGCGCCGTCCAGAGCCGGTTCTCCTGGAAACGCGAGGGCCGGGCGGTCGTGAAATAGTCCTTCGACAGCTTGCGCAGGAAAGGCTGCCCGGTGTCGTCCAGCGTGATCAGCAGCTGAATTCTCGCCTCAGGCTTGAAGCCATCGGCCGCCGCCACCGACTCCATCCAGTGCCTCAGCTCGTCGAGCGCCTTGACCGGGTCGTTCGTCGGCAACGCGTCCAGCAGGCGTTTCACCTCTTTCGCGTCAGCCAGGGGGTGGTCGGGCTTGGAGCCGCCGAACAGCTTCATCGTGCATTACCTCCGCAAGGCGTGCATGATCCACTGTCCGCCGGGCTTTATCAATCTGTCCCGCCCCGTCAAAATAGCGCCTGTTCCGGATCCCCTGCCATGCGTTTTCTCATCGTCGACGAATCGAGCGAGTTCCGCCGCATGCTCGCGCAGATGCTGCGCGCGCACTGGCCGGAGGCGCGGGCCGACGAATGGGATCCCCGCCAGCGCGGCAACCCCGCCGGGCACTTGGCGCGCGAAGGCTGCGACATCGTGCTGCTGGACCTGCATCCGGCGGGAGAGGACGGCATCCACTGGGTGGCGCAGATGCGCGAGGAGCGCAATTGCCCGCCGGTGCTCCTGATCGCGGACCATGGCGACACCCATGTCGCAATTCAGGCGATGAAGGCGGGCGCGGCGGATTTCCTGCGCAAGACCGGGCTCACGCAGCAACGGCTGGCGCGCGCGGTCGAGGACGCGCTGCGCGAACACGAGACGCGTCGCCAGGAGAGCAGCGGCACGCCTTCGGGTTTCGTGCGCACCATTCCACTGGAGGCGCTCAGGACCGGTGCGCCGGTGCAGGAAAACGCGGGGCAGATCCCGGGCTACCGGACGCTGCGCATGATCGGCGAAGGCGGCATGGCGCAGGTCTACCTTGCCGAGCGCGTGCATGACGGTATCCAGCTGGTGCTCAAGGTGATCGATCCGGCCCTGCGCGGCGACGCCACCTTCCTGCAGCGCTTCGTGCGCGAATACAAGCTGATCGCGGCGATCGAGAACGAGCACGTGGCGCACATCTTCGACCAGGGCTTCGCCGGCGACCAGCCCTACATCGCGATGGAATACCTTTCGGGCGGCACCCTCGCCGCGCGCATTCACGAAGGCATGAGCTCGCTTGCGGCGCTGCGCCTTACGTCGCAGATCGCGAAGGCGCTGGACGCGATACATGCGCACGGCATCGTGCACCGGGACTTGAAGCCGCAGAACATCATGTTCCGCCAGAACGGCCGGCCCGTGATCGTGGACTTCGGGCTGGCAAAGGACCTGGGCTCGAATGCCAATCTCACCCGGCTGGGCCAGGTGATGGCGACGCCGCGCTACATGAGTCCCGAGCAGTGCCGGGGCAACCCCGCCGATGCCCGCTCGGACCTGTACAGCCTGGGGGTGATTTTCTACGAGATGCTGACCGGCCAGCGGCTATGGGGCGATGCGGGGCCGGCGGACCTGGTCTACATGCACATTCACGAGCCGATCCCGCGCCTGCCGGAACGGCTCGCGGGCTACCAACCCATCATCGACCGGCTGCTGGCGAAGCAGCCCGGAGACCGGTTCCAGAGCGCACGCGAACTTTTCGCTACCATCGCGGTATGAACCCTGCGCAGACCCCTGAACAGCAGTACCTCGACCTGCTCGCGCAGGTGCTCGAGGGCGGCGCGAAGAAGTCGGATCGCACCGGGACGGGAACGCTTTCGGTATTCGGGCGCCAGCTGCGCTTCGGGCTCGAGGAAGGTTTCCCGCTCCTCACGACCAAGAAACTGCACCTGAAGTCCATCATCCTCGAACTGCTCTGGTTCCTGCGCGGCGACACCAACGTGAAGTGGCTCCAGGAGCGAGGCGTCTCGATCTGGGACGAATGGGCCGATGAAAACGGCGAACTCGGGCCGGTCTACGGCTACCAGTGGCGCCACTGGCGCACGCCCGACGGGCGCGAGATCGATCAAATCGCGAACCTGGTTGAATCCATCCGCAAAAAGCCGGATTCGCGCCGGCACATCGTGAGCGCGTGGAACCCGGCGGACGTGGACCGCATGGCCCTGCCGCCCTGCCACGCGCTGTTCCAGTTCTACGCCGCCGACGGCAGGCTCTCCTGCCAGATGTACCAGAGGAGCGCGGATCTGTTTCTGGGCGTGCCGTTCAACATCGCCTCCTACGCGCTGCTGACCCTGATGGTGGCGCAGGTGACCGGCCTGAAGCCGGCGGAGTTCGTTCTCACGCTGGGGGACGCGCATCTTTACCTGAACCACCTGGAACAGGCCCGCGAGCAGCTGTCGCGCCGGCCGCGGCCGTTGCCGCGCATCAAGCTCAATCCGGAGGTAAAGGACCTGTTTGCCTTCCGCTACGAGGACTTCAGCCTCGAGGGCTACGAGCCGCACCCGGCGATCAAGGCGCCGATCGCTGTCTAGCATTCCGATGACGCGCATCTACCTGATCGCTGCGGTCGCGAAGAACGGCGTCATCGGCGCGAACGGAAAGTTGCCGTGGCATCTGCCGGAGGACTTGAAGCATTTCAAGAAGCTCACGCTCGGCCACCCGGTGATCATGGGCCGGCGCACCTGGGAATCGCTCGGCAAGCCGCTGCCGGGGCGCGAGAATATCGTCGTCAGCCGCAAGGCCGGCTTCGAGGCGCCGGGCGCAAGCGTGGCGGCGACGCTCGCGGCCGCCATCGCGCTGTGCACCGGCGAACCCGTGGCCTTCGTGATCGGCGGCGCGGAAATCTACGCCGCGGCGCTGCCCGTCGCGGACGGGCTGGTGCTTACCGAGATCCACCAGGAATACGAAGGCGACACGCGCTTTCCGGATTGGGACCGCGACGCCTGGCGGGCGACCCAAAAAGAAACGCACGCCTCGGAGAAAGGCGTGCGCTTCGATTTCGTTCTTTACGAACGCGCGCTTTGAAACGGGAGCCTTAGCTCCCGTTCCTTTTCAACGCTTGGATTCGAAAACTCTCACTTCGGGCAGCGGGAAACCGTTGAACTCGCTGGCGTAGGCGGTAGTGTAGGCGCCCGCATTGCGCAGGTAGATGAAGTCGCCTTCCTGCAGGTCGGAGGGCATCGGTTCATCGCGCAGGATCACGTCCACCGAATCGCAGGTGGGCCCCGCGACGTGCCACGGAATGTCCGGCCCCGAGCGTTCGGTGCGGATGCGGTATTTCAGGCCCTCGGTGGTCTCGATCACGCCGCCGAACAGGCCCGCATCCCAGTGCATCCAGCGCTTGCCGCCGCGCGTCGCGGTGCCGATCACGCGGCACACGAAATACGCCGCGTCCGACACCATGTAACGCCCCGGCTCGGCGACCACGCGCACGTTCTCGGGAAACGCCTTGAGGGCTTCGTTGACGACCTCGCCGATCACCTCGATCGAGGGTATCGGCTTCACGTGGCGCACCGGAAAACCGCCGCCGATATCCAGCATGCGCGGCTTAAGGCCCGCTTTCGTCATCGTGTCGAACA
>Ga0315281_10008804_pt1 | contig 14071 bp, 12 predicted proteins | sample YL17G07_0_MG_FD_204540 | JGI IMG/M metagenome (GOLD analysis project Ga0315281, IMG submission 204540) | Sediment microbial communities from Yellowstone Lake, YNP, Wyoming, USA - YL17G07_0 | ecosystem: Environmental > Aquatic > Freshwater > Lake > Sediment | place: USA: Wyoming | collected...
GCGTTTCTGAGGCACCCGAACCGACCGCCACGACGAATCCAGCCAGCACGATGCTCAGGCTGCTTCGCAGAAAGAACGGAACGCACAGGCTCGAATGACGCACAAGTCACCTCGTGAAGTAATAGCGCCGGTTCCTAGTAGCTAGGATCGGGCGGCATCATATGGTAGTGGTCTCGGCGGGTCAAGCCAATACGACGGTCAGTGACCAGGTGGTCTGAGTGCATCCGCCGGCTTCAGCGACTGCGCCATGTCCGCCAACGTTGATTCGTACTTCGTGAACTGACTCATGAGCGCCATGCACGTCACCCGGTACAAATCCTGGCCGACCGGGAACGAATACTGCCGCACGCGCTCACGTTCGCCGAGTCCCGGGCGTGTATAGTCGATCACGACAGTCTTTCTCCCACTCGTTGTCTTGAGCGTGGCGACGACGTCAGTGGCTTTCGGCTGGTTTTCTTTCAGATAGTCCGATTCGATCTGCGCGAACACCTCCGTCACCTCTTCTGGCTCAAGCCACTGTTTCAGGTGGAAGCGCTCGACGACCACGGCCGCCTCGCTCTTGGGCTGCACAAACGTGGTGAGCGCCTCTCCTGAGCCCGCGACGATCATCCAACGCCAGTCTTTCGGGAACTCCACCGAAAAGCGGCGACCGGGATCCGTGAACAGCAGAAAGTCGGCGCGCCGCTGCTGGGCCATTCCTGACAAGGTGCAGGAGGCCACGAGCAACGCGGACACGAATCGGGTGTGATTAGACATTCGTTTCATGACTTCGCCTCACCTCTTGGTCTTATGGATGAAGGATCAGTTTCTGCACGCGCCAGTTGTTCATGTCAGCGACGTAGATCGTGTTTTCCGACGGGCACGCAATGCCGTGCGCCCAGTTGAACTGACCGAGGTCGTGGCCTGATTCGCCGAGCATGCCGACGACCTTGCCGTCGAGCGTCAGCTTGTAGACGCGGCCGGGCTCGACGTCAGAGGCGTAGAGATACTGCGTCGGCGTCGGCGTGATGCAGAGCGTCCACGCCGCGGTCTCGTCCGACGGGCGCGCCGGCAGATTGCCGAGCACCGGGTGCCGCGTCTTGTCGTACGGCGCGTTGAGCAGGATGACCCGCAGGTACGTCCCGTCCTTGTCGAACACCTGAATGCGGTTGTTGCCGCGATCGGCGACGTAGACGTTGTTCTGCCGGTCGATCGCGATGTTGTGCGGCGTGTTGAACTGACCCTGTTCCCGCCCGCGCGAGCCCCACGACTTCACCCAGTTGCCGTGCTTGTCGAACTTGGCGACGCGCGAGTTGGTGTAGCCGTCGCTGATGTAGATGTTGTCGTCGCTGTCCCACGCGACGTCGGTCGGCCCGCGGAAGTAGCCGTCGACGTGCACCGGCGCGGGCCCGCCGCCACGGCCGCCCTTGAAATACTCCGGTTCATCGGGCCCCTCCGGCCGTCGCCCGAGATTCAGCGTGACGTAGCCGGCCGGGTTGAATTTCGTGACCGCGTGCGTCCCCTTGTCGACGACCCAGAGGTTGTCGTACTTGTCGTACCGGATCCCATGGCCATACCCGAGGCCGTATACGCCCTTCCCCACTTCGCGCACGAACTTGCCACTCGCGTCGAACTCGAAGATCTGCGTCGAGGCGTTGCCGTACAGCGGACCGACCGTCGAGCTGCCCGGATGGTTCAACACGGCCAGCGTGCCCTTGGAGTTGATGGCGACGCCGAGCACCTCGCCCAGGTTCATGTCGGCCGAGTACTTCAGGAAGTCGGGGACCGACTCGAATCGAATCTTCGGGACGCCCGCGTTCGGGGCCGGCTGAGCGGACAGTGACGCGACGGCAACGACGACGGCGGCGAACGCCGCGACTAGGGACGGAGGGGTGAACCAGCGCTTCATGTGCGATCTCCTTGCTGACGTTGAAGCCGTGTGCACGATGCACGGCGAATGGACCGGATACTATCGGCTCCCGAGCGCCTCGGCAAGGCGGGTCAGATACTGCGCCCGCGTGACCTCAATGGCGCCGAGCGAGGCGAGATGCTCCGTGCACCATTGCACGTCGAGCAGCGTCATGCCGCGCTCGCGCATCAGCTGGACCAGGGCCATCAGTGCCACCTTCGACGCATCACGGCGCGCGTGGAACATCGACTCGCCGGCGAACAGCCCGTTGATGCGCAGGCCATACAACCCGCCGGCCAGCTGACCCTGGCGATCGAACACTTCGACGCTGTGCGCCCAGCCACGCTCGTGCAAGGCGGCGTAGGCCGCGATGAACTCGCCGGTGATCCAGCCATGCTCGCGCGAGGGATCGCCGCACGCGCGCATGACGTCGGCGAAGCAGGTGTCGACGCGGATCTCAAAACGCCTGGCGCTCTGCTTCATCGACTTCGTCACGCGCAGGCCTTCGAGCGGCACGATCCCGCGAGGGTCCGGCGACCACCACCCTAGCTTCCCCTGGAGCGCCACCACCTCCATGGGGAAGAGACCGCGGCGATAGGCGTTGACCAGGGTTGCCGGTTCGAGTCCGCCGCCAACCGCGATCAGATCGCTGTCGGGCCACGTGGACACTGGAGGGAACGCCCATCGGCTGTCGCCGACAAGCTGCGGGGTCGACGACCAGTCAGTCACATGTGGCAGGTTGCTGAAAAAGCCAGCACCCTGAACTTAGAACTGAAAACTGAGAATTTAGAACTGAAGATTGTAGCCACTTTTGATTGAAGTTCTGACTTCTCAGTTCTCAGTTCTCAGTTCTCAGTTCATCAATCCGGATCGGCCACGAACCGGTAGCCGACGCCGCGGACCGTCTGCAGGTGCCGCGGGTCGGACGGCTCGTCCTCGATGTAGCGGCGCAGCCGCACGATGAAGTTGTCGATGGCGCGCGTGTCGGTGTCCTCGTGCACGCCCCACACTTTCTCGAGAATCTCCTTGCGAGGCACCGGGCACCCCTCGTGCTGCACGAGGTAGCGCAGCAGCGAGGCCTCCATCAGCGTCAGCGGCATCCGCCTGTCGCCCACGCGGACCTCGAGTTGCTCGAAGTCGATGCTCCGGTCGCGAAACGCGAACGGCGACGCCACCAGCGGCAGCGTCTGCGCGGCCGCCTCCTCGCGGAACCATTCGTGACGACGCAGCAGCCCGCGCACGCGCGACAGCAGTATGGGCAGTTCGAACGGCTTCGGCAGGTAATCGTCCGCGCCCGCACCGAACCCGCGCAGCACGTCTTCCGACCGGCCGCGCGCCGTCAGCATGAGCACCGGCACGAACCGGCGGGCCCGGCGCAACTCCGTCGCCACGGCGAACCCGTCGATCCCGGGCAGCATCACATCGAGGAGGACAAGGTCGTAACGGTTCGGCTCGGCGGTCAACCGCCGCAGCGCCTCTTCGCCGTTGTCCACGAGATCGACGTCGTACTGCTCGGCCTCGAGGTTGTAGCGCAGGCCGTCGGCCAGATGCTGCTCGTCCTCGACAACCAGGATGCGGCTCATGGCGGCGCCACGTTCGGCGCCACGACCGGGAGCTGCACGACGAACGTGCTGCCGTGGCCGGGGCCGTCGCTTTCGGCATACACGTTCCCGCCGTGATGTGTGACGACAGACCGAACGATGAACAGGCCGATGCCGGTGCCCTTGACCCGCGCGGTCATCGCACTGGGAGCCCGGTAGAAACGCTTGAAGATCCGCGTGAGCTCGGACGCCGGGATGCCGACGCCCTGATCCCGCACCCTCAGGGTCGCCGTCGTCGGATCGGCGTACTCCAGCTCCACGTGCACGTGGACCTCTGGACCGGAATACTTGATCGCGTTGTCGATGAGGTTCGACACCATCGCCTTGAGATCGTCTTCGTCACCCAGCACGCGATAGCCGGCGCCGTGGCCGAGCGTGCCGCTGCACGTCAGCGCGTCCGGCGGCAGCCGATGGCGCGTCCGCGCGAGCAACACGCACTCGTCCACGATCACCTGCAGGTCGATCGGCATCGGGCTCGCGCGGCGGATTTTCGCGCCGAGCCGGCCGGCGCGCAACACCTGCTCGATGGTGCCCTGCAGACGATCGCTGTCCTCCACCATCACGCCGTAGAACTCCTGGCGCTTCGCGTCGTCGACCTGCCGGTTCTGGAGGGTCTGGAGGTAGAGCTTCATCGACGCGACCGGCGTCTTGAGCTCGTGCGTGACGGCGTTGATGAACGCCTCGTGCTGCTCGTTGCGGCGAATCTCGCGCACCAGGAAGATGGTGTTGAGCACGACGCCGGTGATGATGAGGGGGAACACCACGATGCCGGCGATCAGCAGGCCCGCTTGCCGCCAGTTGACGATGATCCAGCCGACGTTGAGGGCGGCGGCGCCCGCCACCAGGCACACGCCCAGCACGATGAAGAATGCGATCGATTTCCGGCGCCCGCCGGACCTCATGCCCGCCTCACGCCTTCAAGGATAGCGGCGAACGACGCTAGGCGGCGATTTCTTCCTCTGACGCCTGGCTGATGTGGGCCACGCGGACATCCCAGACCAGGCCGACCGCCTTCAGCACCTTCAGTTCGAGCCAGGTCACGTCGAACTCGTACCAGGCGAGGCCGTGGCGCGCCGATGTCGGGTGCGCGTGATGATTGTTGTGCCAGCCTTCGCCGAACGTGAGCAGCGCGACCCACCAGGTGTTTCGGGAATCGTCATTCGTGGCGAAGCGGCGACGACCCCACATGTGGGTGGCCGAGTTCACCAGCCAGGTCGAGTGCAGCCCGAGGACGACGCGCAGGAAGATGGCCCAGTTCACAAGCCCCCAGCCGCCGACCGCGAGGAGCGAGAACCCGAGGACCGTCAGCGGCACCCAGTGATAGGTCGTCAGCCAGCGGTAGAACGGGTCCTTCGCCAGATCGGGCGCGTACTTCGACATCCGATCCGTGTCGTTGTGATGCGCTTCGCCGAAGATGATCCAGCCCATGTGCGCCCAGAAGCCGTTGACGCGGGGTGTATGCGGGTCCAGTTCCTGATCGGAGTGCTGATGGTGTGCGCGGTGCGTGGCGACCCAGAAAATCGGTCCGCCCTCGAGCGTCAGCGTGCCGCAGATCGCGAGGAAATAGTCGAACAGCCTGTACGTCTTGAATCCCCGGTGCGTGTGCAGCCGGTGGTAGCCCATGCTGATGCCGAGTCCAATCGCGACCCAATAGAGGAAGACGGCCACGAGGAGATTCGTCCAACTGAACGACCAGAACGCGGCGATGGCCTGGATATGAAACCAGATCAGCACGCCACAGGTCATCAGGCTCAATGTGCTGTAGCGGGACTCGGCCGCTCGGGTCGCGACAGTGCTCATATCAGGTAGAGTACCGAACCTCGCGCCGGCTCACTGTAAGAGTTCGGTAATATCTATTTGCTACACGGAATGGCACGGCTCAGAGGTAGAATCTGGGCTTTGGAAGATGTCCAGGAAAGCGAGGGTGCACATGCGTGACCGGTTTCTGATGCGCATCGCCGGCTTGGTGGTCGTCGTCACGGCAATGGCCGTGACACACGTAGACATCGCCGGACAGGCGGCCCCGGCGAAGAAGCCGGTGACGGCGGCGGGCGGCGTCCCGCGCTTGCCGGACGGGCATCCCGATCTTCAGGGCACGTACGATCTCGGCACGCTCACACCGCTCGAGCGCCGCGCCGGCTCACCGCTGGTCCTGACCGAGGACGACGCCAAGAAGCTCGAGCAGCAGGTGGCCGAGCGCAGCGAGAAACTCAACGCGCCAATCGACGCCAACCGCGCGGCGCCCCCGTCGGGTGGCGACGGCACGCCGGGCCCGTACGGCAACGTCGGCGGCTACAACAATTTCTGGCTCGACCCCGGCTCGCGCTACACGACGGTCGACGGCCGCCAGCGCGCGTCGCTGCTGGTCGATCCGCCCGACGGCCGCATCCCACCGCTCACCGATCAGGCGAAGGCGCGTAACGCGTCGCGGGTGCTCCGCACGACGTCCGATGAGCAGATCAAAGAAGACGATCCGGGCTTCGAAGGCGCAAACGCCTACGACGATCCGGAGCAGCGGCCGCTCGGCGAGCGCTGCCTGCTCGGCTTCAGCTCGACGTCTGGCCCGCCGATTCTGCCGACCTACTTCTACAACAACCTCCACCAGATCGTGCAGACGCCGGAGACGATCGTGATCCAGACCGAGATGGTGCACGACGCGCGCATCGTGCGGATGGGCGGACAGCATCTGCCGCCTGCGATCCGCCGGTGGATGGGTGATTCGATCGGCCGATGGGACGGCGACACGCTCGTCATCGACACGACGAACTTCACCGACAAGACACGCTTCCGAGGATCGAGCGACGCGCTCCACATCGTGGAACGGCTGACCCGCGTGAATGCGAAGACGCTGCGGTATCAGTTCACGGTCGAGGACGCGACGACGTGGACGAAACCGTGGACGGCCGAGTACACCTGGCCGGCGACGATGGACCACATGTACGAATACGCGTGCCACGAGGGCAACTACGCGATGGGCAACATTCTGCGCGGCGCACGCCTCAAGGAAGCGGACGAGGCGAAGAAGACGAAGCAACAGTGATTCAGGGCGGCAGCGTCCTGCTGCTGCTCTCGATGTTTTTCGCGTACCTGCTCGCGCCGGCAGTCGCGGAGGTGAGCAGGCGCGTCCGCGTCGGGCGGCGCGGCCGTCCGCTGTCGCGGCCGGCGGCGATCATCCTGCTCTATCTGATCCTGTTCATCCCGGGAGCCGTGGCGTGGCGCGTCTCGAGCGATCGCATCGAGCAGTGGGTGCGCGTGACCGCGCCAGAAGCCGTTGACCACCTCTTCGGCGGCGAGGACTTCGCGGCCATCGACCGGCTGATCGCGGCGGCGCCGGTGCCGTCTTCTGCTCGTCCGGTGCTCAGGCGGCGCGTGGATGGCGCCATCCTCTACATCCAGGACCAGGCCCGCACCACCCTCACGACACTGATCGACGCGGCGGCGTATGCCGCGTGGCTGGCCGTTGCGCCGGTGCTGGCCTTTCTGCTGCTGACCGGTGCACCGAGGTTCTGGCGGTCGACGCTGCGCGTGCTGCCGCGCGGGCACCTGCAGTGGCGGGGTGAAGAGTACCTGCAGGACGTCAACAGCGCCCTGGCCGGTTACGTGCGCGCGCAAGCGGCGGCAGGCGTCATCGTCGGCAGCGCGTGTGTCAGCGGGTTCGCGCTGATCGGCGTGCCGTCGGCGGTGTCGCTGGGGGTCGCGGCGGGCATTCTCGAACTGGTGCCGGCCATCGGTCCGCTGACCGCGCTGCTGATCGCCATCACCCAGGCGGGCGGCGGCGTGCTGCCGGTGATCGTGTTTCTTGGCGTTCTCCGAATCGTGCAGGACTACGTCATCTATCCGCGCCTGGTGCGGCACGGGATGCATCTGTCGACGCCTGCGGTGATCCTGACGATCTGGGTCGGCGCGGCGACCGCCGGCGCGGGCGGCGTGATCATGGCGATTCCCGTGGCCGGGTTTCTGTCAGTGAGCCTTCGGCACTGGCGCGAGTACCGCGCCATCGAGCGGCTCGTGCGTACGAGCGCGCACGATGTGGTCACACGGCAGCCCGATCGGCCCGAGCATGAAAGTCATCACCAGGCACCATAAAGTACCGCGATGAGACGCGCACTCCCGCTCCTGTTCACTGCCAGCGCCATGCTGATGTCGCCGGCGCTCGCCTTCGCGGCCTCGCTCGACGCGGATCTCAAGGCGCTCGCGTCGCTGCCGGGCGAGCCGCGGATCGTCAGCGCTGCGGGCATCACCCGAAGCGAGACGCCGCTGCTCACGATTGAAAACCCGTCGGCATTCGATCCTGCCTCGACGAAGCGCCGGCTCGTCATCGTCGGCGGGCTGGACGGCGACGCGCGGAGCGCGCAGGCGGTGCTCGCGGCAGTGAGATGGATGAAAAGCCGCGCGCCCAAGGCGATACGCGATCGGTGGATCGTGTCGGCGCTGCCGATGGCTGACCCCGACGGCCGCGCCCGCACGCGGCCGTTTCATTTCCCTCCCGTCAAAGGCTTCTACGAGGACCCCGAGCAGCCGGAAAGCCGTTACGTCTGGCGGTGGGTCGCCTATCAGGCGCCGGATCTGGTCGTCGAGATCCGCGGCGACGTGCCCGGCGGCGAAGCAGCGGACTCGCTGACTGCTGCATTGCGCGACGATCGTGCCGCCGGCCTCGGCCGCACCGCGACGAGGGTCGTGTCGGCGTCGGCCCCTTCCTCGGATCTCGGAACAATTCTCGTAGCCGTGCGCGACCGCTCATCGCTCCACGACGCGATCGCGAAACGGATCGCGCGCGCGCCGATCGACATCGCGCGCCTGCTTGCCGGACGCTACCCCGCGGCACCGTCCATCAGTTACATCCCGGCGCTCGCGTGGATCAACACGCTGAAGTTGTCGGCGCTGACCGGCGACGAGGCGCTGCGGGTAAAGGTGCTCGCGCAGGTCCAGCCGTGGCTCTCAGGCGAGAAACCGCTGCTCGGCGATCGCATCCAGCTCACCACCGTGGCGGGGACGATGGTGTTCGCGGAGCTCGCGAAAGCAGATGACGCGAACGCCGCCGCGCGCCGGCTGGCGCTCGAGGGCGCGGACGCCGCGCTCAAGGAGAAAGCCGATGGCGTGCCGCAGTACGGGCAGGGATGGACCGATGACATGTTCATGACGTCGGCGATCCTCGCGAGAACGGCGGGCATGCCGGATCGCGGGCGCGATCTCGGACGGGACCTCGATCGCGTCGCGCAGCTGCTCATCGCCTACGCTGGCCGGCTTCAGCAACCGGATGGCATCTTCAACCACGCGATCGACGGTCCCGCCGCGTGGGGCCGCGGCAACGGGTTTGCCGCGTTCGGCCTGATGGACGCGCTGACGACGATGCCGTCCACGCACCCATCGCGTGCACCGCTGCTCGCGATCTTCGCGCGTCAGATGCGCGGCCTCGCGACGTGGCAGGCACCCGACGGCATGTGGCGAGAGATCATCGATCGGCCAGGCGCATATCGCGAGGAGACCGCGACGGCGATGATCCTGACGGCGATGGCCCGCGGCGTCGGCCTGGGCTGGCTCGATCGTTCGTACGCGCTGGTCGTCGATCGCGCCTGGCGCGCGCTCTCGGCGCACATCGTTGAAGACGGCGGGCTCGTGGACGTCTGCAGCGGGACAGGTGCGGGTCCGACGGCGCGGTATTATTTCGACCGCCCCGCGGTCGAAGGTGCGGACGATCGCGGCGGCGCGATGGCGCTGGTCGCGGCGATGGAACGGCTACGATAAGAAGAAACCGCAGAGATCGCAGAGGTCGCCGAGAAACAAGAGCGTTGTTGCCTCTGCGTTCTCAGCGTGCTCCGCGGTTTCTTCCGGTCGTGGCGCAGGGCTTCAGCCCTGCGAGCCGGCCGCATGCGCAGCCCTGAAGGGCTGCGCCACGTTCAACCCATGGCGCGCTATTATGCACGGACAACATGATGAACATGGTCACGGCGTTCGCGCTGGGCTCCACGCTCTCGCAGACGCCGCCTCCGCCCAAGCCCGGCGTCAAGACGTCCGGCGTCAAGATCCCCATCGAGCGGTTGCAGCCGGACGCGGTCTTTCCCTAAGCATCACGACGATAGCCATGCCCCTCTACGACTTCCATTGCCGGAGCTGTGGGAACGAGTTCGAAGCGCTCGTGCGGGCGCAGGACCCGCCAGTGGCGTGTCCATCGTGCAAGGGCGCGGATCTCGAGCGGTTGCCGTCGGGGTTTGCGGTGAGCTCAGTGGAAAAATCGGCCGCGGCGGCGCTCGGCTCGCGGAAGCGCCAGATCCGCGCGAACAAGGACAAGATCGTCGCGGACGAGGAATACCGCAAGGAACACGAAGGACACTAAGGGCACAAAAAATAGGCCGCCGCGCGTTTCCGCGGGCGGCCCAATCCTCAGATTCTAGAATCCTGAGATCCTGAAACCCCTGGATCCTCAGATCTTCAGAGCCTCAGAAATTCATCTGCAAGCCGAACCGAACGTAGCGGCCGTCCATGATCGTGTTCGGCGTCATCCACGCGTTCACGCCCGCCGCGGCATAGGTCTGGTTGACCGACAGCACGGTGCCGGCGTTGAACACGTTGAAGATGTCCGCGAACCCTTGCACGCGACGGTTGTTGAACCGGAACGTGCGGCCGAACCGCAGGTCGAGCCGGTTCTGTGTGTCGAGGAACAGCGTCCCCGGCTGAATCAGGTTGATCACCGTCGACGCCGCGCCGGTCACCGACCCGACGATCGTGCGACCCGCGATCGCCGAGGTGACGGTGTAGTTGGCGCTGACGCCTGGCCCCGGGATCGAGGCGAACGACCCGCTCACGTTGATGTCCCACGGCAACGTGTAGGCGGCCGACGCCTTGACCGTCGTCCGGAACGGCGGCACCGCGTCGCAGAACCGCAGGTCGTTCAGGCTGTCGCGCGCGTCGCACGTCGTGGACGCGCGCCGATCGGTCGTGACGCCGCCGAAGACGATGAGCTTGTTGCGGCGCGCGTTCGCGGTCACCTCGAAACCGTTGTAGGTCGTCTTGTTCAGGCTCGAGTAGGTGACGATGGTGTCGGTCGCGCCGCCGACCTTGGCGGGGTTCAAGCTGTACAGCTGGATCGCCTGTCCCGAGGCCGGCAGTCTCGTGTCCGTGGGCGTGTTGATGCTGTAGCCGTTGATCCAGTCGGTCGGGGCCAGGTTCAGGTTGTCGTTGACCTGAAGGTTGTAGAAGTCGCGGCGATAGTAGCCGGCCGTCACCGACACGCGGGGGACGAGCTCGTGCTGCACGACCGCGCTGTATTCCCAGTTGTAGGGGCGCGCGAGCGCCGGGTCAGGCCTGACCGTAATCTGCCCGTAGTTGGCCGTGCGCGGGCCGACCTCGCTGACCTGGATATTACCCGCGGCGTCGAAGATGGTGCCGTTCCGGTCCAGGTCGGTCCAGGTGACGGTCTGCGTCTGGCCGCTCATGGCGTTGAAGGTCTGCGCGTAGCCGGCCGCCTGGGCCGCGACGTACTTGCCGACGTTCGCCTTGAGCGCGGTCTTGCCGGTGCCGAACACGTCGTACGCGCCCGCGAACCGGACCGCCCAGTCGTTCCAGTTCGGCAGGTCCGGAATCGCCGGGAAGTTCCGCGCGCCGATCCACGTCGACGCCGCCGAGGACTCCGCCGGGACCGAGGCGTTGAAGTGCTCGAACCGCGCGCCGTAGTTGAGCGTGAGCCGCTTCATCGTCCAGGTGTCCTGGGCATAGGCGCCGATGTCACTGTTGACGTTCTGGATCGACGTCGCGGGCGAGTTGTAGACGACGACCTGGAACGGGATCTCGTTGCCCAGGCCGGCGACGTTGATCTTGATCAAGGTGTCGATGTCGGCGGCGGGCGCGAATGTCCGCGAGTTCTCGCCCCACAGGTCCGTCATGCCGAACTTCATCGCGTGCGAGCCCGTGACGTAGCTGACCGACGCCATCGCGTTGTAGTCCTTGGTCGTGCTCGAATACGGCGGAATCGTGTAGCCGCACTTGCCCGTCAGCAGGCCGGTCGAGCCGTTCAGGCTCGGCAGCGCCGTGGCCGGCAGGCCCTCTCTGCAGGTCTGCGAGTACGGCTGGTTGTAGTAGGCAATGCCGGCTTCGAGCAGCAGCTTGCTGGACTGGGCGCGCGTCCACCGGACCTGGGGGATCCACCCTTTGCCCTGGGCGTCGCTCGTCGCCTCGGGCGTCGAGGTCGGCAGGGTGTTGAAGCCGTTGTAGAACTCGCCGGTGAACGCCCTCTCGATGTAGAAGCGGAGCTTGTCCTTGCTCGACGCGCCCCACGTGACCCGGCCGACGGTGCTGTTGCTGCCCATGCCCTCGCGGAACGCCGGGCTGCCGTCGGCGAAACGCGCGGTGGGCACGTAGATCTTGTTCTTCTGGTATTTGTAGGTCGCGTAGAACCAGAGCTTGTCCTTCGCCAGCGGTCCGCCGAACGACGGGTTGATCTGCCAATCGTAGGCGGTCCCGGCGATCGAGATGAGCGACAGGCCGTTGGCCTGGATCGCCTTCATCGCATCCGAGCGGTTGTCGGACTGGAGCGAGCCGCCCTGCCCGTAGAGGAAGAAAGAGCCCGAGAACTTGTTGCCGCCGTCCTTCGGCACCTGGTTGACGCGGATGCCGCTGCTCTGGATTTCGGCCGACTCGGAGCCGGTGCTGTAGGTCAGTTCCTGCACGGCGGCGTCGTTCATGTAGAAGCCGCTGTACTGGCCGCTGCCGCACAGGTTGTTCACGCGCAACCCGTCGATGGCCATCGTGAAGTCCGAGGTGTTCGAGCCGTGGCTGGTGAGGTTGTACTGCCCGAGCACGAACGGCGTCACGGTCGTCCCGGGGATCAGCAGCGCGCGCGACGTGGTGTCGCGGCGCGAGGTCGGAATCGCGTCGAGCACGTCGCGACTCGCGACGAACTCGGCTTTATTGTTGATGACGTCCACGGCCGGCGTTTCGCCCGTGACGGTGATCGTCTCTTCAACCGCGCCGATCTGGAGGTCGGCGTTCACCGCCGCGACGAAGGTGCCTTCCAGGACAATGCTGCGGCGAAGCACCGATTTGAACCCGGGCAGCGTGAACGTGACCTGGTACGTGCCAGGAGTCAGATCGACGATCTTGTATTGGCCGGCCCTGTCGGTGACGACCGACCGCGTTTTCTCGATCAACACCGGGCTTGACGCCTCGACAGTCACGCCGGGCATGACCGAACCCGTCGCGTCCTTGACGACACCAGCAATCGCCGCCTGAGCGCTGGCGGTTCGCGGAACCAGCAATACCGCGGCGCACAGCACCGCCAAACACAATACGACTCGACGCATGGTTCTCTCCCCCTTAATGGGCAATAAACTCGATGGTCGGACCTTAAAGGGTGCTTTGGTTTTCGTCAAGACAAAAAGCGACAATCCAGCGGAAATTCGGCGCTCAATTCAAGAAAAAGCCGCCCCGCGTGCCCGCGAGGCGGCCCAGATCCAAAAATCCTTAGGTCCGTGGATTCTCAAATCAACAGGAGACACATTTGTGGCTGTTCTTGGAGCCGAGTTTCTCGAGGAGCGCCAGGGCCTCCGGCCATGGCTGGATGCGCTGCACCGGGCCGTTGGCCATGTCCGCGGTCGTCCTGCCCTCGCGCGAGACGGCTTTCACGTTGGCGCCCTTCGACACCAGGTACTGAATCATCTCGACGTCGCCTCGGGCCGCCGCGTGGTGGAGGGCGGTATTGCCTTCGTGGTCGAACGCGTTGACATCGACGTGCAGCTCCTCGATGAGGTACTTCACCGCGGCCAGCATGCCGATCGGGGCGAAGCGGTGCGAGTTCGCGGCGAAGCCTTCCCCGTAGCCCACGCCTGCGGCCGCCTGCAGCGGCGTGACGGCAGGCCCGCCCACCGGCACCGGCGGCAACCCCGACACGTCCTGCACGTCGCGGTCGACGTCACCCGCACGCGGCCGGCCGGCGATCCGCTTGGTCCGGATGTTCGGGTCCGCGCCGTAGGCCACGAGCAGCTTCATCGCGTCGACGTCGCTGGCGTACGCCGCGCGCCAGAACGGCGTCGCGCCCGTCTCGTCCACGCCCGAGAGGTCGAAGCTGTACCCCGAGTACCAGATCTTCTTGTTCAGGCGGACGTTCTGATCGGCCCCCTTGTCGAGCAGCGCCTTCATCAGCTCGAGATAGGTGGTCGTCTGGTTGACCTGCGCGCGCGGCTGCGGATAGAGGGCCTTGGGCGCCCACTCACAGTTCAGCGCCGCGTAGAGGGCCGTGGCGTTGTTCTCGGCCGCCGTCTGCGGGTTGGCGCCCTTGTCGAGCAGCAGCTTCGCGAGATCGAAATGTCCATTGATGGTCGCGATCAGCAGTGGGCTCGTCTTGTCGCCCGCGCTCACCTGGTTCACATCGGCGCCCGCATCGAGCAGCGCCTGGACCGACGCGGTGTGCCCTTCACGAGCCGCCAGCAGCAGCGGCGTGAGCCCGCCCTGGGCCGCGACCAGCTCGTTCAGCTGGTAGTTGCGATCGACGCCGGCCGTCTGGTTGCCGCGACCGCCTCGTCCGCCTCGTCCGCCCGGGCCGCCCGCAGGCGGCGTCGGCCCGTTGCGCCCGCCCGCTGGCGGTTCGCCA
>Ga0315281_10008805_pt1 | contig 14071 bp, 13 predicted proteins | sample YL17G07_0_MG_FD_204540 | JGI IMG/M metagenome (GOLD analysis project Ga0315281, IMG submission 204540) | Sediment microbial communities from Yellowstone Lake, YNP, Wyoming, USA - YL17G07_0 | ecosystem: Environmental > Aquatic > Freshwater > Lake > Sediment | place: USA: Wyoming | collected...
TCTAATTCTTGATCACCATGGGTTCAAGCAATTCAGCCACATCAATCTCTTTCATCTAAACCCTCTTTTATTCAACGAAGACGAAGCCTCCTCATCCATCATCTCTTACATTTTTGCAAAAGCAGTCGACATAAACAATGTCGATCTGATAGATTTGGCAATCACTGGAGCAATCGGTGACAAACAAGAAGAAAGAGGAGAGTTAAAAGGCTTGGCAAAAAAAATTTTAGAAGAAGCTGAAGTTTTGAGCAAGATCACAGTCACGAAAGGACTGAGATTGTATGGCAGAAATTCAAGACCAATTCACAAGGCTTTAGAATATAGCTTTGATCCGTTCATCCCTGGCATAAGCGGTTCAGAATCCAACACCATCCAATTTCTCTCCGAATTAGGGATCTCTGTTAAAACTAATGAAGAATGGAAAAAGCTGTCTGATCTAACACTTGAAGAACAGCAGAAACTGGCATCTGCAATAATTGTTGAGAGATTGAAAGCAAATCATTCATATGCTGAAGATATTTTCGGTGAAAACTACACGTTTCTTGACAAGCCAGAGGAATTTCAGGATGTTCGCGAGTTTACAACTTTGCTGAATGCTTGCGGTAGACTTGGAAGACCAGATCTAGGTGTTAAACTCTGCTTGAACAATTTTGATTCAATAAATGAGGTCTGGTTGGTTTTGGACGAATACAAGAAAAACATAAGTGATTGCATGAGCTTGCTAAGAGAAAATAAAAACATCGTTACAACAACATCAACCTCTACTTTCTTATCCTCTGAAGGCAAGATTCCAGAATCTTTGATAGGAACCATAACTTCAATTGCTTTAAATTCCAACTTGTTCGATCAATCAAAACCAGTGTTTGGGTTTGCTGAGACCGATGATGGAAGGATAAAAATTTCAGCCCGAATATCTAAAAACATAAAAGAAATAAATCTAAGAGATATTATACTTTATGCTGCCGAAAAAGTAGGAGGAGAGGGCGGGGGCCACAGACATGCTGCCGGGGCCTTCATACCAAAGGATAAAAAGCATGAATTTGTAAGAATTATAGATAGTAAGTTGTGTGAGACATATGGTAACAAAGAAAACTAAAGCAAAAGAATGGTTCACCCTTATTGCTCCAAAAATGTTCAAAGAAAAAGAAATAGGAAGGACTTTGGTTGATGACCCAGAAAAACTGATAGGTAGAAGGGTGACATTAAACATAATGGAACTCACGAACGACTTTGACAAGTACTATGTTAAAATTTCTTTTAGAGTGAAAAGAATTGAGGGCAAAAAAGCTTATACAGAATTCGACAGCTCTGAATGCTTGAGAGATTACATTTCAAGAATGATTCTAAGGAGAATAAGAAGAATAGACACAGTACAAGACCTTACTTTGAAAGATGGGGCTCAATTAAGAGTGAAAGGGTTGGCAGTAGTTTCAAGAAGAATAAAAAGCAGCATTCAGGTAAAAATTAGAAGCAAGATCAAAGATTTTATTAAAGAATATGTGGAAAAAATGTCTCTTGAAGATTTTGTGAATGACCTCATCAAAGACGAGATGAAGTATAAAATTCTTGGAGAAATAAGAAGAACATATCCTATAAGAAATTTTGAAATAAGAAAGCTCGAAAGATCATATCCACAGAAATCAAGTTAACAGTTGATAAATGTAGGGCGTAGCAAAATTTATGAAGAACACAATAAACATAACAAAAGTTATGGCGTAAGTTATTGCTTTGTAATGTTTTCTGCTTACCTTCTCTGCAAGCGCCTCAACTATCAGGCCACCGTCTAAGGGATAGATGGGTGAAATGTTTACAATAGCAATCGCAAGACTTAGCATCCACATCCATGTCAACAAGTAGAACAGTTGAAACATGAACCCAAAAACAAATGAATCATCTCCATTAACGATCGGTCTGTATGTTATTCCCAAATATGGTCTTGTAGAATCTCCAACCTGTTTTCCAACGGTTATTTTGTAAGTCGTATCGTTTGCAACCACTGTAATATTATCTCCAGGCTTTAAATTTCCAGCCTCTTCAAGCAAATAGTTGTTGCCTCCAGTTGCTGCAAATTCAGTGTAACTTGCATTTATAGGCATGTTATTAACTTTTGCTAGTACCATTCCAGCTCTTAATCCACCTTCATATGCAGGACTAGAAGAATTGACATCTGTCAAAACTATCGGGCCTGGCACATATGCTGGCCATAGGACATTAGGAAGAAGGCCAACATTTAAATTTAAATTAAGAGCACCCAAGTTGACAGATGGCAAAAATAAAAGTGATGCGACTAAAAAATTTGCAAAACTTCCAGCGGCATATATTTTCAATTTTGTCAATAATTTGGATTTTTTTAACTGCTTTTCGTCTGGTTCTACAAAAGCTCCAGGAAATATGGCAAATAAGAGCAAGCCCATTGATTTTACCTTTATTTTTTCAACTCTACTCAGAATCCCATGAAGCAGTTCATGTGGAATCATAACAGATGCAATGATTATAATCCAATCCCAAAACGGCAAACCAATAAATCCAGGACCAGCTATAGCCTCTGAAGTTGGAGATGGGAATATGAAACTGAGCCCAGGTGCTTTGACTTCCCTGGTTATAAGTTTTCTTCCATATTCAGTTAAGGTGAAAACACCAGTGAACATCAAATAAAAAGCAATGATTACGCCAAGTATGCCAACAATCCCCCAAAATTTTTTATATTTTGCTATTTTATCCAAAAAAACTATTCCTTTTTTTGTTTTTCTCATCAAAAGTATGTACTTTACTTCAACATTTTTTCTATCTTTATAAATTATCACACCGAGAACAGCAAAAAACGCCAAAACAGATGTTAAATACAAATCCATTTTCACACCAAATTACTTTTATTATTTCGTTTTTATTGCTTAAGATAATTAATTTTAAATTTTCGTCTTAAACCATGTAACTACACTTTAGTCATTTCATTCTTTTGGTATATGAATTCCACAATAGAAATTTTTATTTAAATACCATCTGAACTTCTATTTCTGTAGTATTGAAAACCAGCTTTTTTGGGGGAGCAATATGCCAGAGTCCACGGAGATCACCAGCAACAGACCTGTAACCAGCATTAAAAAAAGAGATGGAAGGATTGTTAGTTTTGATAGAAATAAAATTATAGCAGCCGTGTATAAGGCATCTGAAGTATCAAGAGCTAGCAATTATCAAGTGGCTGAAAAAATCTCAAAAATGGTAATAGAACGCTTGAAAAAAACCAAAAACATCGCAGAAATAACATCTTCTGACATAGAAAAACTTACGAAAGAAATATTGATCGAAGAAGGTCACCACAGCACTTCAGAAAATTTCAAGTATGATCAAGACCTAGACGAGCAAAAGCTTGCCAAAGCAATTTATGAGGTTGCAAGGAAGTTCCGTTCAGAAAACAAGGAGATGGCGGAAAACACAGCAAATTATGTTGTAGAATTGGTGAACAAAAAATTTGATGGCCACACAATGCCGACTGTAGAAGACATACAGGACATCACGGAAAAAACTCTTATAGAACACGGCCACACAAGAACCGCCAAATGCTTTATTCTCTACAGGCAAAAAAGAGCCGAGACAAGAAAAGCCAAAGCTGCACTTGGTGTTGAGGATGACATCAAGCTATCGTTGAATTCATTATCGCTTTTAGCCGGTCGATATTTGTTAAGAAATAAGGATAGAAAGATAATCGAAACACCCGACCAAATGTTTAGAAGAGTGGCAAAAAACATAGCCATTTGTGACAAACTGTATGATGTCAATGCCGAAATAGAAAAAATAGAGGAAGAATTCTATCAGATAATGAAAAACTTGGAGTTCATACCAAACGCCCCGACCTTGTACAATGCAGGAACAGACATCGGCCAACTGTCTGGATGCTTTGTCTTACCAGTAGAAGATTCTATTGAAGGTATTTACGAAGCTTTAAAAAATCAGGCAATCGTACAGAAATCAGGTGGCGGCACAGGCTTTTCATTTTCCAGATTAAGGCCAAAAGGAGACTTTGTAAAGAGCACTGGCGGAGTAGCATCTGGCCCAATTTCTTTTATGAGAATTTTTAATTCTTCGACAAATGAGGTGAAGCAAGGAGGAAAAAGAAGAGGAGCAAACCTTGGTGTTCTTCGAGTAGATCATCCGGACATTCTGGATTTCATTGTGGCTAAAGAAAGAGAAGGAACTTTAGACAATTTTAATCTTTCAGTTGCAATCACAGACAAGTTCATGAAGGCCGTGCTAAACAATGAAGAATATGAATTGATCAGTCCAAAAAACGGCAGTGTTGTAATCAAGCTTAATGCTCGCGTTGTTTGGAATTTGGTCGCAACCATGGCATGGAAGACCGGAGATCCAGGCATACTTTTCATTGATAGAATAAACAATTCAAATTCAAACCCGATTTCATATCTAGGTCCAATAGAATCTACTAATCCGTGTGGTGAACAGCCTCTTTATTCATATGACTCTTGCAATCTTGGTTCAATCAACTTGATTAAGATGTTAAAAGATGCAGATGGCATAACAACAATCGATTGGGATAAATTAAGAGACACGGTGAGAAAAGCTATTCATTTCTTGGACAATGTGATAGATGCAAACAAGTATCCGATAATTGAGATAGAATTGATGACCAGAAAGGTAAGAAGAATTGGTTTAGGCGTGATGGGATTCGCCGACATGCTCATTCTTTTAGGCATACCATACAACTCTGAGAACGCTCTGAAGACTGCTGAATCTTTGATGAAGTTTATTACCGGCGAAGCTAGGAAAGCTTCTGAAGAATTGGCAATGACAAGAGGATCTTTCCCTGAATTTGAAAAAAGTGTGTGGAAGAAGCTAGGATATAAGTGCATGAGAAATTCTACTCTAACAACAATAGCTCCTACCGGTGAGATAAGCATAATCGCTGGTTGTTCTATGGGAATAGAACCACTTTTCTCTGTTGTTTACATGAGGACATCAGAAAGTTTAGGAACAACTATGATAGAGATTAATCCCCTATTCGAAAGAATTGCAATTAGAGAAGAAATTTATTCGGATGAATTAATTGAAAAAATTTCTAAATCAACTTCAATCCAACATGTGCAAGAAATACCAGAACATATAAGAAAAATATTTGTCACAGCTCACGACATTTCACCTGAATGGCACGTGAGAATGCAAGCAGTATTCCAAAAATATACTGACAATGCTGTCTCAAAAACAGTCAACTTTCCTAACTCAGCAACTCCCAACCATGTGGAAGAAGTTTATCTGCTTGCTTATAGGATGGGGTGTAAAGGAGTGACGGTCTTCAGAGACGGGTCGAGAAGTGCACAAGTCCTAACTACAGTAAAAAAAGTTGAAGAAGTCTCCCAGCCAATTTTCACAGACCCACTAGTTGTTTCTGATGGATACAATGGTGGATGCTCGCACTGTTCAATCTAATCATATGTTAAATATAGTCCTGATAAAGCAGTAAAGTCCTTTCAAAAGTATCAACCAACCAACTATTACAAAAATCAAACTTTCAATGTTAAAGGACATCAGAGCAAGAACTAGTCCTACAATAACATCGATAGTTCCCATCAATTCAAAATACTTACCTTCTTTCAATTTTGAGGCCATGCTTATCAAACCTTTGAAGAAAATTACATATGCCATATAACCAGCCAGAAATTTAACACTAAACAGAACAGTTATTCCGGCGATTATATCAAGTAAACTTAATAGAGCTACTATCATACTTAGAGGATAGAAAGAAAAACTTATTAGCTTATTTTTTTGCATCTCATTCCTTCAGGAGTATCCTCTATTACATATCCCAGTTCTTTTATTTTCGATCTAATCTCATCGGCCAACTTCCAGTTCTTGTTTTTTCTAGCTTCTTCTCTTTCTTTTATCAGCTTTTCAACTTCTCTTGGTATCTTTTCTTCCATTTTTTTAAATCTCAGACCGAAAACATCAGCAAACTCATTGAACAATTTTAAAGCATCATTCAAACTTTTTTTATTCTTAGCCTTTTCCAAATATTTGTTTATTTCTTTTGACAGTTCATGGAAAGATTTTAAAGCAAGTGGAGTATTAAGGTCATCATCCATAGCCTCGATAAATTCCTTCCTGATAGATTTTAATCTTTTCAAAAATATCTTATCATTTTTACTTTTTTTAGCGACAGCAGGCGTTAGAGCAAAATTCAACTTGTCAAAAGTTCCTTTCAGTTTTTCATAATTTCTTTTCGCATTTTTTGCAAATTCTTCTGTGTAATTAATCTTTTGCCTATAATGAACAGAAATAAACATGTATCTAACAATTTCTGGGCTAAACTTTTCCAAAAGTTCAGCAAGAGTAATATAATTTCCCAGAGATTTTGACATCTTCTGTCCATTAACAAGAAGATGTTCGTTATGAATCCAATACCTTACAAACTTCTTTCCTGTGTAAGCTTCTGACTGAGCAATCTCATTTTCATGATGTGGAAAAATTAAATCTACTCCTCCTGTGTGAATATCAAGACTTTCTCCCAAATATTTCATTGAAAGAACAGAACATTCAAGATGCCATCCAGGCCTCACATTTCCCCATTCAGTTTTATAGAAAATCCCTCTTTGCAACTCTTCATCAGTAGATTTTTTCAATAGTGCAAAGTCTCGTGGATTGCCTTTGTCATATTCATCAACATCGACAGTAGCTCCAATCTTCATTTCTTTCAGATTTAATTTGGACAGTCTTCCATAATCTTTGAATTTAGAAATATTATAGTAAACACTTCCGCTCTTTTCATAAGCAACACCTTTCCTAACAAGTCCTCTAACAAATTTTATCATCTCTTCAATATGTTCAGTAGCTTTTGGATAAATTGAAGCTCTTTTAATATTTAGTGCATCTATGTTGTCAAAAAAACTCCTTATCCACCTCTCTGTAAACTCTTTTAGAGAAACACCTTCTTCTCCAGAATCTCTTATGGTTTTATCATCTATATCAGTGAGATTCATCACAAGTTTTACTTTAAACTTCCTAAACTCAAGATATCTCCTTACAAGATCAGAAACTAAAAAGCTTCTCATATTCCCTATGTGCGGTGGTGCATAGACAGTTGGGCCACATGAATACATTCTCACTTCTCCTTTGTGAAGAGGTTTGAAAACTTCTTTTTTTCTTGTCAATGTGTTGAATAATTTTACTACCATTTACACCCTCTTCCAAAAGCTCAGGAGGGGATTTGAACCCCTAATCTCTCGCTTTCTGCCTCTATCTGCAGGCGAGCGCATTGCCGGATTCTGCCACCTGAGCATAAGTTAAACTTGATTGTCACCTCTATTAAATTTATCAAATGGAGTGGTCAAAATTTTAGAAATAAGTTTAGCAACAGCATTCTTTGCAGCAACATTTTTCACAAAGGCAAACACGTCCACCCATATGTTTCACCTTGGTATATGTATGCCACTCAATAATAAAAAGCTTATGGTCGTGTTATTTTTATCTGGCATTCAAATAATTAATCAATGAAATTTAGCCAAAATGCCATGAAAGTTCTTGAAGAAAGATATTTGCTTAAGAATAAGTCCGGAAAGGCAATTGAAACTCCAGAAAAAATGTTTAGAAGAGTTGCTAAAACAGTTGCTGCAGTAGATAAGTTCTATGATAAAAAAGTAAACGTGAATAAAACTGAAAAAGAATTCTATCAAATGTTGACAAACTTAGAATTTCTGCCAAACTCACCAACTCTCATGAACGCAGGAACAGACATCAATCAGCTTTCTGCTTGTTTTGTCCTGCCAGTGGAAGATTCTATACCAAGTATTTTCAATGCAGTCAGAGACACTGCGATCATCCACAAGTCAGGTGGCGGCACAGGCTTTTCATTTTCCAGGTTAAGGCCAAAAGGAGATATAGTTAGGTCTACACATGGCTTAGCTTCAGGACCGGTTTCTTACATGAAAATATTTGACGTCGCCACTGAAACAATAAAACAAGGAGGAAAAAGAAGAGGAGCAAACATGGGCGTTCTTCGAGTGGATCACCCAGACATAATCGAATTCATCACTGCAAAATCAAAGGAAGGAGTCCTAACAAATTTTAATCTTTCAGTTGCAATCACAGACAAGTTCATGAAAGCAGTGGAGAAAAACAAAGAATACGATTTGATAAGCCCTCGAATCAATAAACCTGTTAACAGGATTAAAGCAAAAGATATTTTTGAACTTATTGTGACAAATGCATGGAAGACCGGCGATCCGGGAATCATATTTATTGATGAAATTAATAGGCGCAATCCAACACCAAATTTAGGTGAGATGGAAGCAACCAACCCATGTGGCGAGCAACCTTTGTTGCCATATGAATCTTGCAATCTGGGTTCAATAAATCTTGCAAAAATGGTTAAAGGTAAGAAAATTGATTGGAAGAAGTTGGAAAAAACAGTTCATTCTGCCGTTCATTTCCTTGATAATGTGATAGATGCCAACAAGTATCCTTTGAAAGAAATAGAAAAGATAACAAAAGGAAATAGAAAGATTGGTCTTGGTGTGATGGGTTTCGCTGACATGTTAATTCTTTTAGGCATGCCATACAATTCTGAGAACGCTCTAAAAACCGCTGAAAGATTGATGAAGTTCATTTCAGAAAAATCCAGAAAAGCATCAATAGATCTTGCAAAAACAAGAGGAACATTTTCAAATTTCAAAGGAAGCATCTGGGATAAAAAGAAAACGAAGATGAGAAATGCAGCCGTAACAACAATAGCTCCAACTGGTAGCATAAGCATAATTGCTCATTGCTCATCTGGGATCGAGCCTTTGTTTGCTGTATGTTTTGTCAGAAAGATCTTGGATGGAAAAGAACTTTTGGAAATTAATCCTATTTTTGAGCAGGTTGCCAGAAAGAAAAGGTTCTATGATGAAGATTTGATGAAGATCATTGCAAGAAAAGGTTCTGTTCAGGGAATAGATCAAATCCCTGAGGATGTGCAAAAAATATTCATCACAGCACACGGCATTTTGCCAGAATGGCACGTGAGAATGCAAGCAGTATTCCAAAAATATACTGACAATGCTGTCTCAAAAACAGTCAACCTTCCACACTCAGCAACTCTAGAAGATATTAGAAAAGTTTTTTGGCTTGCCTACAAACTAAAGTGTAAAGGTATAACTATTTACAGATATGGAAGCAAGAGGGATCAAGTTTTGAATATAGGTGAGGGAGAATTTGTGAAAGCTGAAGCTGAATATTCGGGAGGTTGTCCTACACCATATTGTCCATGGAGTTGAAGCAATGGGTCAAATTTATCTTTTCACAGGAACTGGAGCTGGTAAAACCACGAATGCTCTAGGCTTAGCTCTAAGATCAATCGGACATAATCATAAAGTCGTTATTATACAGTTCATGAAATGGTGGAAGAATATTGGTGAATACAAGATAAGAAAGAAACTTAAGAATTACGAAATTTATCAGTTTGGTAGAAAAGGTTGGATAGGGTTTGGTAATCTTACAAAAGAGGACAGAAAACTTGCAGAAGAAGGATTGAAATTTGCTAAAAAAATTTTGCAGAAGAAAAAACCACATTTGCTTGTTCTAGACGAAATCTGTCTTGCTCTTTATTCAAAACTTTTGGAAATAAACGATGTTCTTGAAGTTCTAAAAAAAATTCCAAAAAGAACAACAGTTGTTCTCACAGGAAGATATGCTCCTAAGGAATTGATTGATAGAGCTGATTTTGTGAATGAAATAATAGATTCCAAGTATCCGCAGAACATTCCACCGACAAAAGGCATACAATACTAACATATTTAAATCCAAGAGTAAAAGGCAGTAGTATGGAAAATACAATTGTGATAGACCAGAAGAAAATTGGTTTGATTATTATAGGTCTATCTATAATATTATTTGTCATCACATACACAATGACTGACACTGTCATGAGGTTGAAAATAGAATTGCACAAGACTTGTCCACTGCCTCCGGAGGAATGTCTTTACAAGAGCAGCGTGCCTATAGAATCTGTGGCAGCTTTTATTTTGTCAATAGGCATGGGAATTTTCGGTGCATTCTTAGCTTTTACTGTAGCACGAACAGAAAAAATTTCTGTTCAAGAAAAGAGAAAATTGAAAGTTACATTAAAGAACCTGACAGACGAAGAGAAAAAGATTTATGATATCATATCCTCTTCTGACGGGTTTGTCTTCCAGAACGATTTGATCGAAAAAACAAATTTCTCTAAAGTAAAAGTTTCTAGAATTCTTGACAGGCTAGAAGCTAAAAACCTGATTGAAAGAAGAAGAAGGGGTATGGCGAACATAGTTGTTTTGAAGTATTGAAACTAGTTTCAATGCTACCCATATATGCTGTTTCTTTCTATGTTTCATCATGAAAACCCAAAACAAAAACCTCAACGTAGTAAGTTGTTGTAAATACTGTGAATGTGGTTGTAACGAGAATTAAAGCAAATACGAACAAAAGTTTAAATAATTAAATAATGAGGTATCAGACATGGATGTAGAAAAAATCAGAGCAGGTTTCCCAGTATTGCAGCAAAAGATCAATGGTAAGCCTGTAATCTATTTTGATAATGCGTGCATGAGCCTCAAGCCAAAGCAAGTTATAGATTCTATGAACGAATCTTACACTAAATACACTGCTTGCCATGGCAGAAGTGCGCACAAGTTTGGAAGAAAACTAACAGAAGAATATCAAAAATCAAGAGAGAAGATTGCAAAACATATAGGCTGCAAAACAGAAGAAGTGATCTTTACAAGAAACACAACTGAAGGAATAAACCTTGTTGCTAATTCATTGGGTTTAAAAAATGGAGATATTATTCTGACAACTGATAGAGAGCACAACTCAAACCTGCTTCCTTGGCACTTGCTATCGGAAAGATTTGGAGTAAAACACAAAATAGTTCTTTCTAAAAACGACATGACATTTGATTTGAATAACTTTCAAAATGCTCTAGGCAAGAATGTAAAACTGGTTTCTTTTGTTCACATGTCAAACCTTGATGGTTACACTCTTCCAGTAAAAGAAATAATAAAGATTGCTCACGACAATGGTTCGTTGGTTTTGCTTGATGGAGCTCAAGCTATTCCACATAAAGAAGTTGATATGAAGGGATTGGATGTGGATTTTTACGCTTTCTCTGGTCACAAGATGTTGGGTCCGTATGGAACAGGAGTTCTTTTTGGAAAATATCAATTGCTTGAAAAATTAAAACCATTTATAGTAGGTGGAGACACGGTTGAAAGAACAACTTATGACTCTCACATATTTTTGAAACCGCCAGAAAAATTTGAAGCTGGTCTACAAAATTACTCCGGAGCGATAGGTTTAGCAGCTGCAACAGATTATCTAGATAATGTTGGGAAGAAAAACATAGAAAAGCATGAAGTTGAATTGAACAAACTTATAACAAAAGAAATTTCTGGATTGGATGGGATTTCAATAATTGGTCCTTCACAAGCCGAGTTGAGAGGTGGAATAATTTCTTTCAATGTTAAAGGCATGCCTTCCCATGATGTCGCACTAATGCTAGATGAAATGGCAAACATCATGGTTCGCTCAGGGCAACATTGCGTTCACTCATGGTTTGATGCTCACAAGATAGAAGGTTCTGTTAGAGCGAGTCTATATCTTTACAACACAAAAGAAGAAACAAAAGTATTTATAGATAGAATAAGAGAAATTCTTAGATTAAGGTGAATCTATGGTAATATGTATAATTGCTCTTGTAGTTTTTTCGATTCTAGGCATATGGTCAACCAAATACAGGCGTTTAGCTAAGGAAGCCTTCGATTGTGTTTTTAAGATGGTTCAGTTAAAACCATGCGATACCCAGTTTGATGAGAGAATAAAATCTAAGGTCACGGCAAAACTGATGGTATTCCCAACAGTTGCAAGAGCATTCTACAAACATTTCAAAATCTTCTCTTGGATTTTTGTGATGGCGTTTTTTGCAAGCATGATATACAGTGCATATGGGATTTATAATCTGGTAGCATACGGAAGCTGTCAGCCAGGAGCTCAATGTGTAATCAGTACAGGAGGCAGCCAACTCATTTCAATCGCCACTTGCTATGAAGCCAAGATTGTATATAGTATAATAATCATCGCAATCATAACTTTACTAGCGATGAAGTATTTGAACAACAAAGTTAAGATAAAAGTGAAGTATTTGGCAATAATTTTTATTGCTATTTTTGTCGTTGCACTTTATGCAGCAAACCTCACAGGATTTTTTGTATTAAATCCATCAACAAGTCAATATGACAATTTTGCTAAATGCTTGACACAAAATGGTGCAACACTTTACGGAGCGTACTGGTGCCCTCATTGCGTTAATCAAAAAAATTTGTTTGGTTCATCCCTAAAATACATAAACTATGTGGAGTGCGATTCGCAAGGCGAGAATGCAAAACCAGAGCTTTGCAAGCAAAACAATATTGCAGGCTATCCGACTTGGATAATTAATGGAACCCACTATGAGGGAGAACAATCTTTGCAACAGTTGAGTTCTTTAATAGGATGTCCTTTGACTTAAATAAATTATTCTTTATGTGGAACTTTTATTCTTTGCAAGAAGCTTAATATTTTTTTTAGAGGTGCATCCGTCCAGTAAGTCTCAAACATTCCCATAGAAGCCTCTCTTTCTAAATATTTTAGAACAGCCTCTTGCTTTTCAGGATTGGATGAAAAACCCACTCTCCAAACTCCTCCTCTCACTTTGCGTGTATAGAATGGTTCATAACCCGTCACTTCAGAAAATCCTTTGACTACTCCTTGCCTATCTTCAAGTTTGCTACTTATTCGCAGCTCCAAATAATCAGGAGTGAGAGATGCACATGCCAACATTCTTCGCCGCCTTCCTTCTCGCTTTACACACAAGAAAAAACTACTTGGATCTTCGGCAGGTTTTTCAAAAGGCAAGTTTAGTCCTATTCTATCTAATTCTCCTGTCAACTCTTGATAACTCCATTTACCATACGCTAAACTAAGAGGCATGAAAACACAAAAGATAGATAACATTTAAAATATTAATTCTTATAAAGTGTTGTCATGAAATTCGAAGAAAGAGTTTGGGAACTTTTGAAGAAAATTCCTAGAGGCAGAGTGACAACTTATCGTTTGTTGGCCAAAGAAATGAATTCTAAAGCGTATAGAGCTGTTGGAAGTGCTTGCCACAAAAATAATAATCCAAATGCTCCATGCTATCGTGTTGTTAGAGGCGATGGAACTATAGGCATTTGCCATTTAGATAGTTGTCATAAAAGTATAATTAGACGATTGAAGAAAGATGGGATAAAAATTAAAGGAAACAGAATTCTTAATTTTGATGAAGTTTTGTTCAAGTTTTAGTGCGGGAGGTGAGCACAGAATAAAAAGTATTCTAGTTTCTAGTTTTTTAGTGCAATTATTTTGCAACATCAATGCCATCACTTGTAATTTGACAGATAAAACCACCACCAAGATTCCAATGTACTTTGATGAAATTTTTACCTTCCATGTATTTTATATGAGGAGATAGTTGTTCTTTGGTTAAACCAAATTTTTCAGTTAATGTACTCTCAGAAAGCCAACTATGTGGTTGACTGTTAAACTCTTCATTTAGACATTTTAAAATAGATAACTTAGTTTCGTCTAGACCAACTTGCCTAGTAGTTCCAAAGAATTGTTGTGTAATCTTAACATCCCTCGCTTTTCCAAAAATGTTTGTTTTTGATACATTGCTATGCTCTATATGAAAAATGTCTTTTTTGAAAACGAAATTTATAATGATTTTGAATATATTTCTGATTTCACTACTGTTGCTTATTCCAAAGGCAAAAAGTAGAAATCCTTCAAGCCAGTTATAAGAATTAGTAGGGTCAGTATATATCAAATAAATACCAATAATGAAAGTTGCTAGTCCTATCCAACGCTCTTCATTTTTAGTAAATTTTCTCATGATGGTATATATGTAATGGGAATTTAAAAGCGTTCAATTTTTGGTATTTATATATACCCCTTTTGTTACATGCGGGAGGTGGGATTTGAACCCACGAAGGGACTAACCCACAGGCTCCTGAAGCTTACGCATCGGTTCTGC
>Ga0315281_10008807_pt1 | contig 14070 bp, 14 predicted proteins | sample YL17G07_0_MG_FD_204540 | JGI IMG/M metagenome (GOLD analysis project Ga0315281, IMG submission 204540) | Sediment microbial communities from Yellowstone Lake, YNP, Wyoming, USA - YL17G07_0 | ecosystem: Environmental > Aquatic > Freshwater > Lake > Sediment | place: USA: Wyoming | collected...
CAATAACGGGAATGTTGATTATCAAATTGTCCTTTATTTGCTTTAATAATTAATTTAATTGGCTGATCTAAAAATTTAACCTTTTCTAAATTTTTCAATTTTTCCAGCTCTTTAATAATCCTTATTTGTAATTTTTCTTTAGGCAGAGGGAATACATTTATCAATCCAATATTCTTATTTAAGGGTCCAATAATCTTTACATTGGCTAAATGCGCCTTATATTTCTCTTGTTCTAAAATGTTTAATAATATTTCATTAGCTTCTGCTACGGTTTGACCATGATAATAAGAATTTGCTAAGGGCTTAAGTAAGTGTTTTAATTTGCAACCTTCTCTAAAATTACTTTCTCCAATGCTTAAAATCTTTAAATTAAAATAATTAGCAATTCCTTTTATCTCTTCTTTAGTCATTTTTAGTAAAGGAGCATAAAAGCCATTATATAACTTTAGACCTTTCCTACCCCAGGTATCGCTCTGATTTGAACCAGTCAAGACTAATCTTCCTTTAGCTTCTCTTTTAACTCTTCCCAGTTTAGCTATCCTGGTACACTTATTGCAAGCTGGCCCTTTCTTTAAAACTTTTTCTTGTTCTTCCTTCCCCTGAACAATCCTGAGCTTTAAATCTAGATGCTTACTGATATCTTGAATATTTTTTAAACCCTTACTATAACTATATTCTCCAAAACTAACCGTAATTGCTTCCACTCTCTCTTCCCCTAAGGCCTGGAGTGCTAAGGCAGAAACTACTGTACTATCTAATCCTCCTGAAAAAGACACTACAATTTCTTCTCCTCGGCTTATTTTCTTAATCTCTTCTAATCTATTACTAATCTTTTCTTTTATACTAATCATAATCTAATCCAATTATCTTACCCTATTATTATTTATATTTTACTTATAAAAAAGGCCAAGGCAAATTATAAATATTATTACACCATTACAATTCCTTGACCATTCTATATTGATTTAAACTATCTATAATTAATAATCTATTAATTATATTTTTTCCGAATATTCCTTAAAAGAAATACTTTTATACCACCCTTCACCGATGTAATTTAAAACTGGAATGAATTGCTCGGTAGTTACATATCCTGGTAAAGGAGCTACACGGCTATGATTACTTTCTAAAAACCAGGTAGTAGGATAACCAGAAACTTGATATAATTTAGCCAATTCTCTTTCAGTTATCTCTTCCCCATTTTCAATTACTTTATTATCCGACTCTGCATTTACTCTAATAATGACAAATTTTTTAGACAATATTTTTTTTACCTCTTCATTAGAATAGGTATTTTTATCCATTTTTTTACAATAACCACACCAATCGGTATAAAAATCAATCAAAACATATTTATTTTCTTTTTCTGCCAGGGCTAATCCCTCATTATAAGATAACCAATTAAGGGCTAATAAATTATTCTCTTCTACCACCTCTCTGCCCTGCTGGTTCGATTTAAAATATGATCGTATTCCGAAAAAGAATATTAGTATTAAAAAAATTGTTAAAATCATTATCTGGTCTCTTTTAGCAGAAAAAATCTTCATTTTTAGCTTAACCTCTTCTATTTTTATTTAAATTTATTTTTTATCACTCAATTAATTAGGTCTAGTTTTAATTTTTAAAAAACGGTCATATTTTACTACTTAATGAAATAATTTACTACTATCTGTAAATTATCGGTAAGTATTAACCCACCAATCAGGATAAGTAATACTCCTCCTACCAGCTCTACAGTTTTAAAATGCTTTTTAATCTTATTGGAAAATAAATAAAATTTATTAATGGCGATAGCAGTTAATAAAAAAGGAATTCCTAAACCAGCTGAATAAAGGGTAAGCAGTAAAATTCCCTTATAAACAGTTTCTTGAGTACCTGCATAGATTAAAATAGTAGCCAGAACAGGACCGATACAGGGGGTCCATCCAAAGGCAAAGGCTAAACCTATTAAAAATGGACCAATTATAATATTGACTGGTTTAGTATTGGCATAAATCTTTTTTTCATAGTCTAAAAATTTTATTCTATATAAACCTGACATATGTATTCCAAAAATTATAATTATTAAGCCCGCTACTTTCCTCAGAATTGCAGCTTTCTCTAGTAAAAAACGGCCAAAGAAGGTTGCAGTAGCTCCTAAAAGAATAAATATTAAAGAAAATCCGAATATAAAAAATAAGGAACTGATAATTATAGTATTTTTATTTCGAAATCTTCCCTTCTCTAAATCATCTAAAGACATTCCAGATATGAAAGAGATATAACCTGGCACCAGAGGTAAAACGCAGGGAGAAATAAAAGAGATAAAACCAGCTACAAAAGCAGCCAGCAAAGAAACTTCACTTAAATTTAATATTGTCATGGTATAAAAACCTCAAAAATTAGTAGTTAGTGAATAGTCGTTAAGTATATCGTACGCATATTGCGTATCGAGTATCGCGCATGTTAGCGTATAGTATTCGGTTTACAGTTTATGGTATTTTATGTCATTGCGAACTTGCCAAAGGCAAGTGTGGCAATCTCGGAATTCAATTGGGATTGCTTCGTCGCTAAAGCTCCTCGCAATGACGAAAATTCGAGATACGATTCACGAGATACGAGATACGAATTAGGGCTTACTGAAAAAGGAAATTCCTATACAATTAAATTAGTTTTTAGTTGTTGGTTTATCGTTATTAATTATTAGTTTTTTCTTATAATCTTCAATAGCTTTGGATAATCCATCAGCAGCTAAATTTGAGCAATGCATTTTAATTGCGGGAAGCCCTCCTAAAGCTTCAGCTACAGCTTTATTGGAAATTTTTAAAGCTTCATCAATGTTTTTACCCTTAACCATTTCAGTAACCATACTGCTGGTAGCAATGGCAGCACCACAGCCAAAAGTTTTAAATTTGCAATCGACTATCTTATCATCTTTTACTTTTATATAAATTTTCATTATATCCCCACAAATAGGATTACCAACTTCTCCTATTCCATCAGCATCTTTAATTTCTCCGACATTCCGGGGATTCTGAAAATGTTCCATCACTTTTTCACTATATATACTCATACCTAATTCTCCTTCTTAATTTTATCTCTATCCGGAAAACTTCAATTCGATCCAATTATATTCTTGGCTACCAATCTTTCAGTCCCTTAGTAAGTTGTGTAATATGTAACAAGTGATAAGTAACTTGTTCTTTTAAACTTGAAACTATACACTATTAACTCATTACTAATTACATATCACATATCACTGTATTCCACTCAATGCACATTACATATTACTTATTACTTTTCCTCTACACTATTTTTCTTCAGCCCATCCCAACTACCTGTAAAGGGAGAAAGAGCTCGTAATTTTTCTATAATTTTAGGCAAAATATCTAGAACATAATCTATATCTTCTTCGGTATTATCTTTTCCCAAAGTCAATCTTAAAGAGCCATGGGCTATCTCTGGAGGTAGTCCTATAGCTAATAGGACATGAGAGGGCTCTAATGAACCAGAGGTACAAGCTGAACCACTGGAGGCTGCCACTCCTTTCATATCCAAGTTGAGCAACATCGATTCTCCTTCGATAAATTCAAAACAGATATTAGCATTTCCAGGAAGTCTCTTGGTGGAGTGTCCATTTAAACGAACATTTTCTATTTGGTCCATAATTCCGGTAATCAATTTATCTCTTAATTTTACCACTTTATCCACCTCTCCTCCAGCTAATCTCTTCTCTGCCAACTCCACAGCTTTGCCCAACCCTACCATTCCAGTCACATTTTCTGTACCGGCTCTCCTATTTTTTTCCTGAGCACCACCGTCTATTAAATTTACTATCTTAGTTCCCTTTCTTAAGTACAGCGCTCCTACTCCTTTAGGTCCATATAATTTATGACCAGAGATGGATAACATATCTACTCCTAAATCATTAACTTCTATGGGAATATGCCCGGTAGTCTGTACTGAATCAGTGTGAAAATATATACCCGCTTCTTTAACTATTTTTCCTATCTCTTTAATCGGTTCAATAGTGCCAATCTCATTATTAGCATGCATAATAGTTACTAATATAGTCTGGCCGGTAATTGCTTTTTTCACATCTTCAGGGTCTATCAGACCATATTTATCTACTTTTAAATAGGTTACTTTAAATCCGTGTTTCTCTAAAAATTGGCAGGAATGCAAGACAGCATGGTGTTCGATCTGGGAAGTGATAATATGATTTCCTTTTTTTTGATTCGCCCAAGCAATTCCTTTTATAGCATAATTATCTGCCTCTGTCCCTCCGGCAGTAAAAACAATTTCCGAAGGATTCGCTCCAATTAATCGAGCTATCTTCTCCCTGGCTTCTTCTACTGCCTCTCTGGCCTCTTGTCCAAACGAATGAATACTATTAGGATTACCATATTTTTGAGTAAAATAAGGTTTCATTGCTTCAACTACTTCCACATCTGTAGATGTAGTTGCGGCATGATCCATATAAATCCTTTTCATAAAAATATATTCCTCCTTTTAATAAATGATCATTACATTTAATAAATTAATAACACGAAAAATTATAATATATATGAGTATTTTTGTCAACTTTTTATATTTCTCTAAAATCTGAAAATTAGGATTTATCGCTTTCTGAGGATTGCTCAATAACCTCTTCTTTCTCTTCTTCAATTTTCTCCCCCCTAGAAGTTATCCCTACTATCACTGCTAATACACCACCAACTACTAAGATAAAGGGTATTAAAGCTGCTAAAGCCTTTAAGAACAATAACCACCATTCAATTAATCCCCATACTCCTAAAATTATGGCAACTATTCCTCCAATAATAATCCACATCTTATTTTCCTCCTTATAAAATAGATTTTTAAAATTTAAAATATTAATTTACCATATGGTTGTCCCCCAAAAAGTAAACAAACCTGTCCTCGACCTGATCGGGGAATGGTAATGTAGGGGTCGGATTTATCCGACCCGGTATTCAGACTCGATGAATCGAGCCCCTACAACATAATTATAACCAAAAAATTATAATTTACTATAAAATTATCTATTGTTTATTATTCTAATGGTAAGTTTTTACCATCCTCTAATACTGAAGGAATTAAATTCTCCCCTATATTCCTCCCATTCTACCTCTACCTTTTCTATAATTGCACTCCTTGGTCCCTGATAGCACCAATCTATTAGTTTTTTAACTTTATCTTCTTCCCCTTCCATAACTACTTCGACTTTACTATCCCAACAATTCCTAACCCATCCTTTTATTCCTAAATTTTGAGCATTAGTTACAGTATAATATCGAAAGGCTACTCCCTGTACTCTCCCTGAGATTAACAGATGGGCTCTTACCTTTTTTAGATCATTATCCATACCTAATAGTATCCTTTTATTTTATTTTTTTTACAAACTTAATAAATCGAGCCTCTATAAATCACTTATCCCGTTTTTCCTCTGTCTTCTGTTTTCTGTCCTCTGCCTTCTGGCTTCTATCTTCTGTCTTCTGTCCTCTTCACTATATACTCGATACTATTTTAATTCTATAATTATTTTACTCCAAAATATAAAAATTAAAAAGAATTAATCCAATTTTAATTTTTATTCTATCTTATTTTTTCTACATCTTTTCTTTTTCTTTACTCGATACTTGATACTCAATACTCGATACAAATATTTTGGCTTTATAAATAAAGAAGAATAAGATATAATAATTTGTACTAATAAGAAAAGCAATAAATTAATACAAAGGTGGCGAAGACAAATTTTAAATTTAATCTTATTTATTCTAACCATAATTTCTACTTTTATGGTGGGCGGCATTTGGTACGCATTATCTTTAATCACCATTCTACTGGCTCACGAATTAGGCCATTTCTTTGTTAGTAGAAGATACGGCGTAAAAGTCACTCTACCCTTTTTTATTCCTTTCCCCCTATCTCCTTTTGGTACTTTAGGGGCAGTTATCAAAATGAAAGGAATTATGCCTAATCGCAAAGCCTTATTTGACATCGGGATAGCCGGTCCTTTTATAGGTCTAATTCTTACTATACCGGTTATAATAATCGGACTTAAATTATCGGAAGTAGCAGTAATTTCAGAAATTAAGGGACCAGTTATACCTCTCGGAAGTTCCATCCTGTTCTCACTTATAGAAAAAATAATGTTCGGACATCTTCCGGAAGGTCAGGAGGTAATCTTGCATCCTGTAGCTTATGCGGGTTGGGTAGGACTGTTTGTCACTGCCTTAAACCTTCTACCGATTGGACAGTTAGATGGCGGACACGTAATCTATTCTCTATTTGGTAAAAATAGTAAAATTGCCTATTATATAACTTTGGGTCTTTTAGGTCTTATCTGTATATTTGTTAACCCATCCTGGACCTTATTATTCATTTTACTCCTTATCTTCGGATTTCATCACCCTCCACCGTTAGATGATATTAATCCTTTAGATCAAAAAAGAAAGTTATTAGGGGTTTGTGCTTTAATCTTTTGTATTATATCCTTTACTCCGGTACCTTTTCAAATAAAATAAATATAAAATTCGTTTGCTTGACAGTTATAATTATATATGCTAAAATTTTAAAAATTAAATATATAAATGGAAGTGTGCCTAGGGTTCCGTTTTTAAACAAAAAGTCTGGACCAAGCGGCACAAAGCATTTTAATGAAAGTTTAATGCTACACTTTCGGGATAAAAGCCTGGAGGATAGGTTCCATAAATTAAAATTGAACCAATCTTTCAGGCTTTTTTATAAATAAAAACAGAAAAAGTTACTATATACTTTATTGTATTTATTTCTAAAATATTTTTTGCATTATTTTATTCTGTTTTTAATAAAGGGAGGTGATGACATCTAAAAAAATAGAGTTTGGTTAGATTTTAGGTTACGGAAATTATTTAAATACATATTAATTAAAAGGAGATCTAAAAATGAATAAGAAATTGCTAATTTTATTAATTTTAGTGTGTTTTTTATTTTCTGTTTCAGTCGCCTCGGCAAAAATGATTAAAATTGGTGGAGTCGCTTGTCTGACAGGGGGCGCAGCTACTTATGGAGCTTCTACTCGAAATGGTTGTGTATTAGCCTTTAAAGCAGTAAATGCTGAAGGCGGAGTTAACATCGGGGGAACAAAATATTTAATCAATTACATTTTTGAAGATGACCAAGGTTCTGCAGAAGTAGCAGCTAATGCCTTTCGTAAGTTAATTGACCAAGACGAAGTAGTGGCCATTCTTGGTTCAGTAATGAGTAAATGTACTTTAGCTGGCGCTCCTATCGCTCAAGATGCGGGTGTCCCAGTTATTAGTCCAACTTCTACTGCGGTCCAAGTTACTCTTACTGGCGATTATATTTTCCGAGCTTGTTTTCTTGATCCCTTCCAGGGTGCGGTAGTTGCTTCCTTCAGTTATAATGACTTAAAAGCAAAAACTGCAGCAGTTATATTTGATAATGGCAATGACTATACTAAAGGAGTAGCTGAGGCATTTAAAGAAAGTTTTGAAAAATTAGGCGGTAAAGTAGTGGCTTACGAATCTTTTACTGATGAAGATAAAACTACTGATTTCTCTGCCCAATTAACCAATATTAAAGCTGCTAACCCGGAGGTAATCTTTTTAGCTGCATATTATGCTGCTGCTGCCCTAGAGGCAAAACAAGCCCGAGGTTTAGGAATAACTGCTCATTTTGTCGGTCCAGATGGTTGGGATTCAGCAGAATTTCCTAAATTAGGTGGAGATGCAGTAGAGGGAGGATATTTCGTTACTCATTATTCACCTGAAGACCCTAGACCAATTGTGCAGAACTTTGTAAAAAAATACACAGAAACTTATGGACAAACTCCTGATGCCTTAGCTGCTTTAGCCTATGACGCGGCCTTAATTCTAATTGATTCTCTACAAAGAGCCGGTTCTACAGATGGCGCGGCAATTAGAGATGCTATCTTTGCAACTAATTTAGAATGTGTTTCTGGTCAAATTACTTTTGATAAAAATGGAGATCCTATTAAAAAGGCGGCAGTAATTAAAGTGGAAAACGGCAAATTTGTCTTTGTAAAATTTGTCCAACCATAAAAAAATAAAAATATCTAAAAATATATTATAGATATTTAATAAACTTTCTACATCAGGACATTGCAAAAAGCAATGTCCTGATGTATTATAAAAAACAGTAACGATATTTTTTAAAAAATTGGAAAAGAAAAAGGAAGATGACTAAAAAACAATTATCTGATTCTATAAATAATAATATATTAACTTACAATAAATTGACCAATGGTAAAAAATACGTTTTTATTTCTGTAATTATTCTATTTTTTTTATTTTTATATGTTTTATCTTTTGGAATTAAAGTTTTCTTACAACAATTAGTAAATGGAATTCAATTAGGTAGTATATATGCATTAATTGCTTTAGGTTACACTATGATTTATGGAATTATCAAACTTATTAATTTTGCCCATGGCGACCTTTTTATGTTTGGTGCTTATATCTCTTATTTCTTGGGTAACTATTTTATTGCGCATAATTTTCATTATTCTTTTGTAATAGTTTTGATTTTTTCTATGGCCTTCACTGCCTTATTAGGAATGACTATAGAAAGAATTGCTTATAAACCTTTAAGATTTAAACCAAGATTAGCAGCTTTAATCACTGCCCTTGGCGTTTCTCTTTTCTTAGAGAATTTTTTTGCACTTCCGGCTGATAATGTCCCTTTTCCCTTAAATAAAATTGTATTTGGCCCCCGGTTCCTTCCTTTTCCTGCCTTAATTGCCGATAAAACCTATAATCTAGCTGGAATCTCCATTAATAACATTAAGATTTTGGATATTATAATAACTGTTATTCTTATGATTTTATTACAATATATTGTAAAAAAAACTATGATCGGAAAGGCTATGCGTGCGGTAGCCTTCCATAAAGATGCCTGCCTGATGATGGGTATAAATATAAATAACATTATCTCTATCACTTTTGGTATAGGAACGTCACTAGCTGCTGCGGCAGGTACCTTATTTGCACTTACTTATGGGCAATTACAATCACCCTATTTAGGAATCTGGCCCGGCCTTAAAGCTTTTATAGCCGCGGTTTTAGGAGGTATCGGAAGTATCCCGGGAGCTATGGTAGGAAGTTATGTTATGGGTATCTCCGAAACCTTTGCTACTTCTATTAATTCCAATTTTGGTTACGGTATTGCCTTTATAATCTTAATAGTAGTTTTAATATTTAAACCGGCAGGACTTTTAGGAAAATTCACCAAAGAAAAGGTATAAACTGATGAAAATTATAAAAAAAATTATTAATCTAATCAAAAAATATTATAAATTTATATTAATAACCCTTCTGGTTTATTTATTAATTGAAATACTTAATGGTACTATTCCCATTGTTCCTCGCCTGCTTACCCGTTATTATATGCAAATCCTGATGTTTGCTTTAATAAATATTATAATGACGGTAAGCTTAAACTTAATCAACGGATTCACTGGACAATTTTCGATTGGCCACGCTGGTTTTATGTGTATCGGGGCATACACTTCAGCTTACTTTACTACTATTCTATTTAAGGCAGCAAAAATGGCTTATTTCCCTCAATTAGCACTTTTTATTTTTTCTCTAATTATGGGAGGATTAATAGCCGCAATTGCTGGATATCTCATCGGACTCCCCACTTTAAAATTAAAAGGTGACTATTTAGCCATAGTTACTTTAGCTTTTGGTGAAATAGTTCGCTCGATCATTCGCGCCTCTGATGAAATTGCAACTTTTTTAAATCGTATAGGATTAATTAAATTTTCAGAAACTATTGACAAAATAAGTGGACCCCGAGGATTATCAACCATACCAGCCCTTTCTAAATTTTGGTTAGTATATGTTATTGCTATATTATCAGTTATAATTATGCGTAATTTTATTTACTCTACTCATGGTAGAGCCTGTCTTTCTATAAGGGAAAATGAAGTCGCAGCGGAAACTATGGGCATTAATACTACTCGGTATAAAATTATTGCTTTCAGTATGAGTGCTTTTTTTGCTGGGGTCGGAGGCGGACTCTTTGCTCATGTCTTAAGATTCATTCACCCTGACAATTTCAGCTTCATAAAATCAATAGATTACCTTATTTACCTTTATGCTGGTGGAATGGGAAGTATTACTGGTTCTATTCTGGCTGCAACTGGACTTACTATCCTTCCCGAATTTTTAAGAGTAATTAACTTTCAACAATGGAGAATGGTCATCTACCCCTTACTTTTAATTATATTAATGTTAAGAAAACCGGAAGGTATCTTTGGTAATCGTGAATTTTCATTTTTAGTCCCCAAAAGGAAAGAGGTAAATTAAGTGGCGATTTTAGAATTAAAAGATTTATGCTGTTACTTTGGCGGTCTAAAAGCGGTGGAAAAATTTAATACCCAAATTAAAAAGGATGAGTTAGTTGGCCTGATTGGGCCCAATGGAGCAGGTAAAACTACTGTATTTAACGTGCTCACCGGGATATACCCTCCTACTTCTGGAGAAGTTATTTTTCAAGAAGAAAATATCGGAGGGCTTCTTTCCCATAAAATTACTCAAAAAGGAATTGTCCGCACCTTTCAAAATATCCGTATTTTTCCAAACCTTAATGTTTTAGAAAATATTATTATTGCCTATCACTTTCGTACTCACTATAGTATCTTCTCCGGCATACTAAGAGATGAAAATTATCATCGTGAGGAAGAGGAAATGAATAAACAAGCTATGGAATTGCTGCGACTTTTTGATTTACATACTTATTACCATAACCCAGCGGGAAGTCTCCCCTACGGTGAACAGAGAAAATTAGAAATAGCCCGAGCTTTAGCGACTAAACCAAGTTTACTTCTACTCGATGAACCGGCAGCCGGAATGAACCCTTATGAAACTATCAAATTAATGGAATTAGTTAAAAAGATCAAAGAAGATTTTCAATTAACTATTTTCTTAATAGAACATCATATGCAATTTGTAATGGGAATTTGTGAAAGAATTATGGTAATGGATTTTGGAGTCCAGATTGCCGAGGGGACTCCTCAGGAAATACAAAAAAACCCGAAAGTAATAGAAGCTTATTTAGGAGAAAAGAAAAAAGATGTTAAAAGTTCATAATTTAGAGGTGTCTTATGGACCAATTCGAGCCCTTAAAGGAATCTCCTTCGAAGTAAAAGAAGGTGAAATAGTTACCTTAATTGGAGCAAACGGGGCTGGTAAATCAACTACTTTACGCACCATTTCTAACCTTCTTAAACCTCAAGGAGGAAGCATTACTTTTTTAAAGGAAGATTTATTATCGGTACCAGCATATGATTTGGTAAAAAGGGGTATAATCCATGTCCCAGAAGGAAGAATAATTTTTGGACCACTTACCGTTCAGGAAAATTTAGAACTTGCTACCTGGGGGAGAAAAGATAAAATCGCAATCCAAGAAGATTTAAATAAAGTATATGATCTATTTCCGATATTAAAAGAAAGAAAAAATCAGCTGGGAGAAACTTTATCTGGAGGAGAACAACAGATGTTAGCTTTGAGTCGCGGACTAATGGCTCGAGCTAAACTTATGTTGTTAGACGAACCTTCTATGGGGTTAGCTCCCCTTTTAGTTCAGGATATATTCCGAGTAATAAGACAGGCAAATGCTGAAGGCACTACTATTTTATTGGTAGAACAGAATGCCCATATGGCTTTAGAGATCGCCCATCGGGCCTATGTTTTAGAAACAGGAAATATTATCTTAGAAGGTCCTGCCTCTGAAGTTGCAAAAAACCCCAAAGTAATTAAAGCTTATTTAGGATAATATTTAAATATTTCTGTAATATCTTCCACCCAATAAATAAATCCCTTATTTACTTTTATTTCTTTATAATTATTAAAAAGGTTGACTAAGTCTATATTTCCAAAGAACCTGTTTGATTTTATCTTGAGTTTCTTTTAATACTTCCTGAGAAGATTTATTTATAAAGGTAACCTCTGCATCATCTAAAGAAACTATTTTATCATTACCAATTAGGAGCGTGGAGGTAGTTCCCTCTATTAAAACATTTATTTCGTAGGGGGCTAAATCAATACTAAGAAATTTTTCTAGATTTTGAACCGTCTCTATCATCTTAAGGTAAATTTTATCATTTTCAGGAAAGGTTAAAATTAAGATAGGAACATTATCGATATAAATAGTGCCGGTACAAAAAGACCCCTCATAGATATATTTTATATTTACTTTAAGGTAATCGGTAGTAGCTCGCTTGTCGATCTCTATCCCCTTCTCCTCAAGTGTTTCTTTCACATAAGCAACCCGATCTTTAGTATCAGGATGAGTCTGAAATATTCCTAAGTTCACCGAAGGTTTGAACATTTCTCTGGTATATTGTCTTTCTAAATAAGTCAAAAAACCTACCGGGTTATATCCTACTTTAATGGAAAGATCAATGGCAGTTAAATCTGCTTCTTCTTCGTAATCTCGGCTATACTGATTAAGAAAGGTTATAGTAGTTAACTTCCCTAATAAAGCTACATCTGGCTCCCTGGTTAAAAGAACAGCTAAAATAGTGAGTAGATTATATTTAGTATTATCTCTGGTCTGCTTTAAAGCATGATTATGAATTATATGAGCAATTTCATGAGCTAAAATCCCGGCAAGCTCATCATCTGATTGAATATAATCAAAAAGATCATAAGTTACATAAATATATCCGCCGGGGATAGAAAAGGCATTAGGTCCGTCTATTTTTAATATCTTGAAGTGATATTTCATCCCTTCCAACTCAGAAGCTTTTGCTAATTTATTACCAATCTCGGTAATGGATAAATTTTGATTTAAATCCTCGACTACTTCATATTTCTTCTCAATATCTATAGATAATTTCTTACCTAATTGCTGTTCTTTAGCTAAATCTCTTTCTGTAGCAAAAGAATTAATACTTATCCATAAAAAAACTATTATTATTAAAAGAAAAATTATCGCAAGAACTAATTTATTTTTTCTCATTTTTTCCTAACCTTGTCAAGGGACGGTCCTTTGACACGTTTTTTGTCACGTTTTTTATGATAAAATCTTGAAAATGCTCTAAGGCAAAATTCAGGGCCTTATCAATTCCTCCCATATTTGTACCACCACCTTGAGCAAAATTGGGAGTTCCTCCCCCTTTACCATTAATGAATTTACATGCTTCTTCCATTAACCTGCTCATATCATAATTTAAGGACTCAGATCTGGCTAGCAACAGATTAGCTCTTTCTCTCTTTATACCAAATAATAAGACACATTCTTCTAAATTTATAATTTTATTAGCTAATCTCCTTGCCTCATCTACAGTTTTATCTTCAAAGAGCTTATTGATGACTTTTATATTATCCTTTATGATTACTTCATTATGGAGCAAATTTAAGGCTTCATAATCCTGTAATTTTTCTTTAAAATCTCTTAATTCCTTCCTGATTTCCTTCCTTTCCTCTAATATTCCCTCTATTACTTCACCTAATTCAGAATCCTTAACGGTCAATCTATGGGAAATATTTTTTACCAGTTCATTTTTCCAGTAATAATCTTCCCAAGAACGCCTCCCACAGATAAATTCCAGGCGAATCTTCTCTCCTCTTTTCTCCCATTTTATAACTTTAATCAATCCCACTTCTCCGCTCGTTCGACAGTGAGTCCCTCCGCAGGCAGAAAGGTCGAAATCCTCCACCTCTATTATCCTGGTTTTCCCCTTTCTCTCCGGCATCTTTCTCAAATTTAATCTCTTTAATTCCTCTTCTCCTTCTACAAAATAACACTTTACTGGCCTATTCTCAAAGATAACCTCATTAGCACATTCTTCTGCTTTTTTAACTTCTTTTTCGGTTAACTCTTCTTTTATAATATCTAAAGTGCAAACTTCTTCTCCTAAATGAAAAGATACGGTCTCCAGATCCCATATTTTAAGCAAAGCCCCGGATAAAATATGCTGTCCTAAGTGTTGCTGCATATGGTCAAATCTTCTCTCCCAATCTATCTTTCCAGTGACAACAGCATCGACATCTTCTTTTAACTCTTCTTTTAAAATATGAATTATCTCCTTGTCTTCTTCTACCACTTCAACAA
>Ga0315281_10008808_pt1 | contig 14070 bp, 13 predicted proteins | sample YL17G07_0_MG_FD_204540 | JGI IMG/M metagenome (GOLD analysis project Ga0315281, IMG submission 204540) | Sediment microbial communities from Yellowstone Lake, YNP, Wyoming, USA - YL17G07_0 | ecosystem: Environmental > Aquatic > Freshwater > Lake > Sediment | place: USA: Wyoming | collected...
GGCATCGGTCTTGGTGATCTTGGCGCTCATGCGTGGTCCTCGTATGGGTCATTCCAGCCGGCAAGGGAGCCGTCGCGCATTTTACACGCGGCGACGCCGGTGCACTCCGGAGGTCCGGCGTCTGCAAGTGTGAGACGCCCGCGGGCGGGGAAATACAGCCCAAACCTCCCCCTTTCTTAACGCTTTGAACTCCCCTGGTAGCGCCTAATCTTGTGCGACGCACCCAAGGCGCTCATCCTCCCCCGCATGCTTGCCCATCTTGTTCCACTCCAACGCCATGACCTCGTTCCCGGGGTCCCGCTGCCGTTCGCCGTCTTCGACCAGGAAAACAGGCTGGTCTGGGGCGAAGGAGAGGTGATAGCGACCGTAGAAGGAATCGATGATTTGATAGAAAGAGGGATTTATCGTGCGGCGGCGAACGAAGGCGCGCCGGAGACCGTGCATCCGCCGGCCAACGGCGAGGGATGCGCATTCGAGGAACTGCAATTTCAGGTCGGCGACGCGCTGCAGCTGCAAGCGCTGGTGGGGCAGGATCTCTATTACGTCAACCTCATCGGCTACGCGCTACGCGCCAGCATACTGGTGACCATGCCGACCTTGCGCGAACGCATGCCGCTGGTGCGCGAGGGCCAGGGATTCCTCGCGCGTGCTTTTTCCGGTCGGGCCGCATTCACTTTCAACACGACAGTGCAACGGATCTGCAGTGTTCCGTATCCTTATCTGCACCTGTCGTTTCCGGAACTGGTCCAGGGCGTGTCGGTGCGGCACGAGCCGCGCATCCGGTTGCGCATGATGGCCTCGGCGACCAGTCTTTCCGCCCACGGCGTGCCGGTGCCGGTGACGATCACGGATCTTTCGGCATCCGGCGCGCAGATCGACGCCCGCGAGCAGTTGGCGGGCAAGAGAGGGATGCTGCGTCTGACATTCCGCTTGAGGTTCGGGCAGGAAGAGGCTTATTTCGTCAACGATGCGATCGTGTGCTCGGTGCGCGAGGAAAACCGCGGCGGCGAAGGCCGTGAGCAGGTCTTCCTGCACGGCGTTGAATTCATCGGCATACAGCCCAACGAGCGCTTGCTGCTCAAAACCCTCATTGGACAGCACGCCGCCGAGGGCAGTCGCAGCTAGAGAAGCGCTTAAGTCATCCCCGCGAAAGCGGGCATGCAGCAAGCGGCTGAAATTCCTGGATCCCCGCTTTCGCGGGGATGACGTTGACCAGAGCTTCCGTAGCGGGGAAACCGCCTTGCTACAGGACTTCGGCGGCCTGATCCGCCAGGCGCGAGCGCTCGCCGCGTTGCAGCGTGACGTGACCCGAGTGGGCCCAGCCCTTGAAGCGGTCGACGACGTAGGTCAGGCCCGAACTCCCTTCGGTGAGATAGGGCGTGTCGATCTGCGCGATGTTTCCCAGGCAAATCACCTTGGTTCCGGGGCCTGCGCGCGTGATCAGTGTCTTCATTTGCTTGGGCGTCAGGTTCTGCGCCTCGTCGATGATCAGGTACTTGTTGATGAAGGTGCGGCCGCGCATGAAATTGAGCGACTTCACCTTGATGCGCGAGTGAATGAGGTCGCGCGTGGCGGCGCGGCCCCAGTCGCCGCCGTAGGGCCCCGATTCGTCTTCGGCCTTCTCCAGAACCTCCAGATTGTCCTCGAGCGCGCCCATCCACGGCGTCATCTTCTCCTCCTCGGTGCCCGGGAGAAAACCGATGTCCTCGCCGACAGGAACCGTGACGCGGGTGATGATGATTTCGGAGTAGCGCTTGGTCTCCAGCGTCTGCATCAGGCCCGCGGCCAGCGTGAGCAGCGTCTTGCCGGTGCCGGCCTGGCCGAGCAGGCTGACGAAGTCGATCTCGGGGTTCATCAGCAGATTCAGCGAGAAGTTCTGTTCGCGGTTCCTCGCGTTGATGCCCCAGACATTGTTCTTGGCATGGGCGTAGTCCTTCACGGTTTCCAGCACCGCGACTTTGCCTGCCACCTCCTTGACCAGGGCGTAGAGCGGACGCTCGCCCTCCTGGTAGACGAACTCGTTCAGTGACAGGTGCTGGCACAGCGGCCCGCGGATACGGTAATAGGCGCGGCCATCCTTTTTCCACGATTCCACGTTGTGCCCGTGTTCGTCCCAGAAGTCCACGGGCAGCTCGCGCACGCCGGTGTAGAGGATATCCGTGTCCTCCAGCACCTTGTCGTTGAAATAGTCTTCCGTGGCCAGGCCGAGCGCCCGCGCCTTGATGCGCATGTTGATGTCTTTCGACACCAGGATCACATGGCGCTTCGGCTGCTGTTTCTGCAGGTAGATCAGCACGCCGATGATGTGGTTGTCCGCCTTGCCCATCGGCAGGCTGGCCGGAATATGTCCGCTGATCGCCTGCGTCTGCAGGAACAGCCGTCCGGTCGCGGTGTCTGTCTTGTGGCGCTTGATCGGTATGCCGCGCTCGATGTCGCCCTGCGCGTGGCTGACGATGTCGTCGAGATAGCGGCTGGTCTGGCGCGCGTTGCGTGCCACCTCCGACATCCCCTTCTTGTTGTTGTCCAGTTCCTCCAGCGTCATGATGGGGATGAAGATGTCGTGCTCGGCGAACCTGAACAGGCTCGTGGGGTCGTGCATCAGAACGTTGGTATCGAGAACGAACAGCTTGGTGAGAGGCTTGCCGGAGGCCCGGCGTTTGGGTGACGTGGACATTGGTGCGATCGGGGCGGCGGAACGTTCCAGTCCGGGGGCGCCTCAGGCGGCCCTGGCAAAGTCCAGGATCTCCTGGACATGACCGGGGACCTTGACGCCGCGCCACTCCCGGCGCACGACCCGGTTGGCATCGAGCACGAAGGTGCTGCGCTCGATGCCGCGCACCTGCTTGCCGTACATGTTCTTCATCTTGATGACGCCGAACAGGGTGCAGACTTTCTCGTCCTCGTCGGAGAGCAGTTCGAACGGGAAGGCCATTTTGGCCTTGAAGTTTTCGTGCGACTTGAGGCTGTCGCGCGAGACGCCGATGATTTCGCAGCCGGCTTTCCTGAACTCCGGATACAGGTCGCGGAAATTCAGTCCCTCGGTGGTGCAGCCGGGGGTGTTGTCCTTGGGATAGAAATAGATGACGAGCAGCCGGGCCTTCGATTCGGAGAGCCGGAACGTGGTTCCACCCGTGCTCGGCAGCGCGAAATCCTTTACCTCTTGATTGACCATAGCTGTGCCGCCCACCGATCCATTGAACCCGATAACGGGTGGGAAATCAAGCCGGGGGTCATGCGAGGAACTCCCTGCCCTGCAGCGCCAGAGAGCCCGAGCGCCCGGCGACTTCGCCGTCCGTGATTTCGTGGCGCGGCAGCCGGCGCAGATCGAGCGACGCGCACAGATCGCGCATCGACACCAGTTCGTAGCCGAGCGCCTTCCAGCCCGAGAGCAGGGCCTCGAACGCTGGCGCGAGCTTGCCGCCTTCGAGCTCCGCGTGCAGCGTGTACACATGTCCGGTCGGGAGCGGATGCTTCGATGCCTCGAGCACCGTATCGGCGACGTTCGCCGCGGTGATGCCGCTCGAGCCTATCAGTTCGTCCAGCGTCGGCAGCGTGGTGGGCAACTGGGGCAGGGCCATCGGTTCGGCTCGGACGACGGGCACGAACGGGCAGGTGCCGCGCGTATCGGAGCAGTAATCGAATTCCAGCCGCTGTTCGAGCCGGAAAGCGTGGAGATTCATCTGCCAGCCGGCGGCGCCGTGGACTTTCGCCGGCGCGCCGAAGATCTCGGCGTAGCGCTCGGTCGCCCGGCGCATCTGCGTGCCGGTCCAGGCGGCGCCGGCGCCTGAGACGCCGTCCTGCCACTTCACGTGGTCCCAGCTGTGGATGCCGGTCTCGAAACCTGCGTCGCGCACGCGGCGCATGATGTCGCCGCAGTTGCGGCCGATATCCGGACCGGGGAGGAGGGTCCCGTAGAGCAGCGTCTTCAGTCCGTAATGCGAGGCGACCGAAGTGCGCGAGACTTTTTTCATGAAGCCGCGCCGGAACACGCGCTTGATCGCGCGCCCGGTGTGGTCCGGCCCCAGGCTGAACAGGAAGGTCGCGCCCGCGCCGTGCTTGCCGAGAATTTCCATCAGCCGCGGCACGCCTTCGCGCGTTCCGCGGTAGGTATCGACGTCGATTTTGAGCGCGAGTTTCAAGCGGGATGAGTTTTCGATCGGAGTTGGGAAACAGGCAAGGGAGTGACCCTTGCTCGTATCTCCTCAGTCAACCAGATGCCGCGCTTCGGCGACGTGGCCGCGGTAGGCGTCGAAAATGTTCTTCAGCGCGCGCTGCATGTTGACGCGCGGGCGCCAGCCGAAGTCGCGCATGGTGTTGGTGATTTTAGGCACGCGGTTCTGAACGTCCTGATAGCCCTTGCCGTAGTATTTCTCGGCGGTGGTGGCGACCAGCTTCACTTTGCGCGCGCTGGGCTGGTATTCCGGGTAGGTGAGAGCCAGTTTCAGCATCATGCCCGCCAGATCCTTCACCGAATAGTTGTTCTTCGGGTTGCCGATGTTGTAGATCTGGCTCTTGGCCACGCCGTTCTTGTTGGCGATGATTTTCATCAGCGCATCGATGCCGTCGTCGATGTAGGTGAACGCGCGTTTCTGCCTGCCGCCGTCGACCAGCTTGATGTTTTCGCCGCGCACGATATGGCCGAGAAACTGGGTGATGACGCGCGAGCTGCCTTCCTTGGCAGTGTTGATCGAATCCAGTCCCGCGCCGATCCAGTTGAACGGGCGGAACAGCGTGTAATCCAGTCCCTGCTCCATCCCGTAGGCATGGATGACCCGGTCCATCAATTGCTTGGCGCAGGAGTAGATCCAGCGCGGCTTGTTGATCGGTCCCAGCACCAGTTCGGAGGTCTCGGGGTCGAAGGCCTTGTCGCGGGACATGCCGTAGACCTCGGAGGTGGACGGGAAGATGATCCGCTTGCCGTGCTTGACGCAGGAACGCACGATCGGCAGGTTGGCCTCGAAGTCGAGCTCGAACACCTTGAGCGGATGCTTGACGTAGGTCGCCGGCGTGGCGATCGCCACCAGCGGCAGCACCGTGTCGCATTTCCTGATGTGGTACTCGATCCACTCGCGGTTGATGGTGATGTCGCCCTCGAAGAAGTGAAAACGCTTCTCCGGAAGCAGGTCTTCGATGCGTTCGGTCTGCATGTCCATGCCGTAGACCTCCCAGTCGGTCGTGGCGATGATCCGCTTGGAGAGGTGGTGGCCGATGAAGCCGTTGACGCCGAGTATGAGGATTTTTTTCATGCGGTTCCGGATGGGGTTGCTGCAGGTAAGGGCTGGTCGCCGAAGATTGCCAGAAAGTCGCGCGCAGCGAAAGGCCGGCCCTCGAACTCGATGCGCTCAAGCTCCAGCACGCCGCCGTCGCCGCACCGGGCCAGGCACTTGCCATCGCGCACATAGAGCGCCGGACCTGGGCCGGGCGCATCGCGGCCCAGGACGCGGGTTCTGAGCACGCGAAGTGTCTTGCCGCGCAACTCGGTGAACGCGCCGGGATAGGGCGGTGCGACCGCGCGCACCAGATCGTGGATCGCGCGCGCCGGCTGGGTCCAGGCGATGCGCCCGTCTTCGGGGCGGCGGGCGCCGCAGTAGCTCCCCTGCGAGAGGTCCTGCGCGCGCAGTTTGGCCGTCCCGGCAATCAGCGCCGGCAGCGACCGGTCGAGGACGATCTCGGCGGCGACCGTGACTTTGCCGAACACCTCGAGCGCGGTGTCCTCGGGGAGTATCGGCACCGCCTGTTGATCGACGATGCGCCCGGCGTCGGCTTTGGCGACCATCTCGTGCAGCGTTGCGCCGGTCTCGCGCTCGCCGCGGATGATGGCCCAGTTCACCGGCACGCGGCCGCGGTATTTCGGCAGCAGCGAGCCGTGCATGTTGAACGCGCCGCGCCGCGCCGTTGCGAGCAGATCGGGCTTGAGCATGTTGCGGTAGTAGAACGAGAACAGGAAATCCGGGGCGAGCGCGCGGATGCGGCGGGCGGTCTCGGGCGCGTTGGGATCCTCGGGCGTGATGCACGCGATGCCGTGGCGCTCGGCCAGCGCCGCGACGTTCTCGAACCAGATGTTCTCGCCGGGGTGGTCGCGATGCGTGAGCACCAGCGGGATCTCGATGCCGTGCGCGAGCAGCACCTGCAAGCAGCGCACGCCCACGTTGTGGTAGGCGAAGACGACGGCGGAGGCCATCAGGCGCGGGGTTGCGAGGCGTGTGGCGCTGCGGCGCGGCCCGATGCCTCTCCGCTTTGCACTCCCACCGTCTCGCGCTCCAGCACGGCTTGTATCAGATAGCGCGGCCGCTGGCGCACCTGCTCGTAGATGCGGCCGATGTACTCGCCCAGGAGGCCCAGGCCGAACAGCACCATGCCGGTGAGGAAGAACTGCAGGATGTCGCGGTCCCAGATGGCGCGCACGCCTTCCATGAAAGTCTCGGCGGCGATCCAGCGCTGCGCGATCACCACCACATAGGCGAGCACGGCGGCGGAGGCGATGAGCATGCCGATCAGCGAGAACAACTGCAGCGGCTTGATCGAGAAGCCGGTGATGAGGTTGAAGTTGAGTTGGACCAGCTGGTAGAGAGAATACTTGGATTCGCCGGCGATGCGCTGCTCGTGCGCCACCTCGATCTCGGCCGGGCGATGCGCGAAGGTGTAGGCGAGCGCCGGAATGAAGGTATTCGACTCGCGGCAGTCGTTGATCGCATCGACGATCTGGCGACTGTAGGCGCGCAGCATGCAGCCCTGGTCGGTCATATGGATTTTCGTGATGCGCTCGCGCAGCCGGTTCATCGCCTGCGAGGCATGGCGCCGGAACGCCGAATCGCGCCGCTGACGCCGTATCGTGCCGACATAATCGTGGCCCTCGTCCATTTTGGCGAGCAGCGCTCCGATTTCCTCCGGCGGGTTCTGCAGGTCGGCATCGAGCGTCACCACCCGCTCGCCTCGCGTGTGCTCGAAGCCGGCCATGATCGCCATGTGCTGGCCGTAATTGCCGTTGAAGAAGATGACACGCGTGACATCGGGCCGCCGCTGGAACTGCTCGCGCAGCAGTGCCGCCGAGCGGTCGCGGCTGCCGTCGTTGACGAAAATCACCTCGTAGGGAACCTGCAGCCGGTCGAGCGCCGGGTAGAGGCGCTCGAACAGTGGCGGCAGGCTCTCCTCCTCGTTGTACACGGGGATGACAACCGATACGCGGGGAATCGTGGTCATTGCGGCACCTTGCGGAGGATTTCCCGGCTCGCCGCGCACACGCGATCGACGTCGGCATCGCTCATCGCGGGAAACAGCGGCAGCGTCGCGATCGCGCGGCCGATGCGCTCGGCGTGCGGATACTGGCCCTCGGTCCAGCCGAGCGAGCGGTACAGGGAAAACAGGTGGATCGCCGGATAATGAACGCCGATTGCAATCCCGGCATCGCGCATGCGCGCGATGAAGTCGGCGCGTTTCACTCTGTTCGGGAGCACGACCTGGAACATATGCCAGTTGGAATTTTCAAAATCCTCAGGCGGCAACTCGCAGCCGAGCGAGCGGTCGAAGCGCTCGAAATAGCGGCGCGCGAGGGCGCGGCGCCGTGCGGTGAATTCGTCCAGCCTTGCAAGTTGCCCGAGGCCGATGCGCGCGGCCACGTCGGTCATGTTCGCCTTGATGCCGGCGACGTCCACATCCATGCCGTCCTCGCCTGAGCGCACCACGCCCTGCAGCCTGAGTTTCTCGCACAGCGGCACGTAGGATTCGTCCGGCAGCACGAGCGCCCCGCCTTCGACGGTGGTGATGTTCTTGTTGGCGTGAAAGCTGAAGGCGGTCAGATCGCCGCGCGCGCCGACCGGCGTGCCGCGCCAGCTCGAACCGAACGCCTGCGCCGCGTCCTCGATGACGCGCAGGCCATGTTTGGCTGCGATCGACTCCAGGCGGTCCAGATCGACCGGCAGGCCGGCGAGATAGACCGGCAGGATCGCGCGCGTGCGCTCCGTGATGGCTTTCTCGACCAGCCCGAGGTCGATGTTGCGCGTTGCCGGATCCACGTCGACGAACACCGGTTTCGCCCCCGCCTGCAGAATCACATTGGCCGTCGCAACCCACGACAGCGGCGTGGTGATGACCTCGTCGCCTGGGCCGATGCCGGCGAGCTTCAGGCCGATTTCCAGCGCCGCGGTGCCGGTGACCAGTGCGCGCACCGGCCGGCCGCCGCAGTGTTTCGACAGCGCCGCCTCGAAGGCTTTCACCTGCGGGCCGGAAGTGATCCAGCCCGAGCGCAGCACTTCGGCTACGCCGGCGATGGTGTCCTCGTCGATGGACGGCCGGGTGAATGGGAGAAAATCTGCCATGTTCTTATTGGACCTGATAGGTACCGTCACCCCCGCGGCCTTCAGCCTCCGCGAAGGCGGAGGGGGAGTCCAATGATTCGTCCTGATGCTGGATTCCCGCATTCGCGGGAATGACACACGTGGGTCCCAATTCAGCTCCTCGTCACCAGGAACACGCCGGCGATGATGAAGCCGATGCCGATGAGCTTCTGCATCGTCAGCGATTCGCCGAACAGATACCAGGCCGCGAGCGCGTTCAGCACATAGCCGACCGACAGCAGCGGATAGGCGACGCTGACCGGCACCCGCGACAGGCCCATGATCCAGACCACCAGGCTCACCACGTAGCAGGCGACCCCGCCCAGGATGTGCGGTTCGAACGCTAGCTTCAGTCCCACCGGGACCAGATTGGCTGATGTGAACTCGAAATGCCCGACCGCGTTGGTGCCGGCCTTGAGCAGCAATTGCGCGCCGGCGTTCAGCAGCACGCCCAGCATCAGGAACGAGGCGCTGACCAGCGTCATGGCCTCGCCTCCGCACGATCGTACCGGGACGGCGTTCGCCCTGTCGGCTCGCGAAGCCACTCGGCTGGTCGCATCCCCGCAAGCGGGGCCCCTGCTCCTGGCCTCATGGTCTCGCCTCCGCACGATCGTACCGGGACGGCGTTCGCCCTGTCGGCTCGCGAAGCCATTCGGCTGGTCGCATCCCCGCAGGCGGGGCCCCTGCTCCGGGCCTCATGGCTTCTTCACTATAACCCGGCGCGGGTCGCGCGCCATGACCTGCATCGGCAGTCCAAGCGATTGCTGCAAGCGCGGAAAATCCACGGCGTTGAACACCGCCCAAGCTTCGGCGTCGGCCTGCCATGCGCTGGCGAAGGCATCCAGGTCGGGCAGGAATTTTCCCGGCGCCCAGCCGATCGGCTGCGCGAGCTCGTCCTTGTAGGCCACCATCGTGACCGTGCGGCCGAGGTAGTAGGGAAGCGTGTGATCGAAGGTGTTGACCGAATAGAAGGGCACGTTGGGCTTGAGCTCAGGGCGGATTTTCTCGGCGCTATGATACGCGGAGTAGGCCGGCGACAGGGTTCCATGGCCGAGCAGCAAGCCCAGCGCCGACAGCAGGCCGCCTGCGGCCAGCAGCAGGACGGCAGCAATGCTCTGCCCTCGCCAGGCGAACAGCGCCGATAGCGCAGCAAAGGCGAGCAGCGTCAGCCCCGCGCCGGCGATCCAGGGCACGTACTGCGACAGCAGTTCCGCGGGCAATTCCGGAGTGGCCCAGCGCATGAGCTGCGGCGCGAGCACCGCCATCGCCAGCCCGATCACCGCGTACAGCGCGCCCTGTGCGGCGAGCACGGCGCGCCCGGCAGTCGTGACGTACAAGGCCACCAGAACCGCCAGCGCAGGGAAGATCGGCAGGATGTAGGAGGACAGTTTCGAGCCCGAGGCCGAGAAAAAGAGGAACACCATCACCGCCCAGACGAGCAGCAGCCGCGCCGGCCGGAAGTCCTTGTCGGGCGCGGCTCTCCAGGCGGTGGCGAGGGAGGGCGCGAGCGACAGGATCCAGGGCGAGAAGCCCGCGACGAGTATCGGCAGAAAATACCACGCCGGCTGGTAGCGTCCGTGCCCTTTGGTGAGGAAGCGCTCGAAGTGCTCCTGGATGAAGAAGAAGTGGAAGAACTCCTGGTTGGCGGCGGAGACCGCGACGAACCAGGGCGCGGCGATCGCGAAGAACAGCAGCGCGCCGCTCCAGAAATGCAACCGCGCGAGGCGCCTCCAATCGCGCTGGATCAGCACGTACAGCACCAGAGCCCCGGCGGGCAGCACGACGCCGATCAGCCCTTTGGAGAGCACCGCGAGCGCCGCCGCCGCCCAGGCAAGATGCATCCCGAGCGATCGCTCGCGCGGCCCGGCATCGTCCAGTTGCGCGATCGCGATGCCCGCCACCGCCAGCGACATGAAGAACGACACGCCCATGTCCAGCGTGTTGATGTGGCCGATCAGGGCCCAGAACGCGCTGCCTGAGAGCACCGCCGCGGCGAGCGCGCCCACCGGCGGGCCGAAGGCGCGGTTGCCGAGATGGAAGACCAGCAGCACGCCGAGGAAGCCGGTGAGCGCCGCCCACAGCCGCGCGGTCCATTCGTGGATGCCGAACCACTCGAACGCAGTCGCAGTCGCCCAGTACTGCAGCGCGGGCTTTTCGAAATACTGGTAGCCGTTCAGGCGCGGCGTGGTCCAGTCGCCGCTGGCGACCATTTCGCGCGCGATCTCCGCGTAGCGTCCTTCGTCCGGGCGCACCAGCTTGCGCTGGTCGAGCGTCCCGAACCACACGACGGCGAGGGCGCACAGCAGGAAGAGCGTGAGGGCGCGCGATCGATTCATCCGAGCAGCAGCGCGGCGGCGACCTTGCGCTCTTCGGACATCAGGATGTTATAGGTGCGGCAGGCGGCCTGCGTGTCCATCACCTCGTAGGCCAGCTTGGCGCGGATCAGCGGCGCCAGGATTTCGATGCGCGGAAACCGCAGCGTCGCCCCGGTGCCGAGCAGCAGAATCTCGGGCGCAAGCGGCAGCAGCTCGGACAACTGGTCCGCCGTGAGGGCTTCGAAGCTCGTCGCGGTCCAGTCGGTGACCAGGCGATCGGGGAGCACGACGACGGTCTTGTCGTGGCGCTCGCGGTTGACGAGCACATAGTCCTCGCCGTAGCCGGTGATGGCGTTCTTGCCTGCTGGCTGCGACAGATGCAGTTTCATTTGTTACCAAGCCTAAGAGGTTGTTTCGAAATGAGGGGATACCTCCCCTCATACTCCCCTAAGTCAGCCCGTTGCAAAATCGGTTTTGCAACAGGTCCTAAGTGACGGGTATCATTATATCTTTTGCATCGCAGCAGCGCGCTTCCGGGATCAACTTATATGCTCAAGGCCATCAAAAAATCGTCGAAGCTCGCCGACGTCTGTTACGACATCCGCGGTCCGGTGCTCGCGCGTGCCCGGCAGATGGAAGAAGAAGGCCATCGCATCCTCAAGCTGAACATCGGCAATCTCGCGCCGTTCGGTTTCGATGCGCCGGACGAAATGCGCCACGACGTGATCGTGAACCTCTCCAATGCCTCCGGGTATACCGATTCGAAAGGGCTGTTCGCCGCGCGCAAGGCAATCATGCATTACACGCAGGGCAAGCATATTGCCGGCGTGCAGCTCGATGACATCATCATCGGCAACGGCGTCTCCGAGCTGATCGTGATGTCGATGCAGGGGCTGCTCGACGACGGCGACGAGGTGCTGGTGCCCGCGCCCGACTATCCGCTGTGGACCGCGGCGGTGCGCCTGGCCGGCGGCATGCCGCGGCACTATCTCTGCGACGAGGGCAGCGGCTGGCTGCCGGACCTGGCGGACATGCGCGCGAAAATCACGCCGCGCACGCGCGCCATCGTCGTCATCAATCCGAACAACCCGACCGGCGCGCTGTATCCGGACGCGGTGCTGCGCGAGATCGTCGAAATCGCCCGTCAGCACGAGCTCATCGTGTTCGCCGACGAGATCTACGACAAGATGCTCTACGACGGCGCCACGCATACCGCGATCGCCTCGCTCGCCGACGACGTGCTGTTCGTCAGCTTCAACGGACTGTCGAAGAACTACCGCGCCTGCGGCTATCGCACCGGCTGGATGGTGATCTCGGGAGAAAAGGACCATGCGCAGGACTACATCGAGGGGCTGAACATCCTCGCTTCGATGCGCCTGTGCGCGAACGTGCCCGGACAGTACGCGGTCCAGACCGCGCTGGGCGGCTATCAGAGCATCGATGACCTGGTCGCGCCAAACGGGCGGCTGTGCCGCCAGCGCGACCTCGCGTGGCAGCTGATCACGCAGATTCCGGGCGTGTCCTGCGCCAAGCCGAAAGCCGCGCTGTACCTGTTCCCGCGGCTGGATGCGAAAATGTATCCGATCCAGGACGATCAGGCGTTCGTGCTCGAACTGCTGGAGGAGGAGAAAGTGCTGGTGGTGCAGGGCTCGGGCTTCAACTGGCCGCAACCCGATCACTTCCGGCTGGTGTTCCTGCCCAACAGCGACGATCTGACCGAGGCCATCGGCCGCATCGGACATTTCCTGGACCGCTATCGCAGGCGCAAGGCGTGACTTCCGTCGTCGATGTCACCGACGCGCAGGGCAACATCGTCGCGCCGGACTGGCTGCGCAAGGCCGAGCCGGTGCATCGCCAGCTCCGCCCCCACATGGCGAAGGACTATGTCGCGGCCATGCGGCGCGTGTTCGCAGGCGGAGGACGCATGTGCGTTGCCGCGCGGGGCGGCGAGGTCGCCGGCGTCGCCGTGTACCGCATCTACGAGAACACCTGGAACGGGCTGAAGATGTACGTCGATGACCTGGTGACCGACGAAGAGCGGCGCTCGAGCGGCATCGGCCACGCGCTGATGGAGCATCTGCAGGCGATCGCGCGCGAGGCGGGCTGCACGTCGTTCTCGCTGGATTCGGGCACGCACCGCCACCAGGCGCACAAGTTCTATTTCCGCGAGGGAATGACCATTCCCGCGTTCCACTTTATAAAGCCATTGAAATGAAACCCATCAGCGTCGGACTGCTAGGCATAGGCACCGTGGGCGGGGGCACCTGGAACGTGCTCGGCCGCAACCAGGAGGAAATCACGCGCCGCGCCGGGCGCGGCATCGAGATCACCGTCGTCGCCGACAAGGACCTCGAGCGGGCGAAAAAACTCACCGGTGGGCGCGCGCGCGTCACCGCTGACGCGTTTGAGGTGGTGCGCGACCCGAAGGTGGACATTGTCATCGAGCTGATCGGCGGCTACGGCGTCGCGAAGGAGCTGGTGCTCGCGGCGATCGAGAACGGCAAGCACGTGGTCACGGCCAACAAGGCGCTGCTCGCGCTGCACGGCAACGAGATTTTCACCGCGGCGCAGAAAAAAGGTGTGATGGTCGGGTTCGAGGCGGCGGTCGCCGGCGGCATTCCCATCATCAAGGCGCTGCGCGAAGGCCTCACGGCCAATCGCATCGAATGGATCGCCGGGATCATCAACGGCACCTCGAACTTCATACTCTCGGAGATGCGCGACAAGGGTCTGGCGTTCGACGACGTATTGAAGGAGGCGCAGGCGCGCGGCTACGCCGAGGCCGATCCGACATTCGACATCGAGGGCATCGACGCCGCGCACAAACTCACCATCATGTCGGCGATCGCCTTCGGTATCCCGATGCAGTTCGAGAAGGCCTACACCGAAGGCATCGCGGCGCTCACGCGCGAGGACATCCGCTACGCCGAGCAGCTCGGCTACCGCATCAAGCTGCTCGGCATCACCAAGAAGACCGCCGAAGGCATCGAGTTGCGCGTGCATCCGACGCTGATTCCGACGCGGCGGCTGATCGCCAACGTCGAGGGCGTGATGAACGCGATCCTGGTGAAGGGCGACGCAGTGGGCGCGACGATGTATTACGGCGCCGGCGCCGGGGCCGAACCGACGGCGAGCGCCGTGGTCGCGGACCTGGTCGATATCACGCGCCTGCATACGGCCGATCCGGACCACCGCGTGCCGCATCTGGCGTTCCAGCCCGACCAGCTCGCCGACACGCGGGTTCTCTCTATGGACGAGGTGATCACTTCGTATTACCTGCGCATGCGGGTGGCCGACCGGCCGGGCGTGCTCGCCGACATCACCCGCATCCTCGCCGACCTGGCTATCTCGATCGACGCCATGGTGCAGCGCGAGCCGGGCGAGGGCGAGGAGCAGGTGGACATCATCATGCTCACCCACGA
>Ga0315281_10008809_pt1 | contig 14068 bp, 6 predicted proteins | sample YL17G07_0_MG_FD_204540 | JGI IMG/M metagenome (GOLD analysis project Ga0315281, IMG submission 204540) | Sediment microbial communities from Yellowstone Lake, YNP, Wyoming, USA - YL17G07_0 | ecosystem: Environmental > Aquatic > Freshwater > Lake > Sediment | place: USA: Wyoming | collected...
CGTTTACGCCCCTGCTCGGCTACGACGTGAAAGTCGAGGGACCGAGGCCGCGCACGGACCAGGATGCCGCAGACCCCTTCCCCCCCGGGCCGGCCACGGATTCGGCCTCGGCGGCGACGGCCCTGGCCACGGGCTTCAAGACCGACTCCGGCAACATTTCCTGGCTTCCGGGAGACCCTCCAGACGGCGAGTTGACGACGATCGCCGAGGAATACCGGGCCAGGACCGGCGCGGGCATCGGCGTCGTCAGCACGGTGCCGTTCGACCACGCCACCCCCGCCGCCTTCGTCAGCCACAACACCAGCCGCAGCTCTTACTACACCGGCCTCAAGGGATACAAGGGCCTGGGTATCGCCGACGAGATCATCCTCCGGGTCAAGCCCGAGGTCGTCATCGGCGGCGGACATCCGCTCCTCGACAACCCCGATTTCAACCCCAAGAGGGGCTACCTCTCGGAATCCCTCTATCTCGGCCTCAAGACCTCTCCGGAATATCTGCTGGTGGAACGGACGGCCGGCGGCGACGGAGGCCGGGCCGTCATAGATGGGGCGGCGGCCGCACGCCGTGCCGGTAAGAAGCTCTTCGGCCTATTCGGCGGCAAGGGGGGCAACTTCGAGGTCGCCCAGGTGGATGACAGCCCCGGACGACCCCGAGTCAGGCCCGGAAGCGAAGAGAATCCGTCGCTCGCGGAGGCGACGCTCGCCGCGCTCGACTATCTCAGCGGAGACCCCGACGGGTTTTTCCTGGTCGTCGAGCAGGGCGACATCGACTGGGCCAACCACGACAACGACTTCCGGGCGATGGTCGGGTGCGTCGCCGACCTCGACGGGGCGGTCCGGGCGGCGATGGCCTTCGTCGACCGTCCGGGAGACGCGATGGACTGGACGAACACCGTCCTGCTCGTGACCGCCGACCATGCCACAGGCGGGCTTGTCCTCGACCGCGCGAAACGCCTCGGCCTCGGGGACCTACCCCGCCAGTATCCGCGCGTCGCCTACCCGGAAGCTCCGCCGGCCACGGGCAACGACAGGGGAGTGGCCCCGAACGGGGCCGCGCTCAAGACCCCCGTCTACGCCTCGCCCAACGTCTATCCGGACGAGGATGTTTTTTACAGAACGGCGGGGCACACCAACGAGCTCGTCGACCTGGCCGTGGCCGGCGCCGCGGCCCGCTATTTCATGAAACAACGGGGGACCTGGTATCCGGGGCTCGTCCTCGACAATACCCAGATCAACGCCGCCCTGCGCGAGGCGCTGGGCCTCAGCGCGCTCGGGCGCCGCGCCGCTCGAGCGTCTTGAACTCCTCTATAATTCTTTGATCCGGATTTTTCGGAACTCGACGATGGAGCCGTGGCCGAGGAATCCGATGTGACCGAACTTCCGCGTCAATCCTGGATGGTCGCGGCCGTCCACGGTCCCCCCGGCGCTCGCCGCATCGATGTCGGCGTCGACGACCGTCGTTCCGTTGACGACGACGGTGACACGCGGGCCCCGGACCGTGACCTCCTCGGTGTTCCACTCGCCGATGGGCTTCAGGGCGCCGCGCCGTGCCGGCACGACGCCGTAGATCGAGCCATGGTATTGGTACGGCTTGAGACCCCAGTAGATGGGCGATCCGTCTTCCAGGATCTGGAGTTCCATCGCCGCGTAGGCGGCGTCGCCCTCGAGCGGGGTGCGGACGCCGAGACCGTTGTTCGCAGCCGGGGTCAGCTTGAATTCGAAGCGGAGGACGAAATCCGCGTATTCTGTCACCGTATAGAGATTGCCGCTGCCGCGCTCGGGGTGGATGACGATCTTGCCATCTTCGGCCGCATAACCGCTGGTGTCGCCCGTCCAGCCCTCGAGGTCGAGGCCGTTGAAGAGAGGCGCGAACCCCTCGGCCGCCTCGGCTTCGGTAAGTTCCGGGATGGCTGTGTCGCGCGGGATCTCCCGGATGAAAATGTTCCGGAAATAGAGTGGGTTGCCGTGGGCCTGGAGCTCGACCTGGCCCGATGGGTAGATCGGTTTGTCCCGCTCCCAGTAATTCTCGAGAACGGTGTTGTCGACGACCAGCCGGTCGTTGAGATAGACGGTCACCCGCTCGCCGATCATGAAGATGCGGAACGTGTTCCATTCGCCGACCGGGCGGTCAGCCTTTTCGAGGGGCAAGCTCCGCCCTTTCTGGTTGTTGTAGAGGCCGCCCGAGCCCGCCGGGTTGGCTGCGGCGTCCCATATCTGGACCTGCGGTGAGCCCCGGAGATAGAGACCGCTGTCGCCGCCCTTCTCGATCTTCCAGTCGACGAGGAGCTCGAAGTCGGCGTGGTCGCCGAGACTGCAGAGGCTTTCTCCCTTTCCGTCGAAAATGAGCACGCCGTCGGCGACCTTCCAATGCGCCCTCATGCGCTCGTCAGCCTCCGCCTGGGCCTTGGCCAGTTCCGCGGGCGTCATCCTGGCCCGCGCGGGTGGGTCGACGACGAGACCTTTCCAGCCGCCGAGGCCGCTGCCGTCGAAAAGCGGGACGAAGCCGCCCTGGCGCAAGCGCTCGAGAATGACTTTGTCCACACTCTCTTTCTCGGCGGAGTCAGGGAGGGAGGCCTGGAGACGCCGGAGGACCGTGTAGGTCTCGTGGCCCGAGAGCCAGCGCTCATGTGGGGCCTGCTCCGAAACAAGGTCCAGAAGCCCCGCGGCCGCTGTCTCGCCGAGGGCCGGGTTAGCCAGGTATCCGGCGAGGAGCCGGAGCGAGTCCGGCTCGCGGACCGAGGCGACTTCCATGAGGACCGCCTTCCGGTCAGCATCGTCCATGGGCAGGGCAAGGAGGGCCTGAAGAAGCGCGAGCTTTTTCGGGTTGGGTGCGTTGGCCCGGCCGAGAAGCCGGACATAACCTTCGACGGCCAGAAGCAGGTGTTTTTTCGTCTGCGTCGTTTTCACGATGCGCAGCAGCTCATCGGCCGCTTGATAATCCGGCCACTGCGAAAGGGCGTAGACGGCGACGGACTGCACCTGGGCGTCCGCGCTCCCGTACTCCTCGACGGCCGCCTGAAGCGGCCTTGCCCCGCCGACCTTCGGCAGGACCCGCAGGATGGCGATTTTCCGGGCGGGCGGAGCGTTTTTCAAGAGTTCGACGAGGGTGTCGGCCCTTTTCATGGGGTCAGGGTTCCGGCGGACCGCCGACGCGACGGCCTCCTGCAGGCGAAGGATGTCGTCGCCGTCAATGGCTGTCTCCAGCATGGACACGAGGCGCGGGAGATCCTTTTCTCCGGCGAGGTTGGCCAGGGCTCCGACGGCGGCCGAGCGGACCGCCGGTTCCGGGTCTTGGGCCAGCACGAACACACGGTCGATCTCTTCCCGTGCCCCCTTTTCGCCGAGGACCTCGATGAGAATCGCCTTGCCCGGCAGGGGAGTGAAGTCGAGAATGCGGACGCATTCGGGGACGACCAGGCCGGCGCGGTAGCCGAAAAGGACCGCCCTTAGCGCCGCGGCTTCGTCTTCATCGGCCGGGCCGACGAGCCGGAGGAGGTCAGGAAACACGGCCTCCCCGCCGAGGAGGGCTGCGGCGGGAATGGCGGCCAGCCGCACCAGCTTGTCCCGGCCGAGAAGGCTTTCCCGGACGAAGGGGAGGGCCGAGGGGTCACCGCGCCGGCCGAGCATTTCGGTGATCTCGGCCCGGACTTCGGGCCTGCATTGGACGGCCTTTTCGACCCAGCGGGCCGTCGCCCCGATTCCCGGGATCGACGAGGTCAAGGCCAGGGCGGCGCCGCGATAGTCATGGTTGGGGCTGTCCATGGCCCGGAGAAGGTCGGGCAGGGCGCGTTCCCCGAGGGCCGAGACGATGAGAGCCAGGGCCCCGGAGGCAAGATGGCTTTCCTCGGGCCTGACATAAGAGTCGAGCACGGACCGGGCAACGTCCAGCCCTTGGGCGGTCCGGCCGGACTCAGTCAAGCGTCTGGCGAAGAGAAGGTAGAGCGAGGGCGCCTCGGACCTTTCCCGGAACGATGCGGCGACCCGCGACTTCGAGAGGACGGGGCCGGCAGCGGGGTCGCCGATGTTGGCCAGGGCGAACAAGGCCGTTCGACGGAGCCCCTCTTCGGCGCTTTCCGCATAGCGGAGGATCTTCTTCACCGCCTCTTGGCTTCGGAGTTCGCCGAGCGACTTGATGATGGCCGAACGCACGGCCGGCGGCGCCGCGTCGAGCGATTTCAGGAGTGCCCGGGCGGCTTCCGGGCCACCGATTGTCCGGAGCGCGGCGGCCGCCGGTCCGGCGAGAGTCTCGTCGACGAGATACCCTGCCAGGGGCTTGATGGATTCCTTCTTGCCGGCCACCTGGATCTGGGACAGGAGGAATGCGGCGACATTCTTGTCCCGGCTTCCGGACAAGGAGGCGAGGAGGGCCCGGACGAAAAGGGCTCGCTCACTCTCGGCCCCCGGCCGCGTGACATAGACGGCGAGACCGTTCACGGCGAACCTGACCTTGGAGTCGTCGCCCGCCCCCGGAGCGAGAACGCGGCCGCAAATCTCCCGGACGGCGGCCGGGCCCAGCTTCAGGATCTCGGCGCAAAGCCCGTCCCTCGCGGCGGACGTTTCGGCCGGAAAGCGCTCGAGGATCGCCGAGACGGACGGCTTCTGCTCTTGCCCCCTGCCCGAACCAGGGGCCTGCCGGGCGGCCGACAACCAGCCGGACGAAACTGTGAGGACGAGAACCGCGATCAGGGTCTTTTTCATCTTCTCTCTCCTCACGATCTCCTTAGATGTGCCAGGGCGCCCGCATGGGCTGGTCGATGAGGCGGTTGGCCTCCTCGTCGCCGACGAAGCGCTCTTTTTCCGGGTCGAAACGGAGTGACCGCCCGAGCTGGACGGCGATCTTGCCCAGGTTGACGAGCGTGCAGGAGCGATGGCCGTTCCGTTCGTTGAGGGCGAAGCGGCGCCTCGTCCGGACGGCCTCGGAGAAATCGATGACCTGGGGCTCGGGGTCCGGCAGGGTGGCCAGGATGGCCCTGAGGTTGGGGATGTCCGACTCGAAGCCCCGGAAAAGCTTCCCGTCCGGGCCTTCGAGGAAGGGCGCGTTCTTGTCCCTGTTCTCCCCATCGAGGACGATGACGCAGCCGTCGGCGTACTTCATCTCGATCCGCCGCCAGGTGCCGCAGGCGTCGGGGTGCTGCTGCGGGCAGTCGGCCCAAACCTCGACCGGGCTCGTCCCGTCCTTGTCGAGGAGATACTGGACGGGGTCGAGGTAGTGCATGCCCATGTCTCCGAGTCCGCCGCCGTCATAATCCCAGTAGCCGCGGAACGTGCCGTGGACGCGGTGGGGGTGATAGGGTTTATAGGGCGCGGGGCCCAGCCAGAAATCGTAATCGAGCTCGGGCGGGACGGGCTCAGGTCTCAAGTTGGTCATTCCGCTCCAGTAAGATTTCCAGTCGAAACCCGTCGTCGCGCTGACCGTCGCTTTCAGCGGCCAGCCCAGGAGCCCGCTCTGGACCACCTTCTTGATCGGCCTGACGTCGGTCCCGAAACCGTAGAAACGGTCCTCGAAGCGGAACCAGGTGTTGACCCGGAAGACGCGCCCGTTCCGCTTGACGGCCTCGACGACGGAGCGGCCTTCGGCGATCGTGCGGGTCATGGGCTTCTCGCACCAGATGTCCTTGCCGGCCTCGGCGGCCGCGCTAGAGATCAGGGCGTGCCAGTGAGGCGGCGTCGCGATGTGGACGATGTCGATGTCGGGGCGCTCCAGGACTTCCCGGAAATCCGCGTAGCCGGCGACCCCGGGCCCGGCGATCTCCAGGGCCGAGGCCAAGTGCCCGCGGTCGACATCGCAGACGGCCCGAAGAACGGCCCCGGGGTAGCTTAGGTGGCCCCGGCCCATGCCGCCGACCCCGATGACCGCCTTGGTCAACGTGTCGCTTGGGGCGAGGTAACCCGGTCCTCCCAGGACATGTCGGGGGACGATGGTCAGGGAAGCCGCGGCGGCGACGCCTGTCCGGATGAATTGACGGCGGGATATCCGTTGAGAGTTAGGCATGAGATGATCCTCTCCAGGGGACATGGGCGGACATTATATTATCATTTTCCGGAAGATACTGAAAAGAAGCCGGCCTAAAAGGACGAATGAGTGAATTCCGGCCCGTCCCCCTATCTTGTTTGGCCGTCCGGGGAACTTTATCGCCGGGCCCTCCGTCTTTAAGGATGACGGATGGAGGTTTCCATGAAAAAAACACTCGTTTTCATCATGCTTTGTGTGGCATCGGCCGGAGCGTTGTCCGCTTTCGAGACGACGAAGACCCTGAACCTCGCGGCCCAGAGCATTCTGCGCCTCGACATCAGGGTGGGCGCCGGCTCGCTGACGGTTACGGGCCGCGAAGGCCTGGCCGCGATCGAAGTCAGGGCCGAGGTCGTCGCCCCGGACGTCCGGGACAAGGACATGGAGGAATATATCCGCGACCGCGTCGAACTGACCCTGGAAAAAAGGGGCGACATCGCGGTCCTGGTCGGCCGCATCCGTGACAACGGCCGGCTGTTTCACTTTGGTGAAAACGCCAGGATCGACCTGACCGTCACGATCCCGAAAACCATGGCTCTCGATATCGACGACGGCTCGGGCGACATGGTCGTCGAGGACCTGGCCGCCTCCCTCCGGATCGAGGACGGCTCCGGTTCGATCCGCGTCGTGCGCGTCGCCGGGAACGTCAGGATCGACGACGCTTCCGGAGAAGTGGTCGTCGAGCGTGTCGAGGGGAACTTGGAGATCGACGACGGCTCCGGCGGGCTGGAAGTCAGCGATGTGACGGGTGACGTCACGATCGATGACGGGTCGGGCGAGGTCAGGGTCCGCCGGGTCGGTGGGACCGTGACATTGGACGATGGATCGGGCGGCATCGACATCGAGGATGTGGAGAAGGACGTCCGCCTGATCAACACGGGGAGCGGCGGCGTCGACGTCTCGAGGGTCAAAGGGCAGGTCATCCGCTCCCGGTAGACTACGTTCTCCGCCGCACCCCTCTCTTTCTTTAGCGAGTTCTGAATCCCCCGCCCCTGTCGTTTCCGAAAACAGGCCGCCCGTATTGAGGCTGAGGGAGTCGTCGGAGGGAGCATAAAGCGGGGATTTAGCCAGGCCGGGCCGGATACGCGGGGACCTTTCATCGAATCCGGCCCTGGATGGCGTTAAGAATCACCGCAGCGAACGAAGATGACCCCTGAGGCCTCCCGGCGGCGCGGGATTAGAACAGGCCCGTCACCTTGCCGGTCGCGAGGTCGATGTCGACGTCATAGAACGCCGCCCGTGTCGGCAGGCCAGGCATGGTCCGCATGTCTCCGCATAAAGGGTAGAGGAAACCCGCGCCCACGCTGGCCTTGATGTCGCGGACGGGAAGCCGGTAACCCGTGGGGACGCCTTTCCAAGCCGGGTTGTGGCTCAAGCTGAGGTGGGTCTTGGCCATGCAGATGGGCAACCCGGCGTAACCGAGTCTAGTGTAGAGATCGACCTTGGCCTCGGCCGCCGGTTCATAGTCGACACCCGAAGCCCCGTAGATCCAGGTGGCGATCGTCTCGATCTTCTTTTTGATGTCCCATTCAAGGGGATAGAGAAACCGGAAATTCCCCGCCTTCCGGCAGGCCGCCATGACAGCCTTGGCCAAGTCGACCGCTCCGGCGCCGCCTTCCGCCCAGTGATCGCTCATCACGGCATCTTCGGCACCTGCTTCGACGGCCGCCTTCCGGACGAGGTCGATCTCCGTGTCCGTATCGGAGGTGAACCGGTTGACGGCCACGACGGCCGGGACGCCGAAGAGAAGGGCGTTGCGGACGTGGGCGGCCAGGTTGGGCAGGCCCTTGACCAGGAGTTCGAGGTTCTCGTCCGTGTATTCGGGGGCGAGAGGCCTCCCGGCCAGGACCTTGGGCCCGCCGCCGTGCATCTTGAGGGCCCGGATGGTGGCCACGATGACGACGCAGTCCGGGACGAGGCCGCTTGTCCGGCACTTGATGTTCATGAACTTTTCCATGCCGCAGTCGGCCCCGAAACCCGATTCCGTGATGACGTAGCCGTCCTCGCCCACGAGGCGCAGGGCGATCTGGTCGGCGATGACCGACGAGTTGCCGTGGGCGATGTTGGCGAAGGGACCGGCATGGACGATGGCCGGCGTGTTCTCGAGCGTCTGCATGAGGTTGGGCATGAGCGCGTCCTTCATCAGGACGGCCAGCGCCCCGGCTACCCCCAGGTCCTCGGCGGTGACGGCTTCGCCCGACCGGCTCGTGCCGATGACGATCCGTCCCAAGCGTTCGCGCATATCGGCCGTGCCCGTGGTCAGGGCCAGGATGGCCATGATCTCTGACGCGACGGAGATGTCGTAGCCCGTCACCCGGGCCAGCCCCAGCTCCTCCGGGCCGAGCCCGATCTTGACCCTTCGGAGGAAACGATCGTCGACATCGATGACGCGGTTCCAGGTGATGCTGGCCGGGTCGATGTCGAGCCGGAACATCTGGCGCTTTTCCCCGGGGGTGAGCGTGGCTGGGTCGGCCTTGTCGATACCGAGTTTTCTGAGGCGCCGGAACATGGTCGGAGAGAACCGCCGCTGGCCCTGCTTGTCGGCTGGACAGAAGGCGCCGAACAGCTTTTCGTCATCCTGGTAATACTCGTGGAGGATGCGGGCGTCGATGGCCGCCGCGAGCAGGTCGTGGGCGACCGTGACGGCGTGGATATCTCCCGTGAGATGAAGGTTGAAGTCTTCCATGGGAACGATCTGGGAATAGCCGCCCCCCGCCGCTCCGCCCTTGATGCCGAAGGTCGGCCCCATGCTCGGCTGGCGGACGACGGTAACGACATTTTTTCCCAGGTGGGCGCCGAGGGCCTGGCTCAGGCCGACGGTCGTCGTCGTCTTGCCCTCGCCGAGCGGCGTCGGCGTGATAGCCGTCACGTCCACGTAACGACCCAGGGGCCGGTCCTTGAGCCGGTCGAGGACGTCGAGATGGATCTTAGCCTTGTACTTGCCGTAGAGGTCGAGGTCGTCCTCGCCGAGGCCGAGTCCGGCCGCCACCTTGACGATGGGCAAGAGCTCCGCGGCCTGGGCGATGTCGATGTTGCTCGGGACGGGTTTCACGCGTTTGATGGACATATGACATGACTCCTTGTTCCGGAGATCATTATGGATACTGACTGTTTGTCGCTGACGGACGACGCGGCCCGCGGTTTTAGGTCATCATCGGCGAGCCCCTATCGTAACGATTTGGCCCGGAGAAAACAAGGTTCGGGCCTACCGGCTACATGCTGATCGAGATGCCCCGCCCGCCGTTGCCGAACCGGGGGTTGACGACATTGCTCCGGGTCGAGCCGAAGGTGAAATTCAAGCCGACGGAGAAGCGGTAATTGTAACCAGTGGCGAGCTGTTTCTGGCGGAGAAGAACCTCTTCATAGGAAGCCCCGCCCCGGGGCAGCGAGAGCTGGTCCCGGATCCGGGCATAGCTGCCGTCGATCTCGAAGCTCAGCCCCCGCCAGATCCGGAACGAGACCTCGCCGCCGAGCTCGATCCGGTTCTTGCTGAAGTCGTGGAGGTAATTCGATCCTTCCAGATTCAGGCTGACCATCCCCCAGGGCCGCTTGACCTCGTAGGCGAAGGACAGGGATTCCTGGAGAAGGCTCTCGGCGGTCTTGAAGTAGACCGTCTCCTCGTTGTACCGGGTCGCCGTGTAGCCGATCCGGTAGAGGACGCGGAACTGCTTTTTGGTCGATTCGGAGTAGGGGAAGAAGTTGAATTCGACGGCCGGGGCGGCGCTGACGCCGACCTTGAGGTTGGCGTAGGTCGAGGACTCGACGCTGAGGAAGGCGCCCACCGACCAGTGCTCGGAGAGGCTCTTGACGACGAGACCGGAGAAGCCGTAGCCATGGGACGAGCTCTCATAGATGTCGTCGCCGAAGTCGAAGCGCATCTTCTGGGTGTTGCCGTAGACCGACGTCCGGATCTTGAGCTCGGGCGTCACCCGGTTGGCCGAAAAGGAACCGTAGTACATCCCGTCCTTATACTGCGTTTCCCCCATGAGAAAGGAGTTGGCGCTGAGGCTGAAGACCCAGAAGTTCCACTTGTCGACGACGGCCGTTGGCTTGACTAGGTCTTGGAATTTGACCGAGACGAACTTCGCGACCGGGGTCTTGGCGACGTACCGCATGAGGCCGAGTTTGAGGAGGCCGGCCAGGCCTTTGCGGACGTCCTCCGGCTTGTCCCCGGGAGCGGGGGTATGGGTGAGCGTGTTGTCGTCGCCCGTAAACTCCTTGAGGCCGGAAAACTCGAGGACGAACGTTTCGCTTCCCGGGGGTCCCTGGGGCGTGACCAGGACCCTGGCCTGGGCCTCGCCGAGGCCGGGGACGAATTCGACGAAGGGGATCTCCGCCCGGAAAAAGCCGATGTCGGCCCCGGGCCAATCGAGGAAGACTTTCGGGAGCGCTTGGGGCGGTCCGGCCGGTTTCGCCGGGGGGGTCTGGGCGCCCGACGGAAGGGCGGCGAGGACGACGAGCGCGACGAGAAGGGCTGCGGTTGCCGAGATGAGTTTTTTCATGGTCTTCTCCTTGCCGTTCATGGCGCGCTAGTCGATGTGGATGGCCATGCCCCCGCCGCGGCTTGAGCCAAAGCGCGTGTTGATGACATTGGTGAAGATGGAGCCGAACGTGAACTGGAAGCCGATGGAAATGAAATAATCGCTGGTCCTGGGCAGCTCGCGGAGACGGAGCAGCTGCTCCTCGAAGGTCGGCTCACGGCCGAGCAGCGAAAGCTGGTCGTGGATCCAGGAGCGTCCCACCAAGCCGAAGACGCTGAGGCCCTTATAGAGGTTCAGACTGACGATGCCGAACAGGTCCAGCTGGTTCTTGCTGAAATCGTGAAAGTAATGGGAGCCCGACGCGCTGACACTGATCGTCCCCCACTTCTCGCGAAGGTCGAGAGTGGCGGACAAGGACTCCTGAAAGAGCGTCTCCCGGGTCTTGCCGTAGATCGTCTCCTCCCGGTACTTGACGGGATTCACGCCCAGCTTGTAGAGGAAGCGGAGCTGTCTTCGCGTCGATTGGGAATAGGGGAAGGCGTTGTATTCCAGGGCGGGCGCGGCGGAAAAGCCGAGGTCGATGTTGCTGTAGAGGGAGGATTCGGCTTCGAGATAGAAACCCGCCGACCAATGTTCGCCCAAGCTCTTGACGAAGAGGCCGCTCCCGTCCCAGCTCGATTTGGTGCCGGTGATGATCTCGTCCTCGATGTCGTATTTCGTCTTCGACGTGTCGAGGGAGAGGCCCAACCGGACCTTCGACTCCGTCGTGACCCGGTTGGCCGAAAAGGAGAAGTCGGCTTCCTGATCCTTATAGGATTCCTCGCCCCTGAACCGGCCGCTTCCGGTCAGGCTGAAGACCCAGAAATTCCAGCGGTCACGGCCGGGGCCGGCCTTGTCGGGCGGGAGATAATCGACGGTGATCCGCCGGGAGATGGGCGTCTTCCCGACGTAGCTCATGAGGCCCATTTTCAGGGCCTTGACCAGGCCGCGGCGGACGTCGTCCGAGGTGTCGGTCGTCGATGAGAAATATTTCTGGACGTCGTTTGTGCCCTTGAGATCGTTCTGGCCCATGAAGTTCAACGTATATTCGCGTCCGCCGCCTCCCGTCGTCTGGGTCGTGATCAGGATATGGACCTGGGCTTCGAGGCGGTCCCGGACGTAGTTGACGAAGGTGATCTCGGTCTTGATGTACTCGATGTCACAGCCGCCGCAGTCGAGATAAACTTTGACCGCGGTCTTTTTCAGCTCGTCGATAGCGGACTGGTCCTGGCTTATGGCGGCGGCCGGCAGGACCGAGAGGCCGAGGGCTAGGGCGAGCATGGCTCCTAAGAATCTTCGCATGCGCATGCTCCTTGGCGAGGTTGGCCCAACCAGCTCTTTTTCGTCGTCCTTATAAGAACACAGCAATTCTCATGCCATAAAAAAAACGGCCCCTCAGGGCGGACCTGACCCAGGCGGCATATGTATATACGTCGGGACGTAATAAATGCTTACACGCCACCCTAAAAAAAATGGGCTTCCTTTCCCGGTTACAAATCCGGGAAGAAGCTAAGATCCATTAAACTTAACAACGCGAGGGACGGTTTGGATTCAGATTCCGAAGGGACGGGGGTCTTTAGGGCAAGACCTCGGTCATGTCGCCGCCGTCGGGATCGGCGAGAGAGCCCTTGGGGAAGAGCGAGAAATGCCCCTCCCGGATGCTGACCGTCTGGCGGGAATCTTAGAAAATATCGGTCTTGACGAACCCGGAAAGAGAGATACCGAAGACGGGCTGGCTTTTTTAGGCCTGGGCCGCGAGGGAATGTCAAAGATGTGCTAAAATCCCCCTGATTTCCGGAAACGTCTGAAACGGGAGAACCTTATGAGAATCGCCAGGAAAGCACTCCTCGGTCTCCTCGTCCTGTCGCTTTGTCCCGGCCTCTTCGGCCAGCGCCGTGATTTCCGACTGGGGGAGGAGGATTTCCTCCTCAACGGCAAGCCCTACCGGATCATGGCCGGCGAGATCCATTTTCAGCGCATCCCGCGCGAGTACTGGGCCGACCGGCTCCTCAAGATCAAGGCCGCGGGCCTGAACACGGTCGGGACGTACGTCTTCTGGAACGCCCTGGAGCCCGAGCCGGGCCAATGGGATTTCTCCGGTGGGAACGACCTGGCCGCCTTCATCCGGACCGCCCAACGGCTCGGCCTGTGGGTCATCGTCCGGCCCGGTCCCTATGCCTGCGCCGAATGGGATTTCGGCGGCCTGCCCATCTGGCTCCTGCGAACGCCGGACATCAAGGTGCGCTGTTCCGACCCGCGCTATCTCGCCGCGTGCGAGTCGTACATCCTGAAGATCGCCGAGGTCATCCGCGACCTCCAGGTCCATCGCGGCGGGCCGGTCCTGATGGTCCAGGTCGAGAACGAGTATGGGAGCTTCGGCAACGACCGGGATTACATGCGGGCCCTCCAGGGTTTCTGGGACAAGGCCGGGATCGAAATCCCTCTGTTCACGGCCGACGGCGCGACCCCTTACATGCTCGAAGCCGGAAGCCTGCCCGGCGCGGCCATCGGCCTCGACCCCGGGACGAACGAGAAGGATTTCGCCGAAGCGGCCCGGCTCGAGCGCGGCGTCCCCGTCTTCTGCAGCGAGCTCTATCCGGGCTGGCTGACCCACTGGGGCGAGGAATGGGCCCGAGTCAAGACCGAGGACGTTCTGGCCGACCTCCGTTGGCTCCTCGACCACGGAAAATCCTTCAGCCTCTACATGTTCCACGGTGGGACGAACTTCGGCTTCTGGGCCGGCGCCAACTTCAGCGACAAGTACGAGCCCGACGTGACGAGCTACGACTACGACGCGCCCTTGAACGAAATGGGGCAGCCGACGCCCAAGTATTTCGCGATCCGCGATCTTCTCCTGCGCTACCTGCCGAAAGGGACGGAACTCCCGGAGCTTCCCCGGCCGGTTCCGGTGATCGAGATCCCGTCGATTCCCTTCGACGAAAGCGCCTCGCTTTTCGACAACCTCCCGCCGGCCGTCCGCAGTCCCCAGCCCGGGCCCATGGAATCCTACGGCCAGAATCACGGCTTCATCCTCTACCGGACGAAACTCCTCGGCCATCGGGGCGGCAAGCTGACGGTCACGGACGTCCACGACTACGCCAGCGTCCACGTGGACGGGAAGTTCCTTGGGACGATCGACCGGACAAAAAAAGAGACGGCCATCGACATCCCCAAGGCCGAGCCGGCCAACGAGACGCTCGACATCCTGGTCGAGGGGATGGGCCGGATCAACTTCGGTCCCCGGCTCCTCGACCGCAAGGGCATCACCGAACGGGTGACCCTGAACAACATGACGCTGATGACCTGGGACGTTTACGGCCTGCCCATGGACGAAGACGACTTGCGCCTGTTAAAGTTCGGCGGGAAGCCGGCCGACCGGCCGGCCAACTTCTTCCGCGGCCACTTCGAGCTCCAGGAGACCGGCGATACCTACCTGGACATGACCGGCTGGAAAAAAGGGGTCGTCTGGGTCAACGGACACAACCTCGGCCGCTACTGGGAGTTCGGACCCCAGAAGCGGCTCTACTGCCCGGCCCCCT
>Ga0315281_10008810_pt1 | contig 14068 bp, 10 predicted proteins | sample YL17G07_0_MG_FD_204540 | JGI IMG/M metagenome (GOLD analysis project Ga0315281, IMG submission 204540) | Sediment microbial communities from Yellowstone Lake, YNP, Wyoming, USA - YL17G07_0 | ecosystem: Environmental > Aquatic > Freshwater > Lake > Sediment | place: USA: Wyoming | collected...
GTTGACGCCGCTTCATGCCCAGGATCTGCTCACCGCGTTCCGCCTCGATGTCACCAAACGCCGCTATCAGAATTGGGGAGAGCTCATCGATTACTGCTCCTGTTCGGCCATGCCGGTGGGACGTTTCGTGCTCGATGTTCATGGCGAGAACCGCGCAACCTGGGTAGCGTCCGACATGCTGTGCGCCGCATTGCAGATCATCAATCATTTGCAGGATTGCGGAGCCGATTATCGCGACCTCGACCGGGTCTATATCCCGCTCGATGTGCTGGCCGCCGCTGGCGCCAAGGTCGAGGATTTGGCACTGGCGCAAGCCTCTCCGGCCTTGCGCTCCTGTTTGCTGGCGCTCGCGCTGCGCACCAAAAAAATACTCGATCAAGGCGCGGCGTTGCCGGCGCAGGTTGACGACCTGCGCTTGTCGCTGGAGGTTTCACTTATTGAAACTTATGCGCGGCGGCTCACCGGGCTTTTGTCACGCCGCGATCCGCTGAGCGAGCGGGTGCATCTTGGCCGCGCGGGTTTGATTGGCTTTGGCCTGACCGGCCTTGTGCAGGCATCCATGCGGCGTTTGTGGCGCACGCCCTCCTCGCGCAAACCTCAAGACGCATGAGCGCGCCCGTGGCCATCGCCCAACAAGCGCCGGAAGTGGCAAAACAGGCCTCCGGCAGTTCGTTCTATACCGCGATGCGGATGCTGCCGCGCGCGCAGCGCGAAGCGATGTTCGATATCTATTCGTTCTGCCGCCAGGTGGACGATATTGCCGATTCCGATCGTCCGCATCCCGAGCGGCTCGAAGCGCTCAAGCGCTGGCGGGCGCATCTGGCGGCGCTTTATGCGGGCTCGCCTCCGGCGCACCTGCGCAGGCTCGCCGCGACGGTGCGCGCGTTTCATCTCGGGGAGGATGATTTTCTGGCGCTGATCGAGGGCATGGAGATGGATGCGACAGCCGACATTCGCGCGCCCGATCTCGCCACGCTCGATCATTATTGCGATTGCGTGGCGAGCGCGGCCGGGCGGCTGTCGGTGAGGATTTTCGGAATCAGTACGGATGAAGGGATTCGGCTGGCGCATCATCTCGGCCGTGCGTTGCAGTTTACGAACATTCTGCGCGACATTGATGAGGATGCCACCATGGGCCGGCTCTATCTGCCGCGCGAATTGCTGCATGGGGCCGGGCTCGCTGGCGCCGGACTGCAAGACGTATTGGCAAGTCCCGCGTTGGGTCAGGTGTGCTTGCCGCTCATCGTGCGGGCCAGGGCTCATTTCGAGGACGCACGGCGGATCATGGATCGCTTGCCGCGCCGGAGCGTACGGGCGCCGCGCATCATGGCCGGCATCTACAGCCTGATCCTTGAGCGGCTTGCCAGGCGCGGATGGATGGCGCCGCGACATCAGATCCACATTCCGCGCTGGCGGGCGCTTGCCGTGGTTTTGCGTTACGCGTTCTGGTGATGCCGGGCACAGTCCACATCATTGGCGCGGGTCTTGCCGGTCTTGCGGCGGGCTTGAGCCTTTCCGGCGCCGGCGCGCGAGTCGCGATTCACGAATCCGCGGGCCACGCGGGCGGGCGCTGCCGCTCGTATCACGATGCGGCGCTCGATCTTGAGATCGATAATGGAAATCATCTGGTTCTGTCCGGAAATCACGCGATGCTCGCCTATGCGCGCGAGATCGGTTCAGTGGAGCGCCTCGTTGGTCCGGAAACGGCGGAATTCGCCTTCATCGACCTTGCCTCGCATGAGCGCTGGACGTTGCGGCTTGGCGCGGGCCGTCTGCCATGGTGGATTTTCGACGCCGACCGCCGCGTGCCGCATACGCGCGCGGCTGATTATCTTAGCCTCGCGCCTCTTCTGTTCGCGCGGGCGGGCACGGTCGCGCAATGCATCAAGGGCAGGGGGGCGGTGTATGATCGGCTGTTGCGGCCGCTGGTGGTGGCCGCGCTCAACACCGATCCGGAACAGGCTTCGGCGCGGCTTGCGGCCGCCATCATTCGCGAGACGCTGGGTGCGGGCGGGCAGGCCTGCCGGCCGCTGATTGCGCGCGAGGGGCTGACTTCGGCGTTTATCGATCCAGCGCTTGATCTGTTGCAGCGAAGGGGCGCGACGATCAGCTTTGGGCATCGCCTGCGGGCGATCGTTTTCAAGGAGCGCGCTATCGAGGCGCTGGATTTCGGCGAGGACGTTGTGCGGCTCGATCCCGGCGACCGGGTCATTCTCGCGGTGCCGCCGATAGTCGCCGCCGATCTCGTGCCGGGGCTGTCCACGCCGGACGATTTCCGCGCCATCGTCAACGCGCATTTCCGCATCGATCCGCCTGCCGGATTTCCGGCCATGATCGGCGTCATCAATGCGGCGACGGAGTGGATTTTCACGTTTCCGGGACGGCTGTCGGTCACCATCAGCGCCGCCGACCGGCTGATGGAAAATTCGCGCGAGGAGCTTGCCGCCATGATCTGGCGCGAAGTATCTGATATCGCCCGGCTTCCCGCGGAACTGCCGCGCTGGCAGATCGTGCGGGAGCGGCGGGCGACGTTTGCCGCCACGCCGCAACAGGACGAAAAGCGGCCGGCGGCGGCAACCGCCTGTTCCAACCTGTTCCTGGCCGGCGATTGGACCGCGACCGGGCTTCCCGGCACCATCGAAGGCGCCATCCGTTCGGGCCGCCGGGCGGCGGTTTTGGCGGGATGAATATGAATGTGGGTAGCGTAACAAGATGACGACTACGACTTTGATCGATCCAGCTTCGCTTGAGCCGCATATCGAAGCGGCGGCGCAAGCCTTGCTTGCCCGCCAGCAAAGCGACGGCCATTGGGTGTTCGAGCTTGAGGCCGACGCCACCATTCCGGCCGAATACGTGCTGCTGCGCCATTATCTCGGCGAGCCGGTCGATGCCGCGCTGGAGCGGAAAATCGCCGCCTATCTGCGGCGCATTCAAGGCGCGCATGACGGCTGGCCGCTTGTTCATGGCGGCGGCTTCGACATGAGCGCCAGTGTAAAAGCTTATTTCGCGCTGAAGATGACAGGCGCATCTGTCGATGCCGATGTCATGCGCCGTGCGCGCGCGGCGATTTTGGCGCGCGGCGGCGCGGCGCGCTGCAACGTTTTCACGCGCGTGCTGCTGTCGCTATTCGGCATTCTCGATTGGCGCAGCGTTCCCGTCATGCCGGTCGAAATCATGCTGCTGCCGCGCTGGTTTCCATTTCATATCGACAAAATCTCGTATTGGGGCCGCACGGTCATCGTGCCGCTGCTGGTGTTGATGACGCTCAAGCCGCGCGCGCGCAATTCGCTTGGCGTCGCCATCGACGAATTGTTCATCGCGCCGCCCCGCACGGTCGGTCCTGCGTCCAAGGCGCCGCACCAGAAATGGTCATGGTTCCTGCTGTTTCGCGGCATCGATGCCGTGCTGCGCGCGGCCGTGCCGTTATTGCCAAAAGGATTGCGGCGGCGCGCGATCGACAGAGCCGTTGCGTTCACGCGCGAGCGGCTCAATGGCGAGGATGGCCTCGGCGCGATTTACCCGGCCATGGCCAACAGCGTCATGATGTTCGATGTGCTGGGTTATCCGAAGAATCATCCGGATGCCGCGATCGCGCGCGCCTCGCTCGACAAGCTTCTGATCGTCAAGGATCACGAAGCCTACTGCCAGCCCTGCGTATCGCCGGTATGGGATACCGGACTGGTCTGCCACGCGTTGATGGAGGCTGGAGGCGAGCGGCCGGCCGCTCAGGCGGTCAAGGGCCTTGAATGGCTGGTTGGAAAACAAGTGCTGGATGTGAAGGGCGACTGGGCAGCGCGACGGCCGGATGTGCGCCCTGGCGGGTGGGCGTTCCAATACGCCAACCCGCATTATCCCGATCTCGACGACACGGCGGTGGTGGTCATGGCGATGGACCGTGCGCGCAAAAAAGCAGGAGATAAACGTTTCGATCAGGCGATTGCGCGTGGCGCGGAATGGATCAAGGGTCTGCAATGCCGCAACGGCGGCTGGGCCGCGTTCGATGCCGACAACACCTGTTATTATCTCAACAACATTCCCTTCGCCGATCATGGCGCGTTGCTCGATCCGCCGACCGAAGACGTCGCCGCGCGCTGTCTCTCCATGCTGGCGCAGCTTGGCGAAACAAAAACAAACCCGGCCTTATCGGAGGCGCTCGACTATCTGCGGAGCGTTCAACTGCCTGATGGCAGCTGGTACGGCCGCTGGGGCATCAATTACATCTACGGCACCTGGTCGGTGCTGTGCGCGCTCAATGCCGCGGGCGTCGATCGTGCGGACCCGATGATGCGCAAGGCGGCCATCTGGCTTTGCACGATCCAGAATGACGACGGCGGCTGGGGCGAGGATGCGGCGAGTTACAAACTCGACTATCGCGGCTACGAAAGAGCATCGAGTTCTGCATCGCAGACTGCCTGGGCGCTGCTCGGTCTGATGGCTGTGGGTGAGGTCGATCATCCGGCGGTCGGGCGGGGGATTGCTTATCTTGCGCGCACGCAAGGCGCGGATGGCTTGTGGGCCGAGGAGCGCTATACGGGCACAGGTTTCCCGCGCGTGTTTTATTTGCGCTATCATGGTTATGCGAAATTCTTCCCGCTGTGGGCGCTGGCGCGGTATCGCAACATGAAAATCAGCAACACGCGCAACGTCGGATTCGGCATGTGAGCGCGTTTTCCGATCCAGCGCGCGTCATTGTCGTAACTGGCGTGTCGTTCGAGGCGCGCATCGCCGCTGGGGGAGCCACCATTATCTGCGGAGGCGGACCGCAACGCCTCGCTCACTCGCTGAATGAGGCCATCGCGCGCGGCGGGCGCGGCATTATCAGTTTTGGGATTGCCGGAGGTCTTGTCGCCGGCCTTGCTCCGGGCGAGGTGATTGTCGCGAACGAGGTCGTCACGCAAAACCAGCGCTGGCCAACCGATTCCGCATGGAGGGAGCGGCTCGCGCAAGCGATTCCCGGCGCGCAGCGCCTGGCGATCGCGGGCGTTGATGCGCCGGCTGCCGGGTCTTCGGAGAAAAGCGCGCTGCATGAGCGTACAGGAGCGGCCGCCGTCGACATGGAATCCCATGTCGTGGCCGACGTGGCTGGCACTCACGGCATTCCATTCGTTGTCTTGCGGACGATTGCCGATCCGCTGGTCAGATCATTGCCAGACGTCGCCAGAATTCCTCTGCGGAGCGGTGGTAGTCCAAACTTGCCGGTAATCTTGCGGGGCTTGGCTGCAAGCCCGGGCCAATTGCCTGGGCTCGTCCAGCTTGCGATCGACACCTGGAAAGCGCGCCGTGCGCTACTCCGCTGCCGTGAGCTGCTCGGGCCGGGATTCGGCTTCGCGGATGCTGGCTAGCTCGTGCTCGACGTGTTTTGCGAACATGAATTCAGCCGGCCGTTGCCCGCTGAGCGAAATTTCCGGCGCCATTGGCCCTTGGGTGCGCACGCCTAGCAAGGCAACCTTGAGCGCCCGCAGGGGTTGGCCGATCGAGGCGTTGGCCGCGGTCGGCTCATAGCCGCAATGCGCCATGCAGTTCGCGCACTTCTCGTATTTGCCGGTTCCGTAGGTATCCCAATCGGTTGTGTCCATCAGTTCACGAAAAGTCTTGGTATAGCCTTCACCCAGCAGGTAACAGGGTTTTTGCCAGCCAAAGATGTTGCGCGTCGGCATGCCCCATGGAGTGCAATGATAGGTCTGGTTCCCGGCCAGGAAGTCGAGGAACAGGCCGGAATGCATGAAATTCCATTGCTTGCCTTTGCCGAGCGCAAAGACCTTGCGGAACAATTCTTTGGTTTTGCGGCGGCTCAGGAAGTGTTCCTGATCGGGCGCACGTTCATAGGCATAGCCGGGCGAGATCGATACGCCAACACCGAGTTGCTTGCTGAAATCGAGAAACCTGGCGATGTCCTCGGCGGTATGGCCGTCGAAAATCGTTGCGTTGACATTGACCGTAAAGCCCTTGGCCTTGGCCGCCTTAATGGCGGAGACGGCGCGTTCGAACACGCCTTCCAGGGAGACGGACTTGTCGTGATGGTCCTTGAGCCCGTCGAGATGAACCGAGAAGAACAGGTAGGGCGAGGGTTCGAACAGATTCAATTTCTTTTCCAGCAGCAGCGCGTTCGTGCACAGCGAGACGAATTTCTTGCGCGCGACGATGCCTTTGACGATCTCGCCGATTTCCCGGTGGATCAGCGGCTCCCCGCCGGGGATGGCGACCATGGGCGCGCCACACTCATCGACGGCGTCGAGGCATTCCTTGACCGACATGCGCCGGTTGAGAATCTCGTCCGGGTAGTCGATCTTGCCGCAGCCGATGCAAGCGAGATTGCAGCGAAACAGCGGCTCCAGCATCAGCACCAGCGGATAGTGCTTGTGGCCCAAGAGCTTCTGCTTGAGCAGATAGGCGCCAATGCGGATTTCCTTGAAAAAGGGGATGGTCATGGGGGCGTCTTTACTAGGCTATGGATTGGTCGGAAAGGCCTAAATCGGTCAGACCTAAACTGTGGCTAATGCGGCCGGTAAGCGGAATTCGATCGCTTCCGCCCGCCCCGGCAGCGTGGAGACATCCACCGGCCCAAGCCGGCGCAAAGTGTTGATGACATCCTCCACCAGCACTTCCGGCGCCGATGCGCCAGCGGTGATGCCTACCACTCTGGCATTGTGAACCCATTCGGGGAGCACCTCGCTGCCATCCGCCACGAGATAGCTCGGGATGCCCGCCTCGGCGCCGATTTCACGCAAGCGATTGGAGTTCGAGCTGTTCTTGGCGCCGACCACGAGCAATACGTCGACGTGCTGGCTCAGTTCGCGCACGGCTGATTGCCGGTTCTGGGTTGCGTAGCAGATGTCCCGGGTTTCGGGACCGACGATATCGGTGAACCGGCGCTGAAGCGCCATGATGATACCTTTCGTGTCATCGACGCTCAAAGTGGTCTGGGTGATATAGGCGACCGGCGTATTTAAAGGGATATTCAGCGTTCCGACATCGCCCTCGCTTTGGACCAGGACGACCGGCGCCGGGATCTGGCCCATGGTTCCGATCACCTCGGGATGGCCGGCATGCCCGATCAGAATGACAGTCCGGCCTTGCGCGACGTAGCGTTTGCCCTGGTTATGCACCTTGGTGACCAGCGGACAGGTCGCGTCCAGCACCGGCAAGCTCCGATGCGAGGCCTCCTGTTCGACTGTCTTGGGAACGCCATGAGCGCTGAAGATGGTCACCGCGTCGGCAGGCACTTCGGAGAGTTCCTCGACGAAACGGGCGCCTTTGGCCTTGAGCCGTTCGACCACATGTTTGTTATGTACGATCTCATGGCGGACATAGACCGGGGGGCCGTATTTATTCAATGCGCGTTCGACGATCTCGATGGCGCGGACGACGCCGGCGCAAAATCCTCGTGGCTGGGCTAGAATGACTTTCATGCAAGGCCTTGGGTCTTGGGCAAAACAATCCCCTCACGATATCCATATGGCAGCGCTGTTGGGATGGCTTTAGCAGTGTTCAGCATAATTATAACATTTTGATACTCTACGGAAAAAGATTTACGGGAAACCAAAGTGAATACCGGGGAGGTATTATGGTCATGATTCGGACATTTGCTTGTTCCATCCCATCTAACAAATACCGCCCACGCTTTGCTCGCCGCCCAGGAGCATAGATGCAGCAGAATCAATAATAATCAACAATTGCACAGACGTACGAAAGGTGGGACATCGTGCGTCATCTCTTATCACAATCGTCTGGCCCGACAGACCTTCCCGGTTTATCTGAAACAACATGCTGCAATCCATCATTACGAGAATCGTCGTATTTTGCACGCGTTATCCATGGCAGGTCGTCGCCATGTCCACACTTCTGTGCCTTGGTTCGGCTTTCTACACCGTCAAATATTTTTCGATTTCGACCGATATCAGTCAGTTGATATCGTCGGACTTGCCTTGGCGGCAAAGGGAATTGAAATTCCACGAAACGTTTCCAGGGCGCAATCAAACAATCCTGATTGTCGTGCAGGCGCCCACGGCGGAACTCGTCTCGCAGGCGAGTTCCGCGCTAGGGCAGGCGTTGCAGCGGCGGCCCGATCTCTTCCACACCATTAATCAGACGAGCGGCGCCGATTTCTTTCGCAAGAACGGACTTCTGTTCCTTGCCACCGAGGAGGTTGAACGCGTCAGTGGCAGGCTGGTCGAAGCGACACCTCTCATCAACGTGCTGGTGCATGATCGCAGCATTCGCGGGTTGACCCAGGCGCTTTCGTTCAGCCTGCTCGGCATCCAGGGAGGACGGATCAGCCTTGACGATGCGGCTCTCGCCTTCAGCTCCATAACTGATGCCATCGATAACGTTAGCGTCAATCGTCAGGCGGCGTTTTCGTGGACCGCGTTGATGAGCGGGCGTCCGGTAGAGGTAAATGATCTGCGCCGGTTCATCGCCGTATGGCCAGTTCTCAATTTTACCGCTCTCGAGCCGGGCCGCGCGGCCACGGACGCAATTCGGCAAACCGTGGCGGACCTCAATCTTGCTTCGCAGTTTGGCGCCAGCGTGCGCCTGACCGGTCCAGTGCCAATCGCCGATGAGGAATTTGCGACGGTCAAGGAAGGCGCCTTGATCAACAATCTGGCGACGATCGTTATCGTACTGGTCATTCTATGGCTGGCATTACATTCAGCCCGGATCATTCTTGCGGTATTCATTACGCTGTTCGTCGGATTATGCATGGCTTCGGCCATCGGTCTGATGATTGTCGGGGCGTTCAATCTGATCTCGATTGCCTTTGCTGTTCTGTTTATCGGCCTTGGAGTGGATTTCGGTATTCAGTTCAGCGTGCGTTATCGCGCGGAACGCCATAAAATCGACGATCTGCGGACAGCGCTGACGCAAGCGGCCGCACGGGTGGGCGCTCCCCTGACATTGGCGGCGGCTGCAACCGCCGCGGGTTTTCTGTCTTTCCTGCCAACGCCCTATCGAGGTCTCTCCGAACTTGGCCAGATCGCCGGCATGGGCATGATCATTGCGTTTGTGACCAGTGTAACGCTGCTGCCCGCCTTGCTGACGATCTTCAAGGCGCCGGGCGAGTCCGAACAGCTCGGATATAAGGCGATGGCGCCGCTGGATCGGTTCCTGGAAACCCACCGTATCGCCATTATCTCTCTCACAGGGCTGGTTGCAATTGGCGGGCTGCCGTTGTTGTTTTATCTGCGTTTCGATTTTAACCCAATCAATTTGCGCAACCCCAATGTCGAATCCGTGGCGACTTTTCTCGACCTGAGAAGCAATCCGGAGATGGGCGCGAATTCGGTTCACGTGCTGGCGCCATCGATGGATGAAGCGCGCAAGATAGCGGACAGGATGAGCGGTCTTTCCTCGGTATCGCGCGTCAGAACGCTTGCGAGTTTTGTGCCGGAGGATCAGCCTCGCAAACTCGCCGCGATCAACCGGCTCAATACGTCGCTGGGACGGGTCTTCAACTCCACGCCCAATGTGCGGCCGCCGACGGAGGAGCAAAACCGGTCTTCCCTGCGCAGCGCGGCTGCGCGCCTTATCCAAACCGCCGGCACGAAGACCGGGAAAGGCGCGGACGCGGCAAAGAATCTGTCGGCGAGCTTGAACAAGCTTGCGGATCTGGGGCCAGCCAAGTGGCAACAAGTGGAAGCGGTTTTTGTCGGCTCGCTCGACGTCGTCATCAGAGATTTGAAAGTTTTGCTTGGAGCGCGGCCGATCACATTGCAGTCGCTGCCGAAAGAGATGGTCGACGAATGGATCACGTCCGATAAACGCGCCCTGGTCGATATCCTTCCCTCAGGCGATCCCAACGACAATGAAAATCTGCGCGCGTTCGCGCGGAGCGTGCTTGAAGTCGCGCCGGAAGCCACCGGAGGCCCGATTTCGATTCTCCAGTCCGGCGACACCATCGTCAGCGCATTCATTCATGCCGGTTTCTGGGCGCTGATCTCGATTGCGATCCTGTTGTGGATTACGTTGCGGCGCCTCAGCGACGTATTGCTCACGCTCTTGCCTTTACTGCTTGCGGGCGCCGTCACCCTTGAGATCTGCGTGCTGATCGGGATGCAACTCAACTTCGCCAATATCATTGCGCTGCCGCTGCTGCTCGGCGTCGGAGTCGCGTTCAAGATTTATTACATCATGGCTTGGCGCGCCGGGCAGACGAACTTGCTGCAGTCGAGTCTCACGCGGGCGGTGATGTTCAGTGCGATGACAACGGCGACGGCATTCGGAAGCCTGTGGCTATCCAGCCATCCGGGAACGTCCAGCATGGGAAAACTGATGGCGCTATCTCTGGTTTGCACGATGGCGGCCGCTGTTCTGTTCCAGCCGGCCTTGATGGGGCGGCCCCGGAAGGTTCAATCGTGAACATATGTTCGCGGCGGATCCTGCGGGCCGGCGGTTTTGCACAATGCGGGTCCAGACTTCGCCCAGGCACAGGAAGCCGCCAATCAGGCATCCTTCAACTTTCAACGAATCGGCATCTTGCAAGAGCAACCGTGCCGAATAGGTTTTGCCGTTTTTGGCGTTGTAGACTTCGCCTTCCCATTGATCCGTTTCGACCGGCTTCATTCCAAGCAGCACTGGCAATCCAAGCGTGGGTTGGCCGCGCTTGGCGGGATCGGGGTTTTCGGTGTCCTGACCGGGCGCTTTTTCCCACGCGACGATGCCCCAGTATTGTTCGCCGCATTTTTCGATCCAGATTCGAGCCGAACTGTCGGCAACCAGCCATTCGCCGGTTGGCTCCGCACAGGGCGCTGGCGCCGTCCATGCCATGAAGATTAACGCAGAGATGCCAAAACGTCGCATAAATCGCTTCCACGGGGCCAAGATTGTGTCAAACACCGAATCTTTAAGCTGTATGCGGGATTATTTAGGCCAAAAATTGATTCGCGCCAGCGTTGCTTGCAGCCATACGGCATGGAACGATAAACACGATAGAGCATTTTCAGGAAAAGTGGAATCCGGTTTTCCGTTCGAAAATGCGACAAACGCTAGAAAGCTGGAGCACATTCAGTTTCCATGGAAACTGAATGTGCTCTAGTAACGGTGTCGCCCATGGCTCTTGATTTGTCCGCGTTATTTTCCGATCGCGAAGGCGATCGTTACGATCTCCATACCCGTTTTCTCAACGAGCAGATGGTGCGCGTGTTGCGCACCATCGGTTATGACGTCCGCTTCTGCCGCGGGCAGGGGCAATATCTCTACGACTGGCGCGGCCATCAATATCTCGACTTGCTCAGCGGGTTTGGCGTCTTTGCCCTCGGCCGCAATCATCCGGCGGTGCGGGATGCGCTCAAAAACGTTCTCGATTCCGAGTTGCCGAATCTGGTGCAGCTCGATGTCTCGACGCTTGCCGGGATTTTGGCGGAACGTCTGCTGGCGCATGTGCCGCATCTCGAAAAAGTATTCTTCGCCAATTCCGGCGCCGAGGCGGTCGAGGCCGCGATCAAATTTTCGCGCGCGGCGACGGGCAGGCGGCGTATTCTTTATTGCGATCACGCTTTTCACGGTCTCACCAATGGCGCGCTCTCACTCAACGGCGACGCTGTCTTCCGGTCGGGCTTCGAACCGTTGCTGCCCGATTGCGAAAAAATTCCATTCAACGATGCCGCTGCCCTCGAACAAGCGCTTGCCGCGCGTGATGTCGCGGCTTTCATCGTCGAGCCAATCCAGGGCAAGGGCGTCAATCTGCCCGATGATGGATATTTGAAAGCAGTGGCGGATCTGTGCCGTAAATATGGCGCTTTGTTCATCGCCGACGAGATTCAGACCGGGCTCGGCCGGACGGGGAAATTTCTTGCGATCGAGCATTGGGGCGTTGAGCCCGACATGGTGCTGCTCGCAAAGGCGCTGTCGGGCGGACACGTGCCGGTCGGCGCGCTTTTGACCAAAAAATGGATTTTTGAAAAAATGTTCGACCGCATGGACCGGGCGGTGGTGCATGGCTCCACTTTTGCGAAAAACGACATGGCGATGGCGGCGGGCATTGTCACGCTCGATGTGCTCAAATCGGAAGGTCTGATCGAGAACGCGGAACGGATGGGTGCGCGCCTGATAGCCGCCTTTGCGCAAATGGCTGAGCGCTACGAATTGTTCAAGGAGGTGCGGGGCAAGGGGCTGATGATCGGCCTCGAATTCGGCGCGCCGCAATCGCTCAAGCTCAAGGCGTCGTGGGGCGTGCTGGAAACAGCCAGCAAGGGGCTGTTCTGCCAGCTTATCACCATACCGCTATTCAAGGAGCACAAGGTCCTTACCCAGGTGGCCGGGCACGCCAGCCATACGATCAAGCTTTTGCCGCCGCTCGTGATCACGGACGGCGATTGCGACCGTATCGAAGGCGCTTTCGATGCGGTGATCGCCGACAGCCATCGTGTGCCGGGCGCGGTCTGGTCGCTCGGCAAGACGCTCATTGAACACGCGGTGAAGGCGCGTTCCTGATACGGTCGAATTTACCCGCGATAGATCGGCGCGGGCTGCGTGAAAAAGCTCAGCAGGATGTGATAGACCAGCATGTAATTCTTCTGGTGGAAGCTGGCGTGCGAGATGCCGGGCATCACCGCGAACTGCTTGTCCGGGTTGGGCAGCTTCTCGAAGAATTTGCTCAAGTCCTGGAAGCTGGCGATTCCGTCCCACTGGCCGCGCATGATCAGTGTCGCGGCCGTGATCTTCTCCGGATCGCAAACCGGCAATTTCGAGCACATGTCGACATAGGTGCCGGTCGGCACCGAGTCGTCGAGCTTGAGGATGGCGTCGGCGAAGGCCTCGATGACCTTGTCCTCGGCGCAACCAGCGTGATCGCGGCTAAAGATCGAATACACAAAGGCGCGGTCGATCGGCCGGCGGTTCTTGGTCTGGAATTCGGGAAGCTTCTTGCGGCGCTCGTTCAGGGTGGGGCTGCCCTCGCCGGTCCACACATGCGCATCGAGCGCGAGGCGGGCGACCATTTCAGGATGGCGCTGGGCAAACAGCGCGGCGCGCAACGCGCCCGATGAAATGCCATAAACGTGCAGCGGGCGTTTCCCCCGCATTTTCTGGATATAGGTCGCGGCGGCGAAACAATCGTCGGCGCCCATGGAGATCGGCGCGTTGTTGTCGCGGTCCTTCTGCGAGCGGCCATAACCCTCCATGTCGACGCACCAGCAGTCAAAACCCTGTTTGGCGAAATAATCCATCGCCGAGGAATCCGGCCGCCCGGGCACCTGCAGATCGAAGGTCGGCTGCGAGGCCATCGACGAGCCGTGCACGAACAGGACGATGCCGCGCGTTTTGGCCGGATCGCCAATGCACTTTTCCCACATGAAAAGCTTGACGTTGCCATCGCTCTTGGTGGTCCAGTGTTCCGTGCCTGCCGCTTGCGCGCCTGCTTTCGCGTCGTTCATGTTTTTTGACCTTTCTTTACAAACGTTCTGATGCGCGCCATTGAGAATCTTGCGGCGAATTTATTGGAAGACTTCGTTGAATTGGCGCTTGATGCGCGCCGCTTCCTTTTCGATCTCTTCATAATTAATCGGCATAGATTTGACATCGGCAAGTTTGGGGCTGCCGGCCGGCGGAGGAATGTCGATGCGCGCCGCATAACCGCCATCCTGAGGAAAGAACTTTTGCGCCGTGTCGCTGAGCATGAATTCGGCCAAAAGCTTCGCGGCGTTCGGATTCGGCCCGCCTTTCACCACCGCGGTCGGCGAGGGAATGATCAGCGCGCCTTCGGCTGGATAGATCGTCACGATGGGATGGCCGGCCGCGCGGTCGTCGGCGGCGTAGGAATCGAGGCCGCCGGCGCAAATCAGCCGCTCGCCGCGCTTGAGCATGTCGGACACCTGCTGGTTGCCCTGGACGATCATGGTCTCGTTGGCGCGCATTTTTTTATAATAGTCCCAGCCGAACTTCTTGGACAGCGTCGCAACCGTCATCAATCCAAGCGCGGTATAGGACGGGTCGGTCGTCACCAGCTTGCCTTTGTATTTGGGATCGACGAGATCGCTCCAGGTTTTGGGCATGTCGGCCGCGGCAACCTTGTCGCTGCGGGCGTAGATCGTCATCATGTTGAGCCGCTGCGCGACATAGGCGCCATCCGCAT
>Ga0315281_10008811_pt1 | contig 14066 bp, 14 predicted proteins | sample YL17G07_0_MG_FD_204540 | JGI IMG/M metagenome (GOLD analysis project Ga0315281, IMG submission 204540) | Sediment microbial communities from Yellowstone Lake, YNP, Wyoming, USA - YL17G07_0 | ecosystem: Environmental > Aquatic > Freshwater > Lake > Sediment | place: USA: Wyoming | collected...
CGGGAGTCCGTTCTGGTTCAAGCCTATTCATTCACTTCCCAGCCGATAGCAGAGGCGCTCGTAAAGGCGCACAGGCGCGGCGTGAACGTGCAAGTGATCCTCGACAAATCCCAGCGGAAAGAGAAGCATTCGGTCGCGCGCCTTCTCAACGGCGCCGGCATTCCAATCTTCTTTGACGACAAATACGCCATCGCGCACAACAAGGTCATGGTCATTGACGGCCGCGTCGTCATTACCGGATCGTTCAACTTCACGAAGGCGGCGGAGGAGTCCAATGCGGAGAATTTGGTGGTAATAGAAGACGAAGAGATTGCAAGCATTTATGCCCAAAACTGGCAGAACCACCTGGCCCGCTCGACGCCGTATGAACAGCCCCAAAGCCACCCGTTTTAGCTCTTTCTACCGGCATTCGCTCGCTCTTTACCGAACCTTGTCTCTGTGCGGCGAGCGGACATGGAGGCGTTACGGCGGCTGGGGCAGATAGCCTCACAGGGCGACGTACGCGATGATCGGGGGCTGACCAGACGTGAATAGAAATCGGCGCAGGCCCCGCTTTTCTTTTCGCCCCCGCTTTCCCAAAAGCGCGAAACGATCGGCTAGGTACGTATCGTATCTAGCCGACGATCCAGGCTCTCAGAAGTCGAGTCTCGCCCCATGCGGCGGGTTTGTCAAGCTTCGTCTCAAGGCCTCTGCCGGCCCTCAATTTCCCTCATAAAGTCGGCCGGCGAGAGGATGCGGATGGTTCGCCACTGGCCATGGTTCAGCAGGTGCGAGTCTCCGGAAATTATCAGGCTCGCGCCGGCCGCGACGAACGCTGCAACGTCCCCCTCGCAGGACATAGTTACGTATAAGCCGAGGTTCCCAGCGCTGCGCCAAAAGGCGACTTGCGTTGTCGTCATTTAATTTCTATAATTGACTCATTCGGCCAGAGATCGGCGCCGGCTTCCCTTCCAGGGCGGGCTTTCTCGAGACCTGTACATGGCCTATTTTTTCGTCTTGGCAGCGATCGGTCTCGCCGCTTTGTTTGTCGCGGGCGGGCTGGCATTTTCTTATCTTGTCGCACCGCACCACCCGGGACGCATTAAGAACATTCCATACGAGTGCGGTGAGCAGACTATCGGCCAGGCATGGGTCCAGTTCAACGTCGGTTACTACCTCTTCGGACTCCTGTTCCTGGTCTTCGACGTGGAGGCCGCCTTCCTCTTTCCCTGGGCGGTGGCGTGCCGCAGCATGGGAGTACAGGGCGTCGTGGAAGTCGGCGTGTTCCTCCTGATCCTGATCCTGGGCCTTGTCTACGCGTGGAAGAAGGGCGCGCTCGAATGGGTATAGCTCTCGAAAAGATCTCCGGCGTTTTGCAGAAGTTCCCCGGCGGCTCCGTCCTGGCGACCAGCTTTGACGCCGTGGCCAACCGGGCCCGGGCGAACAGCCTCTGGCCGCTGGCGTTCGGGACGAAATGTTGCGCTATTGAGATGTTGATGGCGACGGGCGGCCCCTTTCAGGACATGGCGCGGTTCGGATCCGAGGTCGCGCGCCAGTCTCCGCGCCAGGCAGACTTCATGGTCATCGCCGGCGCGATCGTCCGAAAGATGGCGCCTTGCGTGCGCCTGCTCTATGAGCAGATGGCCGAGCCGCGCTACGTGATGGCCACCGGATCCTGCGCCATCTCCGGCGGCCCCTTCCTGTACAACTCCTATACGATTATCCGCGGCGTGGATGAGATCATCCCGGTGGACGTGTACGTGCCCGGCTGTCCCCCCCGGCCGGAGGCGTTCTTCTGGGGGCTGCTGACGCTTCAGAAGATGATCCGGGAGGGAGAGTCGCTCCGGGCGCCGGGCATCCGGCGGAAGCCGGTGACCGCCGCGCTTCCGCAAGGCATCACCCTGCAGGACATTCGGGAGGAGATGCGGCGCCTCCTCGAGGCGGAAAACGTGGTGGACGTGACGAAGGCGACCGAAGCGCGCGCCTGGACGGAGAAGGTGGAGCAATGGACGCAGAAGCACTGCTTGAGGTTCTGATCGCCTCCGAGCCGGCCGCGCGGAAGCGGGACAAGACGAACCGCACCGCCATCCAGGCGCCGGTCGAGAATCTCCTGCCGTTGATGAAGCGGCTCCGGCAGGACGAGCGGCTCGCGTTTGACCTGCTGCTCGACCACACCGCGATTGACTGGCTCGCCGAGGGCCGCTTCGAGCTTGTCTACAACCTCTATTCCACGATCCACGGGCATTCCCTGATGGTCTTCACGAGCGTGCCGCGCGATAACCCGCTCGCGCCCACCGTGAGCGAAATCTGGCCGACCGCCCACTGGCAGGAACGAGAGGTCTTCGACCTCTTTGGGGTCCTCTACGACGATCATCCCGACCTCCGCAGGCTTTTCCTGGACGATGACTGGAAGGGCAACCCGCTGCGGAAGGACTACCAGGACGACTCCATGCTGGCGCGCCCCCAATGACCGTCCGCATTCGAACCCTGGAGGAGATCGTGCGCCCGCCCCAGACGGCGGACAGCCCCTTCTCCACCCAGGAATACTTCGTGAACATGGGGCCGCAGCACCCGATCGCGCACGGCTCGCTGCGGCTGGTCCTTCTGCTCGACGGCGAGACCGTCCGGCGCGTGATCCCCGCCCCCGGCTACGTTCACCGCGGCATCGAGAAGATGGCCGAGAGCCTGACCTATCGCCAGATCGTGCACCTGACGGACCGTATGGATTACCTGTCCGCGCTCATGAACAACTGGGCCTTGTCGAAGACCGTCGAGGAGGCCGGCGGCATCGCCACCAACCCGCGCATCGAAACGATCCGCACCCTCATGGCCGAGCTCCAGCGCGTGCAGAGCCACATCCTCTGGTGGGGCGTCCTCGGCATGGACCTCGGCGCGTTCACCGCGTTCTTGTACGCGTTCCGCGACCGGGAAATTATCGGCGAGATTTTCGAGGACACCATCGGCGCCCGGTTGACCATGAACTACATCCAGCCCGGCGGCCTCATGTTCGACGTCCACCCCGACTTCGCCCGGAAGGTCAAGAAGCTCATCGTTTACCTGAGAACGATCCTGGACGAATACGACACCCTGCTGTCCGGCAACGCGATCCTCCAGGAACGCCTGCGCAACATCGGCGTCCTGACGCCGGAGAAGGCGCTCGCTCTGGGATGCACCGGGCCCGTCCTCCGCGCCAGCGGCGTGCCGTACGACCTCCGAAAGGCCGAGCCGTACGGCGTTTATGACCAGGTGGAATTCGACGTCGTCATCGGCTCCCGAGGAGACTGCTGGGACCGCTACTACGCCCGCATCGAGGAAATCCGCCAGTCCCTCCGCATCCTCGAACAGTTGATTGACAACATCCCCCCAGGACCGACGATGGTGACGAAGTTCGCCGAGCGGATCAAAATCCCGGAGGGGGCTTACTACGGGCAGATGGAGACCGCGCGTGGCGTGCTGGGCGTCTTCCTGGTGTCCGACGGTCGGGCCGATACACCTTACCGGATCCACTTCCGCTCCCCGAATTTCAACAACCTGTGGGCCATTACGGCCCTCGCGCCCGGCTGGCGCATTGCGGACCTCATCGCGATTCAGTCGAGTCTGGACCTCGTGATCCCGGATATTGATCGTTGAGAGACCAACCGTGAGCGGTTCCCTGCTCTGGATGACGACCTCGGCCGCGCAGGCTTCGCCCTGGGCGGTGAAGACCCTGACCGACCGGGCCGCCGAGGCCCTTCCATCGAGCCCGTGGCTCACGCTGGCGTACCTGGCGGGGTCCCTGGCGGCGCTCGGCGCCCTGGTCTCCTTCCTCGGGATGTCCCTCATCTACGTCGAGCGCAAGCTCGCCGCCCATTTCCAGTGCCGCCTCGGTCCCATGCGCGTCGGCCCGCATGGCCTGCTCCAGACCGTGGCCGACTCGATCAAGCTGCTCTTGAAGGAGGACATCGTCCCGGAACGGGCGGACCGCGCCATGCACCTCCTGGCGCCCTTCCTCTCGATGAGCGCCACCGTCCTCGCTCTGGCTGTCCTGCCGTACAGCCCCTCTCTGCAGATCGCGGACGTCAACATCGGGGCGCTGTACATCACGGCGGTGGGCGGCCTCGGCGTGATGGGAACCCTGCTCGCCGGCTGGAGCTCCAACAACAAGTGGTCCCTGATCGGCGCGATGCGCGCCGCCGCGCAGATCATCTCCTACGAGGTCTCCGCCACCCTGGCCCTGCTCGTGGTGGTCCTGTTCGCCGGGACGCTCTCGCTCTCCGGCATCGTGCAGAGCCAGGCCGCGGGCTGGTGGATCTGGCGCGCCCCTGGCGTGGGGATCGTCGCCTTCACGATCTACCTCATCGCCTCCACCGCGGAGACCAACCGCACCCCGTTCGATATCCCGGAGGGGGAGTCTGAGCTGACCGCGGGCTTCCACACCGAGTACTCGGGCCTTCGCTTCTCCTTCTTCTTCCTGGCCGAGTTCATCAATGTGTTCGTCGTCTCCGCCATGGCCGCCACGCTGTTCCTCGGCGGCTGGATGCCGTTCCGCGTCGGCGGGCTGGACGGCCTCAACGCCGTCATGGGCCTCCTTCCGCCCGGCGGGTGGTTCCTCCTGAAGACGTGCGGCGTCGTCTTTCTCCTCATGTGGTCCCGTTGGACCTTCCCCCGGCTTCGGGTGGACCAGCTCATGCGCCTGGAGTGGAAGTTCCTTCTGCCGGTCGGCTTTGTGAACCTGGCGGCCGCCGCGCTGCTGGTGTTGTGGAACTTGTATTTCTTCCCATGAACGGACTTTCCCCCGGAGCGAAGCGATGGGCCGCGTGAATTTCCGCGACATCCGAAGAGAGGAACGGCTGCTGGGGGGGAAGCGCATCCCGGTGGCCGTGCTCCCCCGCCTGTCGCGGAACGCGGGCGTCTGGTCGGCCGCCCGGAGCCTCCTCCGCAGCATGCGCCTTACCCTTCATTACCTTGTCCGGCCGTCCACCGTGGCGACCCGGCAGTACCCGGAGAACCGGGCCACGCTGAAATTCCCCGAGCGCTACCGCGCCGTGTTGCGGCTCGTGGAGGAAGAGGGCTGCCACCGTTGCGCCGCCGCCTGCCGGCTGTGCGAGAAGAGCTGCCCCAACGGCTCGATCAAGGTGATCAGCCGGATGGGAGCGATTTCGGGCAAGGTCGAGCTTGACCGCTACATCTGGCGGCAGGATTCCTGCACGCTCTGCAACGCCTGCATCCAGGCCTGTCCCTTCGGCGCCCTCGAGATGCGCCCGGACTTCGAGAATGCCGTGTACGACCGGCGCCTGCTGATCTACACCCTGAACCGCTACGCCGGCCCGCCGGCAAGCGTTCTCCACAAGGAGGAGAACCCCGAGGCCCGCCGGAAGATGATGGAGCCGCGGGACCGCTACGGCGGGCCGGTGCCGGCCAACGGCTATTTCCTGCCCAATGTCCCCCCCCTGGGGGGCGCGCCCGGACCGGACGCGGCCGCGATGGATCCCGTCGCGGGCAAGGGGGAACCCGCATGATCGCCGGCGCCGTCCACACCGCGCTGTTTTACCTGCTCGCGTGCGCCGCCATCGCGCTGGCGCTGGCGGTGACGGGCGCGCAACGGCTCTTGCGCGCCGCGGTCTGCCTCATGGGCGTCCTGGCGATGAGCGCCGGCCTCTACGTCCTCCTCGGCGCTGAATTCCTGGCCGGCATCCAGGTGCTCGTCTACGTCGGCGGCATCGTCGTGCTGATCGTCTTCACCATCATGTTGACGCGCTCGGCGGACCTCCTCGAGGACAAGCCGTCTTTTCCGCGCCGGCTCATGGCCGTCGCCGCGTCGGTCCTGTTCCTGTTGATGACCGCGGGCATCTTCCTGACGACGGACTTCCGCGCGAACCCCGGCGCGCTCCCGCCGGCCAATGAGGTTCTCTCGATCGGCCGGAGTCTCCTCGACGCCGGCGCGGAGGGATTCGTCCTTCCGTTCGAGGTCGTCTCCCTGCTGCTCCTGGCGGCGGTCCTCGGCAGCATCGTGGTCGCGCGCAAGACCCCGCCGCCGGATCAGCCCTTCACCAGCGGCGGCGACCGCCCCGGAGAGGTGCGGCCCGACCCGACCCTGAGCCAGAATGAGGCCCCGGACGGAGGCGCGCGATGATCCGGTTTCTCGCTTCGCATCCGCCCGGCATGACGCACTGGCTGCTGCTCTCGGCGGCGCTGTTTTCCATCGGCCTGTACGGCCTCCTCAGCCGCCGGAACGCCGTGGGAATCCTGATGTCGGTGGAACTGATGCTGAACTCCGCGGCGTTGAACTTCGTGGTCTTCAACCGCTTCGTCCAGCCTGGCCGGATGGACGGCCAGGTCATGGCGATCTTCGTGATCGCCGTGGCGGCGGCGGCGGTGGTGGTGGGAATGGCGATCTTCGTGGCCCTGTTCCGGCACCGCGCGACGGTGGACGTCAATCGCGCGGCCGATCTGAAACACTGAGCGAGTGCTGAGACGATGAACCCTCTCGGTTTTGCGCTGCGGAACGCGTGGCTGGTCCCGGCCATCCCGTTCTTCTCATTCATTCTCGTCGGGCTGTTCCTCCGGCCCTGGTCGAAGAAGGCGGCGGGGGTTGCGGCGACGCTGGCGATCTTCGCGTCCGCCTTCGTCGCCTGCTGGGTGGCGTGGGAGTACTTCCGGCTGTATCCCCCGGGCGGCGCCCACCCGCCGCTCGTCCCGTGGGGGATCGAGTGGCTGCGATACCGGACGGGGCTGTCGGTGAGCATGGGCGTCCTCGTGGACCCGATCTCCGTCCTGCTCATGGTCGTCGTGACGACCGTCAGCGCCCTCGTCCACCTCTACAGCATAGGGTACATGCGCGGCGACGAGGGGTACGGGAGGTTCTTCACCTTCCTGAACCTGTTCACCTTCAGCATGCTCGGTCTCGTGGCAGCGCCCAACATCTTGCAGATGTACGTCTTCTGGGAACTGGTGGGCGTCAGCAGTTTCCTGCTCATCGGCTTCTACTACTCCAAGCCGTCAGCGGTGGCCGCGTCCAAGAAGGCGTTCATCGTGACGCGGTTCGCCGACGCGGGGTTCTTCATCGGCATCCTGATTCTGGCGTACTACGGTTACATGGCGTTCGGGCAGCTTGGCGGCGCGGTCGCCGCGAAAGTCGCCGGGCGCTCCGCGACGGCGCTGCAGCCGTTCGATTTCCTCTACCTCGCCGATCCCGCCGTGCTGGGGAAGCTCGCCGCCCTGGGGCCGGCCCTCCTGGGCATTCCTCTCCTGACGCTGGCGATGGTCCTCGTGTTCATGGGGGCGGCGGGGAAGAGCGCGATGTTCCCGCTGCACATCTGGCTCCCGGACGCTATGGAGGGGCCCACGCCCGTGTCCGCGCTGATCCACGCGGCGACGATGGTCGTCGCGGGCGTCTACCTCGTGGCGCGGCTGCTCCCGGCGTTCGTGGCCGGCGGGAGCGCGCTGCTCGTGGTCGCCTGCGTGGGCGCTTTCACCTGCCTGTTCGCCGCGGTGATCGGCATCACGCAGGACGACATCAAGCGCGTGCTCGCCTTCTCCACCTTGAGCCAGATCGGATACATGATGCTGGCGCTGGGCGTCGTCAGTGCGGCGCATCCCCTCGGGTACACGGCGGGGATGTTCCACCTGTTCACGCACGCCTTCTTCAAGGCGCTTCTCTTCCTCGGCGCGGGCGCGATGATCCACGCCGTGCACAGCAACGAGATATGGGACATGGGGGGGCTCGCGCGGAAGATGCCGATCACCCATGCCTGCTTCCTCGTCGCGACGCTCGCCATCGCGGGCATTTGGCCGTTCGCGGGCTTCTTCTCGAAGGATGAGATTCTGGCGGCGGCGCTGGGCGGCGGACATGCCGGCATCTTCGCAGTGTCGCTCGCCGTGGCGGGCCTGACGGCGTTCTACATGTTCCGGATCTACTTTGTTTCCTTCTGGGGCCGTCCCCGCAGCGAGCGCGCCGAACACGCGCGGGAGGCGCCCGCCGTGATGTGGCTTCCGCTGGCGGCGCTGGCGCTGCTGAGCCTCGTGTCGGGCTTCGTGCCGATGGGAGAGTACGTGAGCCTCGGCGATGCGCCGGAGCGTGGCGGCGTGGACTTCGCGATCGCCATCCCGGCCTCGCTCGTCGCGCTGGCGGGCATTGGCCTGGCGTGGTTCTTCTACGGCGGCCCGGCGGGAAGGGCGCAAAGGGCGGCCGAGGCGCTCGGCGCAGTCTATCGGGTCGTCAAGCGGAAATTCTACGTGGACGAGGTCTACCTCTTCGTCACAAAGAACGTCGTTTTCCGGTGCGTGGCGCGCCCCATCGCGTGGTTTGACCGCCATGCCGTGGACGGCGGCGTCAACCTGAGCGCGCGCACGACGCGCGGGCTGGGCGCCGCGCTGCGGCGTCTGCAGACCGGACAGGTCCAGGCGTACTGCGTCTGGTACGTGGCGGGGATTCTGTTCGTCCTGCTGGTCCTATGGGCCGCGCGGATGTAACGGTCGGGAGAACAAATAGTCATGGGTCTGGCAAGCTGGCTGATCGCTGTTCCCTTCTTGACTGCGGTGGCGGTAGCGCTCACCCCGGCCCGCAGGGTCCGGATGATCCGGTGGGTCGCCGCCGTCGGGTGCGGGATCCAGTTGCTCCTCACCGCCGTGCTGGCCTGCCGGTACTGGCGCCTGGCGTCGCCCGAGGCGGCCTCGATGAAGGACGCCCTGTTGAGCAAGCTCTACCTCGTCGAGCGGGTCCCGTGGTTCCCGTCGCTGGGGATTCAGTACTTCGTCGGCGTGGACGGCATCTCCGTGGCCATGATCATCCTTACCTCGATCATCATCTTCACCGGCGTGCTGGCGAGCTGGCGCGTGGAGACGCGGGCGAAGGAGTTCTTCGCCCTGCTCCTGATCCTGGTGACGGGGGTGTTCGGGGTGTTCCTCAGCTTCGACCTGTTCCTGCTCCTCATGTTCTACGAGCTGGCCGTGCTGCCGATGTACCTCCTCATCGGCGTGTGGGGGACAGGGCCGAAGGAATACTCCGCGATGAAGCTGACGTTGATGCTCCTGGTGGGGAGCGCGTTCGTGCTGGTGGGCATCCTGGCGCTGTACCATGGCGCGGGGCTGCACACCTTCGACCTGCAGCAGTTGGCGGGGGCGCATTTCTCGACGGGCTTCCAGCGGTGGGTTTTCCCGATGATCTTCGTCGGTTTCGGCGTCATCGGCGCGCTCTACCCCTTGCACACCTGGTCGCCGGACGGCCATTCCTCCGCGCCGACGGCCGTCTCCATGCTCCACGCCGGCGTCCTGATGAAGCTCGGCGGCTACGGCGCGCTGCGCGTGGCGGTCTACCTCCTGCCGGAGGGCGCCAAGATGTGGGGCCTGTTCTTCATGGCCTTGACGACCATCAACATCCTCTACGGCGCGTTCGGCGCGATCGTGCAGAAGGACCTGAAGTACTTCATCGCTTATTCCTCGGTCAGCCACTGCGGTTTCGTGTTGTTCGGCGTGGCGGCCCTGAACCTGATCGCGTTCAAGGGGGCGGTGATCCAGATGTTCAGCCACGGGATCATGACGGGCCTCTTTTTCGCCCTGACCGGCATGGTGTACGGCCGGACCCACACGCGCATGATCCCGGAAATGGGCGGGCTGGCTAAGGTCATGCCCTGGCTGGCCACGGCGTTTTACGTCGCCGGTCTGGCCAGCCTGGGGCTGCCCGGGTTGTCCGGCTTCATCGCCGAGTCGCACGTCTTCCTGGGAGGTTTCTTCGGGAACCCGTGGATGAACGGCCTCGTCACGCGGACGTTGACCATCATCGCAACCCTGTCCATCGTCGTGACGGCGGTCTACGTGCTGCGCGGCCTGGCGAAGGTCTTCCAGGGACCCATCACGGACCGCCATTTCGAGAAACTGACGGACGCCGACCCGTCGGAGAAGATCGCGACCGGGCTGCTGATGGCGACCTTGTTCTTCGTCGGGCTCATGCCCTGGTTCCTCATCAACCTCGTGGAGAGTTCGCTCATGCCGATCGTCAACCGGTTGCACGCATCCGGGATGGCGGCCGCATGGCATTGACCGGATTGCAGGGGTTCAGCGCATGTTGATGCTGCCGGAAATCATCGTGATCGCCGCCGCCGTGGCCGTGCTGATCCTGGACCTGTTCCTGACCGAGCGCGGGCGCGCGGCGCTGGCGTACATGGCCATGGGTGGGCTCGCGGCCGCGTTCCTGGCAACGCTGCTCGCCGCGCCTCCGGCCGGGGAAATGCTGGGCGGGCGCTTCGGCATGGACGGCGTCGCCTGGTGGTTCAAGCTGCTCTTCCTCTTGACGGGGTTCGTAACGGTCGTGATCTCGGCGGACCTCCTCGATGGGGGCGCCCGCGTGCGGATGCGCGGCATCGGGTTCCGGGGCGAGTACTACTGCCTCCTGCTCTTCAGCATCACCGGGATGATGGTCCTCATCTCGGCGCGCGACCTCGTCAGCTTGTACGTGAGCCTCGAGCTCGCCACGATTCCGCTGTTCGTGCTGGCCGCCTGGCGGCGGGGCGACGCGCAGTCGGGCGAGGCCGGGCTGAAGTACGTCATCATCGGGGCGTTGGCCTCAGCCCTGATCCTGTATGGCCTGGGGATCCTCTACGGGCTGACCGGCCAGACCGACCTCGCCGCGATCCGCGGCGCGTTGCAGGACGGGCCGGCCTTCTGGCTGGCGGCGGCGCTGTTGATGGCGGGCGCGGGCTTCAAGCTGACGATCGTGCCGTTCCACATGTGGGCGGCCGACGTGTACCAGGGCGCGCCCGCCCCCGTGACGGCCTATCTCTCGGTGGGCTCGAAGGCTGCCGGTCTCGCGTTCCTGTTCCAATTGTTCTTCCGCGTCTTCGGCGCGAACACCGCCCACTGGGGGATGCTCGTGGCGCTCCTCGCCGCCGCGACGATGACGCTGGGCAACCTGGTCGCGATCGCGCAGGAGAACATCAAGCGCTTCATGGCGTTCAGCGCCATCTCGCAGGCCGGGTACTTCCTCCTGGGGTTCCTCGGCGCGACCGATGACGGCGTGGCCGCCATGCTGTTCTACCTGCTCGTCTACGCCGCGACGAACCTCACGGTCTTCGCCTGCATCGTCTGGTACTCCAACGAGACCGGTCGGGAGGAGATCAAGGACTACCGCGGCCTCTCGCGCACGAACCCGCTCGTGGCGCTTGCCATGACCGTGGGTCTCTTCAGCCTGGCGGGCATCCCGCCCTTCTCGGGGTTCGTCGGGAAGTTCTTCCTCTTCAGCATCGCCTCCAAGGCCGGCCTTCACTGGCTCGTGGCCGTAGCGGCCGTCAACTCCACAATTTCCCTCTACTACTACCTCCGGATCGTGCGGCAGATGTACATCGAGCCGACGTTCGAGGGCGCCGAGCGGCTGAGGATCAGCCGCCGGCTGGCTTTGACGGTGGGCGCGTTGGCGGTGAGCCAGGTGTTCCTCGGCATCCTTCCGTTCTTCTACGAGAACGTTCGCGCGCACACCGTCGGCTGGATCGCGGCGCTGATGAAATGAGGAGCCAACACGGTCTACGCGGAGACCGGGGCCAACCCCAGAGACACGGAAAAGGATGCCACGGGGCATCGTGGACGAGACATCAAGGACTGCAAGATGATGCTCTGCGAGGCCGGATTTGAGAATCTTCTGACTTCACCGGGGAGACGGAGCGCCTTGACCGACGCCTATCGACAGCGATGCGCGTTACTTCGGCTGGACCGGCGTGACAGGCTCAGCCGGCGTGACGGGCGCGGCCGGCGGCGCCGACGGGACGGCCTCCGGCGGCTGCGGCGGGTGGGGCTGGAAGCCAGGACTCAGCGCCATGCCCATGATGGGTATCAGCAGGTTGTCCACCCGCATTGTCACCGTGCTGTCCGCGATCTCGGTCTTCCACAGGCAGCCTTCCTTGGTTATGTCGCGGAGGACCATGGCGAACAGCGGCGGAACGTCGCCGGCTTCTTTGGAGACCATGTCGAAGAGCGTTTTCTGGAGCTTGTTCGCCGAGTCGTTCAGCGCCGTCGCGGCGGCCGCGTCGGAGCAGACGATGTGGACGGCGAGCTTGCCCTGCGTGTCGAGCGAAGCGGCGTACGCCTGGGCCTGGACGATGTCCAGCAGCACCTGGCTTCCGCTGAACGCGATTTGCGCCGCCGGATCGAGCTGGAGATTGGTCGGCGTCAGGTTCTGCATCAGGGTTGTCGCGAAGCTTTTCTTCTGCTCCGGCGAGAACGCGCCGGCCACCGCCAGCCGCGCCTGGCGTTCCGTGACCATGTCGAACGCCTCCGCAAGCGCCTTCTGCGGCGGCGCCTTCTCGGCGGCGGTCAGCGCGCCGAGGAAGTTCTCCATGACCCCGGCCTTGGCGGACCGGTTCATGATGGCGACCAGGAACGTGTTCGCGTCGAGCAGGCAGATTTCCATCTCGCCTTGCTTGCTGACATAGACGGCGTGTCCGGCGGTTTCACGCTTCTCGAAATCGCCGGTGCTCTCCAGCAGCCCGGCGATGCGCTCGGGGGCGTACAGGCCCTTGACCACGCAGCGGAGATAGTTCTCGTTCGGCTGCGCGCCCAGATCAGGAGGAAGGATCAGCATGGCCGCGTCCACGCGCAGGTTGCCGGTCGCGGCGAGCGCCTGGACAAGTCCTTGCTCGGCTTGCGGGATCATCGCGGCGACGAGCGGCTTGATCTGCTCCATCATGATGCCGCCGGTCTCGGGCGGCGTGTTGGGGTTCGCCGGCGGATTGAGCGCGGCCTTCGCCTCGATCTCCTTCAGGGCGTTCTCCAGGAACGCGCGCACGGTCGAGACCTTCGAGTCGCGCTCGAAGTCGAGCGCGACGACGAAGCCGGCGTCGGCCGGGACCGACCGGGCGAGTTCCTTCAGCAGCGCCGCGCCGGTCGGGCGCGGGCTGGGCTTGTTGTTGATCGCCGCGATCGCTTCGAAGGCGGCGTCGCCCAGCGTTATGTCCGAACCTTTCGCCACCGTCTCCAGTGCGGGCAGCCCCTTCGCCGACTTGTTCTGCTCGAGCAGGCGGATGGCCATCAGTTTCTTCACGTAGAGATCGGGGGAGGCCGGGTCGGCGGGCGCGGCGAGGACGGCGGCGAGCGCCTCGTCGGACGTCTCGACATTCATCGCCTGCAACACCGCTGGCGGACTGAGCAATGAGGCGAAGTCGCGCGGCGGATGGCTCAGCAGACTGTTCAGCGGGTTCACAGCCAGCAGCATGAACAGCCAGCCCATGGCCATAACGAGCCTCCTTGCATAGCGAAATGTAAAAACCGCGCTTGGGCGACCCGCGCGCCGTCACAGGCGTCGGCCAGGCGCGAGCCTGAAGTGCGGAGCGTACCAGACGGTCGCTGGCGTGTCAATTGGGCGGCGAGGCGCTCTCATGCGCGCAAGAGTCGTCGCCGCTTGAAGTCATCTGCGGGAATCTGCGCAATCTGCGGACCGGGAATCAACTCTCGTTATTGCTTTCGACAGCTCAACGGCGCGGACAACCTGAGCGAACGCTCATGGCGTTGCGCGCGGACCGGACTCCGCGGCCGGCGCGTCGGGCGGTGGTTCGCTTCCCCAGGTCGGCACATCTCCCGCGAGGGGGATGTCCGCATCAGTCGGATCGAGCTTCAAGGCGTCGCGCGGCATGACGTGCGCTGGAGTTGTCCGACCCGGTTGCGCGGCGAGCGGAGGCTCTTTCCGCGGCGTCACGATCGGCGCCGGAGCGGCGGCTTGCGCCGACAGCCGCCGGTCAGGCATGGCCACAGCTTCGGCCGCGCCGGGCGGTTGCGCCTTCGCCCCGCCCGCGGGCGGGGGCAAGACGATCGTGGCAGAGCACATCGGACACTTGACGCGCTTGCCGGCCTGGTCCTCACGATATGCCAGAACGCGTTTGCACTCGCACCGGATTTTCGGCATGTTTGACCCTCCTCAAACATGCGAGCAATGACCGCCACTTTGCCGCAGTCCATCCATCCAGCGAGAACACAGAGGCTATTTTACTCCATGAAGGCCGCTAAGCAAGCAAAAAGCGCAGGCAATTGGTAATGCCTCAGTTACAGGAGGCTCATTTTCAAGATGTCGTGTGTGGCACAGGCGCCCTCGCCTGTGATAACGCTGGCAAGCCGTTCCGCACAGCCGG
>Ga0315281_10008812_pt1 | contig 14066 bp, 9 predicted proteins | sample YL17G07_0_MG_FD_204540 | JGI IMG/M metagenome (GOLD analysis project Ga0315281, IMG submission 204540) | Sediment microbial communities from Yellowstone Lake, YNP, Wyoming, USA - YL17G07_0 | ecosystem: Environmental > Aquatic > Freshwater > Lake > Sediment | place: USA: Wyoming | collected...
ATGCAGCCTAAAACCATAGCGTTGTATTCGCACGGCGTGCGCCGGGCGGGGGCTTATTTTGACTATCGGATAGACGATTTAACCAAGCTCCAGTTGACCGAATATTTCGTGCATATCATCGATGCGCTGTCCTGGAGCGCGCTCAAACACGATCTGTACGGGTTGAAGTTTTATTATGCCAAGGTGTTGGATAAACCCTGGCCGGGCGCGGATCTGGTCAAGCCGCCCAAGTCCCACACGCTGCCGGATATTCTCACCGTGCAACAGGCGCAACAGATTTTCATGGCGGCGCGGGTGCTCAGTTACCGCGTGTTTTTCTTCACGCTATACAGCCTGGGTTTGCGGCTGGGCGAAGGGTTGCGCTTGCAAATCGGCGACATCGACGCTGACCGGATGCGCGTGCAGGTGCGCAACGCCAAGGGCAACCGCGACCGTTTTGTCCCGTTGCCGGAGAACACCTTGCAGGTGCTGCGCCGTTTCTGGCAGACCCACCGCAACCCCGCGTTGCTGTTCCCCAACCGGAAGAGCGGGCTCAAAAAAGCGCATCTGGCCACCACCCCGCTGGATCGCGGCGGCGTCCAGGCCACCTTGCGCCAGGTCACCCGCGAGTGCGGTTTAAAAAAAGAATTACGCCACACAGCTTGCGCCATTCCTATGCAACTCACCTGATCGAAGCGGGCGTCGACCTGCTGGAAGTGCAAAGAATCCTCGGACATCAATCCATCCTCACCACCCTCCGTTACACCCACCTCACCGAACAGCAGCAGCGCTCCAGTGGCGCACGTATCAACCAGTTGATGGGGCAAATCCGGATCGGTTGGGGTAACGTCAAATGATCCGGCTGGCGCACATTGTGGCAACCCATGCGGCCGGGCTGATCGCGCAGCATCGCCTGCTGCCCGGCCAATTGGCGGCGTTAAACGCCTTCCAGCTATGCCGCAGCAGCATGAGCCCCAAGATGGAACTCGCCTGTGACGGCTGCGAAGAACAGAGCTTCTTGCCGCATTCCTGCGGGCACCGATCGTGTCCGCATTGCCAGGCGCACGAGTCGCAACACTGGATAGACCAGCAGCTGCAAAAGCTGGTGCCCGGCAATTACTTCATGGTGACCTTCACCTTGCCCGCGCAATTCCGCGCGCTGGCCTGGCAGCATCAGCGCGTGATGTACGACCTGATCACCCGCAGCGCGTGGGAGACCGTCAACACCTTCAGCCAGAACGACAGGAAGCTGCGCGGCAGCACGGGTGCTGTGACGGTGCTGCACACCCACAGCCGCCGATTGGATTACCACCCGCACGTGCACCTGGTGATGCCGGGGGCCGCGTTCGACAAAAAACAGCGGCGGTGGCGCAACAAGGAAGGCGGTTACCTGTTCGACCACAAAGCACTGGCGAAAGTATTCCGCGCCAAGATGCTGGCGGGCATCAAACAAGCGGGATTGAAACTGCCGGGCGCTTATCCCGCCGATTGGGTGGCCGATTGCAAGGAGGTCGGCACGGGCCGACAGGCGCTGGTTTACCTCGGGCGTTATCTGTATCGGGGCGTGATCCAGGAGAAAGACATCCTGTCCCACAACAATGGCCTGGTGACGTTCCGCTACCGGAACAGCGAGACCAAGCGGTTCGAAAAGCGCATCCTGAGCGGCGTGGAGTTTCTACGCCTGATCCTGCAACACATCCTGCCCAAGGGTTACCGCCGTGCCCGCAACTTCGGCTTCTTGCATCCCAACAGCAAACTGATCCCGCTGGTGCAACTGCTCAAGCGCGTCGTGCTCCCTCCGCCGCAACCGCGCCCGGCGTTACGCTGCAAATGTTGTGGCGGGACGATGAAAATCGTCCGCACCCGCATCAAGACTTACACCCAGCGATCGCGCACATCCGCGTCAAACAGGGAGACGGCCATGTGACGCAACACCCCCTGCCAACCTGCCGACCCGGCAGGCGCGGGCGCACTCGGCCTGCGAAAGGGTGTAGTGGGTAACAATGCTTAAAAATGGCAGGTTGAGCGGGATAGGTTGCTGCAACGGCAACGTTAAGATGGCAGATTCGGGGCGTGGTGTGCGACGTGCCCCGGTGACACCGTGACGGTCAGAGAGATATTTCCATAACAAGTGGCTTCATCGCAGCACCACCGGGCTTGTCCAACAAACGGTTCAGATTGTGGCTCGCTTCGCGATCACAATCTAACCTTACTCGTTGGCGCGGCCTTCGACCAGAGCGTTGAGGGCGCTGGCGACGCTGCTGCCCGGCTTGATCACGGGGCCGAATTTGGTGCCCTTCATGAGGCTGTCGTAGCCGCTCATGTCGAGGCCGCTGGCAACGAAGCCTGCGCCGCCGGGCTGGTGGCATTCGAGGCAGCCCTGTTTGAGGATGGGCCGCACGTCGCGCTCGAAGCTCGTTTGCCCCGCACCGCAGCCGGCCAGCAGCGCAACGCCGAGCGGCAAGGCTGCTGCCTTGAATTTGCCGAAATTGTTCTTCATGTTGGTACCTCCCTAAAAACATTATCCTTAAAAACTCGGTTAGCCACAGAGAACACGGAGAGCACAGAGTAAAAACAATGGGTTGCCGTAGATATTGGCTTCACCCATCGGGTGCGCTGGAAAAACATGCAAAACCCGCTTCATCTCTGTGTCCTCTGTGATCTCTGTGGCTTGAACTGCGGTTTTTAGGATTATAGGTCGGCACCGAAGGAATGTCGGGGGCGTCGCGCCAACTACGGCGCGCCGCTGTCAAACTCGACTCCCGGCTGGTGCTCGGGCAGTTCGGCGACCAGCAGTTCGCGGCGCGCCTGCTCCACCTGCTCCAGCAAAGGCCCGCTGAGGCAGGCGTATGCGTCCTGGACGGCGGCCTTGAGCAGTTCCGCCGCAACGGCGTCCGCCGGCCGGCCAAGCACCGTGGCCAGCGCGTCGAGTTCGCGCGCGCGCTCCTGTTCCAGCGGGACCGTCAGCACGCCCGCCGTGCCGCGGCGCGCATGGGGTCGGGAGCGGCCGTCGCGCATTGCGCTCTCCATCTGGCAGACCGTGCTCGCCACTTGGCTGCCCAGCGGGGCGCGGCGCCCGACCGGCGCCAGTTTGATCTTGTTGATGAAGTATTTCTCGAAGTCCACTTTGGCGGAGTGCACCCATTTGCCGTCCTTCATCCAGTTGATGTTGCGCAGCGGGACGTTGGGTTCGGCCAGATAGGCCGCGCCGGTTTCGCCCATGTCGCTCAGCCATTTGGCGCGGCGCGGCGCGGCGCTTGCCAGCGGCTCCCCGTCGAGGTCGGCGAGGATGTTGCGCACTGCCGTGTCCACCTCCCCCTGAATCGAGTAGACCGATTCGGGCACGCCCAGGGCAACCGCGGTCTCTTCCCGCACGGGTCGGGCCACGCAAGCGCCGACGGCGTAGATGTTGGAACATTCGGGACTGCGCAGGTATTCGTCGACCCGCACGAAGCCGCGCGTGTCGGCCAAATCCGGGCTGTTGCGCAGCGCCTCGATGCCGTGGAAGGGCGGCCAGTACACTGCATACGCGAAGGTCAGTTCGCGCGGCGGCTGCTCGCGGCCCTGCTGGTCGTATTCCACGATGTGGACCTTGCCGGACTCGACCCCCAGCGTTCCGGCATTGCAGACGCAATCGATGCCGCGCTCCCGCAGGGCCGCCTCCAGCAGTTGCCTGGTATCGGTCTGGCCGCCGATACCGAGATGCCCCGGATAGGGCTCGGGGGTGACGACGGTGATGGGAACCCGCTCGCGGATGTTTCTGCGGCGCAGGTCCGCGTCCGCCAGGAAGGCGAACTCGTACATCGGGCCCAGAATGGCCGAGCCTTGAGCAGCGCCGACGACGATGGGGCCTGGATCCCGCACGAACGCCTGCCACGCCTCGCCGGCCTGCATGGCGTCCTCGATGTGGATCACGGAATGGGTGTAGCCGGCCTTCGGGCCGAGCCCGCGGACCTCGCCGAAAGCACCCTGCAGGCCGGTGGCGAGAACCAGGTAGTCGTAGTCGACGCGGCTGCCATCGGCCAGTTCGAGCCGGTTCAGCTCCGCATCCACGCGCCGCAACCCCTGGCGAATGAAGCTGATGCCGCGCTGCGCCAGCAAGGGGGCAATCGGGAAGGCGATTTCGTCATAACCGCGCCAGCCCATGGCCACCCAAGGGTTGGACGGCACGAAATGGAAATAGTCCTTGTCGGAAACAACGCTGACCCGGTCCTGCGGGCCGAGTCCGGCGCGCAGGGCATAAGCCGCCGGCACACCGCCGATGCCGGCTCCGACGATCACGACGTGTGTCATTGCAAGCCTCCCCGTTTAGAAGAAGGCGATGTTAACCGTTCCCTGCCGTCCTGGCACGCGGACGCACGATCTGATAGCTGCGCCCGGCGTAGGTGACCGCGGCAAATCCGCTCCACACGTGCACCAGCCGGCTGAAGGGGAACAGCACGAACAACGACATGCCGAAGAACAAATGAATCTTGTAGATCAGCGGCACGCCAAGCAGCAAATCCGCCGCCCCGCCGCGCAGGGTGACAATGTGCTGCGCCCAGCCGCCCAGCAGCAGCATGACGCTGCCGTCGCGGTGCTGCAGCGAGAACACGATGCTGACCAGCCCCAGCAGCAGCGTGATCAGTATCCACAGCAGCACGATGAAATCCATGGTGCGCGTGGTGGCCCGCACCCGCGCCACGGTCATGCGCCGGTGGGTCAGGATGGCGAGCCCGGACAGGCACATGACACCTGCGATGCCGCCGGAGACGATGGCCAGAATCTGCTTGGCGGGGGTGGACAGCCCCAGCGACTCGTACAGCCAGTGCGGCGTGAGCAGCCCCGCGGCATGGCCGAAGAACAGGAACAGGATGCCGACGTGGAACAGGCTGCTGCCCAGGCGCAACTGGCCCTGATTCAGCAGCTGGCTGGAGTCGCTTTTCCAGGTGTACTGCTCGCGGTCGAAGCGGATCAGGCTGCCGAGCAGGAAGATGGACAGGGCGACGTAGGGGTAGATGCCGAACAGCAGATGGTTGAGGTAGTTCATGGTCGTGTCTCCTTGCAGCAAGCTTGCGGCGACCGTAGCGTGCGCTGTGCGCACGATGTGGCCTTCCAGACGTGCGCACAGCGCACGCTACACCTGTTTGTCTTTGCCCCGCAGCGGCACACGGCCGGCATCATGCCGCCCCACCCGCCGCCTTGCGCAGCGATTTTGGCATGTCCGCGCAGGCCACCCTGGGAACCAGCAGCGGCTCCGTGCCGTCCGCCCCCGGCCCGAAGGTTTCCATGGTTTCCTCCATTTCGCGTACCGGCTGCTCGGGCAGTTCCTGCGCGGCCACCGGGGACAACGATTCCAGCACCTTGAACACGGTGTGGTAGGGGCTGCCGTTCTTCTCCAGTTTGCGGCCGATCAGCGCCAGCACGTGCACCGCTTCGCCCAGCATGGCGCGTGCCTCTTCCCCGGGCAGCAGCGAGAGGTATTCGAGGAACAGCGGCACGAAGTCCGGCAATTCCGCCGCGCTGATTTCCAGGCCGTGCGCCTGGTATTCCTGCAGCAGGTCGACCATGGCCTGGCCGCGCTCGCGCGATTCGCCGTGGACGTGTTCGAACAGGTGCAGCGAGTGCGACGGGTTCTGGTCGAAGGTGGCGACATAGTTCTGCTGCAATTCGATCGGCGAGTGGCTGCGCAGCAGCCCGAACAGCGGCGCCAGCGTTTGCGCCGTTTCGGCAGGGAGAACCTGTTCCATTTCGTCCAGCGCTTCCAGCCAATCGGCTTCCGGGTAGGTCAGCATTGCCGCGAGAACCTTGCAGGTATTCATGCTCATACTCCCTGCGCCGATTTCCTGGTGCGCGGAAAGAACGTGATGCGGTGCTTTTTGGTGCCGAACAGGCTGGTTTCGGATGCGCCGTCCGAGCACCCGTTACCGAAGGAGAAGCCGCAGTAGCCCTTGTCGTTGATGCTTGTCTCCTCTGTCTCCTGGCGGTTGGTGGGCACCACGAAGCGGTCCTCGTAGTTGGCGATGGCGAGGTAGCGGTACATGTCCTGCACCTGCGCCTCGCTGAGGCCGACCTGTTCCAGCACCGATGTATCCGCCACCCCTTCCACCGACTTGCCGCGCATGTAGGCGCGCATGGCAAGCATGCGGTCGAGTGCTGCGACGATGGGCGCCTCCTTGCCGGCGGTGAGCAGGTTGGCGAGATACTTCACCGGGATGCGCAGCGATTTGGTATCGGGAATGATGCCGTTCATGCCCATCCTGCCGCTCTCCGCCGCGGCCTGGATAGGCGACAGCGGCGGCACGTACCACACCATGGGCAGCGTGCGGTATTCCGGGTGCAGCGGGAAGGCGAGCTTCCAGTCGATGGCGAGCTTGTACACCGGCGACTGCCGCGCCGCCTCCAGCCAGGTTTCGGCGATGCCGTCGCGCCGTGCCTGCTCGATCACGTTGTCGTCGTTGGGGTCGAGGAACAGCTTCAACTGCGCTTCGTACAGGTCCTGTTCGTCGGCCACGCCGGCCGCGTCGGCGATGCGGTCGGCGTCATAGAGGATCACGCCCAGATAGCGGATGCGCCCGACGCAGGTTTCCGCGCACACCGTGGGCTGGCCCGCCTCGATGCGCGGATAGCAGAAGATGCATTTCTCCGCCTTGCCGGATTTCCAGTTGTAATAGATTTTCTTGTACGGGCAGCCGCTCATGCACATGCGCCAGCCGCGGCACTTGTCCTGGTCCACCAGCACGATGCCGTCCTCCTCGCGCTTGTAGATCGAGCCGGACGGGCAGGAGGCGACGCAGGTGGGGTTCAGGCAGTGCTCGCACAAACGCGGCAGATACATCATGAAGGTGTTCTCGAAGGTGGAATACATCTCCTTCTGCACCTGGTCGAAGCACTGGTCGCGGCTGCGCGAGGCGAACTCGCCGCCGAGATCGTCCTCCCAGTTGGGGCCCCAGTGGATCTTGTCCATTTTCTCGCCGGTGATGACCGACACCGGGCGCGCGGTGGGCGGGGTCTGCGACAGCGGCGCTGTTTGCAGATGGGCGTAGTCGTAGACGAAAGGGTCGTAATAGTCGTCGAGTTCCGGCAGCCTGGGGTTGCCGAAAATGCTGGCGAGGATTTTCAGCCTGCCGCCCTGGCGCGGCTCGATCTGGCCGTTATCCTTGCGCCGCCAGCCGCCCTGCCATTTGTCCTGATTTTCCCATTCCTTCGGGTAGCCGATGCCGGGCTTGGTTTCGACGTTGTTGAACCACGCATACTCCATGCCGTCGCGCGAGGTCCACACGTTCTTGCAGGTGATGGAGCAGGTGTGGCAGCCGATGCACTTGTCCAGGTTCAGCACCATGGCGATCTGTGCGCGAATTTTCATGTTGCAGCCTCCTTCATTTCATTCGGGTGCGTAGCGTGCGCTGTGCGCACGTTCCGCTGTCGTGCGCACAGCGCACGCTACAAAACCGATTTGCCTTCATCCAGCGGGCCTTCCATCCAGTCCACCCTGTTCATCTTGCGCACGATCACGTATTCGTCGCGGTTGGAGCCGACCGTGCCGTAGTAGTTGAAGCCGTAGGCCAGCTGCGCGTAACCGCCTATCATGTGGGTGGGCTTGGTGACGGTGCGCGTGACCGAGTTGTGGATGCCGCCGCGGAAACCGCTGACCTCCGCCCCCGGCACGTTCACGATCTTTTCCTGGGCGTGGTACATCATCGCCATGCCGCGCGGCACGCGCTGGCTCACCACGGCGCGCGCGGTGAGGGTGCCGTTGACGTTGTAGACCTCGATCCAGTCGTTGTCGACGATGCCCGCTTCCCTGGCCTCCGGCTCGGAGATCCACACGTGCGGCCCGCCGCGCGACAGGGTGAGCATGCGCAGGTTGTCGGTGTAGGTGCTGTGGATGCCCCATTTCTGGTGCGGGGTGATCCAGTTCAGCACCAGCTGTTTGTTGCCGTTGCCGTACTTGTCGATCACCGGCTGCACGGTCTTGGTGTCTATGGGCGGCTTGTACACGCACAGCCCCTCGCCGAAATCCAGCATCCAGCGGTGGTCCTGGTAGAACTGCTGGCGGCCGGTGAGGGTGCGCCAGGGGATCAGCTCGTGCACGTTGGTGTAGCCGGCGCTGTAGCTCACGTGCTCGGATTCCAGCCCGCTCCAGGTGGGCGAGGAGATGATCTTGCGCGGCTGCGCCTGGATGTCGCGAAAGCGTATCTTGTCGTCCTCGCGCGGCAGGGCCAGGTGGGCATGTTCGCGCCCGGTGATTTTGGACAGCGCCTGCCACGCCTTCACCGCCACCTGGCCGTTGGTTTCCGGCGCCAGCATCAGGATCACCTCGGCCGCGTCGATGGCCGACTCTATCCTGGGCAAACCCTTGCTGATGCCCTCCTCCTGCACGGTGTAGTTGAGCTCGGCCAGCTGCTTCACTTCGGACTCGGTATTCCAGGCGATGCCCTTGCCGCCGTTGCCGATTTTGGTCATGAGCGGACCGAGTGCCGTGAACTTCCTGAAGGTGTCGGCGTAGTCGCGCGTCACCACCGTCATGGCGGGCATGGTCTTGCCCGGCACGAGATCGCACTCGCCCTTCTTCCAGTCCTTCACCTCCAGCGGCTGGCCCAGTTCGCCCGGCGTGTCGTGCATCAGCGGCGTCAGCACCAGGTCCTTTTGCGTGCCGAGGTGGGTGGCGGCGAGTTCCGAGAATTTTTTTGCGATGGTCTTGTAGATTTCCCAGTCGCTTTTGCTCTGCCACAGGGGCTGCACCGCCTCGGACAGGGGATGGATGAAGGGATGCATGTCGGAGGTGTTGAGGTCGTCCTTTTCGTACCACGTGGCCGAAGGCAGCACGATGTCCGAATACAGACAGGTGGTGGACATGCGGAAATCCAGCGTCACCAGCAGGTCGAGCTTGCCTTCCGCGCCCTGCTCGTGCCACGCCACCTCGGTCGGCCGGGCTTCACCCAGTTCGCCCAGGTCCGGCCCCAGCACCGCGTTCTGCGTGCCCAGCAGGTATTTCAGGAAATACTCGTGGCCCTTGCCGGAGGAGCCAAGGATGTTGGAGCGCCACACGAACATGTTGCGCGGGAAGTTCTGCGGGTGGTCCGGGTCTTCGCAGGACAGCTTCAGCTTGCCGCTTTTCAACTGCTCCACCGCGTATTTCACCGGGTCCTGCCCCGCCGCTTCCGCCGCCTTGACCACCTCGATCGGGTTGGTCTGCAACTGCGGCGCGGAAGGCAGCCAGCCCATGCGCTCGGCGCGCACGTTGTAGTCGATCAGCCGGTCCTGCGCGGCCGCCGGATCGGCGGTGGGCGAGAGAATTTCGCTCACGTGCAGCTTCTCGTGGCGCCACTGGCTGGTGTGGGCGTAGAAGAACGAGGTGCCGTTCATCTGGCGCGGCGGGCGGTGCCAGTCGAGGGCGAAGGCGAGCGGCGTCCAGCCGGTCTGCGGGCGCAGCTTTTCCTGCCCCACATAGTGCGCCCAGCCGCCCCCGGACTGGCCGACGCAGCCGCACATCGCGAGCATGTTGATGATGCCGCGGTAGATCATGTCGTTGTGGTACCAGTGGTTGAGCGCAGCGCCGACGATCACCATGGACTTGCCGTGTGTCTTGTCGGCGTTGTCGGCGAATTCGCGCGCCACGGTGACGATGTCGGCGGCCTTCACCCCGGTGTGTTTTTGCGCCCAGGCCGGGGTGTAGGGCACGTCGTCGTCGAAGCTCGCGGCCACGTTGCCCCCGCCCAGTCCGCGGTCGAGGCCGTAGTTGGCGAGCAGCAGATCGTACACGGTGGCGACCCGCATCTCCCTGCCGCCGGCGCCGAGTTTTTTCACCGGCACGTTGCGCGCCAGCAGGTCGTTGTGGTCGCTGCCGCCGAAATACGGGAAGCCCACGCCGACCACCTCGTCGCTGACGTCGATCAGCGACAGCCGCGGCTTGATGTCCTTGTCCGAGACCGGGTCGCGCAGTTCCAGATTCCATGCGCCCGCCTGCCCCCAGCGAAAGCCGATGCTGCCGTTGGGCGCGACCAGATAGCCGGTGTTTTCGTCCATCGCCACGGTTTTCCAGTCCGGGTTGTTGTCCTGCCCGAGACTCGCATCCAGGTCGGACGCGCGCAGGAAGCGGTCGGCCACCAGCATGCCGTTGTGCTCCCTCAGCAGCACCAGCATCGGCATGTCGGTGTACTGGCGGCAATAGCCGTCGAAGTATTCGCTGGTGCGGTCGAGATGGAACTCCTTCAGGATCACATGCCCCATCGCCATCGCCAGCGCGGCGTCGGTGCCCTGTTTGGGCGCCAGCCAGATGTCGCCGAATTTCACCATCTCGCCGTAGTCGGACGACACCGCCACGGTCTTGGTGCCCTTGTAGCGCACCTCGGTGTAGAAGTGCGCATCCGGCGTGCGCGTCTGCGGCACGTTGGAGCCCCACACCATGAGGTAGGTCGAGTTGTACCAGTCGGCCGATTCCGGCACGTCGGTCTGCTCGCCCCACACCTGCGGGCTGGCCGGCGGCAGGTCGCAGTACCAGTCGTAGAACGACAGGCACACCCCGCCGATCAGGGACAGGTAGCGCGAACCGGCGGCGTAGCTCACCATGGACATGGCCGGGATCGGCGAAAATCCGATCACGCGGTCGGGGCCGTATTCCTTGATGGTGTAGACGTTGGCGGCGGCGATGATTTCGGTGACTTCATCCCAGTTGGCGCGCACGAAGCCGCCCAGGCCGCGCACCGCCTTGTACTTCTTCGCCGTCTCCGGGTTCTGGCTGATGGCGGCCCACGCCGCCACCGGCTCCATGGTCTTGCGCGCCTCGCGCCACAGCTCCATCAGCCGCCCGCGGATCAGCGGATATTTCACCCGCTGCGCGCTGTATACGTACCAGGAATAGCTCGCGCCGCGCGGGCAGCCGCGCGGCTCGTGGTTGGGCAGGTCGGGGCGGGTGCGCGGGTAGTCGGTCTGCTGCGTTTCCCAGGTGATCAGGCCGTTCTTGACGTAGATCTTCCAGCTGCACGAACCGGTGCAATTCACCCCGTGGGTGGAGCGCACGATCTTGTCGTGCTGCCAGCGCTGGCGGTAGCCGTCCTCCCAGGTGCGATCCTCGTTGGTGACCACGCCGTGGCCGCCGGAAAAGGTGTCCAGGTTTTTTTTGAAGAACATCAGCCGGTCGAGAAAATGGCTCATTTTTTCAATTCCTCATGGGCAAATCAGCAAGGCATCTCTGCGTTCTTGCGCGAGTAATACCACCAGGTCATCGCGATGCAGCTCACGTAGAACACGATGAACACATACAGCGCGGCCTCCGGCCCGCCGGTCATGGCGATCGAGGTGCCGTAGCTTTTCGGGATGAAGAATGCGCCATAGGCCGCGAAGGCGGAGCTGAAGCCCAGTACCGCGGCAGCTTCCTTGTTGGCGTCCTTGACGGCCTGGGCTTCCGCTTCCGCTCCGCGGCCGGCGGCGGCACGCTGGCGCTCGGTGAGGAAGATGACGGGGATCATGCGGAAGGTGGAGCCGTTGCCGATGCCGGTGGTGGCAAAAAGCAGCATGAACATGGCGAAAAAGCCCCAGAAGTCGCCCCCGACATGGTTGTGTGGCAGGAAAGCCAGCACGCCGAACACCGCGCCGGCCATCACGATGAAGTTCCAGAAGGTGACCGATGCCCCGCCCAGCTTGTCCGCCACCCAGCCGCCCAGGGGGCGGGCCAGGGCGCCGACCAGCGGGCCGAGGAAGGCGTACTGGGTGGGGTTGATGTCCGGGAACTGGGACTTGATCAGCAGAGGAAAGCCCGCGGAATAGCCGATGAACGAACCGAAGGTTCCCAGATAGAGCCAGCACATCAGCCAGTTGTGCTTGCGCCTGAAAATGATGGACTGCTCGGCAAAAGAGGCCTTGGCCGAGGCGAGGTCGTCCATGCCGAACCAGGCGGCGACGGTGGCGGCGAGGATGAACGGCACCCAGATGAAGCCGGCGTTCTGCAGCCACATGTTCCTGGTCTGCTCGCCCTTGGCCCAGGTTTGCGGGTCGCCGCCAAGGGCGCCGAACACGCCGGCGGTGATCACCAGCGGCACGGCGAACTGCATCACCGACACGCCCAGGTTGCCCAGCCCGGCGTTCAGCCCCAGCGCCATGCCCTTCTGCGCCTTGGGGAAGAAGAAGCTGATGTTGGACATGCTGGAGGCGAAATTGCCGCCACCGAAACCGCATAGCAGGGCCAGGATCAGGAAGGTGGCGTAGGGCGTTGAGGGGTCCTGCACCGCGTAGCCTATGCCCAGCGCCGGCAGCAGCAGCGACGCGGTGCTGATGGCGGTCCAGCGGCGGCCGCCGAAAATCGGCACCATGAACGAATAGAAAATGCGCAGCGTGGCGCCGGAAAGCCCCGGCAGCGCCGCCAGCCAGAACAGCTCGTCGGTGCTGAACTTGAAGCCGATGTTGGGCAGATTCACCACCACCACGCTCCACACCATCCACACCGCGAAGGCGAGCAGCAGGGCGGGGATGGAAATCCACAGGTTGCGGGTGGCGATGGCCTTGCCCTGCCGCTCCCAGAAGGCGTTGTCTTCGGGGGTCCATTCGGTCAATACGCGCGTTGCCATGTTCCTCTCCTTCAGGTGCCCTTCAATCAACTCAAGGTGCCGCCGGCTTTGGGGCCTTTTCCTTCCTGAACGCCCAGTGCATCCACACCAGCGACACGCAGGTGACACCGTAGAGCAGCATGAATATGCCGCTGTTGATGCCGGTGAGGTCGACGATCACGCCGAACAGGATGGGCAGCACGAAGCCGCCCAGCCCGCCGACCAGCCCGACGATGCCGGAAATCACGCCGATGTTGGCCGGGTATTCGTCGGAGATGTACTTGAACACCGATGCCTTGCCGAAGCCCCAGGAGATGCCCAGCACGAACAGCAGCGCGGTGAACATCCACGGGTTGAGGCCGATGTGCAGGGTGACGTCGCCCCTGATGGTCTTCACCACCATGTCGGTCTGCGGGTAGGAGAGCAGGAACAGACACACCCACGACACCCACATCACCCACCACGTCACCTTGTGCGCGCCATGCTTGTCCGATATCCAGCCGCCCAGGGCGCGGATCACCCCCGATGGCAGCACGAACACCGCCGCGATCAGGGCGGCGGTGCGGATCTCGAAGCCGTATTCGGTGATGTAGTATTTGGTGAGCCACAGCGACATGGCCACGTAGCCGCCGAACACGATGGAGTAGTACTGGCAGTAGCGCCACACCTTGGGGTCCTTGAGTGCGGCGAGCTGGTCTTTCATGGTGACGGTGGCGGCAACCCTGTGCGCCGGGTCGGAATAGGTGAAGAACCAGAACAGGATGGCGGTAACCAGCATCGCCACCGCGTACACCTTGGGCACCGATTGCCAGCCGTAGGCCACCACCAGCGAGGGTGCGACGAACTTGGTCACGGCGGCACCCGCGTTGCCGGCGCCGAAAATGCCCATGGCGAAGCCTTGGCGCTCCCTGCTGAACCAGCGCGCGACATAGGAGATGCCGACCGAGAATGCCCCGCCCGCCAGCCCCAGGAACAGTCCCAGCAGCAGAAATTGCCAGTACTGCGTGGCCGTGCTGACCAGGTAGATCGGCACCACCGTGCACAGCATCAGGATGAAGAACACCGGGCGCCCGCCGTACTTGTCGGTCCACATCCCCAGCGGCAGCCGGATCAGCGAGCCGGACAGGACGGGCATGGCGGCGAGCAGGCCGAACTGGGTTTCGTTGAGGTGCAGGTTGGCCTTGATCGGGATGCCGATGATGGAAAACATCACCCACACCGCGAAACACACGGTAAAAGCCGTGGTGCTCATGACCAGGACCGATATCTGCTGCTGCGTCTGGCTTGCCATATGCGCCTTTCACGTCGCCGTGATTTTGGATGCCGCCCATCCGGATACCTATGGCACAGCCTAGTCCACACGCCGCCGGCGCGCCAGAGTGCGAAAGCAGACTAAAATGGCAGGGAATACCACCAATGGAGTATGGCGGTGGTGCGGCAACTCACTGATACACTGGGATTCACGATGCGGGGTGACAGCTTGAACACGGAATCCGATTCATTGGGGGTACATCCTTTTCCCTGGCGTGGGGCTGCGCGGACTCTTTTCCTGCCATGAAACCG
>Ga0315281_10008813_pt1 | contig 14066 bp, 11 predicted proteins | sample YL17G07_0_MG_FD_204540 | JGI IMG/M metagenome (GOLD analysis project Ga0315281, IMG submission 204540) | Sediment microbial communities from Yellowstone Lake, YNP, Wyoming, USA - YL17G07_0 | ecosystem: Environmental > Aquatic > Freshwater > Lake > Sediment | place: USA: Wyoming | collected...
GTCGTTCTCTGGCTGCCGAGGCAGTTTTTCTAACCGTAAATTGCGAAACACGCTGCCAATCATCGGCATCACCATGGGCGACGCCACCGGCGTCGGGCCCGAAGTAGTCATGAAGGCGCTGGCGCATCCCGAGGTATACGCGCAGTGCCGGCCGCTGGTGATCGGCGACGCGAGGCAGTTGCAAAGAACGAAAACGTTCTTGAATTTGAACCTAGATATGCATTTAATAAAAAAACCGGCAGAGGCAAAATTCAAATCCGGCACCGTTGATTGCATCGATCTCGGTCTAGTTCCGGCCGACCTCCCGTTCGGCAAGATATCGGCCGCGGCCGGTGAAGCGGCCTATCGTTACATCGAGCTCGCGGTAAAGCTCGCGCTCGAGGGCGGGATCGACGCCGTGTGTACCGCGCCGATCAACAAGGAAGCGCTGAACGCCGCCGGGCACAGCTTCCCGGGGCACACCGAGATCCTCGCCACCCTGACCGGCACGCCCGAGGTTTCGCTCACCCTGTTTTCGCCCAGGCTGCGCGTGATCCACGTCACCGCGCACATGGGCCTCATCGATTCGATCGAGAGAATCGACGCCGGGCTGGTGGGACGCACCATCGCGCGTGGGCGCGAACTGATGATCCGGGCCGGCACGGAGTTGGAGCGCGCCCGCGCGCTGGAACCTCGCATCGGCGTCTGCGGCATCAACCCGCACGCCGGCGAGGGCGGCCTGTTCGGCCGCGGCGAGGAAGAAATCAAGATCGTCCCGGCAGTTGCGGTGGCGCACGCGCGCGGCTGGAATGTGGAAGGCCCTTATCCGGCCGACGCGCTGCTCTACCGCGCTGCCCGAGGCGACTTCGACCTGGTGGTTGCGATGTACCACGACCAGGGGCACGGCCCGGTCAAAGCGATGGGTCTGGAACACGGCGTAAACGTGACGGCCGGCCTGCCGATCGTGCGCACCTCGGTGGACCACGGCACCGCCTTCGACATCGCCGGCAGCGGCAAAGCGGATGAGCAAAGCATGCTCGAGGCGCTGAAGGTCGCCGCCGCTCTCGCGCGGCGCTAAGATAGGCAAAGGAACCGATCATGCTCCAGGCCGCCGACCTCACCATCCGCCTCAATCCCGCTGACGACGTCGTCATCGCGCGCGTCGAGCTGCCCGCCGGCACCACGCTGGTCAAGGAAGGCAACGTCGCGGTCGCGACGCGCGTGCCTGCGGGACACAAGGTCGCCGTGCGCGAAGTGAAGAAGGGCCAGCCGGTGCGGCGCTACAACCAGATCATCGGCTTCGCCACGCGCGACATCCACGCCGGCGAGCACGTGCACGTGCAGAACCTGGCGATGGGGGAGTTCGAGCGTGACTATTCTTTTTCTTCAGAGAAAAAAAGTACCGGCTACATAAACCCCCAGGCAACATTCCAGGGCATCGTCCGTGCCGATGGCCGGGTGGCGACGCGCAACTACATCGGCATCCTGACCAGCGTGAACTGCTCGGCCACCGTTGCGCGCGCCGTTGCGCGGCATTTTGAAAATCGCCTGGATGCCTATCCAAATGTGGACGGCGTTGTCGCTCTCACCCACAAGTCGGGCTGCGGCATGGCCTCCGACGGCGAGGCGATCGACGTGCTGCGCCGGACTATGGCGGGCTATGCGCGCCACCCGAATTTTTTCGCCGTGCAGGTGGTGGGCCTGGGCTGCGAGGCGAACCAGATCGGGAGCCTGCTCTCGACGCAGAACCTGAAGCGCCACGACAAGCTGCACGCCTACACCATTCAGGAAAAAGGCGGCACCTCGAAGGCCATTCGCGAGGGCGTGGCCCGCATCGAAGCGGTGCTCGCCGAAGCGGACAAGGTGAAGCGTGAAACGGTGCCGGCGAGCCACCTGACGCTCGGCCTGCAATGCGGCGGCTCGGACGGCTACTCCGGCATTAGCGCCAATCCGGCGCTCGGCGCCGCGGTGGACATGCTGGTGCGGCACGGCGGCACGGCGATCCTTTCGGAGACGCCGGAAATCTACGGCGCCGAACATCTGCTCACGCGCCGCGCCGTTTCCCGCGACGTCGGCGAGAAACTGATCTCGCGCATCAAATGGTGGGAGGACTACACCCGCCGCAACGGCAACGAGATGAACAACAACCCCTCGCCTGGCAACAAAGCGGGCGGGCTGACGACGATCCTGGAGAAGTCCCTTGGCGCCGTCGCCAAGGGCGGCACCACCAATTTGGTGCAGGTCCTCGAGTACGCAGAGCCGGCGACGGCGAAGGGTTTCGTCTACATGGACACGCCGGGCTACGATCCGGTCTCGGCGACCGGCCAGGTCGCCGGCGGCGCCAACATGATCTGCTTCACCACCGGCCGCGGTTCGGCCTACGGCTGCAAGCCCGCGCCCTCGCTCAAGCTCGCCACCAACACCGCGCTCTGGGAGCACCAGGAAGAGGACATGGACATCAACTGCGGCACCATCATCGACGGCAAGGAGTCGGTCGAAGACGTCGGCCGCAGGTTTTTCGAGCTGGTCCTCGACACCGCCTCGGGCAGGAAGACCAAGTCGGAGCTGTTCGGCTACGGCGAAGACGAGTTCGCGCCGTGGGTACTCGGCGCGACGATGTAACGATGCGTTTTTGCTTTGTACTTGCAGTGTTCCTCGTGGTATTTCCTGTTGAAGCTGCAAAACAATCAGCGATCCCGAACCGTTTCGGGGCGATCGCCTATCACCGCGCCAGCCAATCCTGGGGCGTCAGCTACGACACCGCACGCGCGCGCGACGCCAGCGTCGAGGCGTTGAAGCAATGCGGCCAGCGCGAATGCGAAGTCATCCACAAGTTCAAGAACGGCTGCGCCGCGCTCGCCGAGGGCCCGAAGGCCGCTGTGACGGCCTCCGGTGCGACGCGCGATGAAGCCGAAACCAAGGCACTCAAACGCTGCAATGATGCGAAATGCAGGCTCATTGCGTGGGCCTGCACGCGCTGAGCATGAAGGGCCGCGTGCCACGCCTGTTCGTGGACGCCGAACTAAGCGCGAAGGCCAGGCTCGTACTGCCTGAAGATACGGCGCATCACGCCGCCCGCGTGCTGCGGCTGCGCGATGGCGAACTCGCGTTGCTGTTCGACGGCCGGGGCGGCGAATACGAGGCGCGCCTGTCCCTGCCGGGCCGCGGCCAGGTGGTGGCCGAGATCGGCGAGCGGCGCGATGTCGAGCGCGAGTCGCCGCTCGCCGTGACCCTGGTGCAGGCGGTCTCGTCCGGCGAAAAAATGGACTTCACCATCCAGAAAGCGGTCGAACTCGGCGTCGCCGCGATCCAGCCGGTCCTCACCATGAAATCGGTGGTGCGCCTGAGCGCCGAGCGCGAAATAAAAAAACTCGCCCACTGGAAGCGGGTCGCGATCGCCGCCTGCGAGCAGTGCGGCCGGAACCGCGTGCCTGTGGTGCGGGAAGCAATGTCCGTGGAGGCATACAGCGGGGCGCCGGGTGAAGCATCGCTGCGCCTGCTTCTTTCACCCGAAGGAAAAGCGGGACTAAAAGACATGAAGCAACAAATCGGACCCACCGTCATCATCGCTGCGGGCCCCGAAGCGGGATTCAGCGCCGAGGAAGAGCTGTTGCTGCAGCGCGCAGGCTTCGTGCCGGTGCGCCTTGGCCAGAGAATCCTGCGCACCGAAACCGCGGCCCTGGCCGCGCTGGCCGCCCTCAACGCGCTGGCGGGAGATTTCTAGCTTCCAGACCCTTGGCGACGAGATACAGATCGACGGCGATACGGTCGCCGCGCCTGACAGCTTCGAGGAACTGTTGTTCATCCCAGTATTTCAAGCCCATCGCTTGAAGATCCTTGCGTGCCTGCAACGGATCCCCTGCCGTGACGGCCGGAGCTTCCCTTTCGGCTTTCGCACGCTCGCGACGCGCCAGCACCAATAGGTCGCGTCCGATCGAAACGAACGCATCCCGCTGCTCCGGAGGGATGTCCTGCATGACTTCTTCCATCACGCCGGATGCAACGCGGTTGGCCTCGGCGTTCTCGCCTGCAAGCACCGCCTCGACGCCATTCTGCGCCGCATTCGGGTCCGGCGAATTCGCGGCGACGTGCACGATCTGCCGAACCAGGGCCAGCACGCCGCCGATGAGTTTCCAGTCATCGGCATCCTCGGACGTGGCGGAAGCCGACAGCGGCAGCAGGACAAGCAAGACGAACAGGCGGGTGGCACGCATGGAGTTCCCTCTCGTTGTCCGAATAACGCCGCCAACGGCGGCTGGTTGACCCTGCCGGTTGACCGTTCGGCGTGGTGCCTTAGAATCCCCTGCCGATCCAATACTTTAAGGTCCCGCGTCCAGGCCCCCATGAGTACTCTGCCGCATCCGGAAGCTTTCGTACGCTGGTTTCGCCAGGCAGCGCCGTATGTGCACGCGTTCCGCGGCCGCACCTTCGTCATTGGTTTCGGCGGCGAACTGGTCGCCGAGCGCGGGCGTTTCGTAAAATTCCTGCACGACCTGAACCTGCTCGCGGCGCTCGGCATCCGGCTGGTCCTGGTGCACGGCGCGCGGCCGCAGATCGAGGCCGAGCTGCGCGCGAAACGGCTTCGCTCGCGCTACGCCAAGGGGCTGCGGATCACCGACGCGGCCTCGCTCACCGCGGTAAAGCACGCGGCCGGGTTCCTGCGCGTCGAGATCGAAGCGTTGCTGTCGCAGGGCCTGCCCAATTCGCCGATGGCGGGCGCGCAGATCCGCGTCGCCTCGGGCAATTTCATCGCCGCCAAGCCGATCGGGGTGCTGGACGGGGTCGATTTCCAGTTCACCGGCACGGTGCGCAAGGTAGACGGCATCGCCATCGCGCGGCGCCTGGAGGCTGGCGAAGTGGTGCTGGTGCCGCACATCGGCTACTCGCCGACGGGCGAAGTGTTCAACCTCGCCTGGGAAGACGTTACCGAGAACGTGGCGCGCGCATTGAAAGCCGACAAGCTTCTGCTCTACGTGGACCAGTTGCCAACCGGCCGCCGCGGACAGCTCATTTCCGAGCTCACCGCGCGCGAGGCCGAGGTGCTGCTGAAGAAGGATGGGCTAACCGCGCCGGCCAAGCGCGCGATCGAGCATGCGCTGCGCGCCGTACGCGCCGGCGTCGGCCGCGCGCACCTGATATCGCGCCGCGCCGAAGGGGCGACGCTGCTGGAGCTCTTCACCCACTCGGGCGTCGGCACCATGATCACCGCCGATCCGGTGGAGCGCCTGCGCGCGGCGAGGATAGACGACGTGGGCGGGATACTCGCGCTGATCGAGCCGCTGGAGGCCGATGGCACTCTGGTGAAGCGCAACCGCGAGCGGCTGGAACAGGAGATCGTGAACTTCGAGGTAATCGAGCACGACGGCACGATCCTCGCGTGCGCCGCGCTCTACCCCTTCGCGGAGAACAAGAGCGCCGAGCTCGCCTGCCTCGCGGTGGCGCCCGAAGCCCGCGACGCCGGCTACGGCGAGCGCCTGCTGCTCGCCTGCGAAGCACGCGCCAAACAGGCGAAGATACGGCGCATTTTTGCGCTCACCACGCGCGCCCAGCACTGGTTCCTGGCGCAGGGATTCATGGAAGCCGGCGTGTCGGTGCTGCCCGAGAAGCGCCAGGCGCTCTATAATTGGAAACGGGGTTCAAAAATCTTTCTGAAACGTCTTTAGGCCCTTATCCCTCATGGCGAGAATGGTCCAATGCGTCAAGCTCGGCCGCGAAGCGGAAGGGCTCGATCGCCCAACCTATCCCGGCGAGCTCGGCAAGCGTATCTATGAGAACGTCTCCAAGGAAGCATGGGCGCAGTGGCTCAAGCACCAGACCATGCTGGTGAACGAGAACCGGCTTAACCTGGCCGACGCGAAAGCGCGCAAGTACCTGGTCGAGCAGATGGAGAAGCACTTCTTCGGCGACGGCGCCGACATGGCGCAGGGCTACGTGCCGCCCAAGGAATGACGAATCGGGCTCTGACCCCGATTTTCTATTTCTTCTTGTAGGTCTTTACGCCGTCCGCGGTTCCCAGCAGCAACACGTCGGCGCCGCGCCGCGCGAACAGCCCGTTGGTCACCACGCCGGCAATGTTATTCAACTCCGCTTCGAGCGCAGGCGGATCCATGATCGTCAGACCATGGCAATCCAGGATCAGGTTGCCGTTGTCAGTCTTGAAACCCTCCCGCAGCACCGGCTGCGCCTTGCGCCGGAGCATCTCCCTCCCGACATGGCTGCGCGCCATCGGAATCACCTCTAGCGGCAACGGAAATTTTCCCAGCACCGGCACCAGCTTGGATGAATCGCAGATGCACACGAACGTCTTCGCCACCGCGGCGACGATTTTCTCGCGCGTCAGCGCACCGCCGCCGCCCTTGATCATGTACAGGTGCTCGGTGATCTCGTCCGCCCCGTCCACGTAGACCTGCAGTTCGTTGACGCTGTTCAGGTCGAACACCCGGATGCCGTGCTTCTTCAGCCGCTCCGCGCTCGCTTCCGAAGCCGCCACCGCGCCCTCTATCTTGTTTTTAATTTGAGATAGAAATTCAATAAAGGCGAAAACAGTCGAACCCGACCCCACTCCGACCACGGCGTCCTCGACGACGTATTTGAGCGCGGCCTCCGCAACCTGCTTTTTCAGCTCGTCCTGGGTCATCGCGATCCGTAGCGGGCCGGGTCGCAGGACGGCAGGCCGCCACCGGCCTGCGCCGTCCACGCGCATAAGCGCTTGTTGTAGTGGTAGCCGTAGGACTTGTCACGTCCCCTGCCGTCGATCCGCACCGAGAAGCTCTCGCCGTCAGCGCCCTCCAGCGGGCGGCCGTAGTGGTACACGCGGATCCTGTCCCGCGCGTAGCCGAAGCCGACCTCCTGGAACGAGCTGGCGTCGACGCCGACGAGCGCCTTTTCATGGTGATAGACGCGGTGCTTGTCGATCGCATGATGCATGAGCAGGCGGAACGATTGCGGCTCGGCGCCTTCGATCTTGCCCCGCGAAAAGAACACCGCCTTGTCATCCTTCCAGTAGCCACGCCCCAGCCAGACGACACTTGCCGGATCGACGCCCGCCACGGGATCAGCCCCCCAATAGAGGTGATTGCGGTCCTTTCCCACGCCTCCGCGCAGCAACTTGAAGGACGCGGCATCGATCTGCTGCTGGACTTTGCCATCCATCACCACATGGTCCTTGTCGCGGCCGTACACGTCGTTTTCAGGGTACAGGTGGAACGAGCGCGCGTCGATTCCAGCAATCGCTTCGCCGCGAAAATAGACATGGCTGCGACTGCGCGCGTAACCCCCGAATCCCATGACCTCGAAGTCGTCGCGTTCGAGCCGACGGCTGCCATAGAAGGCGCCCTCCGGATGGATGGCGTAACCGGGATCTAAGACCCGCAACTCGCCACCCCGCCGGCTGGCAAGCGGTGCGCCAGCTCCGTACCAGCGTTCGCGGTCCATGGCGTACCACGCGAGATAGGTGGTGTAGTTGTCCCTTATCGTCCTGAAGGATTGTGGATCGGCACCCGCGATTCTCACGCCCTCGTAATACACGGCATTCTTGTCCGCCGCGTACCCGGCAAAGCATTCGCTGGGCGCCAATGCCCTGAAGGAAGCCGGATCAGCCCCGGCCACGTGCGTCCGCCGCACCTGCCGGTAATCGGCGAGATTGACATGAAGCACTCTACCGTGCTCGACCTGATAGAACGTCGAATTCCGTTCGCCGCTGCAAACCAGCGCGCTTACGCGGGTCGCGCTCGCAGCGAAGACCGAACCAGCTGCCAGGGCGAGCGCCATCGGGCGGAACAGCATCGTTGGTTCAACGCTTGCGCTGAGGCGGCAGATCGGTGCAGACGCCCTCGAACAGTTCGGCGGCCATGCCGACGGATTCGCCGAGCGTCGGGTGCGGGTGGATGGTCTTGCCGATGTCGGTCGCGTCGGCGCCCATCTCGACCGCGAGCGCGAGCTCGCTGATCAGGTCGCCGGCGCCCGTGCCGACGATAGCGCCGCCCACGACGCGGTGCGTCTCGGCATCGAAAATCAGCTTGGTGAAGCCTTCGTCGCGCGCATTGGCGATCGCGCGCCCGGAGGCTGTCCAGGGAAACTTCGCGACGCCGACTTTCGCGCCCGATTTCCTCGCTTCGTCCTCGGTAATGCCCACCCACGCAATCTCCGGGTCGGTATAGGCCACCGACGGGACGACACGCGCGTCGAAATGAGCCTTCAGGCCCGCGGCGGCTTCCGCAGCGACGTGACCTTCGTGCACCGCCTTGTGCGCGAGCATCGGGTTGCCGGCGATGTCGCCGATGGCAAAGATGTTCGGCACGTTGGTGCGCATCTGCGAATCCACCGGAATGAAGCCGCGCTCGTCGACTGCCACGCCCGCTTTTTCGGCGCCGATCTTCCTGCCATTGGGCGTGCGCCCTACCGAGACGAGGATCATGTCGTAAAGCCCGGGCTCGCCCTGGTCAAACGTGACCTTGATGCCCTCCTTCGTCGCCTCGGCCTTCGTGGTCTTCGTCTTGAGCATCACGCGGTCAAAGCGCGGGGCATTGAATTTCTGCCAGGCGGCAACCAGGTCGCGGTCCGCGCCGAGCATCAGGCCATCCAGCATCTCCACCACGTCCAGGCGCGCGCCCAGCGTCGAGTACACCGTCCCCATCTCCAATCCGATGATGCCGCCGCCGACGACGAGCAGCCTCTTCGGCCGGCCGCGCAGCTCCAGCGCGCCGGTGGAATCCACGATGCGCGGATCTTCGGGAAGGAACGGAAGCTTCGCCGCCTGGGAGCCGGCGGCAATGATGGCATTGGCGAAACTGATTTTTTTGCCATCAACCGCAATTGAATTCTTATCAAGAAACTTTCCAACACCTTGAACAACGGTCACTTTGCGCATTTTCGCCATTGAGGCGAGACCGCCGGTCAGCTTGCCGACCACCTTGCCCTTGAAAGCGCGCAGCTTGTCCAAGTCTATCTTCGGCTCACCGAAAGCGATGCCGTGGCCGGCCAGCCCGCTCGCGGCGTCCATCACCGCCGCGGTGTGCAGCAGCGCCTTGGAGGGAATGCAGCCGACGTTCAGGCACACGCCTCCGAGCACCGGATAGCGCTCGACCAGGATCGTCTTCATGCCAAGGTCGGCGGCGCGGAACGCAGCCGAGTAGCCACCCGGCCCGGCGCCAAGCACGAGCATGTCGCAATCGAAATTGGAATTGTTCGAGGCCATTTGAGGTTTTGCGGGTTGAGATTTCTCAGGGAGAGACTTTGATCCTTCGACGCCTTCCAGCTTCAGAATCACGGAGCCCTGCGAAACCTTGTCACCCAGCTTGACCACCAGTTCCTTCACCACGCCGGCTTCGGGTGCGGGAATCTCCATGGTCGCCTTGTCCGACTCCAGCGAAATGAGCGATTGCTCTTTCGCAACAGAGTCACCGGGTTTGACCAGTATTTCGATGACTTCGATATCCTTGAAGTCGCCGATGTCGGGAACCTTCACCTCCACGAGCCTGGCCATCTACAGCAGCGTCCGGCGAATGTCGGAGAGCACGTTGGCGAGATAAGCCGTGAAGCGCGCCGCGAGCGCGCCGTCGATCACGCGGTGGTCGTAGGACAGCGACAGGGGCAGTATCAGGCGGGCACTAAAGACGTCTTTGCCTTTTTCATCTTTGCCGGAATAGACAGGCCGGAACGCGGAACGCGAGACACCCAGGATCGCCACCTCTGGCGCGTTGATGATGGGTGTGAAGGCGGTGCCGCCGATGCCGCCCAGGCTCGAGATCGAGAAGGTGCCGCCCTGCATGTCGCCGGCCTTGAGTTTCTTGTCGCGCGCAAGTTTGGAGATTGCAGCAAGTTCCTTCGCGAGATCGAACACGCCCTTGCGGTCGGCGTCGCGCACCACGGGCACCATCAGACCCTCGGGCGTGTCGACCGCGACGCCGATGTGGAAATATTTCTTGAGGACCAGGTTCTCGCCCGTCCTGTCGAGCGAGGCGTTGAAATCGGGAAACTGCCGCAGCGCGGTCACGCTTGCCTTGATGAGGAACGCGAGCATCGTCAGCTTGAATCCCTGCTTCTCGGTCTCCGCAGTATTCGACTTGCGGAATGCTTCCAGCTCGGTGATGTCGGCCTCGTCGAACTGCGTGACGTGCGGGATCATCACCCAGTTGCGGTGCAGGTTCGCGGCCGAGAGCTTGTTGATGCGCGAGCGCGGTTTCAGCTCGACCGGGCCGAACTTGCCGAAGTCCACGTCCGGCCACGGCAGCACGTCCAGCCCGCCCCCCTTGCCTGACGGGGCCGCTGCAGGCGAGGGCTTGCCCGCCAGCGCGCCCTTGACGAAGGACTGCACGTCTTCCTTGACGATGCGTCCCTTCGGCCCGCTGCCTTGCACGCGAGCGAGCTCCACGCCAAGCTCGCGCGCGAATTTGCGGATCGAGGGGCTCGCGTGGGGCAGCGATTGCACCGCGTCCTTCGGCTCTGCAGGCACCGGCTCGGCGCGCGTGACCACCGTCGAGACAGCCGGCGCAGCAACTGGTGTCGAGGTTTCCTTGAGACTTACTTTCGTAATTTTTTCCGGCATTTCATTTGCCGCGCCGCCGGGCTCCATTTTCAGGAGCAGCGAGCCTTCCGACACCTTGTCGCCCACCTTGACCTTCAACTCCTTCACCACGCCGGCCTCGGGCGAGGGAATCTCCATCGTGGCCTTGTCCGATTCCAGCGACACCAGCGACTGCTCCTTGGCGACCGCATCGCCGGGCTTGACCAGGATTTCGATGACCTCGACTTCCTTGAAGTCGCCGATGTCGGGAACGAGGACGTCCTTCATACGCTGGTCGGGTCCGGCTTGTCGGGATCGATGCCGTACTTCCTGATCGCCTCGGTAACCGTCTTCGCCTTGCCTTCACCCGACTCGGCCAGCGCCTTCAACGCCGCAATGGCGATGAAGTAGCGGTTCACCTCGAAGAAATAGCGCAGCTTGGCCCGCGAGTCCGAACGCCCGAAGCCATCGGTGCCGAGCACCTTGTAAACGCGGTCCTTCGGCACGAATGGCCGGATCTGGTCGGCGAAGGTCTTCATGTAGTCGCTTGCGGCAACCACCGGACCGGCGCGCTTCTCGAGGCACTGCGTTACATAAGGCACCTGGGACTGGTCCTCCGGATGCAGCAGGTTCCAGCGATCCGCCGCGAGGCCGTCGCGACGCAGCTCGGTGAAGCTGGTCGCGCTCCAGACGTCGGCCGCCACGCCCCAGTCCTTCTCCAGCAGCTCGGCAGCTGCGGTCACTTCGCGCAGGATCGTTCCGGAGCCGAGCATCTGAACCCGCGATTTTGCTTTTGTTTTCGACTCCTTGAATAAGTAAAGACCTTTCAATATTCCCTGCTCCGTGCCATCGGGCAGCGCCGGATGCTCGTAGTTCTCGTTCATCAGGGTGATGTAGTAGTACACATCCTCCTGGTTCGTGACCATGCGGCGCAGGCCATCATGGATGATCACCGCGAGCTCGTAGCCGTAGGTCGGGTCGTAGGAGACGCAGTTCGGAATCACCGAGGAGAGGATGTGCGAATGACCATCCTCGTGCTGCAGGCCTTCGCCGTTCAGCGTCGTGCGTCCCGCGGTTGCGCCAAGCAGGAAGCCGCGCGCGCGCTGGTCGGCCGCGGCCCAGGCAAGGTCGCCGATCCGCTGCATGCCGAACATCGAGTAGAAGATGTAGAACGGCACCGTGACCTGGTTCGAATGGCTGTATGAGGTCGCCGCCGCGATCCACGAACACATCGCGCCCGCCTCGTTGATGCCTTCCTCGAGGATCTGCCCCGCCTTGTCCTCGCGGTAGTACATCACCTGGTCCTTGTCGACCGGCTCGTACTTCTGGCCCTCGGGAGCGAAAATGCCGAGTTGCCGGAACATGCCCTCCATGCCGAAGGTGCGCGCCTCGTCCGGCACGATCGGCACGATGCGCTTGCCCAGTTCCTTGTCGCGCACCAGCGCGGTGAGGATCCTGACGAAGGCCATGGTGGTCGAGATTTCGCGCCCTTCGCCCGAGCCCTTGAGCACCTGATCGAACGCGGCGAGCACCGGCACCCCCGGCGTTGCCTGCGCCTTCTGCCGACGCTGCGGGAAGAATCCGCCCAACGCCTCGCGCTGCGCATTCAGGTATTTCATTTCCGGCGAATCGGCGGGCGGAACGTAGAACGGAAGTTTTTCCAGCTGGTCGTCCGGAATCGGCACGTTGAAGCGGTCGCGCACCTCGCGGATCGTCGCCACGTCGACTTTTTTCAGCTGGTGCGTCGGGTTCTTCGCCTGCCCCTGCTTGCCCAGCCCGTAGCCCTTGATGGTCTTGGCGAGTATGACTGTCGGCTGGCCCTTGTGCTTCGCCGCCGCCGCGTATGCGGCGTAGATCTTGTGTGGATCGTGGCCGCCGCGGTTCAGGCGCCAGATGTCCTCGTCGCTCATGCGCGAGACCATCTCCAGGACCTTCGGGTGCTTGCCGAAGAAGTGCTTCCTCACGAAGGCGCCGTCGTTGGCCTTGAAATTCTGGTATTCCCCATCGACCGTCTCTTCCATGATCCGGCGCAGGTGCCCTTCCTTGTCGCGCGCCAACAGCGGGTCCCAATAGCCGCCCCAGATGAGCTTGATCACGTTCCAGCCAGCGCCGCGAAAGCCGCCTTCCAGTTCCTGGATGATCTTGCCGTTGCCGCGCACCGGGCCGTCCAGGCGCTGCAGGTTGCAGTTGACGATGAAGATCAGGTTGTCGAGCTTCTCGCGCGCCGCCATGCCAATGGCGCCCAGGGATTCGGGCTCGTCCATCTCGCCGTCGCCGCAGAACACCCAGACTTTCCTGTTCTCGGTCTGCGCGTGCCCCCTTGCCTGCAGGTACTTCAGGTAGCGCGCCATGTAGATCGCCTGGATCGGCCCCAGGCCCATCGACACGGTAGGGAACTGCCAGTAGTCCGGCATCAGCCAGGGGTGCGGATAGGAAGACACGCCTTTGCCGTCCACCTCGCGCCGGAAACTAAGCAGCTGCTCTTCGGTGAAGCGCCCTTCCAGCAGGCCGCGCGCGTAGATACCGGGCGACGAATGGCCCTGGAAATACACCAGGTCGCCGCCGTGCCCTTCGTGCGGCGCATTCCAGAAATGGTTCTGGCCGATCCCGAACAGCGTCCCGACCGAAGCGAAACTCGCGATATGGCCGCCCAGTTCGTCGTCGTTCTTGTTGGCCCGCGCCACCATCACCATCGCGTTCCAGCGGCAGAAGGAACGGATGCGTTCCTCCAGCGCCGAGTCGCCCGGCGAGCGCTCTTCCAGGTGCGCCGGAATGGTGTTGACGTAGGGCGTATGGGGCGAAAACGGCAGATAGGCGCCCGAGGTACGCGCCTTCTCGGTCAGCTTTTCGATCAGGAAATGCGCGCGCTCGGGACCTTCGCGCTCGAGCACCGCCTCGAGCGCATCGAGCCATTCCTGGGTCTCAAGGCTGTCAGGATCGTTTGCCGCGGGCTGTTGCGGAACGGCAGACATGGTGTCCTCCTGTTTGTGGTTTTATAGTATGCCATGCTCGCAAAAATCATCGACGGAAAATCGCTCGCCGCCGCGGTGCGCGCGGCGCAGAAAAGCGCGCTCGAATCGCTCGCCGCCCGCGGCGTGCGGCCGGGGCTGGCGGCAATCCTCGCCGGGGACGATCCGGCCTCGCGCGTCTACGTGCGTAACAAGGCGCGCGCCTGCGAGGAAACCGGCGTGCGCTCCGAAGTCCATGAATTCCCGGAAGGCGTTTCCGAAAGCGCGCTGCTCGAATGTATTGTTCGGCTCAACGCCGACCACGCCGTGCACGGCATTCTGGTGCAGTTGCCCCTGCCGCGGCGGCTGGACGCGGGCCGGATCCTCGCCTCGGTCTCGCCGGCGAAGGATGTGGATGGCTTTCATGCCGTGAATCTGGGCGCGCTGCTGCAGGGACGGCCCGGATTCGTGCCAGGTACGCCTGCCGGCATCATGCGGCTGCTGGAGCACGCCGGCGTGGTGCTGACCGGCCGGCACGCCGTGATCGTGGGTCGCTCTACCATCGTCGGCAAGCCGCTGGCCCTCTTGCTCTTGCAAAAGGACGCCACCGTCACCATCTGCCATTCGAAGACTGC
>Ga0315281_10008814_pt1 | contig 14066 bp, 12 predicted proteins | sample YL17G07_0_MG_FD_204540 | JGI IMG/M metagenome (GOLD analysis project Ga0315281, IMG submission 204540) | Sediment microbial communities from Yellowstone Lake, YNP, Wyoming, USA - YL17G07_0 | ecosystem: Environmental > Aquatic > Freshwater > Lake > Sediment | place: USA: Wyoming | collected...
TAACCCATGCCACCGAGGCACTGAATCGCCTCGCCTGCCATCCAGGTCGCCTTTTCCGCGGCGTACAGGATGGCGCCCGCGGCGTCCTTCCTGGTGGTTTCGGCACGGTCGCAGGCCGCGCCCACAGCGTAGACATAGGCCTTGCACGCGTTCATCGTGGTGTACATATCGGCGAGCTTGCCCTGCATGAGCTGGAACTCGCCGATCGGCTGGCCGAACTGTTTGCGCTCGTGGAGGTAGGGCACGACCACGTCCATGCACGCATCCATGATTCCGAGCGGCCCCCCGGCGAGCACTGCGCGCTCGTAGTCGAGGCCCGACATGAGCACGTTCGCGCCCCGTCCCATGTCGGAAAGAATGTTTTCCACCGGCACTTCGCAGTCGCGGAACACCAGTTCGCAGGTGTTCGAGCCGCGCATGCCCAGCTTGTCCAGCTTCTGGGCCGTCGAAAAGCCCGGGAGGCCCTTTTCGACGATGAACGCGGTAATACCCCGGGGGCCCGCGCCGGCATCGGTCTTGGCGTAGACCACCAGCACATCGGCCTCCGGCCCGTTGGTGATCCACATCTTGCTGCCGTTGAGGATGAATTTTCCGTTCCTGTAGTCGGCGCGCAGCCTCATCGAGACGACATCGGATCCGGCTCCGGGCTCGGACATGGCGAGCGCGCCGACGTGGTCGCCGGAAACGAGCCTGGGCAGGTATTTCCGTTTCTGTGCCTCGGTGCCGTTCCTGCGGATCTGGTTGACGCACAGGTTGGAGTGGGCGCCGTACGACAGCCCAACCGAGGCCGATGCCCGGCTGATCTCTTCCATGGCGAGGATGTGTGCGAGGTAGCCCATGGCGGTGCCGCCGTATTCCTCCTCGACGGTGATGCCGAGCAGGCCCAGGCCGCCGAGCTTCTTCCACAGGTCGGCGGGGAACAGATTTGAACGGTCTATCTCGGCCGCCCGCGGCGCGATCTCGGCCGCTGCAAAGTCACGAACGGAGTGGCGCAGCATCTCGACTTCCTCGCCCAGAGGAAAGCGAAGAGTCGGAAAGTCGATCATGGGAACTCCCGCAGAACTCATCGTGGTGGCGCGCCTGGCCGAACGAGGACCATATCAGGAAGCTGCAGTCTTGGCGGGTCGCGGCCGCGGGCCTGCAGCGCGCGTGCCGCGTTCGCCGAGGAGCTTCCTCGACTGCAGCTCGAATGCACGGATCTCCGCCAGTTCTTCATCGATTTCAGCCCGCTGGCGCTGCAGTTGCTCGTGGCGCGTTTGCAGCGCGGCCAGGAATTTCTCCAGCTGCGGGCGCTCGTCTTTCGCCGAGTCGTACAGGTCGAACATCTCGCGTACCTGGGCGAGCGAAAGCCCCAGCCGCTTGCCCCGCAGAACCAGCTTCAGCCGAACGTAATCCCGCTTGGAGTAGATGCGCCGGCTGCCCTCGCGGCGTGGGGTGAGCAGCCCCTCGTCCTCGTAGAAGCGAATCGCGCGCGGGGTGACGTCGAACTCGCATGCGAGGTCGCTGATTGAATAGGATTCCCGGGGCTGTTCCATAAAGGCCGTCTCAAGATAGCGGAAAGGGCGGAATTCTGCGAAAATTTGCAACTTGCTGCGGCGCAACAAGTATTCTACCCGGAGCCGCGGCCGACCGAAACCACCCATGGACGAATCTCAATCGGTGCTCGATTTCCCGCATGCAACCGTGCCGGGGCCTTCGCAGGCGCATGAAATCGCGCCGGGGGTCCACTGGCTGCGGATGCCGCTTCCGTTCGCGCTCGACCATATCAATCTGTGGATGATCGAGGACGGGGAGGGCTTTGCCATCGTCGATTGCGGGCTGGGCGATCAGACGACGCGCGATCTCTGGAACGCGTATTTTGCCGCGGCGCACGGCGTGGGCACGGGCGGCAGCCTGCGCGTGAGCCGGGTCATCGTCACCCACTGTCACCCGGACCATGCCGGCAATGCCCATTGGCTCGCGCACCGCTTCGGAGCCGACCTGTGGATATCGTTTGGCGAGTACTTCACTGCGCATGCTGCGCGTGAGTCGCAGGCGGGTTTCTCGATCGAATTTCAGCTGGATCTGTTCCATCGCAACGGCCTCGAACGGGAGTGGATCGAGCGCATGAAGGAGCGCAGCGGCGGCTTCCGCCGCGGTGTTCCCGAATTCCCCAGGTCATTTTGCAGGTTGATGGACGGGCAGTCGCTGTCGATTGGCGCTCGCCGGTGGAAAGTGATCATGGGTTATGGCCATTCACCCGAGCACGCTGCGCTTTACTGCGAGTCCCTGGGCGTGCTGATCTCGGGGGACATGGTGCTGCCGAAGATCACGACCAACATCAGCGTCTGGACTGTCGAGCCGGAAGCCAACCCGCTGGGCCTGTTTCTGAATTCGCTCCAGCGCTACGCGGCGCTGCCGGCGAACACGCTCGTTCTGCCGTCGCATGGGCTGCCGTTCCGGGGGCTGCACGAGCGCATCGCGCAACTGCACGGGCATCACCGGCTGCGCCTCTCGGAGGTGGCCGAGGCCTGCGTGTCACCGAAGTCGGCCGCGGACATCGTGCCAACGCTGTTCCGGCGCACTCTCGATGCGCACCAGATGTTTTTTGCCATGGGTGAATCGATGGCACATCTGCATTTCCTGCACGCCGAGGGACGCCTGGAGCGGCGCACCGGCGCGGATGGTGTTTTCCGCTACGCGCAGGTGTGATCGAGTATTGTTTAGGAGCGCAGGATGACCACCCACCAGCAGCCACCCAACGACCCCGCGCAGACGGCAAAGGTATTCGCGGAGGTCGCCGAGCGATCGAGCAAGATCCTCGGCGATTTCGTGAAACGCCATGCCGACGGCAAGGGCATTGCATTCACCGACGAGTTCGGGATCGCCAGGGCCTTCATGGACCTGTCGGCGAAAATGCTCGCGAATCCCTGGAAGCTCGCCGAGACCCAGATGAAGATGTTTTGGGATTACATCGCCCTGTGGCAGTCCTCGACGCTCAAGGTGATGGGTCACGGCGCCGAACCGGTCGCCCATCCGGACAAGGGCGACTACCGCTGGCGTGACGAGGAATGGCAGAACCATTTCCTGTTCGACTATCTCAAGCAGTCCTACCTGATCGCGGCGCGCAATATTCACGACGCGGTGTGCTGCGTAGAGGGCTTGCCGGAGGAGACCCAGAAAAAGGTCAATTTCTTCACCCGCCAGTACATCGACGCGCTGTCGCCGTCGAATTTCGTCCTGACGAATCCCCAGGTGCTGCGCGAAACTGTCAACTCCGGCGGGCAGAATCTCGTTCGCGGACTGAACAATCTGCTCGAGGACATCGACCGCGGCAACGGCCAGCTGCGCATCAAGATGACCGACACCAGCGCCTTCAAGGTCGGCGTGAACGTGGCCACCACGCCCGGCAAGGTGGTCCACCAGACTGACTTGATGCAGCTCATCCAGTACGAGCCACTGACCAAACACGTGTACAAGCGGCCGCTGCTCATCATCCCGCCTTGGATCAACAAGTACTACATTCTCGACCTGCGCGAGAAGAACTCCTTCATCCGCTGGGCGGTGGCGCAGGGCCACACCGTGTTCGTCGTCTCCTGGGTCAATCCGGACAGGCGCCACGCCGAAAAATCCTTCGAGGACTACATGTTCGAGGGCGCACTCGCGGCGCTGGAGGCGATCGAGAAGGCCACCGGTGAAAAGGAGGTCAATGTGATCGGCTACTGCCTGGGCGGGACGCTGCTCGGCGCGACGCTGGCCTACATGGCCGAAAAGAAGGACCAGCGCTTCGTTTCAGCCAGTTTCTTCGTGTCGCTGCTCGATTTCTCGATTCCCGGCGAGCTCGGCGTATTCATCGACGAGCAGCAGGTGGAGAACCTGGAAAAACGCATGAACGAACGCGGCTATCTGGAAGGCTCGGAAATGGGCTCGACCTTCAACATGTTGCGCGCGAACGACCTCATCTGGTCGTTCGTGATCAACAATTACCTGCTCGGCAAGGAGCCTTTCCCGTTCGACCTGCTGTACTGGAACTCGGATTCGACGCGCATGCCGGCGAATATGCACAGCTTCTACCTGCGCAACATGTACATGAAGAACGCGCTCAAGGATCCGGGCGGCATCACCCTGGACGGCGTGCCGATCGACCTGCGCAAGATCAGGATCCCGGCCTATTTCATCTCCACGGCCGAAGACCACATCGCGCCCTGGAAATCGACCTACTTCGGCGCGCGCCGGCTGTCCGGAAAGGTTCGGTTCGTACTCGGCGGCTCCGGTCACATCGCCGGCATCGTCAATCCGCCCTCTGCCAGCAAGTACGGCTACTGGACCAACGACCGATTCGAGGAACAGCCGGACGCGTGGCAGGAAAAGGCGGAATTCCACCAGGGCTCCTGGTGGACCGACTGGCAGGCGTGGATCGACCGCCAGAACGGCGCCGAGCGCGTCCCGGCGCGCGTCCCCGGCAAAGGCAGGCTCAAGGCCATCGAGGATGCGCCGGGTTCTTACGTGAGCATGCGCCTGGACGCGAAACAGGCCTGATTCCCGCCGCTTCGCGCTATTTCGGCCGCTCGCTCCGCGCCTGGCGCACCAGTTCGTCGACGACCTGCATAAGCTGGCGCGTGCCCCCGGCAAGCCGCGCGGAGCTCATGTACTTGCCGTCCACGATGATGCTCGGCACGCCACGCACGTCGTAGGTCTTCATCAGTTCGCGGACTTCAGCGAGCTTGGCCGCCACCTGCTGCGAGCCGTAGATCTCAGTGAATCGCTTGGGGTCCACGCCGTTATTCGTCACCCACTCGACCATCGCCTTCTCCTCGTTGAGGGGCTTGCCGTCGAAGTGGAAGTTGTCGTAGATGGGCCAGTGCAACCGGCTAGCTTCGCCCATCGCCTGCAGCGTGAAAAACAGTCTTGCGAACGTTTCCCAGCCTTCGGCCGACAGTGCGGGAATGCGCCGCAGCGCGACGTATCCAGGCGCCTGCGTGGCCAACCAGCGCGTCATGTGCGGTTCCAGTTCGTAGCAGATCGGGCACCCGTAGTAGAAGAATTCGATCACTTCGATGCGTTCGCCGGTGGCGACTGGCCGCGGCGGATCGAGTCGGACGACCTCGCTGCGGACCTGGCCCAATGCGCCGGCCGCGGCAAACGCCAATGCGAGCGCTCCGAGCCAGATTGCAGCGATGCGTCGTGCGGTCATGTCATTTCTCCCGACGGTATTTCGCGTAATGATAGGGCCGCAAGGCAAGCTTTGCCAAAGTTGCGTTTGCCCCCTGCTTTCCGTAGTCTCCGCCAGCATATGGTGTATCGCATGTTTGCGACCGGGGCCGCCGCGCTGCTGCTCCTCTACGCGGCGCAGTCCCTAGCACAGGGACTTGCCGACGAGGAACGGGACTGGGGCGTGGCGCCCACGACCGCCCTGAAGCCCGCACCCTACACGGCGCCGACGCCGATCGGGATTCCAGGCGCCCGTTCCGTGCGCACCGATGAGCTGAGGCGCCTCCTTGCAGCCGATGCGCAAGCCGAAGCCGATAAGCCGCTTCTCTTCGACGTTGCCTCGGGCGAGGGGCACATGACACTGGCCGGTGGCTTGTGGTGGCCGGGGGTAGGGCGGGGCGCAAACTTTCTCGATACCATCCAGGGCGAGGTCGCGACCCGGCTGGAGGAAGTCACTGGAGGAAAGAAAACGAGGCCGCTGGTGTTTTTTTGCGTCAACTCGCAATGCTGGCTGTCGTACAACGCGAGCCTGCGCGCGGTTGCGCTGGGCTACACGCGGGTGCTCTGGTATCGGGGCGGGGTGGAAGCATGGCGCGCGGCTGGCCTGCCGCTGGCGCAGGTGCGCGAGCCATGGACAGCCGCCGGAGCCCTGCAGTCCGGACCCAAGGCGGCGCGACCCGACGGTTGAGCCGCCGCCCCGGGCTACTTGGCGGCGAGCCGCTTGCGGGCTTCGCCGACGAGGTAATCGGTGACGTTCATCATCATCCGGGGCTCGCCGGTCATGGAGGCGCTCACCACCCAGCGGCCCTGGACGCCGATCGCCGGCACCCCGTCTAACTTGTAGGCCTGGGTCATCTGCATTGCGCGTTTCAACTTGTTCTCGACGGTGAACGATCGCAGCGAGGCGTCGTACTTCGCGAGGTCGACGCCGTTCTTGCCGAGCCACTCCGCCACCCACTTCATGTAGCCGTCGCCCCTCAGCCTCACGCCGCCCTGCTGGTGAATGGCGTCAAACAGGCTGCTGTGCAAGCGCGCACCGTCACCGGTGGCCTCCAGCGCGAAGAACACTCGGGCATCCAGTAACCACTCGTCGTTGAATATGGCGGGGACGCGGCGGAACTGCGCGTCGCGCGGCAGCTTCTTCACCCAGTCCTGCAGCACCGGCTCGAGGTTGTAGCAATGCGGGCAGCGGTACCAGAAGAACTCCGTGACCTCGACCTTGCCCGTGGCCTCGACAGTCTGCGGCGGATTGAGCGCCAGATAATCCTTGCCTACGGTCGGCTGGGCCGCGGCAGCGGCGCACGAGAGCACAGCGGCCAGACCGAAAATGAGTCGTTTCAACATGTTTCGCTCCTAGTTCCTGGCGGGATCCTTGATTTTGACAAGCGAGGCGTCAAATCCGTTCTGTACCAGCTGCGCGCGCACCCGGTTGATCTCGTCGACGTTTGCATAGGGCCCGAGGCGTATCCGGTACCAGACCCCCTTGTCGGGAAGATTGGTCGGCTCAACGCTCGCCTCCAGGCCCAGCAGCGCCAGCCTTGCTTTCAGGTTATCCGCATCGGCCGGGTTCTGGAACGCGCCTGCCTGAAGGAAATAAGTGTCTTTCGTAAGGGCGCCGGCCTTCGCCGCGGCCTGCGCCGCCTGCTTCAACTGCTGTTCGGTTACCGGCTCCTCCTGACCAGGAAGAATGCGGTAGAAGTCGAAGCGCGGTTTCGTATCTTCGGCCTTGCCGGACTTGGGCGCTTCGGTCAACCCTGGCGGGGCGGGGGAGGCCTTCTCCGGGGGCTTGGCCTTGTTGAGGAACGGGACCGGGGTCTTGAAGAAATAGATTGCGATGCCCGCGGCGAGGCCTATGCCAAGCAGGAAACCGATGAACAGGCCGAGCAGCAGCCCGCCCCCGCTTCTGGTTTTCGGCGCAGTCTGCCTGTAATCCTTGCTCATTCGGAGTGCGTCACATCTTTTCCGGAGCGCTCACGCCGATCAGCGCGAGGCCGTTCCGCATCACCTGCCGTACCGCCGCAGCCAGCGCCAGCCTCGCAAGTCTCACGGGCGTCTCGGAGACGAGAATGCGCTCGGCATTATAGTAACTGTGGAACTCCCCTGCCAGCTCGCGCAGGTAGTAGGCGATCTGGTGCGGCGCGAGTTCCTTGGAGGCGCCCTCCAGCATCTCGGGATATTCGCCGAGCTTCGCGAGCAGAGCGAGTTCGCGCGTGCCATCCAGCGGCGATAGATCGGTGTCCTTGAGCTCGTCCTCCCGCGTCAATGGCGCGGCCTTGATCTCCCCGGTTCCCGCGACCTGCGCCCGCCATTGCTCCATCAGGCTGCAGATCCTGGCGTGTCCGTACTGAATGTAGTAGACCGGGTTCTCCTCTGACTGCGATTTCGCCAGGTCGATATCGAAAACGAATTCGGTGTCTGCGCGGCGGGAGACAAGGAAAAAGCGCGTGGCGTCCCGTCCCACCTCGTCAATCAGGTCGCGCAGGGTCACATAGGCGCCGGCCCGCTTGGAGAGCTTCACCTCCTCGCCGCCCTTCATGACCGTCACCATCTTGTGCAGCACATAATCGGGATAGCCTTTGGCAATGCCGCGGCACAGGGTTGCAGAAAGCGCCTGCAGTCCCGCCCGCACCCGAGTCACCGTGCTGTGGTGATCCGAGCCCTGAACATTGATTGCGCGCCTGAACCCACGCTCCCACTTGGTGATGTGGTAGGCGACGTCGGGCACGAAATACGTGTAGGTGCCGTCGGACTTTCGCATCACGCGGTCCTTGTCATCGTCGTATTCCGTGGTGCGCAGCCACAGGGCTCCGTCCCGTTCGTACGTCTTGCCCGCCGCGGCGAGCGCCGCTACCGTCTTTTCCACCCGCCCGTCGCTGTAAAGAGAGGACTCCAGATAATAATTGTCGAAGGCCACGCCGAAAGCACGCAGATCGTGATCCTGCTCGCCGCGCATTTCTGCCACGGCGAACCGGCGTATGGCGTCAAGGTCTTCGCCGTCGCGCGCGCCGCCGGCAACGTATTTGTCCGCGATCTCGCGTACGTACTCGCCGTGGTAGCCATCGGCGGGAAACTCGACCGGCTCCTTCAGTTTCTCGCGGATGCGCGCCTGCACCGACAGCGCGAGGTTTTCGATCTGTGCGCCGGTGTCGTTGTAGTAGAACTCGCGCGTGACCGGATAACCCTGCGATTCGAGCAGAGCTGAAATGGCATCGCCGAGCGCCGCCTGCCTGCCATGGCCCACGTGCAGCGGTCCGGTGGGATTGGCGGAAACGAATTCGACGATGACCGGCTGGCTCTGGCCGCGCCCGGAACGGCCATATTGCCCGCCCCGCGCAAGGATGGTCTTGACGGTGAACTGCTTTGCGGCCGGGCGCAGGCGCAGGTTGATGAATCCCGCTCCCGCCACCTCGACGCCCGCCATCCAGTCCGACGGCGGAATGGCAGCGACCAGTTCCTGCGCGATCTCGCGCGCGCTGCGGCGCAGCGGCTTGGCCAGCTGCAGCGCCACGCTCACCGAGTAGTCGCCGTGCTGTGACTGCTTGGGGCGGTCGAGCGAGATGATCGAGGCGGGCTGCTGCGGCGCCACTCTTGCGAGCGCACGGGTCAGCAGGTCGGTGAGATGGGATTTGATTTCGGCCGACATGAGGGGACTATTCAGGGCCGCGTATTATACCCGCGGAGGATCCCTTTCCCGGCAAGCGGAGATCGCACGATGGAAATCGAAGCGCGACTGAAAGAGCTTGGACTTGTACTTCCGGAGCCGGTGCGAACGCCGCCGGGGGTGCGGTTGCCGTTTGCCTTCGTGCGCGTGTACGAATCGCGCGCCTACATTGCCGGTCACGGGCCAACACAGGCCGACGGCACGCTCGCAGGTCCGTTCGGCAAGGTCGGCGAGGGCATCACGCTGGATCAGGCGATTCATGCGGCCCGGCTCACCGGGCTGGCGATGCTCGCGAGCCTGAAGCGCGAGCTTGGCGACCTCGACCGCGTCGGTGCATGGTTACGCGTATTCGGCATGGTGAACGCTGCGCCGTGGTTCAACCAGCAGCCGGCCGTGATCAACGGCTTCTCCGACCTCATACTGGAGCTCTACGGTCCGGAGCGCGGCAGGCACGCGCGATCGGCCGTGGGTATGGCAGCGCTGCCGTTCAATATGCCGGTCGAAATAGAGGCTGAGGTGGCGTTGCGGTAAACGTAGCAAATTCAATCACGCCCCTCGTTATTGCAGAGTGGCGTTGTTGCGCGGACGGAAAGCCGTCCGCGCGGATCGCCGATTGTGCACAGATGAAAAAACTATCTGTGCACAATCGGCGATCTTATATAAAAACAACCCCAAGCCGTTGTTGTTTTTAATCAAAACCGTGTTATTGGTACGGATCTTTTCTATCCGTACCAATGACACGGTTGGCGCGCGCAGCGCGCAGGTCTTCTCGGGGCAAGGCCACTCGCGCAACTCCACTCGCGGCCCGCGGCAGCATTCACGACGCTGTCTAGCGATCAGAATTCCGTCGGATCGACATCGATATGCCAGCGCACGCCAGGAAACCTCCCGGCGTAGAGCGCTGCGCTCCATGCGGATAGGAATGGCTGCAGGCGGGCTCGCGAAGGCGACTGGACCAGCAGTTGCGCCCGGCTCTTGCCGGCGATGCGCTCCAGGGTCATGGGCGCGGGATCGAAAATCGTCACGGCCTCGTGCGACGCCGGCGCGAGGGCGACCGCGTCGCCCAGGAAACGCATGGCCGGTTCGATCTGCTCCGCATCGGCACGCAACGCGGCTTCGAAGACGAACGGCGGGAATCCTGCCTGCCGGCGCTCTTCCAGCAGGATGCGGGCGTAGCCCTCGTAATCATGGCGGGCGAGCGCCTGGTAGAGCGGATGGCCGGGATAGCGAGTCTGGATCAGGACCTCGCCCGGAAGGTCGGCGCGGCCAGCGCGGCCCGCCACCTGCTCCAGCTGCTGAAACATGCGTTCCGGGGCGCGGTAGTTGGCCGAGAACAGGCCGGTATCGGCGTTGACCACGCCCACCAGCGTCAGCCGCTCGAAGTGGTGGCCTTTGGCTAGGATCTGGGTGCCGACCAGGATGTCGGCCTCGCCCGACTCGATGCGGCGGAACAGTCCCTCGAGCTTCCCGTGAGTGCGGGCCGTGTCGCTGTCCATGCGCAGGACGCGTGCCCCGGGAAAGCGCTCGGCCAGCGTGGCTTCCAGCCTTTGCGTGCCGCGTCCGATCGGGGCCAGATCGAGGTTGCCGCAATCGGGGCAGGCACGCGCGATGCGCGACGTGTAGCCGCAGTGATGGCAGCGCAGCTGACGGTCCTTCAGGTGCACTACCAGGCGTGTCGAGCAGCGCCGACAGCCACTCACCCAGCCGCATTGGGCGCAGGCGAGCACCGGCGCGTAGCCGCGCCGGTTTAGGAACATCAGTGTCTGCTCGCCGCGTTCCAGTCGGTCCCCGATCGCCCGCTCCAGCGGCTCGGCGATGCCCTCATGCAGGACATGAACATTCGTGTCGATCAGCCGGACCGCGGGCAGGCCGGCGCCGGCCGGAGCGCGCCGCGAAAGTGCGAGCAGGGCATAGCGGCGCGTTTGCGCGTGGTGCCAGGTTTCCAAAGACGGCGTGGCCGAGCACAGCACCACCGGCACGCCGGCTTCGCGCGCGCGCAGGATGCCGATGTCGCGGGCCGAATAGCGCAGGCTTTCCTGTTGCTTGAACGATGCGTCCTGCTCCTCGTCGACGACCAGCAGCCCCAGGCGCGGCAACGGAACGAATACCGCCAGCCGCGTCCCCAGAACGATGTCCGCGTCGCCGGCCTGCGCGTCGAGAAAGCCGCGCACGCGCTCGGCCTGCGGCATCCCCGAGTGCTGCACGATGATGCGGGCACCCGGAAAACGGGAGCGAACGGCCGATTCGAGCGCCGGGGTCAGCGCAATCTCGGGCACCAGCACCAGCGCCTGCCTGCCGGAGGCGAGCGTGCCCGCGATGGCATGCAGATAGACCTCGGTCTTGCCGCTGCCGGTGATTCCATAAAGGAGAAACACAGCGAAGGCGTCGCATGAGCGCACCGCAGTGACGGCGCTTTCCTGCTCAGGTGTAAGTCGGTGGGCGGCGACGAAGCCCGGTTTCGCGGGCGTGGAAGCCGTCTCGCGTATCCAGCCCGCGCGAAGCAGGTCGCGCGTGAATTTGCGCGTGTTGCTGCCTAGGCGAGCCAGTTCCGATTCCGTCGCAGGGTTCGCCGCGAGGCGATCGAGCAGCGCGCGCCGCGCGTGGCTACGCGCGGGGAGCGCTGGCCGTGCCGCATCGCCGGCCTCGGTGAGCGCATAACGGCGCTCGAAGTCGGGCAAGGGCGGGGGCAGAGGTTTCGCGCTGCGCAGCCGCGGCGGCAGCGCAGCGTGGATCACTTCGCCCAGCGGGCGCTGATAGTAGCCGCTGCAGAACTGTGCGAGCGCGAGCCATTCCCTGGCAAGCGGCGGCATGTCGCGCAGGATGCGATCCGCCGTGCGCAGTTTTTCCGCTGGCAGATCCGAGCTCGCGACGACTTCAAAGATGATGCCGACGACCATCTTGGTGCCGAACGGGACCACGACGCGCAAGCCGATGTCCTGCGGTGATGCGCCATCGCAGCGGTAATCGAACAGCCGCGGCAGCGGCACATCAATCGCGACGCGCAGAAAACCCATGGGTGCAAATTCTTGCGCCACAGCTACTCAAGTGGACTATCAGAACAACGCTCAAGCAGCTTGTTGATTATGGTTTTTTTCGGGTTCTTCACAATTCTTGTGGGTAACTGTGTGCATAACGTCGTCACGGAATCGTAACTGTCCCGATACAAAAGGATTTTTTCTGTTGCTCAAACAGCAAGCGTACAGTAATAATTATGTAAATCAAATAGTTACATTATTCTCCGAGGCGAGCCCCCCAAACGCCACGACTGGCGCGGGGTTTAAGGGCGTGCTGTGCATAAGTGTTGCGGGACGCCAGGTTCGCGAAACCCCGCTAAGCGCCTTCGTGGTGGGCACGACTGAGCCCGTGCACCGCATCGACGAGCGCCGAAACGTGCTCCGGCGGCGTGAACTGCGAGATGCCGTGGCCGAGGTTGAACACGTGGCCGGAGCCCGCTCCGAATGACGCGAGCGCTTTCTTCGTTTCTTCATGAATGACCTGCGGCGTAGAGAAAAGCACCGCCGGGTCGAGGTTGCCCTGCAGCGATACGCGCTCGCCGATACGCCGGCGCGCATCGGCGAGGTTCACTGTCCAGTCCAGGCCCACGCAGTCGCAGCCGCATCCGGCGATCGCCTCCAGCCACAGGCCGCCGCCTTTGGTGAAAACAATGCGGGGCACGCGTTTGCCCGCGTGCTCGCGCTTGACCTCCCCGAGCACCCGCGAGAGATAGGCGAGCGAGAACTCGCGATACGCATCGTGCGACAGATTTCCACCCCAAGTGTCGAAAAGCATCACGGCCTGTGCGCCGGCCTCGATCTGTGCGTTCAGGTAGAGAGCCACGGCCTGCGCGTTTACATCGAGGATGCGGTGCAGCAACGCCGGTTCCCTGTAAAGCATGGTCTTGATGGTGCGGAAGTCGTCGCTCGCGCCGCCCTCAACCATGTAACAGGCCAGCGTGTAGGGGCTGCCGGCGAAGCCGATCAGCGGCACGCGCCCGGCGAGCGAGCGGCGGATCTCGGCAACTGCGTCGATGACGTACTTCAGCTCGCCGTACGGGTCCGGTGCGAAAAGCTTCCCGATCGAGGATGCGTCGCGTGTCGGGCGCTCGAAACGCGGCCCCTCGCCCTCGGCGAAGTAAAGCCCGAGCCCCATCGCATCCGGGATGGTGAGGATGTCGGAGAACAGGATCGCCGCGTCGAGCGCATACCGATCCAGCGGCTGCAGCGTGACCTCGGTCGCCAGCGCAGGGGACTTGCACAGCGCGAGAAAATTGCCAGCGCGGGCGCGCGTCCGGTTGTACTCGGGCAGATAGCGGCCAGCCTGGCGCATCAGCCACACCGGCGTGTAGGCGGTTGGCTGCCTGAGCAGCGCGCGGATCAGGGTGTCGTTCTTGAGTGCGGTCATGGCTTCACGCCTGCCGCGGTGCACGCGCCGACGGCGCCGGACTGAGCAGTTTCGTGGTGATGAACGCCCATTCCCCCGGCTCGACCGGCGTGATCGATAGCCGGTTACCGCGCGCCAGCACGCGCATGCCTGCGAGCTCGGGGTGGCGGCGCAGTTCCGGCAGGCCGACGATCCGCGTCTTGCGCACCAATTTCAGCTTGACGCTGAACCAACGCGGCGCAGCCCGCGTCGCCTTCGGGTCGAAGTACGGGCTCTTGCGATCGAACTGGGTGGCGTCTGGAAGAGCCTGCGACACGACCTCCGCGATGCCGGCGAGGCCGGGTTCGGCACAGCTCGAGTGATAGAAGAACACGCGGTCCCGCGGACGCATCTCGTCACGCATGAAATTGCGCGCCTGATAGTTGCGCACGCCGAACCATGGGGCGGTCTGGCGCACGGCTCGCGCGAGGTCATCGATCGAAAATTCGTCCGGCTCGGATTTCATCAGCCAGTGGCGCATAGATATTCCGGAACCGCTCTAATATGAATTCAAGGGGGAACGACGGAAATACACGGTCGGATTATAGGTCCCCAACCGCGCGCCTGAATTCGCTGGCGAACAAAGCTCCTAGGCGCCCGAATTCGAACGCGCAGTCATGCAGCAATTTCGACGTATTCGACGCGGCTCGCGGGTGGGGGAATGGGCGTGCCGTCTTCGCGCATGCCCTCAAGGTGAAACTCGATGGCTTCGCGTATCTGGGATTCGACTTCCTCGACAGTGGCGCCGGTGGCAACGCACCCCGGAAGATCCGGCACGTATGCCGAGAAATTGCCT
>Ga0315281_10008815_pt1 | contig 14065 bp, 16 predicted proteins | sample YL17G07_0_MG_FD_204540 | JGI IMG/M metagenome (GOLD analysis project Ga0315281, IMG submission 204540) | Sediment microbial communities from Yellowstone Lake, YNP, Wyoming, USA - YL17G07_0 | ecosystem: Environmental > Aquatic > Freshwater > Lake > Sediment | place: USA: Wyoming | collected...
AACGTAGTCGGCGCCGCTGCCTGGAAGCACATAGACGAAAACACGATGGCCCTGGCGACCGCGCCATTCTTTCATGTCACCGGCCTGATCCACAGCTTCCTCGCCGCCATCTACGCCGGCGGCACCATGGTGATCCAGCGGCGCTGGGATCCGTTGGCAGCGGCAGAACTGGTTGAGCGCTACAAATGCAGCCATTGGGACAACGTGCCTACCATGGTGGTGGACCTGCTCTCGCACCCCGGGGCGCTGGAGCACGACCTCAGCTCGCTTAAATGGATCTTCGGCGGCGGCGCCGCGATGCCCGAAGCGATCGCGCAGAAACTCTTCGACACCTGCGGCGTGCGCTTCATCGAGGGCTATGGCTTGACCGAGACCATCTCGCAGACCCACATCAACCCGCCGCAGAATCCGAAGAAGCAATGCCTCGGCGTTCCGGCCTTTGATACTGAAGCGTTGATCGTCGATCCGGAAAGTCTGGAAATAATGGGCGAAGGAAAGCAAGGAGAAATAGTCGTGCGCGGCCCGCAACTGCTCACCGGCTACTGGAAGAACGAGAAGGCCTACAAGGAATCGTGGTGCGAAGTGGACGGCAGGCAGTTCTTCCGCACGGGCGACCTCGGCCGCACCGACGAAGACGGTTACTTCTATATCTCCGACCGCCTGAAGCGCATGATCAACGCCGCCGGCTTCAAGGTCTGGCCCGCCGAAGTCGAGGCCGCGATGTACAGGCATCCGGCCATCAGGGAATGCTGCATCATCGCCGCGCCCGACGAGCGTAAAGGGGAGACGGTCAAGGCCGTGGTTGTTCTCAAGAAGGAATTTTCCGGCGTGACCGGCGAAGAAATACTTTCCTGGTCGAGGTCCCAGATGGCCGCCTACAAAGCGCCCCGCCTCATAGAATTCATCGACGCCCTGCCCCGCACGGCGTCCGGCAAGCTGATGTGGCGCGCGCTGCAGGAGCGGGAGTTCGGACGTTGAGCCTTCACATCGAAGCCGCCGGGATCACGCATCGGGGCGCCGTTCGGGAGAACAACGAGGACTGCATCTGCATCGGCTACTGGGCATCGCAGGAAACCATGGAATCCGCGCGTTGCTTTCAGCATCCCCTCGACCTGCCCTTTGCTTGCGTCGTTGCCGACGGCATGGGCGGTCACAACGACGGCGAGCAGGCGAGCCTGCTGGTCGCCCGCAGCCTGGCGCGCCGCCTGCCAGCCATGGGGCCTGAAAAGATCACCGGGTCGGTGCGCGCGGTGAACGCCGAGCTCTACGCGCATGTCGGGGAAAATCCCTCGCTCGCCGGCATGGGCTCGACCGCGGTCGGCCTGGCGGTTCATGGCGCAAGCCTCGCGATTTTCAATGTCGGCGACAGCCGCGGCTATCGGATCGAGGATCGCAACCTGGTGCAGTTGAGCGTCGATGATTCCTTCGTCAAGAACTGGCGACCGGGCTCGACGTTCGCCCGTTCCAGCATGCTGACCCAATGCTTTGGCGGCCGCCCGACGTTCACCGACATTGAACCGCATTTGCATGTCGAGCCCTGCGTGCCGGGCAGCACCTACCTCCTGTGCAGCGACGGGCTGTACGAAACACTTGCGGAAGAGAAGCTGCTGGACCTGATCGGCGCCGATCTGCAGAGTTCGGCGGAGGCGCTGCTTCGTGCCGCGCTGGAACAGCATGCCAAGGACAACGTGACCATCGCATTGGTTCGAGTTACCGATAAATAGGCCTCAGTCCGCGTAAACCCCGGTCTTGCGGATGATCGGCGTCCATTTGTCGATCTCGGACTTGAGCAGCGCGGCAACCAGCTTGTCAAGCGCGGGCTTCGGCGTTCCTTTGGGCGCGAATAGCCCGTTCCAGACGACGAGGTCGAAGCCGGTCAGGCCTTGCTCCTGAAGCGTAGGGACGTTCGGCAGCGAAGGCAGGCGCGAGGCCGTGGTCACACCGTAGACCTTCACGTTGCCGGATTTGATCTGCGGCACGGTGTTGGTGGTCTGGTCGCAGATGAAATCCACCTGGCCGCCGATCAGGTCGTTCATCGCCGGCCCGGTGCCCTTGTACGGCACTGTCGTGAACTCGGTCTGGATCGTGTTCATGAACAGCAGCCCGCACAGATAGGACGCCGAGCCGATGCCGGCAGTGGCGTAAGTGAGCTTGTCCTTGTTGGCCTTCGCGTAGGGCAGGAACTCGGCGAAGCTGGACGGCGGCGTCTTCCTGGTCGCGATCAGCGTCATCGGCACGTCGGCGACCTGGCCGATGTAGTCGAAGTCGTTCAGCGTGTCGTAGGGCAGCTTGCGGTACAGCGCCGGCGACGTCGCCATGCCGACGTGATACAGCAGGAGCGTGTAGCCGTCGGCGCGCCGGCCGCGGCCGGGACAACGATGACGATCGGCTTGACCGGGTAATCCTGCGCCAGAGACGAAGTGGCCGCCAGAAGCAGGAACCACGCCGCTGAAAACAACTGTCGAAGTTTGCTCATTTCCGACGCCTGTCAGGGCTGAAAGTGAAAGCTGGTCTTGACCGGTGGCGGCGACTTCAGCGTCTGCTGGACGACGCAGCACCGCTCGGCCGCGACCTGCAGCTTCTTCAGGAGATCGGGCGCAGTCCCGTCCTTCACCTTCAGCTTTACGTCACAGGTCATCGACTGGAAGCCCACCGGCACCGTCGGATCCATCGCCATCGCGCCGCGCACGTCCGCGGCGGCGGTAACCGTGACCTCCAGATGCGTCAGTTCGACGCCCAGGATGTTGGCGACCATGCGGACCGCGGAATCCTGGCAGGCCGCCAGCGCGGCACAGAGAAGGTCTCCAGGCGTTGGCGCGTCGTGCGGCCCGCCAACCGCTGCATGAACGCCGACCGGCACGACGACACCGCAACCATCCATCGGCTCGACTTTCGAGTGAAACGGATCGGAGGCCACGTCTCCGGATGTTCTCGCGTGATCCGTCACCATCGCGGAACCGGGCGCTTCCTTGTACTTTGCCTTGAGCGGCTTCTGGACACTGTAGACACTGGTTTGCATGGCATCGCCTCCCGATTCAGTTGCAATCTTTTGCCGGCGGGATTCCCGCCAGCAGCGCGCTGGTCCTCGGCATGTCGGACCGGGCAACGTCGAGGCTGTAGCTCGACTGCCCCTTGCCCTGTGCACGTTCAACAACGATTTCCGGACTGATGCGAAAAAGAGTCACCGGACGCGATCCATTGAGCAGCGCAAGGGTCGCGTAGCAGGAAAGCTTGGTGTCGGCGCGGCGCCAGGCCTTGCCCCGCAGCCGCCTGAGTTCGCCCAAGATGGCATTCACCCGCTCCCGGTCATGGATCACCGTGGATGGAGTCCCGTAGTTCGCGACGCGAACGGTCGACACGCCCGTCAATTGTGGCCGCTCGTCCGCCGCCGTGGCACTCACGTATCGGAGAACCAACGCTAGAGCCACCACTACAAAAGCAAGAATTCTCATATGACGTCAACGAGAATTGGTCAATTTAATAATTGACAAAGCGTCAACCATATTTTTTCGGATGACAAACTGAATGAATCGCCATCTATTCAACCTTGATGCCATTGTCCCGGATCAGTTTACCGAGCTTGTCGGACTCGTTCTGCACGAATTTCAGGAATTCCTCCGGCGAGCTGGCGACGATGTCGAAGCCGCCGTCGACCAGCCGTTGGCGGATCTCCGGCACTTCCATCGCGCGGGCCATGTCGCGGCGCACGCGGGCAGTGATGTCCTTCGGCACGCCGACAGGCGCGAGCAGGCCGAACCAGGAGACCATTTCCATGCCGGGAAAGGTTTCGGCGAAAGTCGGAATGTCCGGCATCTGCGTCAGGCGCTTCTTGCCACCGGTGGCGATGCCTTTCACCTTGCCCGATTTCAAGTGCGGCAGGATGAGCGGCGTCGAGACGAAGGAGATGTCCACCTGCTGGCCGAGCAGCGCCTGGATCAACGGGCCGCCGCCTTTGTAGGGAATGTGGGTCATGCGGATGCCCGCGGCCTGCTCCAGCTGGAGGATGCCGAGGTGGTTTGAGCTTGCCGAACCGACCGAAGCGTAGGTCACCCTCCCCGGTTCCTGCCTGGCGCGGGCGATCAGGTCCTTCAGGTTGTTCGGCGCGAAGTTCGGCACCGCGACCAACGTGCTGGGCGAGGTGACCATCAGCATCAGGTGCTCGAGCGTCTTGAACGGATCGAGTGCGTCCTTGTAGATATGGTGGTTGGTGGCATGGGTGTCGAACACCATCAGGAAGGTGTAGCCGTCCGGCGCGGCGCGCGCCGCCTCCGCCGCGCCGATCGTGCCGCCGGCGCCGCCCTTGTTCTCGATGATGGTCTGCACGCCGAGGAATTCCTGGAATTTCGGCTGCACCATGCGCGCCACCAGGTCGGTGGTGCCGCCGGCGGGGAACGGCACGATGATGCGGACGGGTTTGACGGGGTAGGATTGGGCCGGCGCGAGGAGCGGCGCAAGGAGAAACCCGAGCAGCAGTGCGTAGAATCGTCGTTTCATGAATTTCCCCTTTGGATCCGGAACAATACTAGAGAAAACAGCCAGGACATGAACGTCATCGCTGAAGTCGCGGGAAAAGTCTGGAAAATCCAGACCAAGCTGGGGGTAACCCTTGCGGCCGAGGACGTGATCCTCATCCTGGAATCCATGAAGATGGAGATTCCCGTGCTTGCACCTGCCGCCGGGAAGCTGATTGAGCTTCGGGTCAAGGAAGGCGACATGGTCAATGAGGGCGACGTCATCGCCGTCACCGGCTAGCCGATTCGCCCCAGCGCCACGATGACACGAACCCACGACGAACTCGCATTCACGCCCGTGCACGCGCTGGCGGTGCGCATCGGCTGGGCCTGCGAACAGGCCGCCGGCTGGCGCGAGCGGCGGCCGGCTTTATAAGCGCTTCGCTACTTCTTCCAGCATCACCTCCGTAGCACCACCGCCGATGGTCTGCACGCGCGCGTCGCGGTACATGCGCTCGATGGCGGATTCCTTGATGTAGCCGAAGCCGCCGTGGAACTGCAGGCAGTCATAGACGACGTCATTCAGCAATTCCGCGCAGTAGGCCTTGGCCATGGAGACTTCCTTCACGCAGTCGCGCCCCTGGGCGTCGAGCGAGGCGGCGTGCAGGACGAGCTGGCGGCCGGCTTCGACCTTGGCGGCGAGCATCGACAGCCGCTGCCGGATCGCCTGCTTGTCCCACAGCGGCGCGCCGAAGGCCTTGCGCGTGCGCACGTACTCTAGCGTGATCTCGATCGCGCGCGCCGCCTCGCCCATGGTCATGGCGGCGATCGCGATGCGCTCGTTCTGGAAGTTCTTCATGATGGCGTAGAAGCCGCGGTTCTCCTCGCCCAGGAGGTTGGCGGCGGGCACCCGGCAATCGTCAAATACCAGTTCGGCGGTGTCCGAAGAACGCCAGCCCATCTTGTCCAGCTTGCGGCCGACGGTGAAACCCTTCGTGCCCTTCTCGACAATGAACATCGAGATGCCTTTCGAGCCCGCGGCGGGATCGGTCTTGGCGGCGACGAAGCAGAGGTCCGCGAGCGCGCCATTGGTAATGAACATCTTCGAGCCCTTCAACACCCAGTCGCCGCCATCGCGCCGCGCGCTGGTGCGGATCGCTTTGACGTCCGATCCGGCGTCCGGTTCGGTCACGCCGACCGCCGTGATCAGTTCGCCGGCGATGATGGCGGGAAGGTATTTGCGGATCTGTTCCGGCGAGCCCGCGTTCACCAGGTGGGGCGAAGCCATGTCGGTGTGGACTAGAACCGTGATCGCGAAGCCGCCGAAGGTCGAGCGCCCCAGTTCCTCCGCCAGCAGCGCGGTGGCGCGGGCATCCAGCGCGCCGCCGCCGAATTCTTCCGGATAACGCAGCCCGAGGAAGCCGAGGCGTCCCATCTCGCGCAGCACTTCGCGCGGCACGAAACCCCGCTCTTCCCAGGCCTGCGCCTTCGGCACGATTTCCTTCTCGACGAAGCGGCGGATGCTGTCGCCAAGCAGGCGCAAGGTGTCGCTTTCCACGCCGCTATGTTAGGCGATGGGCGATCAGGCGGCGGCGGAATTGGAGCGCCAGCAGCGGCAAGCCGATCGCCGCGACGATGAACACCGGCCTCGTGCCGATGGAATCCACCGCGTTCGAGGCAAGCCAGACGCCCGCCGACTGTCCGCCAAACAGGCAGAACGCGAACAACGCCACCGCGGCGCCGCGCGACTCGGGCGCCATCTGGGTGGCATGCAGCTGGAGCGTGTTGTGCAGCATGTACAGGCCCACGCCGAGCGCCACCAGGCAGGGAACGGCGAACGCCGCGCCTGGCGCCAGCGCCAGCCCCAGGTAACCCGCGCCGATGAACGATCCGCCGGCCAGCACCAGGCCCCGCTCGCCCAGCCGGGGAACGAGGCGTCCCGCGACGCTTGCATAGAGCAACCCGCCGCCCGCGAACGCGGCGATCAGCGCACCGCTCGCGGCAACACCAAGTCCGAGGTGCTGGTGCGCATGGTAGGCCGCGAACGCAAGCGCGCCATAGAACAGTGCGCCCTCGATGAAAACCGTGATCAGGATCACCCGCACCCATGCGTTGCGCGCCAACCCGATCATGCGCAGGAACGATTGCGAGATGGGCTCCCGCGCCCTTTGCGCCTGCCGGGTCGCCGGGTTGGTCTGCAGCTCGAACCAGAGTAACGCCGCGGTGATCACATAGAGCCCGGACAGCACGACGAAGATCGCGCGCCAGCCGTACGCCTCGCCGAGCCAGCCCGATACCGTCGTGGTGAGCGCGATGCCGAGCATGTGGCCGATAAGGAAGCGCGCCAGCACTGGCTGTCGCTGCTCGTAGGGCACCGCATCGCCGATCCAGGCCATGGCGAGCGGTACGATCGCGCCGACCGTCGCGCCGGCCGCGAAGCGCGCCGCCACCAGCAGCGGCAGCGAGGGCGCGAACGCGCAGGCAAGGTTTCCCGCCGCCGATATGGCGGTGACCCAGAACACCATGCGGTACTTGCCGACGCGGTCGCTCAAAGGGCCGTTGACCACCTGCAGGACGCCGTAGGCGACCGCAAATGCGGTAATCACGGCCGACGCCCCGCCCGCGGTGGTGCCGAAGGCCTCGGCGAGCAGCGGCAACAGCGGATCGACGGCGCGCAGCGCCGCCGCGCTCGCGAACGAGGCGAGCGAGAGCACGACGACCGCGCGGCTGTTCAGCTGCCCCGCCCTACTCGAGCGTCAATCCGGGCGACGCTTCGATGTTCCACTTCGCGAATGTTGCCTTGAGTTCGGTGCCGGCGAGCTTGGCCGAGATCAGGCGCCGCGTCAGGTCGGTGGCGAGGGAAAAAACGAGCAGAAACGCTTTCATGCAATTCCTCCCAGGTTGAACTCCCGCAGCGCGTGCTCGCGCAGCTTCGCCTTTTGCACCTTGCCGCTCGCGGTCATGCCGATCGCCTCGAAGTCCGCGACGATGCGCAGGTAGCGAGGGACGCGAAAATTGGCGGATTTCTTCTTCACGAAAGAAAGAATTTCCTCTTCAGAAACCGAAAACCCCGCTTTGAGCGTCACATAGGCGCAACCCACTTCGCCCAGGCGTTGGTCCGGAACTCCTACCACCTGCGCGCTCTCCACCGCCGGATGCGCGAGCAGCACTTCCTCCACTTCCGCCGGCGCGACATTCTCGCCGCCGACGCGGAACACGTCTTTGAGCCGCCCGACCATGCGCAGGCGCCCGTCCGCGTCGAGTTCGCCCAGGTCGCCGGTGCGCAGCCAGCCGTCTTCGGTGAACGCCTTGGCGGTCGCCTCCGGATTGTTGCAGTAGCCGCGCATGACGCTCCAGCCCCGGACTTGAATTTCCTTCTCTGCCGAGATTCTTATTTCAATTCCAGGAAGAGGAAGGGCCAAACCCTGTACACGAAGATCCTCCGGGTCGCGCCAGTCGCTCATCACCACGTTGGGCGAGGCCTCCGAAAGGCCGTAGGCCGCGCACACCGACTTCATGCCGAACCTGTCGATGATGGCGCGCATGGTCTGCGGGCCCGCCGCGGCCCAGCCGCCGCGCAGCGCGAATTTGCGGTTCGCGAAATCCTCATGCCCCATCAGCATCTGGAAAATGGTGTCGTTGCCCGAGATCAGCGTGCAGCGCTCGCGCTCGAGCATCTCCAGCGCCGCTTTCGCTTCGAAGGTCGGCAGCGTGACGAGGCAACAGCCGAACACGAGCGACATCAGCGCCGAAAGCGTGGAGCCGCCGACATGGAAAAACGGCCTGCAATTGAAGTAGCGGTCTTCGGCCCGCACGCCGATGCGCGTCCCGGCAGCCCAGGCGTTGCGCAGCATGTTGTCGTGCGTCAGCATCACGCCCTTGGGATACGCGGTCGTGCCCGAGGTGAACTGGATAAGCAGAAGATCAGCGGGCTGGACTTTGACCTCCGTGTAATTGCCCTTTCCCATGCTGGAAACGTCGACGGCAGGATCGAAACCGATTTCTTCGACCATTTGTCTGAAATTAATGCCTAAAAAATAAGGCGCATAAAACAATGCCTTGGCGCCGGACTGCTTCAGGCAGAAGCCGATTTCGGCGGCCTTGAAGCGCGTGTTGACTGGAACCGTGACCGCGCCGATCAGCGCCGCGCCGTAGAAGAGCGACAGCCACTGCTCGCCGTTGGGCATCAGGAGGGCGACAGGGTCGCCCTTGCCGATGCCGAGCGCCTGCATCGCTCCCGCCGCTTGCGTTGCTTTTTCTCTCAACTCTCCATACGTCAATCGTGCCGAGGCCGTAACCAGCGCTTGCCGTGAATCCCGAGTTTCAACAAGAATCCCGCCAAGCGTCTTCGGCTGCCAGCTCACTTCCTGCCCATCCAGCTGCCGGTGGCGAGTTGCTCCTCGATGGCCGCTATTTCGATGTCCAACGCACCCTTGGGATCGAGTTCCACGCCGCGGTCGATGCAGCGTTTTGCCAGCCTCAAGGATTGCCGGGGTGCATTGGCGAGCGTTTTCTTTATTTCTTCAATGGTCGATTCCAGCTCGAAAACAGAAACCAGCCTCGAGACCAGCCCTGCTTCCCTCGCTTCCTCCGCACTGAGGGTTCTGCCCGTGAACATCATGTCCTTGGCGAGGCGCTTGCCGAGGATGCGCGGCAGGCGTTGCGTGGCGCCGACGGTGCCGCGCAGCGCTTCCGGCGTGCGAAAGGACGCCGCCGGCGTCGCCAGGATGAAATCGCAGGCGGCGGCAATTTCGCAACCCGAGCCGACCGCCGGGCCCTCGAGCACCGCGACGACGGGCATCGGCAACGCTTCGAGCGCCGCATAGGCGGCGAAGCCTTTCAGGCGGCGCTCGCGCACCTGCGCTTCGCTCATACCCTCGCGCTCCTTAAGATCGGCGCCGGCACAGAAAACGGGGCCATTGGCCCGGACCAGCACGAGCTTTACTTCATTATCGGAAAAACATTCCCGAGCAACGGCAATGAGCCGATCGCACATTTCCAGGTTGAGCGCGTTGCGGCTCTCGGGGCGGTTCAGCGTGAGGGTCGCGATACCTTCCGCGACCGAGTGCAGGACGCTCATATCGCTTTCGACGCCTTGAGCGATTCAATTCTTTCCCTTGAATACCCCAGGCCGTCCGTGAGGATCCTTTCGGTATCCGCGCCCAGCGCCGGCGGGGCCCCGATCGCCGGGTTGTCCCAGCCGAGGAACTTGTAGGGCAGCGCAAGCGCCTTGAATTCGCCCACGCCGGCGTAATCGAAGCTGCCCACCAGCCCGCGCGCGCGCACGTGCGGGTCCGACAGGATCTCGGCGATATCGTTCACCGGCCCAATGGGAACTTCAACTTCGTCGAGCATCTGGAGAAGCCTTGCTCTTTCGATTTTCGATATGGCTTCGGTGAGCTTTTGCATGATCATTTCCCGATGCTCAACCCGCGTTTCGTTAGCGGAAAGATCGAGATCAAAATTCAAATTCAAGGCCTTGCAGAGCGGATCCCAATGCTGATCACTCGCGGTGAGGTGGGCGAATTTTCCGTCCTTGCAGCGGAACGTGGCCGAGGGCACGCGCCCGGGATGCTCGGTGCCCAGCCTCGGCGGCACTTCGCCCAGCGCGAAGTAGCGCGCGGCAGCGAGCGTCAGCAGGCTCACCTGGCCATCGAGCATCGAGAAATCGAGATGCGCGCCGCGGCCGGTCTTTTCGCGTCCGGCCAGCATCGCCAGGATCCCGATCGCCACCCACAGGCCTGAAGTGAGGTCGGCCACCGGCAGCCCCGGCTTCACCGGGCCGCCGTCCTTTTCGCCGGTGAGGCTCATCAGGCCGCCCATCGCCTGGAACACGGTGTCGTAGCCCTTCTTGTGGGCGTAGGGGCCGCTCTGGCCGAACCCGGTGCAGGAGACGAAGACCAGTTTGGGGTTGAGCGCGCAGAGCACGGCAAAATCCAGGCCGTAGCGCCCGAGCGTGCCGGCCGGGAAGTTCTCCACCACCACGTCCACCTTCTGCGCGAGTTCCCTGATGATGTTCTGTCCTTCCGGGTTTCTCAGGTTGACCGTGATCGACGCCTTGGAGCGGTTGCAGGCGAAGAAGTAGGCGCTGTCCTTCGCGAGTTGCGGCTCGAAGCCGCGCGTCTCGTCGCCTGCGCCGGGCTGCTCCACCTTGATCACGGTCGCGCCCAGTTCGGCGAGGATCATGCTCGCGAACGGACACGCAAGCACGCGCGAGAGGTCGAGAATCGTCAGGTGCTGCAGCGGTTTCATGCATGCCTATTCCTGCCTGAACGCACGCATGCGTTGGTTTACCTCGCGCCCGAGTTTGAGCGCTTCTTCAAGGGACAGGTCGGCGGCCTTGTGGAAAAGTTTCTTTGTTTCCGTCAATGCTTCTTTTTGTGTCTTGGAAAGTTTTTCCGCAAGAACCAAAGTCTCAGGCAGGAGGTCGCCATCCGGCACGACGCGATTGACCAGCCCGTACGCCAGCGCCTGTTGTGAAGTGAAAGATTCTCCGAGCGAAACCAGTTCAAAGGCACGCTTGCGGCCCGTCTGGCGCACCAGGTTCGCCATCACAATGGCGGCGACGATGCCGTGGCGGGTTTCCGGATAGCCGATCTTCGCACTTCGCGCCATCACCGCAAGATCGCCGGCGATCGCCAGCCCGGCGCCGCCGCCCAAGGCCGCGCCGTTGATCGCCGTCACCACCGGTTTCGCCATCTTCGAGAACGCGAGGTGCAGCTGCATGGTGAGCTCGGCGCGTTCTTCCACCAGGGGCTGCTTCTCCGGCGTCAGGTCCTTGAATTCCGCGAGGTCGGCCCCCGCGCAGAACGCCTGCCCCGCGCCGGTCAGCACCACGCAGCGGACCGCCTCGTCCTCATCCGAGGCGCGCAATGCATCGAACAGGGCCCGGGTCAATGCGGTATTCAGGGCATTGCGCTTTTCCGCGCGATTCATCGTGAGGACCCGCACGGCGCCGACGTCCTGTTTCAGAAGCGGTTCACTCATAACTTCTTTTCCTTCTGGATGAAGCCATGCGCCTCGCGCGCGAGCTTGGTCATGGCCTGCTCGAGGCACGCGCGCTCCTTCGCGCTCAGGCAGCCGAGGAAGGCGCTGTTGCGCTCCGTGGCGGCGCGGATCAGCTTTTGATACAGCTTTTTCCCGCTCCTGGTCAGGGAAAGCCGGATGCCCCTCGCGTCGTTGGCATCGGCCTCCCGGGAAATGATTTTTCTCCCGGTCAGGCCCGAGACCACCCGGCTCATCTGCCCCTTGTCCATGCCCGCGGCGCGCGCCAGCTCGTTGAGCGACTGCGGTTCACCCGCACCGCCCAGCAGCGCCACCGTGCGCCATTCCCACAGGCTGACGCCGAATTCGCGCCGGTAGCGCATCTCGGCGCCGCGCGACAGCAGGTTCGCCACCTGGTGCAACCGGTACGAAAGCAACTCGCGGATCGTCGGGGCTGCGCGCTGCAGCATCAGTCGTCGAAGAACGGGGTCTCGTTCTCTCCGCGCAGACGGATATCAAAACGGTAAAGGCCTGGCTTTTCTTGCTTGGAAATCAACAGCTCTTGACGTGAAAGCGGAACCGCGCCAAGCACCGGGTCCGCACTTTGCCCGAAAAACATCGTGGTCTTCAGGATCCGCATCAGGCCGGAAAACATCACCATGAAATTGATGTGCGGCGCGCGGCCCTCGGGCGCGCCGGGTCTTATGGTGCGGAACAGGTAGCTGCCGTTGGCATCTGTCGCCGCCCGCCCCCAGCCAAGGAAGTCCGGGTCGGCCTGCGCGCACCGCGGGTCGGCGGGATGGCGGAAGATGCCGAGCGCGTCGGCCTGCCAGATTTCAACCACCAGATTCTCCAGCGGCGTGCCGTCTTCCTGCAGCACGCGGCCGTGGATTTCAATCGTCTCGCCCTTCGCCCTTCGGCCCTCCAGCAGCGTGAGGTCGTTCGCACCCGCGTCCACGTAGCGCGGCGGGAAAAACGGCCCGATAGTCGCTTCGCCGGTGGGGATCAATGTTGAACGTTTCACTACTGCTCCGGCGTCGCCATCAGGACTGCTCCGGAGTCGCAGTGCGACCTCGCAGCACGATCTGGTGTTCGAACACCAGCGCGTTGTGCGGATCGCCGGTCGGCGGCAGGTAGCGGGCAACGAGCCGCTCGCGCGCGGCGGCATCCGGCACGGCGTTAAGGATCCTGTCCTGTGCGTTCAGCGGCTCGCCCGGGAAGTACATCTGCGTCACCAGGCGCGAAAGCCACACCTTGCCGAAGAGGGAGAAATGGACATGCGGCGGGCGCCACCAGCCATCCCCGGTCGGCACCGGATAGGCGCCCGGCTTCACGGTGCGCAGCTCGAACATCCCGTTCTCGCCGGTCACCAGGCGCGCCGCGCCGTAGAAATTCGGGTCGGCCGGCGCGTGGTCGTCGTCGTTCGGGTGGATGTAGCGCCCGGCGCCGTTGGCCTGCCACATCTCGACCACCGCGCCGCCCACCGGCGCGGCGTCCTCGTCCAGCACGCGCACCCTGAGATGGATCAGCTGGCCGATGGCCTGCCTCGCGCCATGCCCGGCGATGTCGCCGCCGAGAAGCCTCACGCGCTTCGCCACCGCCACCGGGCCGGTGAGTTCGGAGAGCGTGGGGCCGCGCTTGACGAGCGGCTGCGCCGGATTGCGCCAGGGTGTCTGCGGGTAGCCGGGGACGATGCGCGCCGGCTGCGTGCGCTCGTCGCGCGGCTCGATCACTGTTTTCATGGGCAATTGACAGCATCGCGCAATTAGTTGATGCTGTCAACCATGTCGGACGTGATCCTGTGCGAATGTTTTGCCCGCGACGGGCTGCAGCACGAACCGGCCTTCATCCCCACCGCCGCCAAGCGCGCGCTGGTGGAGCGCTTCGCCGCCCTCGGCTTCCCCCGCGTGGAGGCGACCTCCTATTCCAATCCCGAAGTGGTTCCGCAGTTTTCGGATGCCAGCGAGTTGTTGAGGTCCTTGTCTCGTTCCCCGGGTGTTTTTTATAAAGCAACCTGTGCAAACCCCAGGGCGGTGGCACGCGCCCTCGCCGACCTGAACGCGGGTTTTGGCGTCAACGAGATCAGCCTGCTCGTCTCCGCCACCGAGACGCACACGCGGAAGAACCTGAAGCGCAGCCGCGGCGGGCAGTGGGCCAACATCGAGGAAATGGTGCGCGCGGCCGCCGGCCGGTTCCGGCTGGTCGGCACCGTGTCGGTCGCCTTCGGCTGCCCTTTCGAGGGCAAGGTGAATCCTGAAAGTGCTTTCGAGGATGCTTGCCGTTTTTCTGAACTGGGCGTTCAACATGTGGCGATCGGCGACACCACCGGCATGGCGACACCCTTGTCCGTCAAAGGGCTTTTCAATCGTTTAAAAGCGAAAAAGGACCTCGTGCCCATCGCCCACTTTCACGACTCCCGCGGCACCGGCCTCGTCAACTGCGTCGCGGCCTATGAAGCGGGCGTGCGACATTTCGATTCGTCTTTCGGCGGCGTCGGCGGGCATCCGTCGAAGGTGAAGTACGGCGGCGGCTTCACCGGCAACGTCTGCACCGAGGACCTGGTCGGCCTGTTCGAATCCATGGGCATCGCCACCGGGATAGACTTGGACCAACTGCTTGCCACCGCGGAA
>Ga0315281_10008816_pt1 | contig 14065 bp, 15 predicted proteins | sample YL17G07_0_MG_FD_204540 | JGI IMG/M metagenome (GOLD analysis project Ga0315281, IMG submission 204540) | Sediment microbial communities from Yellowstone Lake, YNP, Wyoming, USA - YL17G07_0 | ecosystem: Environmental > Aquatic > Freshwater > Lake > Sediment | place: USA: Wyoming | collected...
CAACCAGTATGGTGCATAAACAAATCGTAACACGTATTAAATGCACCACTAAATGGATTTGTATGGTGCGTTTTTCTGTTACCATGGATGACAGCCTCACCGGGACGATTGATACGTCGTGTACCAAAAAGAATATCTCGCGATCGGACTGGATCAGCGAGGCGTGCACAACGCACCTTGCCAAGAGCAACGTAACCGGTGTGATTGGTGCAATGACCCTGCCGTCCGCAGGGCCGGTCATGGGTCATAAAGACCATAACATGCCGGACTATGAGGAAATGTATAAAAATTTCCGGATCGAAGTCCCCGAATATTTTAACTTCGGCTTCGACGTGATCGATGCGTGGGCAAACAAGGACCGGAACAAGCTTGCGATGATCTGGGTGAACCAGGAAGGCGTTGAGATGAAGTTCACCTTCTGGGACCTGATGCGGCTCTCGAACCAGATCTTCAACATGATGATCAAATACGGTGTGAACAAGGGGGACCGCGTCCTGATTATGCTGCCCCGGGTCCCGGAGTGGTGGACGTTTACGCTCGCCCTGATCAAACGCGGGGCCGTCTACTGCCCGGCGCCAACCATGCTCACACCCAAAGACCTCAAGTACCGGATCAATCTTGCCGACATCAAGATGGTCATCACCATGCAGGAGCACGCGGACAAGATCGACGAGATTGCAAAGGAATGCCCCTCGCTTACCTGCAGGATGCTTATCGACGGGAAACGACCGGGGTGGATCAGTTACCCGGTGGAACTCAACTATCCCGCACCGGTATCGGCAAAGATTGTCAACCTCCCGGGCACAAAGAAGACGAAGAGTACCGATCCGCTCGTCATCTTCTTCACCTCCGGCACTACGGGAGAGCCCAAAATGGTGGTACACGACCATAGTTACCCGCTGGGACACATCGTGACCGCACGATTCTGGCATGACCTGCGCACCAACGATATCCACTTCACGCTCTCGGATACCGGATGGGCAAAGAGTGCATGGGGTAAGTTCTATGGCCAGTGGATCGAGGGTTGCGCTATCTTTGTATACGATATCCGCAGCCGGTTCAATGCCACCGAAATCCTGCCGCTCATTGAAAAATACGGTATCACCACCTTCTGCTGTCCCCCGACCATCTACCGGATGCTGATCCTCGCCGATCTCGACAAGTTCGATTTTACCGAGCTGCGCCACTGCACGAGCGCTGGTGAACCGCTGAATCCTGAAGTGATCAAGGCCTGGAAGGAAGCGACCGGCCTCACGATCTATGAAGGCTACGGTCAGACTGAAACGGTCCTCTGTATAGGTACATTTCCCGGTATGAAACCGAAGTTCGGGTCCATGGGGAAGCCATCTCCGGGGTGGAAAATTGAGCTGCATGACGACCAGGGCAAGCCGGTAGGTCTCCACGAAGAAGGGAAGATCGCGATCTCTACAAAATCGCGCCCGGTTGGTCTCTTCAGGGAATACCTGAATAATGACGAAGAAAACAAAAAATCCTTTGTCGGAGACTGGTACTATACCGGTGACAAGGCCTACAGGGATGAAGACGGCTATCTCTGGTTCATCGGTCGGGATGATGACGTAATCAAGGCATCCGGGTACCGTATCGGGCCGTTCGAAGTTGAGAGCGCTCTCCTCGAGCACCCGGCAGTGCAGGAAGCCGCTGTGGTGGGTTCACCGGATGATATCCGCGGCCTCATTGTCAAGGCCTTTGTCATCCTCAAGCCCGGTAATTCAGCATCGGACAACCTGACACGGGAGATCCAGAACCATGTCAAGAAAGTCACGGCCCCCTACAAGTATCCGCGTGCCATCGAGTACGTGGAATCGCTGCCAAAAACCATCTCCGGCAAAATCCGGAGAAACGAACTCCGCGACCGCGAGATGAAGAAATTAACCAGCGAGCACAGCACCGAGAAGAAAAAGTAATTTTCTTCTCCAGCAAAGAACCGCAACGAGAAGAAAAATAATGTTCTTCGCTGGCGGGAACCGTAATGAGAGGAAAAATAGTTTCTTTTCACCCTACATTTATTAAATCCGGCAGGTAATCTATACAGGCGCGAGGGTAGCCAAGCCAGGTCAACGGCGCCAGGTTCAGGGCCTGGTCTCGCAGGAGTTCTTGGGTTCGAATCCCATCCCTCGCATCTGGACGCGAAGTGCGAATCGTTCAGTTCTATTTTTAAACCGCTTCAATCAGACACTCGTATATGACTTACCCAGTCGCTCAGTTAATTACTGAAAGCTCTTTTCACAACATCAGGACCGATTTGGCAGAGAATGCCATCAAGACCGCCCTTCAGAAGTTCACCATCACGACGATTGATGCCGCCCAGATCCGGGAATTCATTGCAGAACTCCGGTCCTGCAAGAACATCAGCGCCGGGCGGGCAAACAAACTCACCTTCACGCTCATCACCTGGCGAAGGTTCATCGGGCCGTTTGCAGACAACCCCATCGGTGATCTGTACGCGGCAATCCCTGAGTTGAGAAATGCAAAGAGCCGCCGTGAGACGCCATTCAAACAGAACACCATCAGCGATTTCATCGCCATTCTCAAACAGTTCTATCTCTGGATGATAGACAACAAATATTCCCCACTCACCGAAAGCAAAATCCACAAACTCCGGACACCGCCCAAGGACACCATGACCAAGGTGGCCGCAGACCTGCTGACTCCCGATGAGATCACCGCGATGATGAAGGCATGCACCCGGACCATTGATCGGGCGATCGTCATGAGTCTCTATGAGGGCGGGTTCCGTATCGGCGAGATCGGGACCATGACCTGGGGAGATCTCACGTTCGACAAATACGGTGTCATCGCGAACGTGAACTTCAAGACCAACATGCCCCGGTACGTCCGGCTCATCATGTCCCGGGAATACCTGGCGCAGTGGCGGGCCTGCTACAAACCGGACCCGAGCGGGGAGAGGCTGGTATTCATAAACGAACGCGGTAAGCCGCTCATCCATGCAACCATCAACAAGCGGCTCAAGTGCATAGCAAAGACAGCCGGTATCCGGAAACACATCACGCCCCATGTCTTCCGCCACAGCCGGATCACGCATCTCATCAAGGAAGGCGTGCCCGAGAGCGTGATCAAACTCATGATGTGGGGCAACATCAGTACTGATATGTTCCGGACCTACGCCCACTTAACCGGGCAGGACATTGACTCCGCGATGCTCAAGTCGTACGGCATCAGCGTCACTGATAACAACAGCAATGCGTCAAGGCTGGAACCCTGTCAGTGCCCGCACTGCAAAAAGATCAATCCTCCGGTCTCGAACTATTGTGTTTCTTGCGGCCAGAGTCTTACGAGTGTTGTGATCGATACTGATGAGGGCATCCAGCAGAGCGTCTTACGGGACAACCCGGATATCCTGCGGCAACTCATTGATGAAAAGATTGAGGATATGAAGCGGAAAGGGGAACTATAATTTTTTTTTTGCGATTTTGCGGTGTAAAGATGGAGGGACCGGGCGGATGATTTGGAACATGCGGGAGAATCCACTCTCGATCAGGGAAATAGTCTATGAATGATTGAGTAGAATATGCAAATTTGCATAACGATTAACAAGTTTTTTTATAATTCAAACTTGTTATCTCATATTAATGGGATTTCTGTTTAATCTCAAAAAAGCACTTGGGTATGAAAAAGAATACGAAGAACCGTATCCACATGAAGTTCATCAATCTCTAAAAAATTCAGACATGATGCTCGAAGAAGATTTCTCACTAAATGAGCCCCAATTTTCAATGGAATATATAAATAACAAAGAAGTTGAAGCGCCCACTCATTGGGTTTACAAAAATGTGGCTAATCCTATTGAAATGAATTATCGAAATGGATCATACACATTTAATTCAATTCCGGAATTATGGTAACATGGACGACGCACATTATTTAATTGAGTATCGCTTTCAGGGTTCTTTGAAATACGATATACGGAGTATGATTAATCATCTCCAAAAAAGGTTCCATTTACCTTCAGATAAAGAATTCCCCCACATCACTCTCGCCGGTGGCTTTACCACCAATAATGAAAAACAACTTCTGAAGGATTTTGATTCAATATGTTCGAAAACACCCCTGTGTAAATTTACGATAGACGGGTTTGGATACTTCGAAAATAAAACCGGAGTTATTTTTATCAATATTAAACCGAGTGAAAATCTAAAAATATTTCGCTGGACGGTTGCACAATCGATCTCAAGGTATTGTAAATTAAGAGAGTTTGATTATAAACCAGATTTTAAATTTCATGCAACATTATTAATGAATTTAAATGATTATGATTTTTCCAAGATAAAAAAATATATTGATACAGTCACGGAGCCGCAATATGAACAAATTTTAATTCGAGTCACAATCCTTAAAAACAGCCGAATATTGTGCGAATATGATTTTCTTCAAAGACGGTTGTTAAACAGAACCGAAGCTCTTTCGGAAAGAGAACTGACAAAAACATTTCATCTTCTTAAAGAGTTCTTTAGAGGGAATTACAATCCGAATGTAGGATCTGCCCCAAAGAAAATAATCAAACAAGAATCATGGCTTAGTAAGATCCCATTTATTGGTAAACTATTTTCGGGAAGGTAAGAAGATGGAAACTCCGCGAATTTTTATTATTTCTGATTTGCACCTCGAACATGCGAATATCATGAAATATTGTCATAGGGACCAATTTGATGATGTTAATCAGATGAATTATGAGATGGTTTCGCGATGGAACCAAACAGTTGGTAAATTTGATACTGTTTATTTTCTTGGCGATTTGGTTTTTTCCAGGGATAAAGGGAGAAATATCAGAGGATGGTTGCACAAATTAAATGGAATAAAGATTTTCATTTGGGGAAACCACGACACTTACCTAAAATGTAAACTTCCATTCCTTGTGATAAAATTCAATGGGGAGCCGCTTCTTCTCGTACACAGTGAAGATCCTGATGGAAAGCATAACAAGGAAACATTGGCTCATACAGATGTTTGTAAAATCTTAACAGAGTGGAAAGAAACACCCTGGTGGACAATTCACGGTCACCATCACAATAACAATCTGCAAGAACACCCTTTGATAAATAATGAATCCCGCATGATAAATGTCAGCGCGGAATTGTTAGATTACCGTCCAATTGAATTGGAAAAACTTTTAGCTATGAGAAAACTTTGAGTTCAGATCGGGCTTAAACGTTTTTTTGAAAGGGACTGTCAAAAATTGCGGCACCTCCCGCCCCCAAAATATATTTCGACCACAATGTTCATCTGATTGTGCAAATTTTCAAAAAAATCCAGCCGCGCACCACTTTTTTTTCGCGAAAAACGGGCAAATCAGTTAACTTTGTACGCCAAAAAGCAGCCAGCTAACCCGCTGGTTCAGATAACCCTATAAACAACCGCGCATTTATAAAATATTTACAATGCTCTGGGAATTCTTCAAAACGACGAGCGCTCGGATAAAGGCGGCAGCAAAATCCGTCAAAACAAAATTCCTTGTTTTGATCGGCCAGCCCGAACCCGAGGCTCCGGAAAAATACCCGGTCCAGAAGAATAACTACACGTCCGAAACCCGGCGTGCAATGAACAAGGGCCAGTGGTGCAGACTGACGAGCAGCCACGCCCCTATCTTTTCGCTCTTCACCTATTTTGGTGATCGTCAGTAGCATCAGATAACCTGCTGTCGGATTTCTTTCATGGCGTTTGTCCGATAGGTCACCTGCCGTTTCGAGAAAAACGGTACATGACCGGACAATAGCCATGGCTCTATCCGGCCCGGCAGGAAGTAATTTTCAAAATTCAGGGAACGTGGTTGAACAAAGCACAAAACTGGTGAAAAAATGCAGAACGGGATTGTTCGTGAACCCCTGCGGGTCACGCAGGAAGCCGTGGACGCGTACGAGAAGCGGTCCGGCTTCTATGGCATCGGCAAGAAAATGGTTGAACACGGTCGCTGGAAGATCGTTACAAAAGAGGAGGCACCATGCAGGCACAGTTAGTTGGCAGCTCACAGGCGAAACTTACCCAGTCATGCCGTGAAACTGCCAAACATAATTTTGTTTCTGACTTTATATCCCTCACTGAATGGACAAAAGAGACCGGAGGAGAAGCATGAGCCATTTCTCCGCCGGGCTCGTCATGACCGGGGGCGACGGGTATGTCCATGTCCGGATCTGGGGCGAGTCGTATTACATCTGTCCCGAGGAACTGGGGATGCTCCTCTTCGTGGGCGACCGGGTCCCACTGCTGAAAAAAGGACCTGACCCCCATGGAATGCCCCTGATATCCGGTATCGCACAGCTCAATCCATCAGGCCGTGCTGTTATCATCGGCGTCGGGAAAACCCGGTACATGCTCCCCCGCGACCGGTTCATCGCGGTTGCGCTCGGCGAGGATATATCCTGCCTCCTCTTTGAGGTTCCCTCCGATGTGAAGGAACCTGAAATCATTTCACCGTCCAAGAAAGGAGCGACCTCATGACCAGCCGTCGCAGCCGGCTGATTGAGGACGGGGCCCGCGAACTGCTCCAGTTTCACGGGTACAAGGTCCGGGTCCTGCCGGTCGGATTCAACAAGCGGCTTCCCCCGGCTCACCTTGTCGCAACCCGGCCATCGGGCGAGACCCGGTTCATCCGGATCACGAAACTCTTTCACCAGTCCTCCTCGGTGCAGACCGTTGAACAGAGATGTTACGTGGGCCTGGCGCAACTCCGCAAGCATCAAGCGCTCCATGCCGGAGAGACCGGGCTCCATTACGAGATCTGGTGCTATTCCCTGAGCCATGGTTTCCGGTGTTTTGAGGTACACAAAGACAGCGTGCGGGAGATCCCCAAGCTCTCGCTCTACACCCCGGTCACCCGGAAGTCCGGAGGTGTCGCATGACCGCCGTCCACCGGATGCGGATACTGGAACAACAGGCCGGCACCATCTTACTGAAGCTCGGATATAAGCCCGTGATAGTGAGTAACTGTTTCCGGAATTCCCGGTACATCCTGTTCAATCTGTCAGCCAGAAAGGAACTGGAAGACGGGACCATCGATGCCGTGATGGTGAAACTGAAAATTTCCCTTCACGCGATGCAGTCCCTGGATGATGCGGCAGTCTTCTGCCGGAACGAGATCGGGCGCCTGAAGAGATTCTTTGACCAGGTGCCACAGGGAGTGAAATGCTCCCGGTTCGAGGTCTGGATCTCGATTCCTTCGGACCGGTTCCAGCAGTTCGAGATCACCCGGGACGGCATCCGGGAAATTCTCATTCCTGAGGAAAAGACCGGGCAGAACGGAGGTAAGGCATGATCGCACAGATTTCATTCAACGCCTCGAAGGAGCGGGCCACCGAGCTGCTCATCTCCCGGGGGTTCGAGCCGGTCCTGCCGGAGAACAGCAGGTTCCTCACCCGCTACATCCCGCTCCACCTTGTAGGATTGCGGGGAAATTACGAAGCGCTCTGCGTGAAACTGCGGATCGCTCACGGTGCAGTGAGCGTGCCGTACGTTGAATCGTTCTGCAGGTTCGAGTGCTGTCAGTTCCGTTCATTCCTGACAAAATATCCGGGCAATGTGTTCCTGCGCTGCGAGATCTGGGTCGTGTCGCCGAACGGTTCAATCCATTGTTACGAGGTTCAGCCAAACTCTCTCCAGGAGGTGGCAGCTTATGCCGGATGAAGATACAAAACCGGCAGTCACGACTGACAAGAGAGGGGGCATCCCGCTCTACCTGATCTCGAACGTGATCGAAGCCCTGGTCCAGAAACATGGTGATGCGATCTTCCAGATCCACGTAGTGCGGAAACAGCATCACAAATTTACGATAACAGTCGAAAACAAAGCCAAACAGTTGCTAGCGGTGAATCCGGAATACTCTGTCCCCGAAGAAGGCGACGGGCATGGCTAACCATTATTTCTTCCTGAGTCTGGACGGAAGCCAGGGTGTGGGTGGTGACCCGTGGATGGATTGCTTCGTGAGGCAATGGCCCGAATAGCCGGGCCCGGGCAGGTCGTGGAGGTCCGGGCCCTCACCGACCAGTTCACCCATAGCGGATATTTCAGCGATCACGATTCCCTTGTCCGGTCCGTGGAGCCGCTCGATGCCGATGGCTCGGTCCACGGCATCTACGTCACGCTCAACGAAGTGAACCCGGCCCTGCTCTCTCGCAGAGCGAACCGGATCAAGATGCGGCTCGGTAAGAAGGACAGCACAACGAGCGACGCGGATATCCTGCGCCGCCGCTGGTTGCCCATCGACATCGATCCGCTGCGACCGAGCGGTGTATCGAGCACCGATGAAGAGCATGGGCTGGCGCTGGCGAAAGCCGATGAGATTGCCCGGTGGATTGCCGGGCTCGGCTTCCCGGACCCGGTCCGGGCCGACTCCGGCAACGGGGCTCACCTGCTCTACCGGATCGATCTGCCAAACGATGAAGCGGCAACAGCGCTCGTGAAGGCATGCCTCACGACTCTTGATGCACTCTTCTCGGATGAGCGGGTGAACGTGGACACGGCGAACTTCAATGCGGCCCGCATCTGGAAACTTTATGGTACTGTGTCGCGGAAGGGAGACAATACACCTGAACGCCCGTACCGGCGGAGCCGGATCCTCTCGGCCCCGGATGAATTGAAGATCGTGAGCATCGAGATGCTCCGCGATCTCGTAGCCCGGTTGCCTACTGAGCAGCAAGCACAGCAGCAGCCGACCGCAACGAAAGACAAACGCTTCGACCTGTGTCATTGGCTCTCCGATCACGGAGTCGGGGTCCGGTCCGAGAAACCGTACAGCGGTGGCACGCTGTATATTCTCGACCAGTGCCCCTTCTCCCCGGCCCACAAGGACGGGGCCTTTGCAATTCAGTTTGGCAACGGTGCGGTCTTTGCCGGGTGCAAACATACTTCCTGCGGTGGCGGTACTCAGCGATGGCAGGAACTCCGCGAGCAGTTCGAGCCGGACCGGGCCGCGAAGCGGAAGGACTGGGAGCAGAAACAGAAGATTTACCGGAAGGACCGGGCGAAGGCCAAGATTGAGAGTGAAGGTGCTGCGGACCCGGGCCCTGAGCCGGCAAACCCCGATGCCCGAGCATCTGCTCTCGATGTGCTGGAGCACGGCAACCCGGCAGCGTTGATGCTGACGGCCTTTGCCCAGGAGCATGTCGGCGACGAGATCCTCGCCCGGTGCATGCTCCTCTCGATGGCATCGCAGGCCGTGAAGAACTCGGACGGGCTGCATGTCTCAGTGACCGGGGATTCCGGCAAGGGCAAGACGCACGCCTTCAAGAAGATGATGCGCCAGGTTCCGGACCGGTACAAAGTGAAAGGCACGGTGAGCAACAAGGCGCTCTATTACATGAAAGACCTCAAGCCCCGCACGGTGCTGATGAGCGACGACACCGAGCTCTCGGACGGTATCCAGGAGATCCTGAAGTCCGCGACCTCGAACTTCCACGAACCGATCACGCATACGACGGTGACAAAGGATCTCACCTCACGGGTCTGCACAATTCCGGAGCAGTGCGTCTGGTGGATTGCGAAGAAGGAAGGGACCGGTGACGATCAGGTGATGAACCGGATGCTTACCTGCTGGATCGATGAGTCCTCCGAGCAGGATACCCGGGTACTTGCGGCGAAGCAGACCCGGGAGATGCTGGACCCGGACTCGTTTGTTGATGAGACTCCGGAGCTGCGGACCTGCCGGGAGATATGGGAGATCCTGCACGAGCAGACAATCTGGGTGATCATTCCCTATTCGAAGCGGATCCGGTTCAACGCGATCCGCAACCGGCGCAACCCCGACATGCTCTATGATCTGATCAAGAGCCATACCGCTCTCTTCTTCATGCAACGCAAGCAGAAGACGAGCGGCGACGGGACGCTCTGCGTGTATGCGGATGAGGCGGATTTCGCTGCGGCGAACGATGTCTTCACGCTCCTGAACGGTACGGCTGGCGGCCAGGAATCCAAGATGACGAAGAAAGAGTCCGACCTGCTCGGCACAATCCAGAAGACCGGCCAGCTGGAGTTCACCATCCAGGACCTGCAACGGCTTACCGGCTGGTCCTACTCCAGCATCTACAAAACGGTGAAAGGCTATGACAGCCGGGGAAAGAATTACACGGGCCTGCTGGAGAAGTGCCCTGCCCTCTCGTTCACCGACCGGACAGTGACCGTAACCGAGACCGACGGGTATGCGGTTCGCCGCAGGACCGAGGCGTTTGAGTGGGACAGGGAACTGTACCGGCAGTGGAACGGTGGCGGGGCCTGCTGGCTCGATCGTGATCCGAAGGATGGCGATGGGGGTTCGTTTGCTGCATTGCTGCATGTTTCCTGCAACTTTGCTGCAACTGCAGCAAATGAAAAAGGCGCTCCCGGTGCGTCCGTTTCCTGCAATGGTACTGATATTGATAATAATTCTGTACTAAGAGAAGGGAGTTTGCTGCAAAACCGGAATTATACTGCTACTCAGCAAGCAGGTCCGGACACAACTCAGTGTGTCCATAATTCTCCAATTGCAGCAAACGAAAATCGATCTTCGCCAAAAGCGGCCGGATCGGAAAATATCCTACCCCAACATTTCCCGATTGATTGCTGCAATTGCAGCAAACCTGCAGCAAACGTGCAGCAAACGACCGCTCCTGCAGCAAAACAGGAACTTGTGATCAAAGCATGTGATTACAAGAAACTCGAGCCCCCGGAGCCAAAGACCGTGTGCTATGCCTGCGGGAAGAAAGGCTCCTGGTTTATTGAAAAATTTACCAAAGAGCGCCGGGCCCGGCCCAAGGATCAGCAGGATGCCCGGCGAGTGTGTCGCTCGTGTTATACTGAAGCGGTGAAAGCGGAGCAGATGGCTGCGGTTCCTTTACCGGGGACCGTGAATGTTTCCCGGTGCAGCCGCGTGACGGCGTATGTGGGGAAGTGCTCGGTGTGCGGGATTGCGAAAGCGGTATGGATCGATCGAGAGGCCGGGGTGAAATTGTGTGAGCATTGTTACGGGAGAGGTTTGCGGGTGAGTGTACAGGAGGCAGGTGTCGTGTGAATAAGAATTGTGGGCATTGGGAACCGGATGATCATCAGATCGTAACACCGTTTCTGTTTAAGTTGTTGGCAGTTCTGAATTTTTTCAATCAGAGGAAAAATTGCATCCTGCCGAAAATCAAACAAATCGATTTCTTTATAATTTTGTAGGTTGTCCAAGAAATGTTGAAAAGGAAGAATTTATGAAAAAAAAACTTAAGGAAAAATTCACGGAATCGGAATACTATCAAAATGATTCCCTAAAATTAAGAGCTAAATTGGTTGCTAAAGCAAAGAAAGTGATTCAGGAAACGCCAAGTCTTCATATTTTCTCAAATATAACCCTAAATGGTTACAAGGTTGAATATCATTATTCATTCTCGACATTCTATTTTCGTAAGGAAGTTGCTTCTCTCCTACCACATGAATTGGCTGATCGATATGTTCAAACGACAGAAATGGGAGTGAGACTTCTTAAAAAAAAGTGTTTAAAAAAGATCCTAAAACAATTGGATATATCATTTTTTAATTACATGGATGAATCAAATCACCAGTTTCTTCTGATTGACCCGGGAGTACTGAGTATAAAAAAACCGATTTTGACAACGATGATCAAACTTCACAATCAGAAAGACCCGGAATTATCTGTTGAAAAAGTACGGGAAAAATTTCCTAACGCCTATATGCCTTGGGGTTCCGAAGAGGATTCCGATCTGGAAAGAGAAGTTTTAGCCGGAAAAAATATCCGGGAATTATCTGAAATCTTTCGGCGTCAGGAAAGTGCCATTGAGGCACGTTTAAAGAAATTAGATTTAATGGACTGAATTTTTACTCCGATAAAAAGCTTAATCCGTGTGCTCTGTGAATGATCGTACGATCATTCACAGAAAGGACCGCCGCTCGAAAAATTTAATTTATATCCTCTTATCTACGGGTCTTTTGCGTTCTCGGGACCTGATGCACTGAGTCCAATGTTACCTTTATGAGTCGTTTGACCGGAAGGGATTCCGGTGTGGTACTGCAAACGTACCATCATCCTTCCCCGTGCACTGAGTCATATGTTACCTTTATGAGTCGTTTGATCGAACCGATTTCCGGTGTGGTACTGCAAACGTACCATCATCCTTCCCCATGCACTGAGTCCAATGTTACCTTTATGAGTCGTTTGCGTAATGTGTAATACGTACCCTTTCCGGTTACTCCCTGCTTTTCGAGGACACCTTTACGAACAAGATCGTTCAAGTCACGGAATGCGGTCTGCCGTGAGATTTTCGCGAGGGTGGAATAATCAGTACTATTCACACGACTCGTCTCCTTCACGATTTTTATGGCGATTTTTTGTCGGGCATTGATCCCTAATTCTTTCATCACCGCATCAGTTAGCCAGTCTCTCCAGAGAGTGACAACAAATTCCCTGCCGCTCTGGGAAAATTCGGGTTCCGGAAGCCCTGCGTCTCTACACCCGGTTGTCATCTGGATTGTTCCATATCCGATTTTCTCGATATAGTGTGTGAAGTAAAGAGGAAGAGCGATCCGGTGATTACGTGGCCAGGAGCTGTGTTCGATTTTCAGGTCTTCGAATGTAAGGTCCGGAGGAAGGCAGCCGGGATTTCGCACTTCAATCCTATCTGAAAAGACACTCACCTGAACGCTTGCAGCTGAGGTATAATCCCGGTGAGCAACTGCATTGACAACTGCTTCCTGAATCACTTCTTTGGGTATCTCGTATTTTGTTTCACTGACCGGTGCTGAATCACGGGGAGGTACAGTGCGATTGATTTTTGAAAGAATGAAATCTGTAGCCTGGTCTGCCTGATCAAAAAGTGTACCAGTGAATATCTGATGGGAAGGTATCGGCTTTGCGACAACCGTTCCATGATAGTGCATGCACTTGATCTCTGAGGTTGGCATAAACTTCTGGGGTTTAATGCCGAACAGGAGAATCGCCGCATTGGTGGGTTGGGATCCATCCAGCAAATCCAGATGTTTCAGTACCTGTTCGGTCGGGGTTCCGGCTTTGAGGGGAAAACCCCGTTCTTTTTTTGCAACAGGGATGAACCATGCGACTTTTTCACCGGAGATATCCTTCAATGTCGCTCCGGGGCAGGCGGATTCGTCGAATGGCGTGCCGGAGATAATTTTGCTGTCACACAGGAACTGGACTAATGCAGCATACAATTCTTGTTTCAATTTGTCAATAGTGGTAAAACGCCGTCGCACAACATGAGGTGTTGCCTTGCTGATAAGTTTCTGCATCTTCGGGTGACGCGTGCTGTCATCTTTTCCCTTCAGGAAAATCAGCCGGTGTTTACTTTTCTCTGTTGCCCGCTCGAATTCACGCTCGACAGGAGAAATGCCCTGTTTGTTCTCCGGGCCATATTCCTTACCAAAAATTCCCAGGTATATTGAGCATCCATCAACTTCGCTCAGATATAATTCTTCAGGCTCACGATCAATCGCGGGTATATATTCGAAGAGAAAGGGTTCAAAGTAACGTTTGAGTAGCGGATCCGTTTTAATGTAATCACGGATGGCTGTCCTCTCCTCATTCAACTCCTTTTGCACACTGCTGACAAATATGCCGATTGTCGTCATCTTCCTGCTTGTAGTCGTCATCATTGTCATGCTCGTGTTTGTCCTCATTAGATGGCAGAAGGATCTTTTCTCAGATTAATGACAGATATTGAGTGGTTGATGTAAAAATTCTTTTTAATGGCACTGATGGACTTCTTCACCAGTTCAAACCCCTCGTAAATAATCCCATAGCATTTTTTACATTCAAATATAAATGACCAGTAATGATCACTGAGGCTGATACCTGCCGGAATTACATCCTGCCCAAACTTTATGATGCGGGGTGGACCAACGAGCAGATCAGCGAACAGAAATCCTTCACCGATGGTCAGATTTTTGTCTCGGGAAGCACCACACGACGGGGAAAATCAAAACGTGCGGATTATCTTCTGCGCATGACCCGGAATTTTCCTATTGCAGTCCTCGAAGCGAAAGCGGCCTACAAGAAACCCGGCGACGGTCTTCAGCAGGCCAAGGATTACGCTAAGATTCTCGATCT